>ERZ779896.613-NODE-613-length-43105-cov-7.678653_pt1 | contig 43105 bp, 29 predicted proteins | sample MGYA00511067_ERZ779896 | MGnify/ENA primary metagenome ERZ779896 (study PRJEB29588, sample SAMEA2161597) | human gut metagenome | biome: human gut; feature: human-associated habitat; material: faeces | place: Denmark | collected 2008/2010 ... | reverse complement strand
CGCGCCGTCGTCATCTCGAGCGTAGCCGAGAGATCTTCCTTGCAGAACGGTCAGTATACCAATTGCGCTATTTCAATCACCGCTTGTTTCTAATCCCTAATCCCTAGCCACTCATCCCTCATCCCTGCTTTCAAATTTCAGAAATTCCAATGTATCAGATTTCATATCATGAACAGGAAGAAAAGACTATGCATTTATATGAGGATTTAAAACGCTGGGCTGAGAAGTCCCCTCGGAAGATCTTTCTCTTATGGAGGGGAGAGGCTCTGTCATATAGTAAGGCGTACTCGCGCGTCTGTGCGATCGCAGCGTCTCTATCTCCATGGCAGGGAGAGGTGCTGGGACTGCGCCTTTCAGATCCTCCCTCGCAGGTGCTCTATTTCCTTGGCGCGATGATGGCGGGGGTCGTGCCGGTGCTGCTTCACGAATACCTGAAGGAGGAGGACATCGCCGCGCTTCTCAGGGAGCGTCCGATCGGAGGCCTTCTTTCTGATACCTGCTTTGACGGGCTGAAGATGCAGCCGGCGGGAGAGCTCTGGCAACTGACCGGCAAAGAGACGGGGGCCGACGCCGACTTTGGTGTACTGACCTCGGGGACGAGCGGCCTTGCCAAGGTACTCTTCCGAAAAGAGGCGAGCTGGCGGGATTTTTTCCCAGTGCAGAACGATATTTTTCACATCGATAGGCATGCGGTGCTTTATCTGTCCGGTTCGATGGCTTTCACAGGAAATCTGAACATGCTGATGGCCTTCCTTTATGCAGGAGGGACGATCGCGGGGACGGAGGCTGTACAGCCAAAGACATGGATGAAAGACATCGGAGAGACGCAGGCGACGCATGTCTATATGATCCCCTCGAAGCTCTCCGCCCTTTGCCGCGTCAGGGGAGAAGCTGCGTCCGTCACGCATATTCTGACAGGCTCGCAGCTCATGACGAAGCGGATCCTGGATGCGCTTACCCGGCATTTCCCGATGAGCCGTACCATCCTTTACTATGGTGCGTCCGAGCTAAGCTATGTGAGCTATATCGAAGGGAAGGATATCCTGACCCATCCGAGCGCGGTGGGGCGGCCGTTTCCGGGGATCTCGATCATCATCAGGGACGAAGAGATCTACGTCGATACGCCGTTTGCTGTCGAAGGGGCAGGCAGACCTCTTACCTGTCATGATATGGGCCGCGTCGATGAAGAGGGGATGCTCTACTTCCTTGGTCGCAGAGAGGATCAGTATCACATCAAGGGAAATCATGTGAGTCGCCAAAAGGTGCTCTCCCATCTTCTGATGCTGCCTGGCGTAGAGGAGGCTGAGGTCATTGGAGAGAAGCAGGCGAATGGGGATGACCGCCTGATCGCCTTTCTGTCCGGTCAGGTGCCTGCGTCGGATGCTCGACTTATGAGCCTTCTTGCGGAAAGGCTTCGTGCTTGGGAGATCCCGCACCGTATCCTTCGCGTGGCATCTATCCCGAAAACATCTACAGGGAAGACGGATCGGAAACGGCTTCTTGCGATGGCGGAAGCAGTTTCTTTGGGATGAGGAAAGTAATAGCAGAACATGGCTCTGCTATTACTTTTTTTCATGAGAAAGTCATTATTGATACCGTTTGCATATACCGACGTTCTTTCATTGACGAAACGGCGGGGAGGATAGAGAATAGAATAAAGAATGGTCTCGCTCACCGAGACTAGGCAGGCGGAAAGCGCCATATAGCCAAGGAGATATACTATGCAGACGACCCGCTTTGGCCGCGACGGAGAAACGGCGGCAGAAAAATATCTGGAAGGGAAGGGTTACCATTTCCTTACTCGTAATTTCAAGCGTACCCATGGGGAGATCGACCTCATCATGGAAGATGGAGAGACGCTGGTATTCATCGAGGTCAAGAGCCGCACAAACCGTCGCTATGGAGAACCGAAGGAAGCGGTGACGCCTTTCAAGCAACAGCACATCCGCTATACAGCGAAAGCCTTCGCGTGCAGCCGCCATATAGAAGGCCGGCGCATCCGTTTCGACGTTGTCGAAGTCATGCAGATGACGGATGGGACTGTGAAGTTTCATCATATCAGGAATGCGTTTTGAAAGCGGGGATGAGTGGCTGGGGATCAGGGGCTAGTGACTAGTATTGCTTTTTCTAACGAGGCTTTCAAATGTAATCAAAAGGCACCACGCCGGGGGCTAACCCTGAACCCTACATCATTTCCCTTCTCAAAGGAGGATATCCTATGTATGCACAAGTATTGGGCTCGACCACGTTCGGTCTGAATGGTCATGTGATCGGCGTCGAAGTCGACATCAATAAGAATTTTCCCTCCTTTGACATCGTGGGACTTCCGACAACGGCGGTCAAAGAGTCGAAGGAGCGCGTACACTCTGCCATTCGGAACTCCGGCTATCACTTTCCTGTCGACAAAGTGACGGTGAATCTGGCTCCGGCAGACCTCAAAAAAGATGGCTCCGGACTGGATCTTCCGATCGCTGTCGGCCTTCTGGCTGCGAGCGGCGATGTCGCAAAAGAAGCACTTGAAGGGATCATGTTCATCGGAGAGCTTTCGCTCAAGGGAGAGATCCGCCCGGTCCCAGGCATTCTCTCCATGGTGCTTGCCGGACGTGAAGCGGGGATTTCCAAATTTGTCATGGCCGAAGATGTGACCGGTGAAGCACTTCTCTGTGAGAATATCACGGTCTATGGACCGAAGACCTTCCGGGATCTGGTGGAATTTCTCTGCGGCCGCCAGGAGATGGCACCAGCAGAGCGGCACGAGACGCGCCGCGAAGTGATGAGTGATGTAGACTATGCAGAGGTGCAGGGACAGATCCTTGCCAAGAAGGCGATGGAGATCGCAGCTGCCGGAGCGCACAATGTACTGATGACCGGGCCGCCGGGCTCAGGGAAAACCATGCTGGCCCGCCGCATCACGACCATCCTTCCTCCGATGACGCGGGAAGAAGCGCTCGAAGTGACGAAGATCTACAGCGTCGCCGGTCTCTATAAAGCGGAAGATATCATGCGGGAGCGCCCGTTTAGAAGTCCGCATCATACGATCTCCATGGCGGGGCTCATCGGCGGCGGCAGTATCCCCAGACCGGGGGAAGTGACCCTGGCCCACCGCGGCGTACTTTTCCTGGACGAGCTGCCGGAATTTCCAAGAACGGTGCTGGAAGTCCTGCGCCAGCCTCTGGAAGACAGAGAAGTACATATTTCCCGTGTGAATGCAGCCTTCACCTATCCGGCGGATTTTATCTTGATAGCGGCGATGAATCCATGTCCCTGCGGATACCTTGGAGATCCGCAGCGGGAATGTACCTGCACGGATGGAGAGATCCGCCGTTACGGACAGAAGATTTCCGGGCCGCTTCTCGACCGCATCGACCTACATGTCTCTGTGATGCGCCCGAAATACAGTGAGCTCACCGCGACTATTCAGGGCGAGCCTTCCTGTGATATCGCAAAGCGTGTCGCCGAGGCGCGGGCTGTGCAGGCGGAGCGTCTCTCACGCTGGCATATGCAGAGCAATGCACAGATGGGGCATCGCCAGCTGAAGGAGACTTGTCAGCTCGACGCAGAGGGGACAGAAATGCTGCGTGTCGTCTTCGAAAAGCTGCATCTTTCGGCCAGAAGCTATGACCGCATCATTAAAGTTGCACGGACGATCGCTGACCTCGCGGGTTCCGACCAGATCCGCCCCGAGCATGTCGCCGAAGCGATCAGTTTCAGAAATATGATCAATGGAAAGTGACTGGGGATCGAAACGGGATCTTACAATATCTCTTTTTGTAAGCTCTGACCTTGGATCTCTGATCTGCTTATATATAAGGAGCATCCCATGGATATCTATGCTGCTGCCCTTCCGGGCTGTCCGCGGCTGGGCGCGAAGCACATGCGGGCTTTGATGGACTATTTTGAGACGGCGGAAGATGTATGGAAAGCATCGGCGGAGTCTGTCGAAAAGTCACATATTTTGACAGGAAAGACACTGGCTGCCTTTCTGGCTTACCGAAATGAGACAAGCCTTGAGCAGATCGAGGAGAAGCTCTACCGGCTTGATATCCGCTGCTCTACCTTTGAGGACAGTGACTATCCGCCGCTTTTGTCTGCGACGGCGAATCCGCCGGCAGTTCTGTTTTATCGCGGGGCGCTGCCCTGCTTTGAACGGACAATCGCTATCGTCGGATCGCGAAAAGCGACGGCATATGGGATCGAGACGGCACATGAACTTGCCAAAGGGCTCTCCGTTCACGGTATCACGGTCGTTTCCGGCGGAGCACGAGGGATCGACAGCGCATCGCATACGGGTGCGATGGAAGGCGGATCGCCGACCGTGGTCGTGCTGGCGTGCGGTCTGGATCGCGTATATCCACCGGAGAACCGCCATCTGTTCCATCAGGTGATAGAGAGCGGCGGGACACTGGTTTCCGAGTACCCGCCCGGTACGCCGCCGCTTGGCCGCCAGTTTCCTGCGAGAAACCGCATCATCGCAGGGATGAGCCGCGGGATACTCGTCGTGGAAGCGGCTGAACGGAGCGGCTCGCTCATTACGTCTGACTTTGCTTTGGAGGAAGGGCGCGATGTATTCTCTGTCCCGGGGAGCATCTGGCTGCCTTCCTGCAAGGGGACGAATCAGCTCATCCGAAACGGTGCCATCTGCTGTACATCGGCAGATGACATCCTCTCGGAGTATGGATGGAAGGAAGAAGAGAATAAAAAATCTGAAAAAGGTTTCCTTGAGCAGTTGACATTGGAGGAAGAATTGGTGTATCGTTTCTGCTGTACAGAAAATGAAGTGACGTCAGAGGAGATCCTGCAGCAGTCCGGCCTGTCTGTGGTAAAACTGACCATGCTGCTGCTCCAGCTTCAGCTGAAAGGATACATCAGAGAGGTCGGCTCGGGGCGATACATCGTGACGAGAAAAGACTAAGGGAACAGGGATCCTTCGATGTGATCGGTGCTTTTCTAAGAAAAGTCAGGAGAGAGTCTGATTCCATCTGCGTTTATTCCATACAACAAACCATTTCAGGAGGAATGAAGTGCCTATTACCAGAACGATAACGATCGAAAAGAAAAAGACCCGCCGCACACGGCAGGTCGCATTTAAAAGAAAGCCGAATCCCAAGGGCAAGCACCTGGTCGTGGTGGAATCCCCGGCCAAGGCGAAGACCATCGAGCGCATCTTAGGACCAGACTACAAAGTCATGGCGTCCATGGGACACCTGCGTGATCTCCCCAAGCGTACCATGGGGGTCGATATAGAGAATGGCTTTACGCCGGAGTACGTCAATTCGACGGATCGGGCGAATGTCATCAAGGATCTGCAGAAAGCGGCGAACCAGTGCTGCGATATTCTTCTGGCAACGGACCCTGATCGCGAAGGCGAAGCGATCTCCTGGCATTTGTCGAAGCTTCTGGATGTGAATCCGGAAGACAAGGTGCGTATTGCTTTCCATGAGATCACGCCGCCGGCGATACGTGAAGCGATCCAAGATCCGGAGCCGATCGATCTTGACCGTGTCGATGCCCAGCAGGCGCGCCGTGTCCTCGACCGTCTGGTGGGCTACAAGCTCTCGCCATGGCTGTGGCGGCAGGTCTACCGTGGTCTTTCCGCAGGCCGCGTGCAGTCGGTCGCGACCCGACTTATCTGCGAAAGAGAAGAGGAGATCCGTGCTTTTGTCCCTGTCGAGTACTGGTCGATCGAAGCCATGTACAAGACGGAGAAGAAGGAGTCCTTCAAAGCGAAGCTGACCCAGATCGACGGGAAGGATGCGGAACTCCACAATGGGGAAGAGACGGATGCTGCGGTCAAAGGGATCGAGGGGAAAGAGGCGGAAGTCACCGCAGTCACGAAGTCCAGAAAGCAGCGCAAGACAAAGCCGCCCTACACCACCTCCACCATGCAGCAGGATGCAGTCAATAAGCTGAATTTCAGCTCGAAGAAAACGATGATGCTCGCGCAGAACCTGTATGAAGGCGTAGAGATCCCAGGACATGGCCACGTGGGGCTCATCACATACATGCGTACCGACTCTACCCGTATTTCTGATGAAATGATCAAGCAGGTGCGTCCGTATATTTCCGAGACCTATGGGGAAGACTACCTGCCGGCGAAGCCGAACGTTTTCAGCAAGTCGAAGGAAGCTCAGGATGCCCATGAAGCCATCCGCCCGACCAGCCTTTCCTTCCCGCCGTCTGCTCTCACGGGCATCCTTTCCCGCGACCAGCTCCGTCTCTATACCCTGATCTGGAATCGTTTCATCGCTTCCCAGATGGCACCGCAGATCCAGCAGAGCACAAGTGCGACGCTCCAGTGCGGCATCTACACCCTGAAGGCGACGGGCGTGCATGTCCTCTTCGACGGCTTTACCATCATGCAGCCGTCGAAAAAGAAGGACAGCGAGGAAAGTGATTTCCTGCCTCCGCTCAAAAAAGGCGATATCGTCAAAAACACCAAAGTCAATGGAGAGCAGCATTTCACCGCGCCGCCGCCAAGATATACCGAAGCGAGCCTCATCAAGACACTCGAAGAAAAAGGCATCGGCCGTCCGTCCACCTATGCGCCGATCCTGGATACCATCCAGAAGAGACGCTATGTGACGAAGGAAAATAAACAATTCGTTCCGACAGAAGTTGGATTCAAAGTGACGGAGCTTTTGAAGAAATATTTCGAAGGCATCATCAATGTCGACTTCACGGCGAATCTGGAAAACTGGCTCGATAAGATCGCGGAAGGCAAAGCCACCTACAAAAAGGTCATGACAGACTTCTACAAAGTCTTCGAGGCCGAGCTTCAGTCAGCGAATGTAGAAGCAGAAAAGGATAAGAAGGAGAATCAGGAAGTCTCTGATGTCACCTGTGAGAAGTGCGGTGCAAAGATGATCGTGAAAATGGGCCGCTATGGGAAATATCTTGCCTGCCCGAATTATCCGAACTGCAAGAACATCAAGCCGTACAGCCTTGCCGAAGGGCCGGAAGAGGTGTCGGACGTGAAATGCGATGCCTGCGGTACGCTCATGGTCTACCGCACAGGACCCTATGGACGTTATCTGAAATGTCCGTCCTGCGGCGTGAATAAAGCCATCGTGATCGACACGGGCATCGTCTGTCCGAAGTGCCATGAAGGGCATATGGTGCAGCGCAGAAGCCATCGCGGCCGCATTTTCTACGGATGCAGCCGCTACCCGAAGTGTGATATGGCGCTCTGGAATGAGCCGATCAACCAGTTCTGTGAGACTTGCGGAGCCATCATGACGAAGAAAACCTATAAAACGGGCAAGGAGGTCATTTCCTGCTCGAATCCTGACTGTCCGACCCATCCGAAGCGGAAAACAAGAGCAAAGAAAGAGGAGAAGTGACTAGGGATTAGGAGCCGCAAGTGACCAGTGATTGGTGACTGGGAGATACCAGACTCTCTCGTGTCGTCATTTCGAGCGAAGCGAGAAATCTTTCTTGCAGACCGATAAACGATGCATGTGTGAAAGCAGGGATGAGTGACTAGTGACTAGAAATTAGTAGCTAGGGGTTAGGAGTGACTAGTGGCTAGTGACTGGAATGCCTTTTTCGGACATCGCTCAATTTATACTCCGCGGCGCTCTATTTTTTGCGCCGCACAACCACTCCTCACTCCTCACTCCTCACTCCTAACTAGAGAGCGCGAGGCTTTCAAACGTAATGAAGGGGGCACACGCTCGCAGACTAACCCCGAACCCTGAACCCTATAACCTTACAAAGGAGACAAATATGACAGACCATATCACCGTAGTCGGTGCGGGCCTTGCCGGAAGCGAAGCGGCCTGGCAGCTCGCAGAGATGGGCATCCCGGTGACACTCATCGAGATGCGTCCCACCAAGCAGACACCGGCGCACCACACATCCTATTTTGCTGAGCTTGTCTGCAGCAATTCCCTTCGGGCAGCGGCGATGACGAATGCCGTCGGCCTCCTGAAGGAAGAAATGAGACGCCTCCACTCCCTTATCATGGATGCCGCGGACACACACAGCGTCCCTGCGGGCGGGGCTCTTGCGGTCGACCGCATGGGCTATGCGAAAGCCGTGACGGAGAAGGTGAAGGATCACCCGCTGATCTCCGTCGTGGAAGAAGAGGTGAGGGAGCTTCCGAAGGACGGTATCACCATCATCGCGACGGGGCCGCTGACAGAAGGTGCTCTGGCGGAGTCCATCGAAGCCTTCTGCGGTGGGGAAGGCTTTCATTTCTATGATGCGGCGGCACCCATCGTGACGAAGGAGTCGCTCGATATGGACGTCGTGTACCGCATGTCCCGCTACAACAAGGGCGAAGCGGCGTACCTGAACTGCCCGATGAATGAACAAGAGTACAAGGCCTTTCGTAAAGCGCTCTGCGAAGCGGAGATGGCACCGGTACATGGCTTTGAAAATAAAAAAGTCTTCGAAGGCTGCATGCCGATCGAAGTCATGGCAGCACGCGGGGAAGATACGATGCGCTTCGGCCCGATGAAGCCGGTGGGACTGCCAGATCCGCGCACGGGGAAGGATCCCTATGCGGTAGTTCAGCTCCGCCAGGATAATGAGGAAGACAGCATGTACAATATCGTCGGCTTCCAGACGCATCTCAAGTGGGGGGAGCAGAAGCGTGTCTTTGGTATGATCCCCGGTCTTTCTCATGCGGAATTCATCCGTTATGGTGTGATGCATAGAAATACGTACATCGATTCGCCGGATCTTTTAGATGCTACGATGGAGAGCCGAAAGCAGAGAGGCCTTTTCTTTGCCGGGCAGATGACAGGCGTCGAAGGATATGTCGAGTCTGCCGCATCCGGTATCGTGGCTGCGTATGCGGCGGCGGCCCGTTTCCATGGAAGGGAGCCGAAGGCATTTCCGAGAGAAACGGCGATCGGTGCGCTCTGTCACTATATTTCCCATTTCGAGGGAAAGAATTTCCAACCGATGAATGTGAATTTCGGCCTCATCCCGCCACTTGAAAAGAGAGTGCCGAAAAAGGAAAAGAACCAGAAGCTCGCAGAGCGTGCGCTCGCGGCCCTGGATGATTTTCTTGCCCGATAGTTTTTGAGATCCCGCTTTTTACAGGCGGGATTTTTATGTTATGTAAGGAAGGGCAGCACTCTATGATTACGTTTGAAAGTCTTCCCCGAATGAGGAATGAGGAATGAAGGCGGCGGCGCTTTGCGCCGATTTTGTGAATGGCGATGCCCGAAAGAGGCATTTCAGTCCCTAGCTACTAATCCCTAGCTACCAGTCACCAGTCACCAGTCACTAGTCTCTAGTCACTAGTCTCTAGTCACGAGCCACTCATCCCTGCTTTCGATGTTTAAGTTTTCATGGCAAATGATTTGACATTTCTTTCGTTTATCGCTACAATAATCCTATACATTAGAGCAATGAGGAAGACAGAGTCTTTGTGACATCCTATAGAGAGCCTGCGGCAGGTGGGAAGCGGGCGGATGGGGGAGACTTATTTCACTTCTGAGCTTCCGGCTGAACGGAGTAGGTCGGACGCAGGAGCTGCGTTATGGCTTTCGAGTACAAATTAGGGTGGTACCGCGGATATGACTTCGCCCCTTTCGGGGCGTGGTCTTTTTTTATTTTATTTTCCCGTACTCGCAGCCGGATAGACCCGGCATATCATAGAGGAGGTAAAGTCAATGGAAAGTAAGTTGGACGCATTGAAAGCCAACATGGAAAAAGACCTGAACGAACTGAAGGTGCAGGCGGAGGAGAAGGTCCATGCGGCAGGCGATGAGAAGGCGCTGCAGGATGCCAAAGTTTTCTTCTTGGGAAAGAAGGGCAAGCTGACGGCGATCCTCCGCTCCATGAAGGACCTCTCTGCGGCAGAACGTCCGGTCATCGGGGCTTTGGCCAATACGGTCCGCACGGATGTAGAGGCGGTCATCGCAGCGAAAGCGGCTGAGCTCAAGGCAAAGCGCCTTGAGGAGCGCATCCAGAGTGAGACGGTCGATATCACGCTGCCGGCTCGTCACCAGAAGGAAGGGCATATCCATCCGCTGGATAAGGCGCTTCGTGAGATCATGAAGTCTTTCATGCGCATGGGCTACTCGGTCGAAGAAGGACCGGAGATCGAGCAGGACTACTACAACTTCGAATGTCTGAACCTGCCTAAGGATCATCCGGCCCGTGATATGCAGGACTCTTTCTATATCACGCCGGAGATCCTGCTGCGCACGCACACTTCCCCTGTCCAGGCGAGAACGCTTCGCAAGCATGAGCCCAATTCTCCGATCCGTATGATCGCACCTGGCAAAGTCTTCCGCTGGGATAATGATGCGACCCATTCCCCTGTCTTCCATCAGGTCGAAGGGCTCGTCGTCGATAAGGGCATCAAATTCGCTGATCTGAAAGGCACACTGGAAATCTTCCTGAAGGATCTTTTCGGCTCTGATACGAAGATCCGTTTCCGCGCAAGCTACTTCCCATTCACGGAACCGTCTGCGGAAGTCGACATTTCCTTCGCAGCCCGCACGCATGATGAAGGCGGTGATCCGGACTGGCTGGAGATCCTTGGCTGCGGCATGGTTCATCCGATGGTGCTGAAGCTCAATGGATATGATCCGGAAAAGGTCAGTGGCTTCGCTTTCGGCATGGGTATCGAACGTATCGCCATGCTTCTTTACGGGATCGACGATCTCCGAAACTTCTATGAAAATGATGTCAGATTCCTGAAACAGTTCTAATCAGAGGGGGATTACATAGATGAACGTATCTTTAAAATGGCTTGGCACTTTGGTCGATATCAAGGGCCTTGATCCGGAAGAAATGGCGGAAACGCTGACTGTCGACGGCATTCCGGTCGAGCATGTGATTTATCCGGGAAAAGGCATCCAGGGTGTCGTGACCGGCAAGATTCTTTCCATTGAAAAACATCCGGATGCTGATCATCTGGTCGTTTGCCAGCTGGACTGCGCCAAGGGCGCACCGATCCAGATCGTGACAGGCGCGTCCAATGTCGAAGTCGGGCAGATCGTCCCGGTCGCACTGGATGGAGCGCATGTACCGGCTAAACACGATGCAAAGGCTCCGGGGGGACTTGCTCGCGGCGATACGAAGATCAAGGCGGGGAAGCTTCGTGGTGTCGTGTCGAATGGCATGATGTGTTCTCTGGGAGAGCTCGGGCTTGATGATAATCTCTTCCCGGCACTCAATAAAGAAGGCATCCTGATCCTTCCGGCGGATACCCCGATCGGCGTTGATTTCCACACCCTTTTTGATCTGGATGATGTGATTTATGAAATGGAACTCACCGCAAACCGTGCCGACTGCTTCAGCATGATCGGTATGGCGCTGGAAGTCGGTGCGATCTTCAAGAGAAAAGTGAACCTGCCGGAGATCTCCGTCAAAGAGACCGGTGAATCCATCGAGGGCCGCGCGGAAGTCCATATCGCAGAGCCTGCCTTCTGCAAACGCTTCTGCGGACGTCTCCTTGAAAATGTGACCATCGGCCGTTCTCCGGAATGGATCGAAAACCGTCTGCGCAGCAATGGGATCCGTCCGATCAATAATGTCGTCGATGCAGCGAACTATGTCATGCTGGAAATCGGTCAGCCGCTTCATACCTATGACTATGACAAGGTGGCCGGCCGCTCTCTGACCTGCCGCTTTGCCAAAGAAGGCGAGACCATCAAGACACTGGATGGGCAGGAGAGAGCGCTGAATGTGGCTGACCTTGTCATCGCAGACGGCAGCGATACAGCTTCCTGCATCGCAGGCGTCATGGGCGGCTTTGACTCCGAAGTCACGGAGAAAACCAAGTCTGTCCTTCTGGAAGCTGCCGTATTCGACAGTGCTTCCATCAGAAGAACGTCCCGCCGTCTGGGCCTGCGCTCCGAAGCGTCCGGCCGCTACGAAAAGGGCATCAATCCGGCAAGAAGTGAAATGGCGATCAACCGCATCTGCCAGCTCCTGGTGGAACAGGGGGCTGCCAGTGCTGCACCGGGCATGCTTGATGAATATCCTGTCAAGGCAGAGCCGCAGGTCATCGAAACGTCCGTGAAGGCCATCAATGACTACATCGGTATCCATATGCCAAAAGAGGAAATGATTGATATCCTGACCCACCTGTATTTCCATGTCGAAGAACAGGGTGGCGCGCTCAAAGTCACTGTCCCGGAATTCCGTCTCGATCTGGAAGGCATGCCAGACCTTGCCGAAGAAGTGGCCCGCGTATACGGCTACTCGAATATTCCGATCACCACCCCATGGAGCGCTATTGCAAAGGGCGCTATGTCCAAGGAGCAGGATGCACTCTTCCGTATGGCAGATGCTCTCATTGCCAATGGTCTTTCGCAGGTCGAAAACTACAGCTTCATGGACAAGAACGATCTCAAGAAGCTGAATTTCCCGGAAGGGGATGCGGTTTACGAAGCCATTCCGATCCTGAACCCGATTTCCGAAGAATACCCGGATATGCGTACCAGCCTTTTCCCCGGCCTCATGCATACGCTTTCTTACAACCTGTCTCAGAAAAACGATCAGGTCGCTATCTTCGAATATGGACATGTGTATCATCCGAAAGCCCTGCCGCTGACCGAGCTCCCGAATGAATACGACCTCGTTTCCGGACTTCTCTGCGGGTGCCCGGAAGAAGCCGGCTACCCGAACAGCACGAGAACCTACGACTTCTTTGATGTGAAAGCCATCATGGAAAATCTGCTCTCTGCTATCGGTGTCCGCGGCTATGATATCCAGCGTTCCGGCTATCCGGTATTCCATCCGGGGATTTCCGCCGACTTTGTCAAAGATGGGAAGATCATTGCTTCCTTCGGCGAACTGCATCCGGCGGTCCTTGACCAGTGGGGCATCAAGAAGGATGTCTATGGCTTCCTGATCCATGTACCGGAGCTCCTTCCCTATATCGATGCCACCATCGACTACAAGAAGATCCCGAAGTTCCCGGCTTCCGAACGAGACCTCTCTATGCTGGTTCCTTCGAAATACACAAACAAAGAAGTCGAAGCCATCATAGAGAAGGCAGCAGGCAGACATCTGGAAACGCTCCGCCTCTTCGATCTCTATCAGGGCGAGCAGGTGCAGGAAGGCTATAAGAGCATGGCCTACAACCTGTACTTCCGCGCGGATGACCGCACACTGACCGATAAAGAAGTCGATCAGTGGATCGAAAAAATCGTCAAGAAGCTTGGCGAAGCGGATATCACCCTGCGCGCTTGATAGAAAGCAGTGCAACAAAAAAGCTGAACCCGTGGGTTCAGCTTTTTTGTTGTTTTTTAACTAGGGATGAGAGGGCGTGCTAACGGGTGGTAAAAAAGGCGCTCGATTTCATGGGAAATGCCTTCTCGTGAAATCGAGCTCTCAATCAACGCTTCCCTGATCCCTCATGGTCTTACTCCGGTCCCAGCGTGTCTCTTTTCTCGTTTCTATGCACCATGAAATTGGCGACCTTCTTACCGGCCTGGGTCATGTGATGTCCTGTGTTTTTGAATTTGTGCATCGCTGTCGAGCGGGAGCGGATATTCGGCTTCATGTCTGGATCAATATTCCCTCTCTTGACTGAGGTGGCACGGATCTTCTCCGGCTCCAAAGCACTGCGAAGGACGGCCATCGCACGGGCAGGGAGAATGTCGCAGTCAAAGCTGTAGATGTCTACAGCGGCATAGCCGAGCTGCGGATAAGCGTGGATGCAAACATGGGCTTTCTTTCCATAAGCAGCGAGTGTGATCTCTTCCTCGTCCTCATGGAAGAAGGTATCTTCGACTTCGATACCCAGATTCTTGGCCGCCTGATTCATGACAGAGATCAGCTCCTTGGAAGAAGTGATCTCTTCCTGCACACAGCCATAGCAGTCGACCAGCAGATGTTTTCCGATAAAATTATCCATAGTATTCACCTTTTGTGAGGAATTGACAGATGCAGAGACGGATCCGCATCTAGGGAAACGCTGATTCAATCGCAGAGCCGGATTTCATATGGATTTTCATACATAGCTTCGTCATCATCTTCCTTAAATAGCTCGCTATTCGCGTCAGATGATTCCTTGCTCTGTATAAAAATCCAAGAATGAAATCAGACAACGATTGAATCAGTGTTTCCCTTGCTCATTGCCTCAACGTTTCTCTTAATTTTATAAATTACACTTCCATCTATTATAGCAGATATGAGCAAATTTGGCATGCATCCTGAGAAGCATTTGCATCTCTCTGCTGGCGCCAGGCTCCGGGCAGTCAGTCACGGTGAGCCCTTATTTTCTGCCGTCCTATCTACATTTTCATGAGGAAAGATGCTATAATGAAAAATAATTTTGTGACGACAATAGCGTGAGAGCAGGGAGGCGACGAGATGGCCAGACGGAAAGGGCTGAAGCGGTGGGACGAGATCACGACAGAGGGATGGCTCTCGCTTATGGCGGACAAGACGGTCATGAGTGCGCTGATGATGCAGATCTTCTCGCGGCTCTATCACTCCGAAGACTATATGGATAACGCAAAGAATATAGCGAAGGCGCTCCATCTGGAGTATCGGGCACTGAATGCAGGTGTCGGCTGGGCGGGGAATAAGATCCGTGAGATGTATGAGTCGGGAGGTCTTTTGACCTATCATGCGAGCGAGAAGAAGGACGAGACGCCTAGAGAGGAAGAGACGGGAGAATTTCGTCTTTCCGAAACGCCGGCCTCTCGCATCCGCCGCTCGCCATGGGAGTATGTTTTCGATGGGAGTGAGGACGATAACGGTACCTATTTCTGGGTGCTGAAGCCTGAGGCTGTAAGAGCGTACCGAGAGATCATGGATGCGGATATCTGGCATCTGGATGATATTCGCCAGCTGCTTGAGAGCGATGAGACAGCCTATGGATGCGAGGGGAGCCTCTTTTCCCACTCGTCTTCGCATACGGTCGATGAGATCCGAAAGCGGTTTTCCAAAAATGCGGATTTCAAAAGAAAATCGATGGGGGCGCATCCCTGCTGCATCGTGTGCGGGGCAGATCGGATCTCTCTTCTCCATGCGGTCCCTTATGGGACGCACGGCGAGTCGCAAAAGGGGCTCATGCTTTGTCCGACCCATGCGGCGCTTTTCTCCGCGCATCTCATCTCTTTTTCCGATGCGGGCGAACTTCTGGTGTCTCCTCGGATTTCCGAAAGGGAAAGGAAGCTCTATGGTCTTATCGCGGGAGAGAAGGCGAAGGCACCTTTCAGCCGCAGGCGGATGCTTACGCATCGAAAAATTTTTACAGAGGAAGGAAGAAAACTGAAATGATTTTATCCGGCAAAGAAATTGTGCGACATATGGGGGAAGAAATTATCATCGATCCCTTTGATCCGGAGAGGGTGAATCCGAACAGCTACAACCTGACTCTGGCTGATGAGCTGATGGTGTATGATAACTATGAGCTCGACATGAAGAAGAGAAATGAAGGTACGCTGCTCCATATCCCGGAGGAAGGCTATGTGCTGCAGCCGAATAAGCTCTATTTGGGACGGACGCATGAATATACAAAAACGAGATGCTTCGTACCGATGCTCGAGGGACGCTCATCCATCGGGCGTCTGGGTCTTTTCATCCATGTAACGGCAGGCTTTGGAGATGTGGGCTTCTCAGGGTACTGGACGCTGGAAATGTTCTGCGTACAGCCGATCCGCATCTATGCGGGTGTAGAGATCTGCCAGATCTATTTCCATACCGTTTTGGGGGAGGCAGACCGATATGACAGCGGAAAATATCAGAATAATCAAGGAATTCAGCCAAGCCTACTTTACAAAGACTTTGAAAAGTAGTATGATAATACCAACTTAATAACACTTGGAGCAAAGAAGCTGCAGCATGACAGGAGAGTTTTCTCTTTGTCTGCTGCTTTTTTTGTACTTTGCTTCGGTGCGGGAGTGCTTTTGAGAGTTCAAGTTATTTGCATTTTTTTGAATATTATTTCATTTTGCGGATGGAGTCTCGGAAGGCATCCTGTTTTTTAGGAAAGCATAAGAGTGGAATTCATCTCATGGAGGACATGCTTTCCACTTGGGGGAGACGTAGGAGGTCGACTATTATGAAAAAAGCAATGAAGAAAATGATCATGGCAGGTGCTCTTTGTGTCGCAGGTGCAGCTCTGATTGCAGGCTGCGGCGATTCCGGTTCTTCTGCAGGCGGCGGAAAACAGTTCCTGAACATCGCTACCGGTGGTACTGCTGGTACTTATTACCCGCTGGGCGGTGCGCTCGCTGAACTGCTGAACCAGAATATCAAAGGCATGAATGCATCCGCACAGTCTACTGGTGCATCTGTAGCCAATGTCAATATGCTGAAAGACGGCTCCGTCGACATCGCTTTCATCCAGAATGATATCGCTTACTATGCAGCCAACGGCAAGGAAATGTTCAAGGACAACAAGGTAGAAAACATCCGCGGTATCGCTGCACTCTATCCGGAAACTGTCCAGTTCGTCACCACCGCTGACAAAGGCATCAAATCCATCGCTGACCTCAAGGGCAAAAAGGTCGCTGTCGGTGCTTCCGGCTCCGGCGCAGAAGCCAATGCCCGTCAGATCCTCGGTGCATATGGTCTGACCTATGATGATATCGATGTACAGTATCTCTCCTTCGGCGAAGCTGCTGATGCACTGAAGGATGGCAATGTCGATGTCGGTGTCGTCGTCGCAGGCTTCCCGACCGCAGCGATCCAGGATCTGGCTGCCAATAAATCCGCAGCACTGGTCAATATCGATGCAGAACATGTGGACAAGCTGAAGAAGCAGTATCCATACTTCACCGAGATCACCGTACCGAAGGGTACCTATCCTGGACAGGAAGAAGATGTCAGCACCGTAGCCGTGAAATGCGTCATCGTTACTACCGATAAACTCTCTGATGATCTCGGCGAACAGATCGTCAAAGCCATCTACGAACACCTTGACCGTATGAAAGCTGCTCATGCTGTCGGCAAGTACATCACCAAGGATACTGCTCTGGAAGGCATGTCCATCAAGATGAATGCCGGCGCTGAAAAGTATCTGAAAGCGAAATAAGATAGCGGTCATCCGGCATCATGCAGAAGTCTCTAAGGCTCAGCGGGTTTTGTACATTGAACGGCGGGAGCGATGCACCTTCCGCATAGCAACCGCGCAGCCTCTGGCATGGCAAGCATGTGACGTATTCAAGTTCAATCCATATCGAAACACTGATCTGATCAGCGCTTTCCCTTATAGGAAGGAGGGAGAACGGGCTCATCTAAGGAGTCCGTTCTCACTTTCATTTCATGAAGAAAAAGAAAAACGGGAAATTAGAAACCATACTTATCGTTTTCGGGATGATCGTCTGTGTGATAGTGACCGTGGGAGGCTGGTTTGTTCGTCAGGACTATCTTTTCGGACAGACAGCAGACGGATTCATCATCAGGCAGCGGGTGCGTCCGGGTACACCGGTGACACTGGTGTACAGGCACTCGGTCCAGAAGACGATGATTCACGAGTACCTTGAAGTCAATGACATGGCGACGGGGCTCGTACTGAAGTCTACCAAATACCAATCCATGGGGGTAGGACTTCCTTTCTCCAAAGAAGATGGCGATTTCCGCGAAGAAGACGGTTGGTTTATTCTGGATAACATGAACCGTCCCTATCCGGAGCTCTCGATCCGTAACGGCGTGACGAATGAAGAAAAGGTCTATGTCGGAGATACGGAGTATGACCTGGCAAGCCTTATGCCTTTGGGAAAGGAACTTCATCTGTATGTAGCACCGCTGTACCAGGTGCTGTATAAGAAAAAAGAAATTAGGAGTTGATACAATTGGCTGATTTAGAGAAAAAGAACGTGCAGGCTGAAGGCGTTTCTGAAAATGGAGAAATGTCTGAGGAGCTGCAGAAGAAGCTAAAAGAGCTGGATAAAGAGTCAAATACAGCGGAATACAAAGGCATCTGTGCCAAAGTCATCGCAGTCATCTGTATTTGCTTCTCGCTCTTCCAGATCTATACCGGGTTTTTCGGCGCACTGGATGCAATGATCCAGCGCTGCGTCCACTTGTCCTTCGGTATCTGCCTCGTCTATCTTCTCTGCCCGACGAAGAAAGCCTGGGTCAAGGAGGGGCGTTTCCATCCGATCGACGTGGCACTTGCCGTCCTTGCGATGATCCCCCCCATTTACATTCTTGTGAACTACCAGCAGCTCATCCTGCGCGCCGGCACCGTCACTCCGACGGATACCGTGATCGGGGTGCTTGGCATCGTGATGATCATCGAAGCGGCTCGCCGTATCGTAGGTCTTCCGATCGTCATTGTTGTCTGCTGCTTCCTTGCGTATGGTTTCTTCGGACCGTACCTCCCCGGGCCGCTCGCACATCGCGGGCTCACCATCAAGCAGATGGTCGGACACCTCTTCTTCACGACAGAGGGTGTCTTTGGTATCCCGATGGGGGTTTCCTCCACCTTCATTTTCCTCTTCATCCTTTTCGGTGCATATCTGGAAAAGACAGGTCTTGGGAAATTCTTCATCGATATCGCCAATGCCATCGCTGGCTGGGCATCCGGCGGACCAGCTAAGGTCGCTGTCATTTCCTCGGCTCTGCAGGGTACGATCTCTGGTTCCTCGGTAGCGAACGTCGTAGGCTCCGGCTCCTTCACCATCCCGATGATGAAGAAACTGGGCTATCACAAGAATTTCGCCGGTGCCGTAGAAGCAGCCGCTTCTACCGGCGGACAGCTGATGCCGCCGATCATGGGCGCAGCCGCTTTCCTGATGGCGGAATTCGTCGGTATCCCCTATATGGAAGTCGTCAAGGCTGCCATCGTTCCTGCTATTCTCTACTTCATTGGGGTATTCCTCGGGGTACATTTCGAAGCGAAAAAGAATAACCTGCAGGGCACACCGAGAAGCGAGCTCCCGCCATGGGGCAAGATCCTGAAAGAGGAAGGGCATCTGGCTATTCCGCTGATCGCCATCATCGGTCTTTTGGCTTCCGGTTACACCCCGATGAAAGCGGCGCTTGCCGGTATCTTCATTTCCATCGCTTCTGCCATGCTTCGTGCGAATACCCGCATGAGCATCCCTGATATCATCGACGGTCTCATCAAAGGTGCGCGCGGTGCGCTCGGCGTCCTGATCGCATGCTCTTCCGCCGGTATGATCATCGGCATCGTCACCAAGACAGGCGTCGGTCTGAAGCTGGCTTCGGCTCTTGTCGATATCGCCGCAGGCAACTTCATCCTGCTTCTCTTCTGCACCATGATCACCTCGCTGATCCTCGGTATGGGCGTACCGACCACGGCGAATTACGTCATCACTTCGACCATCGCGGCTCCGGCTCTGATCTCCCTCGGTGTACCGATCCTGGCAGCGCATATGTTTGTTTTCTACTTCGGTATCATCGCCGATATCACCCCGCCAGTTGCGCTGGCTGCTTTCGCAGGCTCTGCGATCTCCGGCGGTGATCCCTTGAAGACTGGTGTCAATGCGTCGAAGCTCGGCATTGCGGCCTTCATTATCCCATATGTCTTCGTTCTTTCCCCTGAAATCCTGGGCATCAATGCGACACTCTTCTCCGTCATGGAAACCACCATTACCGCGCTTATCGGTATGATTGGCGTCTCGGGTGCCATGATCGGGCAGCTCTATTGCAAGGCGAATATCCTGGAGCGTCTTCTCCTTCTGGCGGGCGGTCTCTGCCTCATCGATCCGACCATCCTGACCGACATCATCGGCATTGCCGTACTGGGCGGCGTCTTCGCTATGCAGTATTTCAGAAGCAAAAAGAGCAAGTAAGCCATCTGTAAAGGTTAATGAGGCGGAAAGCGCAAGCCTTAGTCAGCTCATGGACGGGCAGCAAAGGATAGAAACTTTGCTGCCCGTTTTTGCGTGCAGGAAGCCTGCGAAATACAGAGTAAGAGAACGCGGACTCTGCGATCCAATCAGCGTTTCCATAACATGGCCGCTGCGACAGAAAGTCCGATCCCGTATATGAAAGAAATAGCGCGAGAATCAGGATACTTCGTCTGAGAAGAAGCCACGAATGAGTGAGAGCAAAAAATCAATAGAAAAAATCCCCATGGACTGCGGCATGTGTCATGCCATAGCCCATGGGGATTTTTCTTACAAAGACATAAAAAAACATCCGGAAAAGTCTTTCCACCAATGCCCGATGCAGGCGGAGCTCGGAATCGGTGACGGTCGTCCATTGGCACCGAAGTGCGGGAGGGCCTGTGCTATCGTCGGAACCCGGCCTCGCAGAGGACAGGGAAGTGGAAAAGCCATGCTTCCGGATATTCATTTTTTCTTACTTGTCAGCCTAAAATGGGCATCGGTAGCAGGCTGTACGCTTCCGTTGACCCATCCGATGACGCAAGGTGCATTCTGCAGATCTGCCCCTTCCGGTGCGGCCCTCCCTGTGATCTCGTAGCGCTTAGAGAATTCTGGAAATCGGAGCAACCGTCCATCCGGGGAACATGTTCAAATATGTCCCTGCTTCATGTTTATATAGTACTACGTTCTATAGGAAAAAGCAAGTGGGAAAAGTAATGAACTACAATACATAGTCGGTTACCTACAAGGTATATAACCGAAATATACTATAGCGTAAGGCAAATACAGATGATCCGCATATCCATATTATGATAAAAAAGGCCGAATTTTTATTTGTCTGCTCGTTTTTTTAGTTGTTTGAAAGAGCTACCGATTTTCGCGGCGTATTTTGCTTTTTGCAGTCTCTCGGCAAGATGCATATAATATAGGTAAGAGCATGCACATGAACGCATTTCTGAGGAGGAGATCATGCATATTTCATCCATGACCATTGATAACTACCGCACCTTCCGCCATGTCGTCTTTCAATTTGACAGACAGGTGAATTATATGGTGGGGGATAACAATATCGGTAAGAGCAATTTCCTTTGCCTCTTGAAATGGATCAGCCATGGGTATGGATTCCGTGAAGGCGATTTTCTTGATGCAGACCATCCCATCGAGATACGGCTGGCGCTTGCCGAAGAGGCAGGAGGGGAGACCGCAGAGCTCTATCTGGTGCAGGCGGTGCAGGAAGTGGTGCCACGTCTCTTTGATCAGGCGAGCGGGCGGCAGCTGCCCTTGGAGTACCTGCGATGTCTTTTTTATATCGATTTTTCCCTGTGTGAGATGCCGCGCAGGATGATGGCTCATGCGTCGATGGGAGAGCTGCTTTCTCTTTTGCAGCAGTATTTCACGGAGTCACCGGCGGTTATTTCTGAGGTGGAGACGATGTTTAGAGAGAAGGGGATCGGGATTTCCCTGCCGAAGGAGCATCCATCGCAGGCGGCGCTTTCACTGCTTGAGACACTGTTTGGGGAAAGGGGAGATGGTTCTTCGTACCAGCGTACGGCTTGCCTGATGGCGCGGACGGCGCTTGTCCTGCTGATGCAGATGATGAAGAAAAAGGCAAGCCGCGCCATTTCCTTCGAGCACATGGTGACGACGGATGCGAAGGGGCGGCGCTTCCTATCGCTGCTTGTCAGTGTAGATGAGCCGGAGCTCCATCTCCATCCTTACCTGCAGCGGGCGATGCTTTCTTTCTGTCACATGATCCTGTCGAATGAGGAGCCGTTCTTCTTAAAGCTCGTGCAGACGCTTCTGGGCGTCGATGGGCTTTCGGGGCAGCTCTTTGTCGTGACGCATTCGACAGATGCGCTGGTGAATGATTACCGGCAGATCATCCGCCTCTACTGGGATGAGAAGAAGCTGGTGCAGGCCGCCTGCGGCGCTTCATTTCATTTTGACAGGGAAATCGAGAAGCACCTCATCATGCATTTCCCAGAGGTGAAGGAAGCGCTCTATGCGAGGGCGGCGGTTCTTGTCGAGGGTGAGACAGAGTATGGTTCCTTTGCAGGATTTGCAAAGACGCTGGGGATCCGCTTCGACCATTATGGCATCTGCCTCATCAATGCGAGGGGCGAAAGCTCGATCTCAAAGATCGCTTCCCTCATCCGCCGCTTCCATGTGCCTGTCGTCTCGCTCTATGATCGCGATGTGATGGGGGAACACAAAAAGAGTGCGGGTGTCTTCTATACGGACTATATCTGCTATGAAATGGATGTCGTGAAGGCATGCCTTTCCCGGAATGGCCGACGTCTTTTAGATGCGGTCATCGCAGATATCACGGAGGGAGGAAATCTTGTGAGCTCGGCGCTTGTCAAAAAAGCAGGCGCAAAGCTCGCCATCCCAAAGGGCTACTATCCGCCAAGGAAATTGTCGAATATCAATCCCAGAGATGAGAAAGCGCTGGAGTTTTATTATTTTGCATGGCTTTATGGGAATAAAGGCGTCATCATCGGGCGCTCGCTCGCCGACCATCTGGGAAAGGATTTCATCCCGCCCGCTTTCGTTAAAGTGATTCTGGCGGCGGTGGGAGCGAGTGAGAAGTAGGGGCTTGGGGTGGATAACCTATAGATATAGATCGCGTTTCTCTGGCGATCGGGATGAGCGATCGAATCAGTGCTTTCTTAAACTCCATGCTCCTTTCATAATAAAAATTTAATACCCTTATGCTATTGAAAAAGTGTGAATTACCCTTTATGATTATAGGGATAACTATTTATCATAGAATCCCATTCTATGCGTTGATTCAAGGAGGCCGGCATGAGCACGATTTCACTACAAGGCCGCAGTGTTCTTGGGCTAGCTGATTTCACAGCCGAAGAGATTGAGCGGATCTTAGAAGTAGCAGCACAGATGAAAAAAATTGTGTTATCTGACAATAAGAAAAAAGATTTCCTGAAAGGCAAATCTATCGTAACAGTGTTTTCCGAAGCATCTACCAGAACTCGTAGTTCTTTCGAGCTTGCCGGTAAGTATTTGGGAGCCGACGTGATCAACATTACAAAGAGTGGCAGCTCGATGACGAAGGGTGAAAGTATGCGAGACACATTGCTGACCGTTTCCGCTATGGGAGTGGATGCAGTGGTCATTCGTGATTCTTCTGAAGGGGCTGCTCTTTTTGCGTCCAAGGTCATGAGCCCTAAGGTGAAGGTGCCGGTCGTGCTGAATGCAGGCGATGGCGCCCATGCGCATCCGAGCCAGGCACTTCTGGAGCTCTTCACCATGAAGGAAGCAGGAAAGAAGATCAAAGGGATGAAGTATGTCATCATCGGTGACGTGCTGCATTCCCGTGTCGCAAGAAGCGATATCATAGGTTTCACAAAGCTGGGAGCCGAAGTGCATCTGGTGGGACCGCGTACACTGGTCCCGAAGGAACTGGAAGCGATGGGCTGCATCGTGGATGATGATCTGGAGATGGCTTTGAAAGATGCGGATGCGATCAATATCCTCCGTATCCAGCTCGAAAGAGCGGCTGGCGGATTCATCCCGACGACCCGCGAATATGCACGCCTTTTCGGTATCAATCAGAAGCGCCTTGCACTTTGCAAGCCGGATGTGGCAGTGATCCATCCGGGCCCGATGAACAGAGGCATTGAAATCGGTTATGATGTAGCCTACGATGAAGCATCCTGGATTCAGGAAGAAGTCAGAAATGGCGTAGCTGTACGTATGGCTTTGGAATATTTGACACTGACGGAGGGGAAAGACATTGATGCTCTTAATTAAGAATGGTACCATCGTAAACCCGGCCAAGCACCAGCATGAAGTGACAAATATCCTGGTGGAAGATGGAAAGATCAAGGAAATCGGCCAGAATGTCAGCGCGGCTGGCAAAGAGGTAGAAGAAATCGATGCGAAGGGACTTTTTGTCACACCGGGTCTCATCGATATGCATGTCCATCTGCGTGAACCGGGACAGGAAGCCAAGGAAGATATTTATACAGGCACACAGGCAGCGGCTGCCGGCGGCGTGACCCGTGTCGCGACTATGGCGAACACGAAGCCTGTCATCGACAATGCGGCGGTTTTGCGTGATGTGAAGCACCGCATAGCTGAGGCTGGTGTCGTGAAGGTTTCCGTGATCGGCTCGATCTCCAAGGATCTCGAAGGCAAGCAGCTCTCGGAAATGGGGGATATGGCAGCGGATGGCGCTGTCGCTTTCTCGGATGACGGACACTATGTAGAGAGTGCCAATTTCATGCGCCGCGCCATGGAGTATGCGGATCAGCTCGGCAAGATGGTCATCGACCATGCGGAAGATATGACGATGTGCGGACACGGCTTCATGAATGAAGGCAAGGTCTCCTATGCGATGGGCGTCACCGGACGTCCGGCGACAGGGGAAAATATCGCAGTCGCTCGCGACCTGCTCCTTTCGGAGCTGACCGGCTGTCATATCCATATCGCGCATGTATCGAGCGGCAAGGCCGTCGATCTGATCCGCCAGGCCAAGGCGAAGGGTGTGAACTGCTCGACAGAAGTCACCGCGCAGCACCTCTATTTCACCGATGAATGGCTGAAGCACTATGAAGCGGCTTTCAAAATGGCGCCGCCGCTGCGCACGGACGAAGACAGAAAAGCGCTGATCGAAGGGCTGAAGGATGGCACCATCGACGCCATCATGACGGACCATGCTCCGCACTGCAATGAAGAAAAGGATGTTCCCTTCAACTGTGCGCCGAACGGCATCGCAGGTCTTGAGACCTCTCTCGCCTCGACGCTGACGGTGCTCTACCATCAGGAGGGCTTCACCATCGACAAGATCGTCGAGCTGATGAGTGTGAACCCGGCAAAGCTCCTCGGCATCGAAGGCGGCGTCCTGACAGAAGGCGCTCCGGCAGATATTACGCTGATCGATCCGGATAAAGAATGGACTGTCCACGGACAGGATCTATATACGAAATCCCTCTTCACTCCTTATGAAGGGCTGACGCTGAAAGGCAAAGCGGTCATGACCATCGTGGATGGAGAGATTGTCATGAAAGAAGGAAAGGTGCTCAAATGAAAGGCCTCTTGATTTTGGAAAACGGCGCCCGCTTCGAAGGCGACCTCTTAGGCTCTGTCGAAGGGCTGGGGGAACTGGTCTTCAATACCGGCATGACAGGCTATCAGGAATGTTTCACAGATCCGTCCTATGAAGGGCAGATCCTCACCCTGACCTACCCGCTCATCGGTAACTATGGCGCGAATGATCTTTTCATGCAGAATAGAAAGCCGGCAGCAGCAGGCTTCGTCCTTGACCAGATCGCAGAGCATCCGTCGAACTGGGAATGCAAAGAAAAGATCACCGATTTCATCGAAAGATACCATGTACCCTGCCTTTACAATGTTGATACCCGTGCCGTGACACGCATGGTCCGTACCCAGGGCGTCATGAAAGCGATCATCGTTTCGGCAGACAGAAGCGATGAATTCATCGCCGAAGAACTCGCAAAGCCGCTCCACAGAGATCAGGTAGAGCGCGTGACGACCGACTATCCCTATACCTATGGTGATGGGAAATATCAGGTCTCCCTTCTCGACTGCGGCCTGAAAAAGAATATCCTCGTCTCGCTTGCGGCCAATGACTGCACCGTCCATGTCTTCCCGGCGCATACGTCTGCCGAAGAGCTGCTGGCAGGAAATCCGGACGGCATTTTCCTCTCTCCTGGACCGGGGGACCCGCAGGATGTGCCATTCGTCGTAGAGACCGTCAAGAAGCTCATCGGAAAGAAGCCGATCTTCGGCATCTGCCTTGGTATCCAGATGCTCGCGACAGCACTCGGTGGTCACACCTTCAAGCTGCCCTTCGGCCACCGCGGAGCGAACCACCCGGTCAAGGATCTTCGCACGGGCCGCGTCTATATCACCAGCCAGAACCATGGCTATGCGATCTCCGATGACGACCTTCCGGAATGCATCGAAGTCACCCACAGAAGCGTCAATGACGGCACCATCGAAGGCATCCGTCACAAGACCCTTCCGATCCAGGCTGTCCAGTACCATCCGGAAGCCTCCCCGGGACCGAAGGATAATTTCTATCTCTTCACCGAATTTACCAAGGCCATGGAGGAATTCAAAAAATGATCAATAAAGACGTGAAGAAAGTCCTCGTCATCGGTAGCGGCCCGATTGTCATCGGACAGGCTGCGGAATTTGACTATGCCGGTACCCAGGCCTGCCGCTCCCTTCGTGAAGAGGGTGTCGAAGTCGTCCTGGTGAACAGCAATCCATCCACCATCATGACAGACGTGGATATCGCTGACCGTGTCTATATCGAACCGATCACTCTGCCATTCGTGACAGAAGTCATCAAGAAGGAACGCCCGGACGCACTGCTCGCGACACTGGGCGGGCAGGTCGGCCTCAACATGGCTGTCCAGCTCTCGGATGCCGGTGTCCTCGACCAGTACGGTGTGAAGCTCTTGGGCTCTTCTCTCCATGCGATCAAGCATGCGGAAGACCGTGAACTTTTCAAGGCTGCGATGGAAGAGATCCATCAGCCAGTCCCGGAATCTGAAATTTTCGAGGAACTGGAACCAGCCATCGCCTTTGCCGATAAGATCGGCTATCCGGTCATCATCCGTCCGGCATACACCTTAGGCGGTACCGGCGGCGGCATCGCACACGACCGCTATGAGATGGAAGAGATCGCGAACCGCGGCATCAAGCTCTCCCCGATCAATCAGATCCTCGTAGAACGCAGCATTGCCGGCTGGAAAGAAGTCGAATTCGAAGTCATGCGCGACAGTGCGGACAACTGCATCATCGTCTGCGCCATGGAAAATATCGATCCTGTCGGTGTCCATACCGGTGACTCCATCGTCGTCGCTCCGACACAGACGCTGACCGATGGCCAGTACCAGATGCTCCGTACCGCATCTCTCGACATCATCCGCTACCTCAAGATCGAAGGCGGCTGCAATGTCCAGTACGGCCTTGACACCAAGACGAACCAGTACTACGTCATCGAAGTCAATCCGCGTGTCAGCCGTTCCTCCGCGCTCGCATCGAAAGCCACCGGCTACCCGATCGCGAAAGTCGCAGCGAAGATCGCCCTCGGCCTGCACCTTGATGAGATTACCAATGCCATCACCGGCAATACGAAAGCCTGCTTCGAACCATCCATCGACTATGTCGTATGCAAATTCCCGCGCTGGCCATTCGAAAAATTCACCCTCGCAGATCGTGCCATCGGCACCCAGATGAAAGCGACCGGCGAAGTCATGGCGCTCGACCGCACGCTCGAAGGCTCGCTCCTGAAAGCCCTCCGCTCGCTGGAAGTCGGGGAAGGCTACCTGCACCTGAAGAAGCTCGACGGACAGTCCCTCTATGATATCCGCTGTCTGCTCTCCCGCATCGACAACGAAAGGATCTTCGTCCTTGCCGAAGCCCTGCGCCGCGGCATCGAACCGGAAGAGATCAACCGCATCACCAAGATCGACCTCTTCTTTATCTACAAGATCCAGAACATCATCAAGATGGAACGCCGCCTCATGAAGGAAGGCCTCACCGAAGAGACACTGAAAGCGGCGAAACGCATCCAGATGCCGGATGAAGCCATTGCACACTTCGCTGAAGTCACCCCGAAAGACGTCGAAAACTTCAAGAAGAAACTGGATTTCCATCCGGACTTCAAGATGGTCGATACCTGTGCGGCAGAATTTGAAGCGCACACCCCGTACTACTACTCCACCTACGGCGCAGAAGACGAAGTGAAGCCGCAGGGCAAGGGCTCTGTCGTCGTCTTCGGCTCCGGTCCGATCCGCATCGGTCAGGGCATCGAATTCGACTATTGCTCCGTCCATGCCTCCTGGGCACTGCGCAAGGCAGGGAAGAAATCCATCGTCATCAACAACAATCCGGAAACCGTTTCCACCGACTTCGATACCTCCGACTCTCTCTACTTCGAACCACTGACCGAGCAGGACGTCCTCGAAATCATCGACAAAGAAAAACCGGAAGGCGTCATCTGCCAGTTCGGCGGACAGACCGCCATCAACCTGGCGACCCCGATGGCCAAGCGCGGCATCCGCATCATCGGTTCTTCGAATGAATCCATCGATATGGCCGAAGATCGCGAACGCTTTGACACCCTGATGGGACAGCTCGGTATCGCGCGCCCGAAGGGCTGCCTCGTCGAGTCCGTCGAAGAAGCGATGGCAAAGACGGAAGAGCTGGAATACCCGCTCATCGTCCGCCCGAGCTACGTCCTTGGCGGCCGTGCGATGCAGATCGTTTACGATCAGGCAGAGCTTCGCCAGTACCTGAAAGAAGCCGTCGTTGCATCCCATGAACATCCTGTCCTGATCGACCAGTACATGGTCGGCCGTGAAGTCGAAGTCGATGCCATTTCCGATGGCAATGACGTCTGCATCCCAGGTATCATGGAACAGATCGAACGCTCCGGCGTCCACTCCGGCGACTCCATCGCGGTCTACCCGCCGCAGCACCTCTCGCAGGAGATCATCGAGACACTGACCGACTACACCAGAGAGATCGCCAAAGCCATGAACGTCAAGGGCCTTGTGAATATCCAGTTCATCGTGGTCAAAGATAAGGTCTATGTCATCGAAGTCAATCCGAGAGCCAGCCGTACCGTACCATTCATGAGCAAGATTACCGGCATCAATATGGTCGAATACGCGACCCGCATCGCGCTCGGCGAAAGCCTCAAGGATACCGGCCTTCCGCTCGGCCTTGTCCCAGATAAAGGCTATGTCGCGATCAAAGCACCGGTCTTCTCCTTCTCGAAGCTCGGCCTCGTAGAGATCAAACTGGGACCGGAAATGAAGTCCACCGGAGAAGTCATGGGCATCGGCCACACCTATCAGGAAGCCCTCTACAAGGCTGTCGTAGCCGCTCATCTCACCGTACCGGCAGGCGGTAATGTCCTCATCACCGTCTCCGACAGAGATAAGCCGGAAACTGCCGAACTTGCCAAAGGCTTCGTAGAGCTGGGCTACCACCTCATCTGCACCTCCGGCACCGGCGCTTATTTCGAAAAACTCGGCATCCCGGTCGAGATCATCAAGAAGATCCACGAAAAGGGCGAAAATTGTGAAAAGTACCTGAAGTCTGGCCGTGTCGACATGCTCGTGAATACCATTTCCTATGGCAGCCAGATCGAGCAGGAAGGCTATGACCTGCGCCGCATCGCTGTCGAGCTTGCGATCCCCTGCATCACCTCCCTCGATACCGCGAAGGAAGTCCTGCGCGTCATGGCAGCTTCTTCGAGCGAACCGCATGTCGAAGCCATTCAGGACTATGTGAAGGAGAATTGATATGGCAGGCTATGTAGAAAAAGGCCGCATCCTCACCCATGAGCTGGTCGGCCCCTCGATCTGGCGCATGCGCCTCGAGCTTCCGCTCATCGCAAAAGACGCAAAGCCCGGTCAGTTCATCCATGTGAAGGTGAATGATCCCACCTGCATCCTGCGCCGCCCGATCTCTATCGCCGGCACAGAACCGGGGAAGGGCATCCTTGAGATCATCTACCGCATCGTCGGCAAAGGCACCGAAGCCATGTCCCACCTGAAAGCAGGAGACGTGGTCGACTGCTTGGGGCCGCTGGGCACCGCTTTCGATATGGATAAAAATCATATCGTCGGTATCGGCGGCGGCGTCGGCATCGCGCCGATCCTCTTCATGGCAAGGAAAGCAAAGCCGGGCCAGATGACCGTCGTCATCGGCGGACGCAACAAGGAAGAAGTCTTTTGGAAAGACCTTTTCCCCAAGACTCTGAAAGAGCTCATCGTCACTACCGACGATGGCTCCTATGGGATCAAAGGATTCTCTGTCTCCGTCCTCCCCGAGCTCTTTAAGAATGGCAATGTCGATGAAGCCTGTGTCTGCGGACCCGGCATCATGATGCGTATCACCGCGCAGATGGCGAAAGAAGCAAACGTCCCCTGCGAAGTCTCCATGGAGCGCCGCATGGGCTGCGGCATCGGCACCTGCCTTGGCTGTGTATGTGACAGAGCCGATGGCAAAGGCCACTACAAAGTCTGCGTGGATGGCCCCGTATTCAAAGCAGAGGAGGTCGTATTATGAGCTCTTTAGCTGTGAATTTCCTTGGCATCCCGATGGCAAGTCCGTTGATCGGTGCCTCCGGCACCGTCGGTTTCGGTCTTGAGCTTGCCAAGTTTATCGATATGAAGGAGATCGGTGCCATTTCCGGCAAGGGCCTTGCACCGACGCCATGGAGTGGCAATAACGGTACCCGCATCGCGGAAACCACCTCCGGCATGCTGAACTGCATCGGTCTGGAAAATCCGGGCGCGCCGTACTTCCTCGAGCACTACCTTCCGGAAGTGAAGAAACTCGGCTGCCCCTACATCGCGAACATGGTCGGAAAATCCGTCGAAGAATACGCCGAATGTGCGAAACTGCTCTCCGTCCCCGGCATCTCGGCGCTCGAAGTCAATATTTCCTGTCCGAATGTCAAGGTCGGCGGTGCAGCCTTCGGCACGGATCCTGCGCAGGCTGCGGCAGTCACCAGAGCCGTGAAGGATGCGACAGATCTTCCTGTCATCGTGAAGCTCTCTCCGAATGTCACGGACGTAGTCACCATCGCCAAAGCCGTCGAAGCGGCGGGCGCAGATGCGCTCTCTCTCATCAATACCCTCCTTGGCATCGCTATTGATACCCGTACAAGGACCCCGATCCTCGGCAACGTCACCGGCGGCCTCTCCGGCCCGGCGATCAAGCCTGTGGCTCTTCGTATGGTCTGGCAGGTCGCGAAAGCCGTCAATATCCCCGTCTGCGGGCTGGGCGGCGTCATGACCGGCGAGGACGTCGTCGAATTCATGATGGCGGGTGCGAAGACCGTCCAGGTCGGCACGGCAAACCTCGCTGACCCGACCGCCATGGCACGCATCGTCCGTGAACTCGATGCATGGTGCGACAAGAATGGCGTCAAAGACGTCAATGAGATCGTCGGCACGCTGAAAGCGTGAGTGATCGATCCTAGTGAAAACGCAAGTGGATATCCACTTGCGCTTTTTGTATGGTGTCAGACGGATAGACTTGGAGACATCAGACATCTGCGGTTTCTTGTATCGTCATTCCATCGCAAAAGCGACTGACAGCACGATCTCTTATGTGAAAGAGGTGGGACGGGAAGCAGTAGTATCTGTCTGAACGAAAATGGTACGTGGCGGCGAGCTGAAAAGCTCGCCGCTTTTATTATGGGATATCAGCAGGGGAATGGGGATTCGCTTTGGGGAATTTCTGGGGAATTACGCACTTACATTCCTGAAACTCATAGATATATAGAAATTTGACAATATAACCGGGGGGGGGGGAATATACTCAACATTAAGAGCTGATTTACATTAGAAAAGGAATTTACAGGCATATTTATTTTTTGCGGAGGTGTTAGATATGAAATTATCTAAGAAAATGGCTGCCATGATGGCAGCGGCTGCGTTGCTTTCGGGGGTGCAGATGGCAGCTGCCTACACTGAGTATGTAGATTCGACACCATCGAAGTGGTATACCACCGATGTAGATAAGAATGTCAACACAGGAGACGGCGAAGTAGGTCGGTATTACTTATATACGAATGGCTGGGATGCTGTGACTGCGCCAGATAGACAGAAGACAAATGTAACATTCTCCCATATGAACTTTACCGATAATACGGTAAAAAATACAGGAACGACTGCAAAAACTGGTGATACTGGTGGCGGCGCTGCTGTGTTTATTAAAGGGGCTGATGTCACTTTTAATGATGTAGGATTCACAGGAAACACAGTGACGAGCGAGAGTGGCGCTCTTTCCAATGGCGGTGCTGTCTTTGTGGATTCGACGAGAAATAACCACAATTATGATGCTAGTGTGACTTTCCATGTTAGTGGGGACATGGCATACACAGGAAATAAAGTAATCGGGGCCACCAAGTATTCTGATACCTATGGGGGCATTGCCACGACCTCTGGTGGGTTCTTGTATATGGATCGCGGAACTACGGCTAACTTCGATATCGATGAAGGGGCGACTTTAACCATCGGTAAAGAGGGCGAAAATGATAATAATACAGACAGCATTGCAAGCTCCATTAAAATGACAGGCCAGAAGTACTCGGAAAATGCGATTAACAAAAAGGGCAAAGGTACATTGACCGTCAATGGACAGATGAAGGACTATCATGGGGATCTCAATGTCATAGTAGGTACCATGAATATCAATCAGTCGCTCGCCGGAGATGCGAATATCTCCGTATCTGATGGGGCTACCTTGAATCTGAAAAAGATAGGGCTTTCCAGCCAGTCTGGTACTATTTCTTCGGTAGTAGATCATAATGGCGTGATGACAACGGTCACATTACCTCCGAGAAACGGCAGTCTGGTAGCGCAGACCGGCTCGAAGGTAACAGCGGAGACCATTACGCTGAAAGACAAGTCCTCTATGAAAGTCGATACGGGGGCGACTGTCACGGCAGACAGCGTGGCTGTTAATGGAAAACTGTCCAATGCGGGAACTGTGGAAGCAACAGATAGTATCACTGTTGATGGGGGCTTTTTTGAAAATACTGGTAAGCTAACGACTGGTACATTGACTATTTCTGGTCATGCCAGTGACCAAAGTGAAATAGCGGGAGAGATTTATGCTGGCAAGGAGTTTTTATATAAGGGAATTGATGGAAACCTTGCTGCGCGTGAAGTAACTGCTTCGATTCATACACCGGTTTTACATATACAAGGAAACAGATATCAAACCGGTTTTAAAATAACCGGTGATAACGTTTTAGAAAATGTGAATAAAATCATTCTAGAGTCCAACAATAATACGAGAACCGGCCTTGTCTTTGATGGTGATGTCCATGTAACTTCAAATATTGAATTAACAGGGACTCCCAACGGAGAGGGAAAGACTGACGCACGTATTGAAATCAATGATGGAAAGTCGGTACAAATTGATCAGCTTACCAGTACGGCTGCCAAGGGGGTAGTGCAAGTCAATGGTACAGGCTCGGTAAAGCTGGATAGTATTGATGCCCAGCAGGGACGAATGGTTTTACAAACCAATGGGAGTGAAACCCAAAAGGGATCCTATGAATTACAAAATATCCATGTAGGAGAAAATGCTTCTTTTGAAATGTGCGTATATGGAACCAATTCTCCAGCTGAAATTACAGGCCAAATTCAGGCACACTTGGATAAGGGCGCAAAAATTGATTTTGGTGGTATGCATGCTGGCGATTGGAAGCCGGACAAAATTAATGTAGCAGCTGATTCGTTGACGGTCCATATTGCAGACGCATCTAGTGACAATAAGGTATATATCTCCGGCAAGAGTGACATTCTGAAACAGCCAAGTCATGTGGCTGTAGTAGCTGATGGAAGCAATAATACCGGTAATGCGACCAAAGATTTACAGGCTATCAGTAATGTAGTAAAAGTCACTAAACAGACAGCAGACGACATGGAGAATACCAGCAAAACGGCAAGCGGTGTCAAAGTCACACAGGAAGCGAGCCGTATCTTTGATGAAGCCAGTGGGGTAGTAGAAATCAAAGAAAATGGTACAGCGGCTGTGGGTCAATTGACAGTAAAGAAGAATCCATTCGCTTATGGTGTCAGCGATACCGATGCACTAAGCCTCATGACTTGGCGAGCAGAAATGAATGATATGAATAAACGTATGGGTGAATTGCGTGACTCCAAAGGAGAACACGGCATTTGGGCTCGCATGGTACGGGGAAGAACCGAATATGGTAGCGTAAGCAATCAGTACAACCAGTATCAGTTAGGTTATGACCGCACCCTTGGTACAGAAAATACATGGACCCTCGGCGGTGCAGTGACCTATACAGAAGGGGATTCTGCTTATGGTGCTGGCAGTGCGGAAAATAAACATACCGGATTCGCTCTCTATGGCAGTAAGCTCAATGGGGATGGCAGCTTCCTTGATTTGATTGCCAAGTATGCTCGTTTGGATGATGATTATAAGACCATTTGGGGCAATGGCAGTGGTGATGCCAATGGATTCAGTGTCAGTGCGGAATATGGGAAACGATTCACACAGGATACAGGTTTTTGGGTGGAACCACAGGCAGAGTTGACCTACGGACGCGTTTCCTCTATGTCCTACCATTTGGGCGATATTTCTGTCGATCAGGATGGTATTAATAGTTTGGTGGGACGCTTGGGATTCTCCTTGGGTAAAAACATCAAGAAAGGGAATGTATATGCCCGAGCTTCTTATCTGTATGATTTTGATGGCGATACGTCTGTACACTTTACCGACGGCGGGCGTCTAAGAACATTGAAGCAGGATCTCGGTGGAGGTTGGTGGGAAGTGGGAATCGGCACCAATCTCAATTTGAGCGACATAGCACATTTCTATTTTGATATAGAGAAGACCTTTGGCGGTGATATTACTATCCCATGGCAGTGGAATGCAGGGATTCGCTGGAGCTTCTAAAAGGAAAATAAAAATTCCACCAGTGATAGAGCGATCCATCACTGGTGGAATTTTTGCATTTAGGGATTAGAATTTAAAATTCTTCGTCACCAGTCACTGGTCACCATACAAAAAGGCGCAAGTGGATATCCACTTGCCTTTTTTGTATGGTGTCAGACATGAGACTTTTGTGGTTTCTGGTATCGTCATCAAAAGCGCTGCCATGTGGCGTATCTTCCGGTGAGAACGGGGTATGATTTCTACAAGCGCGGTAAAATATCACACCTTATTTCCTTTAGTGGTTGAGGAAATAGCCGATACTCAGTATACTAAGAGCAAAGGCGGGTAAACGATAGGAAGGAAACGCTGATAAAATCGCAGAGTCCGATTTGGCATGTGTTTTCATGCCATGCTTCGTCATAACCATCCTTACATAGCTCGCTATTTTGAGCGGCTTATTTCTCGCCTTGCCTGAAAGTACAAGAGCCAAGGCGGACAAGATTTCATCAGTATTTTCCTTTAAGCACCTGCAAACCCGTGACCAGAAAGGATGAAAGCCATGCCATTTCAAATCATTCGAAACGATATTACAAAAATGAAAGTCGATGCCATCGTGAATGCCGCCTGCCCGACACTTTTGGGCGGGGGCGGGGTAGATGGCGCGATCCATCAGGCGGCGGGGCCGGAGCTCCTCGCGGAGTGCTGGACGCTCCATGGCTGCCAGACGGGCGATGCGAAGATCACGAAGGGCTATCATCTGCCTTGCAGATGGGTGATTCATACCGTAGGGCCTGTCTGGCATGGCGGCAACCATGGGGAACGGGAGCTTCTAGCCTCTTGCTACAGAAAATCTTTGGCACTGGCGGTGGAGTATCGTTTAGAGTCCATCGCCTTTCCGCTGATTTCTTCCGGGGCCTACGGATATCCGAAAGAGGAAGCGCTTGAGGTGGCGGTGGATACCATCAGAGCATTCCTGAAGGATCATGATTTGGATGTGTACCTGGTGATTTTCCAAAAGTCTGATTATCAGCTTTCAAAAGGGCTTGTGGAGGATATTTCGTCTTTTTTGAATGAGGCGTGGAAGGGAAAAAAGGATGCGCATGCCCGTGAGGAAGAGCGTCTGGACTCCGTTTCTGCTGAATTGGAAAGTATGTACCTGGAGGATCGCTATCCGGAGTGGGGGCTTCCTCCTTGTCCATGGGAAGAATCGAGGCGCCTTAAGAAGCCTGGGATTCAGGGGAGGATCGAACGGGTAGAGCTGCAGATCGAGCGGGTGAACTATAACGAAACTCATCTTGGGGATTTCTTTGTAGACTCGAAGCGAGAGGAGCCATTTTTCTCTGAGTTAGAAGAAAGTTTTTCTCATATGGTACTGCGTAAAATCGATGAGAAGGGCATGACGGATCCGGAATGTTATAAGAAAGCCAATTTGGATCGGAAGCTTTTTTCTAAGATTCGGTCCCATGCGGATTATCAACCCTCTCGGGCAACGGCGCTCGCTCTGGGGATTGCCCTGGAACTCCCCCTCTCTGAATTGCAGGAGCTTTTGGGAAAGGCAGGGTATACCTTGTCTCATGCCCGAAAAGGCGACCTGATCGTAGAGTATTTTGTGAAAAAGGGAATCTATGATATTTATCAGATCAATCAGGTGCTGTTTGATTTCGACGAACCGCTTATATAGTGAGGAGTGGTAGCGGCGCACAACATTGGGAAGCGCCGCCTTTTTCGGGATTAGGAAATATGACATTGTCCTATGACGTGCGGATGGAGAACCGTTATTTTACCAGTCACCAGTCACGGGTCACTAGCAACCAGAAGATTCATTTGTCGCTTTCCAAGCGACCATTTCAAAAGAATAAAGGGATATACTAAGACTGCAAAAGAGTCACTGACGAAGTGATATCTGGCAGTCTTTTTATTTTGCATCAGTGACTTCTAGCTCCTAGTCACCGCTTATTCCCAAGGAGGACAACTATGAATACCCAACTGACCGAACTTGTTTTCATCTTGGATCGCAGTGGTTCCATGCACGGGCTGGAGAAAGATACCCTGGGCGGGTTCAATTCTATGATGGAAAAGCAGAAAAAGGGAGAAGGAAATGCATTGGTCATCACCGTCCTCTTTGATACAGAAATCGACGTCATTCATGACCGGCTGCCCCTGAAAAGCGTGCGTCCCATGACCGAGGAAGACTACGTGGCCGGTGGCTGCACCGCCCTTCTGGATGCAGTAGGAAGTACCATTCATCGCATTGGCACTGTCCATAAATATGCCCGCCCAGAGGACGTGCCAGCCCATACCCTCGTGGTCATCATTACTGATGGAGAGGAAAATTCAAGCCGCTTCTATGACTACGAAGACGTGAGACATATGGTCGAAAGAGAAAAATCGAAATATGGCTGGGAGTTTATTTTCTTGGGAGCCAATATGAATGCCATTGAAGCGGCAGGTCATCTTGGCATCCATGAAGATCGTGCGGCAGAATTTTTATGTGATGAGGAAGGAATTCAGAAAAATTTTGAGGCAGTGGATGACTTCTGTGACCATTTCGTAGAATCGATCTCGGTAGACTGGAAGAAAGGAATAGAGGAGGACTTCAAGAGACGGGGAAGGAAATAATGGGGGCGACTGATGACTAGGGATCAGGGTTCGCCTCGGGGGCGTGCCGCACTTTTTAAATGAGAAATGAGAAATGAGAAATGGTGGTGCGGCGCATAAAATTAGAAGCGCCGCAGAGTATAGATGGCGATGCCCGAAGGAAGGCGGGATAACAGGTTTCCCGTTTTTGTTTCCTGACATCGTCCGCTTGACCGCGAATGACAAAGATTTCTCGCTTCGCTCGAAATGACGATACGAGAGAAAAGTGATGGTGAGATATGATGAGAAAATGGTTATTACTGGTATTGCTTTTGCTATGGCCCTTGTTTCAAAGTGTGGATGCCTTTTGGCTCGTATCTTATCAGACGGGAGAACGGTATCAATATGCAGGCGGTGGCATGTTTTTTGATGAAATGAGAGGACAGTATGTGAATATTCCCATCGTGGAGTTTATGGGGGATCAGGCACTTTCTGCCAATGGAGTCCTCTATGAGGTGGAGATGACGCCGCAAGAACAGATCGCGATGATGAAAGCTATGTCGAGGCAGCGGTAATTGGAAATGGGGGAGAATATATGGATTTAAATCAGCAAGTCGCCATAGCGAACGCGGTCATGCGGATTGTTTGTGGAGATAGCCGTTCCTATTATGTGGGACGTCCTGTAGAAGAGATGAATCCTTTGATCAAGGCAACGTTTGATTGGGGTGGAAAGCAAGGGTGGTCAGCCGAACAGATTCCGCAGTATTTCGGTGATTCGTTCCTGGCATATTTTAGTGGGATATTAGGCATCCGGTATCGATGTGCGTCTCTTTGGCTGCATCGTGCCTACAAAAAAGAGGATGCCGATTACATGGATGTTGCTATGTTGCTATACGGTCTTTGATAGAGGGGACTGGATTCATTCCTGAAGGAACTTCTCATATATTCTCTGCCATGATAGAAGCCTTTCCTTCGGAGAAGCTTGAGGCTCTTTTTGTGGCAGATAATTCAGCGAGGGAAATTATGAATCGATGCGATGCTGATTTGGAGGCGCTTTCTAACTATCATCCTTTGCCAGAGATGCGTGATTTCTTCATTTCTCGTTTACAGGGAGAGTTTGAAATGCTCAATGCTCTTCCTGTATTTCGAAAAGAAGGATGCTGGTTTTGGGTCGGTTTGGCAGGAATTGTGGGATTCATTCTCTACTTGCTCTTTTAGCACAGGTAAAAGAGGGAGAAAAAGGCAATACAAAAATTTATGGGTATTATGTTATTTTGGATCTTTATGCCATTTTACTCTTGGGCTATTTCTTTAGAGGAGATACAGAGTCATCCAGAACGATATGTAAAGGAAACGCTGATTCAATCGCAGAATTCGATTTCACATGTATTTTCATACAATGCTTCGTCATAAGCCGCCTTAAATAGCCCGCTATTGAGACAGATCCCGTGAGAGGTGTTTCTCTGTGAGCCTCATTCCCTGTGGAAGGAGGCTTTTTGCTTTGCGAGATTTCCGTATTCTTCACATCGTTATGCTTTCGGAAAACGGTGGATCCTTATTCCTCACTGGTGAGCAAAGCTTGCATTCCCAATCAAGGGACGGCACGCCCCGTGGGCTAACCTGCCACCCGCAGACCTTCGGGCATCGCCCCGTTTCGTCATCCTGAGCGACGAGAAACGTCGTATGTGAGATAACGAATGCCAGAACAGCTGCGACCTGAGTCGAAGGATCTCGGCGAAGCCGCCACCACAACCCTGAACCCTGAACCCGACAACCCATTTCATTTCCCCCCTTGTGAAAGATGAAAGTTGTATTATATAATAAGTAGTCGTATAAAGAAGCATTTACTAAGGAGGAACAGGAATTGTTCAAAACATTTGAAATGGAACTGGCCGGTCGTCCACTGATCATTGAGACTGGTAAAATGGCCAAGCAGGCGAATGGCGCTGTACTGGTAAGATATGGGGATACCGCTGTCCTCGTCGCTACGACGGCGAGCAAGGAGCCTCGCGAAGGCACGGATTTCTTCCCGCTGACTGTCGACTATGAAGAGAAGATGTATGCTGTCGGCAAGATGCCGGGGGGATTCCTTCGTCGTGAAGGCCGTCCGGGGAATTCGGCGATCCTCTGTGCGCGTCTGATCGACCGTCCGATCCGTCCTCTGTTTGATAAAAGATGCAGAAATGATATCCATGTCGTAGCGACGGTGCTCTCTGTCGACTATGACAATGCACCAGAGCTGTGCGGCATGATCGGCGCGTCTGCGTCCATCGGCATTTCCGATATCCCGTGGGACGGCCCGATCGCCGGTGTCCGCGTGGGCCGTGTGGATGGCAAGTATGTCATCAACCCGACACAGGAAGAGATGGCAGCGTCCACGATGAATGTGACGGTCGCCGGCTCGGAAGAGGCGATCATGATGGTCGAAGGCGGCGCGCAGGAAGCACCGGAGGAAGAAGTCCTCGATGCGATCATGTTCGGCCATGAGACGATCAAGGAGATCTGCCGTTTCCAGAAAAAGATCATCGAAGAAGTCGGCAAGGAAAAGCGCGTGCTGACCTTCCCGGAAGTCCCGGCAGAGATCGAAAAGGATGTCGAAGCGTTTGCGACCGAGTCCCTGAAGAAGGCGATCTTCGATGCGGATAAGCTGCGCCGTGATGGCAATATCGCTGCTGCGAAGAAGGCAGCGATGGAGCATTTCGCTGAGATCTACCCGGAACATCTCTCGGATGTGGCGGATGCGCTCGACCATCTGACGAAGGAAATCGTCCGTCACACCATCACGAATGAAGGCATCCGCCCGGATGGCAGAAAGCTGACGGAGATCCGTCCGATCACCTGCGAAGTGGGACTGCTCCCGCGCGTTCACGGCTCGGCGCTCTTCACCCGTGGCCAGACCCAGGCGCTCTCCATCACCACGCTGGCTCCGATGTCGGAGACACAGATCATCGATGACCTCACTCCGGTCACCGAGAAGAGATACATCCATCAGTATAATTTCCCGTCCTACTGCGTCGGCGAGACGAAGGGCTCCCGTGGTCCGGGACGCCGTGAGATCGGTCATGGTGCGCTCGCAGAACGTGCGCTTCTCCCGGTCATCCCGAGTGTCGATGAATTCCCGTATGCGATCCGCGTCGTTTCTGAGATCTTGGAATCCAATGGTTCTTCCTCGCAGGCTTCTGTCTGCGGAAGCACCATGTCCCTCATGAATGCAGGCGTACCGATCAAGGCACCGGTCGCAGGCATCGCGATGGGTCTCATCGAGGATGGCGGCAAATTTTCCATCCTTTCTGATATTCAGGGTATGGAAGATGCTCTGGGCGATATGGACTTCAAGGTCGCAGGTACGGCAAAGGGCGTCAATGCCATCCAGATGGATATCAAAGTCCATGGCATTTCCAGAGATATCCTGCTGACTGCACTGAAGCAGGCGCATGAAGGCCGTCTCTATATCTTGGGCAAGATGGCAGAATGCATCGATAAGCCGGCAGAACATCTTTCCAAGTATGCACCGAAGATCATTTCTCTCACCATCCCGGTCGACAAGATCCGTGTCGTCATCGGCAGCGGCGGAAAGACCATCAATAAGATCATCTCTGAAACCGGTGCGAAACTCGACGTCGAAGAGGACGGTCGCGTATATATCGCTTCCGAAGATGAGGCAGCTGCCCAGAAGGCAAAAGCGATGGTCGAGTCTCTCGTGAAGGAAGTCGAAGTCGGCGAGACGTATCTCGGCCGCGTCACCCGTCTCATGAAGTTCGGCGCTTTTGTAGAGATCCTGCCGGGCAAGGAAGGCCTTGTCCATGTCTCTCAGCTCGCTCTGCAGAGAGTCGAGAAGCCGGAAGACATCGTCCACGAAGGGGATGAGATCATGGTCAAGGTCACGGAGATCGATGACAAGGGCCGTATCAATCTTTCCAGAAAAGCACTGCTGCTGGAGAAGAAGAATAAATAATGGCGGAAACCGGCTCGCGCCAGCGGGCAGGTCATACAGTTGATTTGGGGCTCAAGGTTTGCGATACGCGCGACCTTCGATGTTCATGAATCATGCAAAAGCGCAGTGGGTTCTGGTGGTTCGTCTCGAAAGAGCAGGAGCCCCGGGGCTCACTGGGCTTTTTCGCTTGGTGAGCGGTATTCTCATTGTATAGTCTCTATCGGTGGTGCTCGGGGCAACGCTTTTGTATGACAGCTGAGCAGCCCCTTGAAGAAGGGGCGCGCCGAAGGCGGAGGATAGATCCCCATAGCGGTAAAAAAAGATGTTGAATGATCCTCATCCCTGTATCGTCATTTCGAGCGATTGCGAGAAATCTTTGTCATTCGAGGCTCAGGGACTCACGTTTTCCCCACATGTGCCGCGCACTTCTCCGCTTCCCTCATCAGTCTTTCATGCTGCTAGAACCCTATCCGGCTCGCTACGCTCGCCACCTTCCCCACGCGGGGAAGGCTTTGTCCGTCGTTATTCTTTTTCCACATATGCGTGTATTCGCTCTGACGTTATGGGGAAAGCGGTTTTCTCGTATCGTAGCCTTCAACATTTGGGGAAGGGGGACCGCGTCAGCGGCGCTCGGGTACTTTCGTTAACGGCGCACTTGAGACGCATTTCCCTACTCGCTTTCATACCGCCAGTGCCCTATCCGCCCCTTCGGAGCACCCCTCGAGGGGAAGGCTATTTATACTCGCGGCGAAGCCGCCACCACCATTCCTAATTTCTCATTTGGGTCGAGCTTTCATCCCCGATCAAGGGGCGGCACACCCCACGGGCGAACCCTAAGCCCTATTTCTATAAGGAGAATCCATTCTATGACAAAAACAAGAGGCTTTGAGATCCTGTCCACGTGGCAGGGGAAAGACATCCATCTGCCGGAGAGAAAGACACAAAAGAGTGCCGGCTATGACATCGAATGCGGGGAAGACATCGATCTGATGCCGCATCAGGTGACGCTCATCAAGACCGGACTGAAGGCGTATATGGAAGATGACGAATACCTCGCCATTTTCATCCGTTCAAGCATGGCGATCAAGAAAGGGCTCTTCCTTGCGAACAGCACCGGCATCATCGATGCGGACTATTACAATAATGAGGACAACGAAGGGCATCTCATGGTCGCTGTTTACAATACGAAGGATGAACCATTCCATGTGAATAAAGGCGATCGCGTGGCGCAGGGGATCTTCACGAAATACCTCACCACGGACGATGACCATGCTGAAGGTGTACGCACCGGCGGCGTAGGAAGCACAGGTGTGAAATGAGCATAGAAAAGGAGAAGCTGATTCATCGCACGCCTGCCTTCGAAGGGCGGATGCTGCATGTCTTTGATGATGAGGTAGAGATCCATGGTCACAAGACCACAAGAGAAGTCGTCCTGCATCCGGGGGCATCTGCCATCATCCCTGTCACTGGGGATGGAGAGATCCTCTTCGTCCGTCAGTACCGCTATGCGGTCGAGCAGCCGCTTCTGGAGATCCCGGCCGGCAAGCTCGATGGGGGAGAAGACCCTGATACCTGTGCAGCCAGAGAGCTTACGGAAGAGACCGGCTACAAGACGGAGCATATGGAAAAGCTCGGCTATGTCTATACCACGCCGGGATTCTGCAATGAGACCATCCACCTCTACCTCGCTGACCATCTGGTGAAGTCTCATCAGCATCTCGATCAGGATGAATTTCTGGATGTCATCCGCCTTCCGATCGACAAGGTCTATCAGATGGTGGATCGCGGAGAGATCTACGATGCGAAGACACTAGCGGCTCTCGCCATGGCGAGGACGAGACTGATGAGAAAGTAGAAATGAAGGAGCGGCGCGTCAGTATATGAGCGCCGCTTTTTTATAATGATAAGAGACTAGGAGACATTAGATGTCAGACTCCCGTATCGTCATTTCGAGCGAAGCGAGAAATCTTTGCCATTCGAGGCTCTGGGACTCACGCTTTCCCCACATGTACCGCGCACTTCTCCGCTTTCCTCAACTGTCTTTCATACCGCTAGAACCCTATCCGGCTCGTTATGCTCGCCACCTTTCCCACGCGGGGAAGGCTATTGATGCGGGGGAAGCAGTGTTCTCATTTTGTAGCCTTTATCAGTGGTGCTCGGGGCAGCGTTTTGTATGACAGCTGAGCAGCCCCTTGAAGAAGGGACGCGCCGAAGGCGGAGGATAGATCCCCATAGCGGTAAAAAATGATGTTGAATGATCCTCATTCTCGTATCGTCATTTCTAGCGACTGCGAGAAATCTTTATTATTCGAGGCTCAGGGACTCACGCTTCCCCACATGTGCCGCGCACTTCTCCGCTTTCCTCAACTCTCTTTCATGCCGCTAGAACCCTATCCGGCTCGCTACGCTCGCCACCTTCCCCACGCGGGGAAGG
>ERZ779896.591-NODE-591-length-44114-cov-8.725209_pt1 | contig 44114 bp, 42 predicted proteins | sample MGYA00511067_ERZ779896 | MGnify/ENA primary metagenome ERZ779896 (study PRJEB29588, sample SAMEA2161597) | human gut metagenome | biome: human gut; feature: human-associated habitat; material: faeces | place: Denmark | collected 2008/2010 ... | reverse complement strand
CAAAACTAAAAGGTCTGAAGGCTTACTCCGGACACACTGTTTGAAACACTACCAGCTAGTGCCTCTTTGGTACGTTGGCTAATGAGATTACGTTCAATTTCTGCCGATAAGCCAAAGGCAAATGCTAATACTTTGCTTTGAATATCCTCGCCTAAGCGATAATTGTCTTTGATTGTCCAAACTCTGCATTCTTTACTCATGCAAAGGTTAAGAATTTCCATTATCATAAAAAGATTCCTTCCTAAGCGTGAAAGTTCTGCACAAATTATAAGATCGTCCTTTTGGATTTGCTTGAGTAGTTTACCTAACTCTCTTTTGCTATAGGATTTTGTACCGCTGATGGTTTCTTCTATCCAACCATCAATTTTTAAATTTTCACGTTCGCAGAAATTATTAATTTCGAAAAGTTGGTTTTCTACAGTCTGTTTGTCACTGCTTACTCTAATGTATCCGTAAATCATATTAAATTGTTTTATTTAATATGCTACGAAAGTATGTTATATGTTGAATAAAACTATGGTAAACCTAAATAAAGAAAAATAAATAATCCCCAGTTATTTTATTTTTGTTTCTTAATCGAAGTGATATAGTGATGGGAAACATCTTGATTTGTGTCATAAATGTGTCATATATAAAAGAAAAAGGAGCTAAGTTTATTACTTAACTCCTTCATTTTCATCAGTCGGGGTGACTGGATTCGAACCAGCGACCACACGCCCCCCAGATATTGGACTCATTCTATATAATAATTTTATTTATCTGTTATTAAGCTATTTACTCTAAACTTCAGTTTCATTCATTCGGCTTAATTACCTTCTTTTTCCCCTCAAAATATCAGTAAAACGTCAGTAAAAATTACGATGACAATATACTGAAATTTAATACGTTAAAATTTACAGCAAACTCTATATATCAGTAATGCAAAACTACTGATTTTTTTTCAACAAAACCATGAACAAGAAATATTATTCCTTCAAACTGTGGGAACGCGATTCCTATAAGTACAAACACGGGTACGCCATTTGGTTGAAAATTCAAAAGAATGGCAGAAAAATGTATTCAACCGGTTTATATGCATGGCCTCACCAATGGGATGGAGAAAGAGAATGTTTCGTAACGGACAAGAGAACGAAAAATTTACATCCTAACCGGGATATCAACAACAAATGGCTACTGAGAAAGAAAGTCGAGATCGACAACATTATCGATGAGTTCGAACGAGCTAAAATAGACTGGACTATTTTTCAATTCGACCAGATATTTAACAAATATACAGAACCTAATAATGTCACAGAATATCTGAAAGAATTGATAAACGCACTTTACGATTCCAACCATGAAGGAAATGCCAAATGTTACGGCCAGATGTTCCATATGCTTGGATTGTATGATCGTAACCTGCCACACCGTGTATTTTCTGAAATCGATTTGAGATATGTTAAAGATTTCGATCTGTTTCTTCAAAAACGAGGTTGTTCGGGTAATACTCGCAAATTCTATTTGAAACAATTACGAGCTGTTTTAAACAAAGCGGTCGAAGATAAAAAAGCATCCGATTCGACCTATCCTTTCGGCAAGAAAGGGTTCAGAATATCTAAATTGGAAGAAGAAACAAGAAAACGATTTCTGGTTTCACAAGAATTAGGTGACCTAATTCTCAAAGAAGGGAGCAAACCAAATATCGAATGGGCTCGAAGGCTTTTCATTTTCGCTTATTACTGTCACGGCATGTCTTATATTGATATGGCTCATTTAAAGCGAACGAATTTAGTACGGTATGACAACGGTTTTTATATTGTCTATAGTCGGAAAAAGATTCACGAGAACTCCAAAGCAAAACTCCACCACATACACATTACAGCCGAAATACAGGAATTACTCGACTGGTTCGAAAACAATACGGTTCTAATCGAGGATTATCTGCTTCCTATTGTCTCCATTGCGGGATATAAAGGACGACAGCTTTATAATCATATCCGGTATAGATATAGACGTTACGAAGAAAATCTAAAACTTTTGGCAGCCGAATTAGGCATTACCCGTCAGGGGTTAACCAGCCACGTAGCTCGCCACACAATGGCAATGACATTACAGAATCATGAAATACCCCGAGAAGTCATTTCCCAGATCTTAGGTCATAAAAGCATGGATACTACCAATATTTATCTAAATAGTTTCGCAGACCCTGTTATTGACAATGCCGCAAAAACATTGTACGAAATCAAACAAAAAGAACTGTAACCTTCCCTAAAAAGTGGACAGTTCTTTATTAGACAAAAAAAACGATAACTTTGTCGAAAGAGGACGAAATGAAAAAGAGTATTCACAGCGAGAGTGAGATGGTGAAAGCCGTCAAAGAACTGGAAAGCGGCGTATCCGCAGAAGTAGTGGCACGGGATCACGGGATAACTCGGGCCACCTTGTATAACTGGAAGTCAAAATATAGTGGTATGGATGTAAGCCAGGTCAAGAGATTGAAGGAACGATATAAACATTCTGTATACCCAGCCTGGATGTCCGACCCAGAACGGATACATAGAACGGTTCAACGGCAGTTACAGGCAGTTTTGTAAATTCAGGAACAGAGCGTATGAATGAAAAGATTATAAGTTTTCAAGCCGTAGATTTGGGGTTGAGTGTGTTATGGGCAGATAGAAATTTAGGAGCCTCGCTTCCATCTGTCGATGGGTACCATTACCGATGGGGAGATTTGTCCCTGTGGAAGAATGAAAATTTTTATTATCAAAAAGGTGTTTTTGATAATATTTCAAACAATATTGGCGGAAATCCGAATTTTGATGCGGCTCGATATGAGTGTGGAGAACCGTGGAGACTCCCTTCATTATCGGAAATCAATGAGTTGATTCATTGTTGTACATGGATATGGCAGGAGGCTGATGATGTGAATTTTGTTCTTAGCGGCTATAAAGTTTTCGGGATGAACGGAAATCACATTTTTTTCCCGGCATCGGGACAAGGTGAAGGATTAATGGAGGATGAATCCTACATAGAGGATTTCGATATATATGGTTGTTATTGGTCAGGAAATCTTTGTGAAGATAAGTATATGGCTTATGAGCTTCGTTTTAGGAAAGATGCCATATCTGTTTACCCTCAGTGGAGAAGTCGAGGAAACTGTATCCGTCCTGTTTGCATAAAATAATCTGAGTGTTTGCTTTGCTCTGACGAATTTAGTCGGGAGAATCAATCTCTAAAATAATACATAATCAATCCCCAAATACGATAAAAGGGCTGTACTTGACGCGTACATCTTTAGAAGCATAGAGGAAGTGAAACGGGTAACCCAAGAGTGGAACTGTTATTACAACAATGAGAGACCCCATGAGAGTCTCGACAATATGCCGCCGATGGAGTACCGTGCATAAGGTGTGACACACAATGATTGATGTTCATACTGGCGAATCTAGCTCCGCTTCCAAGTTGAGCAAGGCCAGGGCAAGCGCCCATAGGGTGGCCTATCTGAAATCAATCATCGAACTATACATGCAATTGGAACAAAAAATTATATTTGTTATCTAATTGAAGGCCGTCCTAAAAAGGGGAAGTTTGCAGAACTACTACGAAGGGAAAAGTAGACTCTATAAAAAAACAAACGGCCATAAACGGTCTGCGCTGCCCTTCTTAAATATTATCTTTCTCTATTTTATATATTTGGTTTGTCCTTCGAACGCTAAAGTCGTTCAGATGTCTAATACTTAAAATTCGAAGATATGGCAACGATCATTGTCTGTCAAGCAGACGACTTAAAAAACTGTTTAAAAGACGCATTGTGCGAACTTTTACCTGAAGGAATAATAAAATCGACGATGCCGGAAACCATGACTTTGGATTCTGCCGTCAATTTTTTAAAAGAAAATGGTTATCCCACTTCCAAAGGAAAACTCTACAAATTGACATCAAAAAAAGAAGTTCCACATTTCAAGTATGGACATAAACTGGTATTTTCTCGCTCGGATCTACTCGAATGGGCAAAAAATCAATTGACACGACAAATGACTGAAGAAGAAATACTCGAAGAAATGGATCAACGCATAAAACGAAAACGTGTTTAATTCAATTTAAATACAAAACATATCTGATCCGAATTTTATAGCAATCTATCTAATGAACTTTTCAAGGCGAACCGAATACGGTTCGCCCTCATTTTTTTTGAACCTTTAAAACAGTACTTATGAAAACAAATACAACCGCTCCCTCAAGCCTCTGTCGACCTGTCTGAATAGCAATTCACACTAGATTAGATCGTTACAAATGATTTCAATCCCCGCCGGAATTTTTCTGAACAATTCGACAACTGCAAAACATTTTGCCGATATCGGCAAAAATAAGTATATTTATAGCTGATTTATTATAAAGTTGCCGATAGCTATGGATTATATCTCTGTCAGCGAGTTCTCTGCAAAATATGGTATTCCGGAACGTACGGTCCGAAATTATTGTGCCACGGGTAGAATAGAGGGAGCATTCCTTGTCGGCAAGACATGGAACATCCCCGCAGATGCACATTCGCCCCGTCGTGAAAAATTTAAAACCACCCCTTTGCTGAACACTTTACGGGAACAAAAAGAGGTAAAACTGGCCGGAGGCATCTATCACCGCACTCAAATCGACCTGACGTATAACTCCAACCATATAGAGGGTAGCTGTCTGACACACGACCAAACCCGTTACATATTCGAAACGAACACTATTGGCATTACAGATCAAAACATTAATGTGGATGATATTATCGAAACGACAAACCACTTTCGTTGTATCGACCTGATCATCGACAGAGCGCAGGAGAGGATTTCTGAAGGGCTTATCAAAGAGCTACACCGCATTTTAAAATCGGGCACTTCAGACAGCCGCAGGGGTTGGTTTGCCGTAGGTGATTATAAACGGTTGCCCAACGAGGTTGGAGGCAGAGAAACGACCCCACCAGCGGAAGTCCACAAAGAGATGAAAGCCTTACTGAAAGAATACCATACGAAAAAAACGAAAACGTTTGAGGACGTAATCGACCTGCATCAACGTTTCGAGGCGATACATCCGTTTCAAGATGGAAACGGGCGCGTAGGGCGTCTGCTGATGTTTAAAGAGTGTCTGGCAAATGGTTTTGTTCCTTTCATCATTACCGATGAACTGAAGATGTTCTACTATCGGGGGCTTCAGCAGTGGCCGCAGGTCAAAGAATATCTGCTCGATACCTGTCTTACAGCTCAGGACAACTACAAAATGTTGCTCGACTATTTTAAAATCAAATATTGATTACACTTGATATCAAACACACATTCATCACGTTAACCGTCAACAAATAGAAGATCAGAGAAGATCGTCTTTATTTATTTCCCGGTGCAGCCGGTTGATCTCCGCTTTGTAAATTTCCAGATGGTTGCGAAGAATGTTTTCCACATATCCGATTACGGAGACTCTGCCCGCGCCGATCTTTCGTGCCACCTCCGAGATCTTGCAGCGTGTCTCTTCGCTGACGTACAGCGCCGAGCGGACTTTTATCCGAACCGGTTTTAGAAACGTCGCCTCGTAATCGGGCAGGGTCATTCTTCGCTTACGGCCCGAAGGAAGTTCCGACTGTTCCTCACTCCCGGCAGACTGCCGTTCTGCCACCTCCAACATGGAGCCTTCCGAACTCTGTCCTCCGACTGCTTCCCGCAACATATCTTCGTCTATGGCAGGGAAATTCCTATTTCTTTTCCTGCTTTCCATGTGCGCTATGTTCTGATAGTTCAACGATTTCCCGGGTCAGGCTGTCGAGACAGCACTCCCGGATAAAGCTCTTCTCAGGAAGCAGGATCGTCGAACGGAAAACGGGCCCTTCCTCTGCCGACAGCTCCTTATTGAACCGACTCCTGTATGGGATATGGGTCTCCATCCGATGCAAACCGAGTTTCTCCAACGCCTTGTCATAAAGATCGTACAGTGGGGTCCGCTCCCGTCGGTCGATCATCGTCCAAAACAGGTGGACGCCTGCGGTCTGCACGTCCGGTTTACGGACCAGATGGTCTTCGACCGATTTGGCGAATGCGAGCGTACTTTCCATTACATAGCGATCCGCTTTCATCGGAACAAATATCCGGTCGATGGCGGAGAGCGTCCGCAAAACACCCGGGGTACCGACCGTGCCCGGAAGGTCGAACAATACGAAATCGACCGGCTCTCTCAGCATGCCGAGCTGTCTGTCCATGTCCGCAAGGGCCTTTTCCGGAGAGGAGGCGATCACCGGCCAGATCTCTCGGTGTGTCATTCCGAACTGACGGACGAGCAACGATTTGTAATGAGGGCTGCGGTCGAGCAGGGCCAACTCCCTTTTGCGCTGGTCGAAAATACTTTTTTGTGGATAATCGCAATCAACCACCAATACGCGGTATCCTTCCATGTAATGCAGGATGTCGGCGAGCAGCACCGTAAAGGTCGATTTGCCGATTCCGCCTTTCTGGTTGCAGACGGAAATAAAAACAGGTTTCTGTTCCATGATTATATGATTTCGGTTAAAATAATGTCGTTCCCTGCTCCTATAGTTCTGCCATCCGTGCCGGGAACAGCAGATATGCCCATGATACCCTACATACCGGATACGCCGTTCATGCCGGAGGAGCTGTTGCTACCATCCATAGCATCTATGCCACCCATGCCATATCCGGCATAGACTCCTTCTGTGCCATATATGCCATCCATGCCGTGACCGCCATACATTCCATAACCGCTCTGCATATCATGACTGTCATGCATACCATGATCAGCAGTTATGGCATTCATACCATACACGCAAAGAAAACGGAAATACCGAAAGGTTTTTCGGAGGGGCCGTTGCAGGCCGTCTATGGCCGGATCGGAATCCTTGTCCTTCACCGATAATCTGCCTAACATTGCACGGGTCGAACCTGTTCCGCCTTCACGGATACGAGGCAGTCAGTCTCGCACAAGCAAATCCGCCATCCGGCGGATTTTATCGGCGCCTGCTGATAGCAAGATGTGTTTCGGTATGCCGGAAAATCCGACATCCGAAACCTCCGCCCCTTCTGCGAGGGACGGAATGGGTTTGACTCCAAAGTCGTCAAATCTTAAAACTGAAGAAACAATGGCAAAGAAGAGTAAAGGACGGCCCCGTAGTACCGATCCATGCAAGTACCACTACAACTTCAAGCTCAACGAGGCTCAAAACAAAAGATTTATCGCCATGCTGTGCGACCAGCAGTCTGCTAATCCTAATCAGTCTGTATATGGAGGGACAAGTTTGTTACGTATAAATGGAAAATTGCAGAATTGTTCCGGAATTGAATAAAATTGTGTAACTTGCATATATTAAACAAACCAAACAATGAATCAAATGTATACCCCCGCTCCGCTCGAAACGCGGGACATTGAACTACCGAAAGAACTTGATGAATTGATCGAAGAGATGGCCCGCAACGTCCATGATGTCTGGGCGCAGGGACGTATCGCCGAAGGGTGGACTTATGGCGAGCAGCGCGATGACAAGAGGAAGACGCACCCTTGCCTGGTGCCCTATGAGGAGTTACCCGATGCAGAGCGCGACCGGGAGGCAAGCGAGCGTGCCGATAAGCTTCTGGGCAAGATGGAGCGGCAAGGGCTGAACGACTCGTTGCTCTACTCGGAGGCGATGCGGTTATTCGGCATGTCGCAATACCGGATGAAGGACTACGCGTTGGCGGATGGCGCCCTGCGCTTTGCCTACGAGACACGGAATGCGCAGGGTAAGGGTGGTGATGCGGTCGGCATCGGGATTCTGCAAGTCCTAAGCGAGATTGCCATTCTGCGCGGCCAGCCTGTCGAGGCTACCAGCCTGCTGACACTGATCAGTCAAATAATAGAAAATAATCGTACAACTCTTGTATAGGATTGAAAACCTTACAGATGAACGTTTAACCTGTATTTTTTTTCTTAATTTCGTATTATGAATAATGATAATGAAATATATGTTTTTCTTTCTCATTCGCATCTCGATTATGAGAAAGTCCGAACTGTACGAAATCTTTTGGAACAAGAAGGTTATCGCCCATTGATGTTCTTTTTGAAATGTCTGGAAAATGAAAAATATGTGGAATTGACAAAAACATTAATCAAAGAGGAAATCGATAACCGACAACGATTTATTTTATGTGCCAGCGAACATGCTAAAACATCAGATTGGGTTAAATTTGAAATAAATCATATTGTTAGCACAAATCGACCTTATGAAATTATTGAATTGGATGCCCCTATTGAAGCCCAAATACATGCTGTCAAAAATTTCAAACGACGATCTTCTGTTTTTATGTCGTATCCAAGTCAATTAGAACCACTTGCTCAGACGACTATTCATGCACTTAAAGGTAAAGATTTCCATCCATTTGACACCAATGATCTGATGATAAAATCAATGGATTTGACGTCTGAACTCAAAAGACAATTGAAATCGGCTTCAGACAATGGATATGTATTGATCTTTATTGATGAGAATTTAAAAGAGAACTCTTTCCAATATTTTGAAATACAATATGCTTTGGAGATCAATCATTCAATGCAAGAGCAACGGGTGATCCCGATTTGGACTTCACAAAAGTTTGGTTATGACGAACTATTGGCTTCCAATCCAACTGTATTCAGACTATTTAGTTGTCATAACGGAATAAATGTATGCAAAATGGATATCGAAACAAGCGCCATTACTATTGCGAATCGACTGGTTGAGATTGATGTACAGCAGAATAATCATAAAGTTGAATCGTATGTGGCAGAATAATACAGGTTCTAATAGTCAAATGATTAAATAAATTGTGTAACTTGCCTGTATAAAATCATAAATAAAGCGATGAAACAAACGTATATCCCCGCTCCGCTCGACACGCGGGACATTGAACTGCCTAAGGAGCTTGATGGATTGATCGAAGAAATGGCCCGCAACGTGCACGATGTCTGGGCGCAGGGACGTATCGCCGAAGGCTGGACTTATGGCGAGCAGCGCGATGACAAACTAAAGACGCACCCCTGTCTGGTGCCCTATGAGACGCTGCCCGACGCCGAGCGCGAATACGACCGTCAGACCGCCGTGCAGACCCTCAAGCTGATTCTTAAACTCGGATTCAAAATCCACAAATAACCGCCTTATGAAATCGAATGCATCGCAATTCGCCGAACAGCCCGAAAACGTAGCCCGGCTGTTCAAGTGGACCTTTTACGGAATGTTGGCTGTTGTGCTGGTGGCGCTGGCTGGCATCGTCTGCTTCGCCATCTTCGTCCACGACAAGTCTATTTGTTTCGGCGTGCTTGTCCTCGTGATCTGGGCTCTTGTTGCCGCATGCGCCTTGTGCTGGCTGGGCTACTGCTGCAAGCAACTACTGGGAATCTATTCCGAAAGTCATAAAAAGCATTACGAAACCGAGTTGACGCTTTATCAGGAGGCCGTCCGCCGTGAACGGTCGATTCAGGACAAACAGCGAGAGACAGTCCAATCAGATCCTGAGATCGCCACAAAACGTAAGGAGGTCGAATTGGCCAAACTGGAAAAGGAACTCCGGACCCTCAAGTAATCCATTTACACACAACCCAAACTGCGACTCATGAAGAACTCACTGATTCGATTTTTTACGCTGGGCTTCGACCGGGCCTTCTCGGGACGTGGTCGCAAGCAGTTTGCCTGGCTGGTCGGCATTTTGCTGCTCTTTTTCGGGGTGATCTATCTGGTCAGTTGGTTTTTCACCTTTCCAGAACCATCGGACTTGGCAACATCCGATTCGCAGCAGGGTGCCAACGGCAGCGATGTCCCGATGGGACGCCTTCTGCAACTCATCTGCTTGTTCATCGACCCGGGTAGCGTGACCAATGTCACGCCCGAACTGCGTTGGTTCTCATTGGGGGTTGCTATTCTGGGTCTACTGCTCTTTACGGGTCTGTTGATCTCGGTGGTATCGAACATGTTGGAGCGACGGGTCGAACGTTACCGCGAAGGCGAGATTGCCTATCCACTTGAGAATCACGTCGTGGTCATCGGTTTTGACGAAATGGTGCCGATGTTGGTGCAGCAAATCTGCTCAGATCCCCGTTACGGAAACTGTTATGTACTGATTCAAAGCGTACAACCAGCAGCTAAAGTACGCAGCTGCATCCATACCGTGCTCGATGTCCGGCAAGAACGACGCATTCTGGTGCTGCACGCCCAACGCAACTCGACCGAGGAGTTGGAAAAACTCTGCACGACTCACGCCCGCGAAATTTTATTGATTGGCGAGGCGAACGAGTACGACCACGATTCTCTCAATATCGATTCACTGCAGAAAATCGTGGAGATACATAGCAAAAAGCCGAATTGCCCGCGCATCTCTGTCTCCGTGTTGTTCGAGTATCAGACCACTTACGCCGCTTTCCAAATTTCGGACCTGGCCGAAGAGTGGCGCAAGCAGGTCGACTTCCATCCCTTCAACTTCTACGAGGAGTGGGCCAAGAAACTGTTAGTGAAGCGGAGCTACGAAGAGGGTAGCGTGAAAGTCGAATATCCGGCCTTAGATCGTGAGCCGATCACGCGGGAGAGCGACCGGACGGTTCATCTGGTCATTATCGGCATGAGCCGTATGGGCGTGGCTTTGGGAGTCGAAGCGGCGCAACTGCTTCACTTCCCGAATTTCTGCCGCGACCGGCGATTGAAAAGCCGGATTACGTTCATCGACGCCACAGCCGACGAGGAGATGAACTTCTTCCGCGGCCGCTACCGCCACTATTTCGACCTGGCGCCGAGCCTGTATCGTGACATGGAGCATTCCGAAGAGGTTCGTGTCCTGCCGCCGAATTGGAATTACAGTCCCCGGACGGATTTCCTCGATGTGGAGTTCGAGTTTATCAAGGGGCGTGCCGAGACTCCGGCAGTACAAAAATTGTTGGCGAAGTGGGCCGAAGATGAGTCGCGGCAACTGTCGATTGCCATCTGCCTGAACTTTCCGCCGCAAGCCATGGCCATGGGACTCTACCTGCCCGATGTGATTTATGCCCGTAATATCCCGGTATTCGTACGCCAGGAGACTTCGAGTGCACTGCTCAACCTGCTCAATAACCGTCTCGAGGAAGAACCGTTGAACCGCTATTCGCACGTCTTCCCGTTCGGGATGTTGGCCAATTCGTTCAACCTGGACCGGCGCAACACCCGCCGGGCACAACTCGTCAACTATATCTACGATTACAAGGGCAGATACGGCACAAGTCCGTCGGCTGCTCCGTCCGAGCATGAATTGCAGCGTGAATGGGACAAACTGCCGGTGGCACTCCAGTGGTCGAATTTTTATTGCGCAGATTCGGTGGATATAAAACTGCGCTCACTGGGCTTCGGGACGACACCGCCCGAGCGATTGACAAAGGAACAGATCGAACTGATGGCTGAGGTGGAGCACAACCGCTGGAACATGGAGAAACTCCTGCTGGGCTACCGCAAACCGACTCCTGCGGAGGAGATTCTCTGTCAGGATAAAGCTGTACGTAAGGAGTACAAGAACAAACGATTTGTCCACACGGACATCCGGCCCTTCTGCGAACTTGACGAGGAAACGAAGGAGTACGACCGCTGCATCTCGGAGTGTCTGCCGTTGGTTGCTGAACAATAAAGAGGATAATGGTTACCAATACGAGAACAGCCAGAATGAATTACTATTCTGGCTGTTCTCTTAGATCGGTATTATGCCAACGCGTACCTCAATTATTATTCTATGAGTTTTGCAGATCATTCAAGTATGATTCTATGGCTTGAACCCGCTTCTCGTCTACATAAGTATATTCGGCCATGCGACGATATATCGCCAAAGCCTCTTTCAACTCTTCAATAGCTCTATCATTATGTTGAGTATTGGAATGCAAAGTTGCCAAATTGTTCAACGTCTTGGCCACATCTCTGTCATAAACCTCGGGGCTTTTCTTGGCAAGACGGCGACGTATCTCCAGCGCCTTGTGAAACTCTTTTTCTGCACTATCAAAGCGGTGGATTTGATAATGTAAAGCTGCCAGATTGTTCAACATCGTAGCCACATAGCTGTCGAAAGCCTCGGGATTTTTCTTGGTAAAACGACGGTATATCTCCAGCGCCTCACTGTACTCCTGCTCCGCCTTGTCGAAGTGTCGGATTTTATAGTGTAAAGCTGCCAGATTGTTCAACGTCTGGGCCACATCACTATCGTAGGCCTCGGGGTTTTTCTCAGCAAGACGACGACGTATCTCCAACGCCTCACTGTACTCCTGTTCCGCCACATCGAAGCGTTGGGTATTCTTATGTAAGATTGCCAGATTGTTCAACGTACTGGCCACATCGCTGTCGTAAGCCTCGGGATTTTTTTCGGCAAGACGTCGGTATATCTCCAGCGCCTCGATGTACTCCTGCTCCGACTTGTCGAAGCGTTGGGTATCAGAATGTAAGACAGCTAGATTGTTCAACGTCTGGGCCACATAGCTGTCGTATGCCTCGGGATTTTTCTCGGCAAGACGACGACGTATCTCTAGCGCCTCACCGTACTCCTGCTCCGCCTTGTCGAAGCGTCGGGTCTTGGAGTGCAAGTTTGCCAGATCGTTCAACGCTCCAGCTACATAGCTGTCGTATGCCTCGGGGCTTTTCTCGGCAAGACGTCGGTATATTTCCAGCGCCTCACTGTACTCCTGCTCCGCCTTATCGAAGCGTTGGATTTTATAGTGTAAACCAGCCAGATTGTTCAACGTCTGGGCCACATCGCTGTCGAAAGCCTCGGGGCTTTTCTCGGCAAGACGACGACGTATCTCCAGCGCCTCACCGCACTCCTGCTCCGCCTTGTCGAAGCGTTGGGTATCAGAATGTAAAACTGCCAGATTGTTCAACGTATTGGCCACATCACTGTCGTAGGCCTCGGGGTTTTTCTCGGCAAGACGACGACGTATCTCCAGCGCCTCACCGTACTCCTGCTCCGCGCTATCGAAACGTCGGGTTTTATAGTGTAAGCCAGCCAGATTGTTCAACGTCATGGCCACATCACTGTCGAAAGCCTCGGAATTTTTCTCGGCAAGACGACGGTATATTTCCAGTGCCTCACTGTACTCCTGCTCCGCCTTGTCGAAGCGTTGGATTTTATAGTGTAAAACTGCCAGATTGTTCAACGTCATGGCCACATAGCTGTCGTATGCCTCGGGGCTTTTCTCGGCAAGACGTCGGTATATTTCCAGCGCCTCACTGTACTCCTGTTCCGCCACATCGAAGCGTTGGGTATTCTTATGTAAGATTGCCAGATTGTTCAACGTGTTGGCTACATCGCTGTCGAAAGCCTCGGGGCTTTTCTCGGCAAGACGGCGACGTATCTCCAGCGCCTCACCAAACTCCTGCTCCGCCTTATCGAAGCGTTGGGTATCCTTATGTAAAACTGCCAGATTGTTTAACGTATCGGCCACATCACTGTCGAAGGCTTCGGGGTTATGTATTGCAAGTCCTCGATAAAGAGACAAAGCTTCATCATACAGAGTGCCAACCAAATGGTATTGTTTGTTTTTTTGAAGGAAATCGGCATAGTCCCGAAGCAGTTCAGCAAATTTTTCCGGAGCGATTCGGTTGCGTGCTACCGAGACTGCCTTATCATAAACCGCAATTACCTCATTAACCCAGCCTTTCTCCATAGCATTCTGCAGCGTCTTGATTTTCATCTGATACTCCTCGATATTCGATTCGAGGGCTTTAACCGATTCCGCTTCGATCTCACGCGCTGCATCGATGCGGGCTGCATGGGCCTCGGCATCATGCGATATCTCATCAAGATTGAGTACAGCATTAGCCCCCTTGTTGTCTCCGGCCTCGAAAAGCCGCATGGCTTCGGCCAGGCGTGCCGAGGTGACTGTCGATGAGAGCCGTGTGATAAGTTTGGCCGTATCCAGCAGGCTGCTTTCCATTGCCTTGCGGCGCTCCTGCAGATCGTGCAGTTCCTGCCGGAACTCCCTGTCGTCCGGATACTTCAGCACTCGGGCTTGTGTCGATTCAATCTGCTTCAGCAGTTGCAGATACTCGGGATTGTTGCCTGCAAATGGAACATTTTTAAGTTCAACAAAAGGTTGTCCGTCAATTTCGACCTGCGAGTCACGCACCTTGAGCAACCCTTCCGAAGTCTTGTTCTGGTAATCCTCAAACTGGAGCAGGAAGTTGAGTTTCATGGTGTCTACATTCTCAAAACGGCAGAAAAAATGGCCGTATGCCGTAGCAAAACTCTCCTTAAAGGCTTTCAGCTCGGGAGTGATGTCGTCGGCATCCTTGAAATAAACATAGAGTTTCTGTGGGTTTCGATTGGCACACAATTCCGAATAGGCCGTATCGAGTTCGTCTTTGGTCTGATCTTCAAATTTGGTCCAGTAAAGGACCAGACACATTTCACAGTTTTTCAGTTCGCGATGGTATTCTTCGTGATTGTCCAGCGGGTCGATTTCCACACCACGAGGCTTCAGGATGCGATTAAGCTGCTGAATCATGTCAGCGAACTCCAATCGTTCGAGTCGGAGTTCCTCAGATGAGGCAATAAATACTTTGATGGTTTTCATGGGAGGTATGGATATTATAATATCAAAAATAGTAATTCTTTTGAGTCTATACAATATCACATAACTAATGAATTACAAGAAATTTAATTTGTCTTGCCTTTTATAATTTGCGATTTATATTGAATAATTGTCGCCCTGTCTATCATCCTTTTTGATATGGGACTATCAGAGTTATTTTCATTACGGAGTTGCCCGTCTGCCTCGAACTTTCTTTCGGGGTAACTTAATACCCCGCCAGCCACTCGACGGCGGGAGGAATGCTATGCAGTCTGTAAGCATAGACAGTTATTTTGTTCAATGCGAGACTGATTGATTATCGTATGGCAAACAAATTAGTATAGTTTGAAACAGAATAGCCATCAGAGTTTATTCGGCAACACGCACATCTGTTAAGCGATAAAAAAGGAAAAAAGAGGAAGAAACCGAAATTATGGAGATGGGGCACTCGACATGCGGGCATTCCTACTCAATGGTATCTGCCTGAACGGCATGGTACGCGAAAGCGTGTGGAAATAGATTCATCTGGGTGTAAAACTACCCGGTAACCTGCGGTTGAGCGACCGTACTTACGAACTCGATACGCAGGCTACGGTGTCGGCAGTACGTGATTTGGCTCGGCAACTGTACAGCCGCGAGACGATCCGCAAAAAGGCAATCGAAATTCAGCGGGCCAGTGAAACAGATGTGGATTTCACGACTGAGCTCCAGCGTCTGGTGAAAAACAACCGCCTGCTGAAAAACGAAAGCGAGCAAGTAGAACAACTGTTGATGCAAAACCGACCCGAAGACGGACTTCAGGGTGAAGCCACGCTCTGGAAGCTGACGCAAGCATTGACGGCTTTTGCACGGGATGCGGAACCGACCCGCAGCCGGGAAATGCAGGAACTCTCCGGCGAGTTGTTCAAAAGAATCGCATGAACGGGAAAGCAACAGCCTCCGGAGGTGAACGACAAAAGATACTCCTCCCTTATTTATTCACCTACTCATTCGATATCCGTTATGATTTATGCAAACATCCCTCAAAACATTCCCCAAGAACGACGCGCCGAGATTAACCGGGCGATTCTCGCATCTCTCAAAACCTCTGCGAAGAAAATTCCGGCCGAAACGGTATATAACAGCTATACCGGGCTCGGAGGGCTGCACGGATTAGACAGAAAAGATTTCAACTCGTACAACGACTACGCGCGGGCCAAAAAGGAGTTCGAAATGGGACAATTTTTCACGTGCCACGACCTTTGCGCCCGCATGGTCGACCTCGCCTCTCCCGATCCTTCGGAGATGGTACTCGATATGTGCTGCGGAATCTGCAACTTCATGAACCATCTTCCGAATCTCTACAATGCCTACGGTTTCGATATCGATCCCGATGCTGTTACGGTAGCCCGATACCTCTATCCGCAAGCCCATATCGAAACTTGCGACCTGCGACACTACGATCCCGGCTTTCGCTTCGACTTGCTGCTCGGTAATCCGCCCTACAATCTCGACTTCGATGGCTGCCCGTCGCAACTCTATTTTTGCAGGAAAGCCTACGATTTGCTGAATCCGGGAGGATTGATGCTGATCGTTGTTCCCCACACCTTCATGCTCAACGAATTTTGGGACAAGCGACAGATAAGCGAGATGGAAACCATGTTCTCGTTCCTCGGACAGATCCGTCTTCCGGACGATATATTCGCCGCTTCCGGTGTTAAAAAATTCAGCACGAAAATCATGGCTTTCCTGCGAAAATCGGAACATATCGAAATGCGGCCGTACAATGCAGAATGTTTCCTCTCGTTCGAAGAGCTCGGGAAAAAGATTGAAGAGACGAGAGAGGCGAGGAAAACCATTCGAATGAAACTGAGGCGTGAGGCCGATGGGATGACTCAGCAGGCCGAAAGAGACTTTCAGTACAAAATAGACAAATACCTGTTCGAACTGAAAACCCACCCCCACCTGCGAAAACACTACGACAAATCCCTAGCTCTTGTTTCCGTATTCCGGAACCAAAAACCCCCGATAAACTGCACGGTCACAGAGTATGAGGAGTGGAAACGCCGCAGATTGACTCACGCCAAAATACTCGCTGTTCTGCGGCGGCACATCCGCCGCCAGAACGAAGTTCCCCGTAAGGAGATCGCACTGGTCAAAACCTCTTACGGCTACAAACTCAAAGCTTATGCTCCGCATCTGCTCGATAAGATCGAGCGACGCGAAGCCTCTTTCCGGGAGCTGATTGCGGCTGGAGAACCGCTACCCGAACTGCCCCGGAAGAACAAAAAGCAAAAAAAGCAATACAGGCAGGCCGAAAAACTGATTGCCCGCAAACGAAAGGAATTTCTGCGTCAGCAGACCCCTTTCCCTGAAATGACTCCCGATCCCCGAATCGATGCATACATCGATCGGCTGCGATTCCGCAACAAGGAATTGCAGGAGTGCGAGTTCACTCCGTTGCAAAAGCAGGATATGGGACTGTTGTTCCAAAAACGCTATTCCTTGCTGAACTGGCAGCAGGGATCGGGTAAAACGGCCGTGGCTTACCATTTCGGATGCTATGCGATGGATAGGCTGCAACAGGTCAAGAACGTAATCGTACTGGCTCCGGCCATTGCTGTCAATCTGACCTGGGAACCCTTTCTAATCCGCAACGGTACGGAGTATATTCGTATCGACGAACCCGCGAAACTGTCGAAAGTTCCGGAAGGTGTCTTTTTGCTCGTCTCGCTGTCGATGATGGAAAAACTGCAAAGAGGGCTCAAAACCTTTATGAAACAGCGGTCCAACAAAGTCTGCCTGTTGTTCGACGAATCGGACGAAATCAGCAATCCACTTTCGCGTAGAACCCGACTGTCGTTGGCCTTGTTCCGCAGGGCCCGCTACAAAATGCTCGCGACCGGAACGGTCACTCGGAATAATGTCAACGAACTTTACCCGCAGTTCGAAATGCTTTACAACAATTCGGTCAACATGATCAATTATTGTCCCGAAGCGTATTTCGAGGATAAGGATCGGGACATCGTTTCCCGCAGTAACGACCGTTGTGGAATGCCTTTCCCGGCTTACGGCGGGCATAACCTCTTCCGGGCCTGTTTTTCTCCGTGCAGAACAACGGTATTCGGGATCGAAAAACACAATCAGGATATTTACAACAAGAAAGAACTCCAAAGGCTGATCGCCATGACGGTACTGACGCGCAAATTCCGGGAGTTCGCGGGAGAGAAATATGACGTACACACATGCAACGTCACACCGAGCGCGGGAGAGAAGGCTGTTTACCGGAAAGTTATGAAAGAATTCCTGCGGTTGTGCGAACTCTACTTTACCTGCTCAAAGGATCAGAAAAAAGAGGCCCAGATGAGACTGATCCGCCAAATCATGTTGCTGATCCGCGCCTGTTCGGTCCCGCATACGATGCCGGGATATATCGGCGACCGGTTTCCACGGAAAACGAAACAGGTAGTCCGGATGATTCGCAGCATACCGGGCAAGGTTACGATAGGGTGTACGACGATCAGCGCGGTATCCATGTATGAGCGGCTGTTCCGGGAATTATTCGCAGACAGGCCGCTGTTCGTCATTCGCGGGGATGTCACCTTCAGACGCAGGGAAAAGATCATCGCAGAGTTCGAGGCTACGGAGAACGGACTGCTGGTCTGTACACAGCAAAGCCTGAAAAGTTCGGCCAATATTCCTTCCTGCAACCATGCGATCCTCGAATCGCTACAATGGAATATCTCCAAAATGGAACAGTTTTACTTTCGGTTCATCCGGCTCGATTCGAAAGAGTTCACGCATGTGCACTTCGTCCTGTACGAAGATTCGATTGAACAGAACCTGATGGCACTCGTGCTGACCAAAGAACGGCTGAACGACTTTATCAAAACGGGAGAGGTTAAAGAGCAATCTGAAATCTTCGATGAGTTCGGCATTTCACCGAACCTGATCGAAAGCCTGCTCCGGAGGGAACAGGACGATGATGGACATTTTTATATCACCTGGGGTGATCAAACGGTAAGCTGATGAATGTATTCTTCCGAAAAACTTTTGTTTGATTCAAAGGAAGTATAATTTTGCAAAGACAAACAAATATTAACCCGTGCCAAAATAGGTATGCCGAATTTAATGCTTTAAAAATATTACCAGTTAATGAAAAAGGACAAGATTTAAAACTTACGCAAGGCACATACGCAAGGCACATTGAGCATTCAATGAAAAAGCACTCACAAATCCCTTTGCAAGTGCTTGATTTTCTGGCTCCTCAACAAGGACTTGAACCTTGGACCCCCTGATTAACAGTCAGGTGCTCTAACCAACTGAGCTATTGAGGAATATTTTCATTGCAATCGGTCATCCTCCTTTCCCTTCTCACTTCTGCCTCTCTCCCGTTCTCTGCCTCCCCCCCCTCTTTTTCTCTGCTCTCCCTCGCTTGGTTCCCTTTTGCGAGTGCAAATATACGCCAAAATATTTATTCTGCAAACTCATTTGGATAAAAGCAGACAATTTATTTTCGGTAAAATGATTTTTGTTTTGTCTTTCAGTTGATTGCCGTTGTAAATATTTTTCGAGGTTTTGTCGAGAATCATAATCTCTTCTGGTAAAGAAATAGATGAGAAGGGCGAAATACGTGTAAAGAATGGATGCAATGTCTTCCGTTTGGTTTTGCTATTTACCTGTAAAATATTATATTTGTACGAAACCTAAAAATTAACCTGAATGGAAAAAGAGAAAAAATTCAAACTTAGTAGAAGAGACTTTTTAAAGACTTCGGCCATAGGAGCTATCGGCACTTTAGGAACGTTCAGTATGCCGGCATGGATGTTCGGATGTGCGTCTTCGGAAGATAAGGCGCCTTTAAGAGAGGTGTCGGTACCTGAAATTTTGGCCAGCGCACCGGACGGTCAACCGCTCAAGGCCGGTCTGATCGGTTGCGGAGGTCGCGGAACAGGTGCGGCTTGCAACTTTTTGGATGCGGGACCGAACTTGCAGATTACCGCGTTGGGCGATGTTTTTGAGGATAAATTGGCTGCATGCCGGCAGACATTGGCTGACCGGGGGCAGGAGATTCCGGATGATAAGTGTTTCGTTGGTTTCGATGCATATAAAAAGGTGATCGATTCGGGTGTGGATGTGGTGCTGTTGTGTACGCCGCCCGTATTCCGGCCCGACCATTTCGATTATGCGGTCGAGCAGGGCAAACATTGTTTTATCGAAAAGCCTTGTGCGGTCGATCCGGTTGGGGCAAAGAAGATATTGGTAACGGCGAAAAAAGCCGAGCAAAAAGGTTTGTCGGTAATCAGTGGTACGATCCGGCGCTCGCAGAAGGATTGCATTGAGACCTACCGGCGTGTGGCCGAAGGGGCGATCGGGGAGATCGTTTCAGCCCATGTGACCCGTCTTGGAGGGGCTTTGTGGTATGTGAATCGTCGGCCCGAGTGGAACGATATGGAGTACATGTTGCGCAACTGGGTGAACTTCTGCTGGACGTCGGGAGATCTGGTGGTCGAGCAGTTTGTCCATGAGATCGACATGATGACGTGGTTCCTCGGGGATATTGTGCCGGTTCGTGCCGAAGCCACCGGAGGACGTCAACGCCGGGTGACCGGAGATATGTATGACTTTTTCAGTATCGAGTATGTCTATGAAAACGGCATGCGGGCCCATTGTACCTCGCGCCAGATCAACGGCTGCGACACGACCCATAACGTGATGGTTTACGGGACGAAGGGCTATACGAACTGTTTCGATACGATCTATAATCTGGATGGAAGCGTTGCGTGGAAATATCCGCATCCTGCGGCTGAAGATGCCGATCAGTCGATGGCGGTGCCCGATCCATACGTGCAGGAGCTGATCCGTCTGGTTACGGCGATCAGAACCAATACGCCTGTCAACGATGCAGAGCAACATGTTCATTCGACGCTGATGGCCATGATGGGGCGTCAGTCGGCCTATACCGGAAAATTTGTGACGTGGGATGAGATCATGGCTTCGGAGATGAAGCTCGGTCCCGATACGTATGAATTCGGTCCGGTGCCGGACATTCCAGAGACTCCGCCCGTAGCGGGAACTCCTGCTTAAGGTTCTGTATGTAGTTAAAAACGGAGACTTTATGCAGCGAAGAGAATTTCTGAAAAAAGCTTTGGCCGGTGCGGGTGCTTTGGCTTTTTCGGGTTGGAGCCTTCAGGCGGCATCCTCTCCGCTGTGGGCGGGTGCCGAAGGCGATGTGGATACAGAAGGAGCCGCGGCGCAGCCGTTGCGCAAATCGATCATGTGGGGTACGGTCGGTATGGAGGGGTCGGTGCTGGACAAGTGTCGGGCCATCAAGGCGGCCGGATACGACGGGATCGAGCCCAACAGCCACATGAATCGCGATGAAGTGTTGTCGGCCGTCGAGCAGACAGGACTTGTCGTTTCCAGTGTATGCAACATAGAGCATTGGAGCAAGCCCCTGTCGCACCCCGATGCAGCTGTCCGTCAGGAGGGTATCGAGGCCATGATCGTGGCGATGGAGGATGCCAAGGCATACGGTACGGACGCGGTGTTGCTTGTGCCCGGAGTGGTCAGCGAGGAGGTGCCCTATGACGCCTGTTGGGAGCGTTCGACGGAGTGTATCAAGAAATTGGTTCCTGTGGCCGAAAAGCTGAAGGTAAAAATTTGTCTGGAAAATGTTTGGAACAACTTTTTGTTGAGTCCGATCGAGGCCTGCTCCTATATCGATCAGTTTAAGAGTCCGTATGTGCGTTTCTATTTTGATTGCGGAAACATTCTGGTGTATGGATGGCCCGAACAGTGGATTCCTATCTTGGGAAAACGTATCGGGAGAATCCATATCAAGGAGTTCAGCCGTGAGATTGCCGATCGGGAGGGCCGTTGGAATGGATTCAACGTGAAATTGACCGAGGGAAATGTGAACTGGGCGAAGGTGATGGAGCAGATCCGTAAGCACTATCGGGGCGGATGGTTGACGACCGAGCAGGGTGGTGGAGCCTCTCCCGAAGAGTTGCAGGACCTTTGTGCCCGGTTGGACCGGATTTTCGAGATGTAACCTTAATTTAATACAGACGTATGGTACAGGGAGCAGTTACGGCCGTGGTGCTGGGAGCCAGCGGACGAGGAAAATTGTATGGCGATTATGCCTTGGAACATCCCGATGAGTTGAAGATCGTAGGGATTGCCGAATTGGTGGATCTGCGCCGGCAGATGTATGGCGACAAGTACGGGGTTCCGGCCGATAATCGGGTGGCGACGTGGCAGGAGATGCTCGAACGTCCCAAATTTGCCGATGCGGTCATTATTGCTACGCCGGATCATCTGCACTATGAACCGTGTATGCGGGCGATCGATTTGGGGTACGACATTCTGCTCGAAAAGCCGATCGCACAGACGCTCGAACAGTGTAGAAAATTAGTCGAATATGCGCGGAGCAAGAAAAAAATCGTCTGTCTGACCCACGTGCTGCGTTACTCTCCCTATTTTCTGAAATTGAAGGAGATGATCGATACGGGGCGGATCGGTGATCTTGTGAGCATCCAGCATTTCGAACCGGTGGACCACATCCATATGTCGCACTCGTATGTGCGGGGCAGTTGGCACGATTCGGTCAAGAGTACGCCGCTGGTGTTGGCCAAGTCAAGCCACGATTTGGATATCCTGTATTGGTTGATCGGCAAGCCGTGCCGTCGTGTCGTGGCTTTTGGTGGGCTGGATCATTTCAAGGCAGAACACGCCCCGAAAGGGAGTACACTGCGTTGTACGGACGGATGTGCGGTTGAGTCGACGTGCCCATTCTCAGCCCTGAAGATCTACTACCGGAATCGGACATGGCTCTATGTGTTTGATCTGCCCGAAGAGGAACCTGCCCGAGGTGAGGCCATACTGAACAGCCTGAAAACAACCGATTATGGACGTTGCGTGTATCACTGCGACAACGATCAGCCGGATCATTTCGTGATGAGTATGGAGTTTGAGGGCAACGTGACGGTAAACTTTTCGATCGAGGCTTTCACCTCGTACAGTGGGCGCCGTACCCGCATTATGGGAACGCGGGGCGATATTGTGGGCGATATGGAGCACTTTACGTTGACCGATTTTGCTACCGGCGAGAAGATGGTCTACGATGCGAATGCAGAGGATGCGGAGAACTACAAGGGGGCCGGACACGGGGGCGGTGATGCCGGCATGATCCGGGATTGGATCGAAGCGGTACGTCGACAGGATGCTTCGGTTATGAGCACTCCGTTGGATGATTCATTGGAGAGTCACATCATGGCTTTTGCGGCGGAGCAGAGCCGGAAGAGCGGGCAGGTGGTCGAACTGGAACATTAGCCGTTTCATACATGAGTTAAAAGATAAGGGCATCCCCGAAACGGGATGCCCGTTTTTTATCCCGCGAGATGATCTGAACGGGAATGAAGATTAAATGCTGAAGACCGGAGAGAAGCCTTGGAGGTTTTCTATGTGTTTTCCTTAGAATCTCTCCGTCCGTCGGCTGTACGGCATTATTCAGTGGGGTAAATCCGTGCGGCAAAACCTCCGCCCGGTGCCATTTTCAGTGTTATTTTCCGGTTCGAAGGGAGAGGTGCGACGACCTTTTTGTAGTCTCGGGCCGCACGGTCGGCATTGATTCCGTCCGTGAAGTATTCGATCTCGTAAGCGCCTTCACCGATAAATGACAGGTCCACCTCCAACTCCCGGGCAGTCCAGTCGGTCATGGCTCCAAGATACCATTCCGAACCCTTTTTGCGAGCCGTAACGATATATTCTGCCACTTTGCCCTGCAGGATTTTCGTCTCATCCCAGACTGTCGGCACACCGGCAATGAATGCCGTACATTCGCTCTCTTGTCGATAGAGGGATGGCGAGTCGCTCAGCATGTTGAGCGGGGCGTCGAAGACGACATACATGGCCAGTTGGCGGCAGCGTGTCCCCTGACTCATCGGTTCGGAGTTGACCGGACGGTAGTTTGATTTGCCGGCATTGCGCATGGCGCCCGGAGTGTAGTCCATTGGACCGGCCAGCATCCGGATGAAGGGGATTGTCACGTCGTAGGTTACCATGTCGGACGACGGAGCGGACCATTTCATCTGTTCCATGCCCCAAACTCCTTCGAAATTGAGCACGTTGGGGTAGGTTCTGTTCAGTCCGGTGGGTTTGTAGACGCCGTGGAAATCGACGATCATGTGGTGGTCGGCGCAGGTCTTTGCCGCACGGTACAGAAAATCGACCATCCACTGGTCGTCCCGATTCATGTAGTCGATCTTGAACCCTTTGATACCCATTTCGGCGTAGTGGCGGACCGCCTCCTCCATGTCCTTCTCGAAGGCATTGCAACCGGCCCAAAGGATCAGTCCGACGTTTTTCGAGTTGCCGTAGGCGACCAGCTCTTCGAGGTCGATCTCCGGAACCACCTGCATCAGGTCACCGGCTCCGTACACCGACCATCCGGCATCGAGGATGATATACTCCAGACCGTATTCTGCCGCAAAGTCGATGAAGTATTTGTAGGTGTCGTTGTTGACTCCGGCGCGGAAGTCGACCCCATACAGATTCCAGTCGTTCCACCAGTCCCATGCCACCTTGCCGGGCTTGATCCACGACGGGTCTTCGATGCGGCAGGGGGAGGCCAGCCGGTAGACCATGTCGTTGTCGGCCAACTCTTCGTCCCGGTCGACGACGATGAAGGCCCGCCACGGAAACAACCGCGAGGCGGAGGTTCGGGCGATGTACTCCTCCCGCTCCCGGACATAAATGTAGAGCCGTTTTTTCGTATCGACTTCGCAGCGGGACGGGTAGCGGGCGTGGATGGCTTCGAGGGTGGGACGGTCCGGATCGTTGTTAAGCATCATGCCCGGATAGTCCTCAAGGTCCGACTCCGTGATGCAGAGTTTGCCCTTCTCCTCCAAATCGATCAGCAGAGGCAGCATCTTCAGCCGGTTGGTATCCAGCTCGGTCAGCGTCTTTGTTGTATAGGTGTTTTCGAACGAGGCGTAGAACTGGTTTTCGAGTTTCTTGTCCGCATTGTTGACGTAGGCCGTGTAGGTTTTATAGTCTTTCGGAAAACGGTAGGCAGCCGTCTCTTGTTCGATAATTGTTTCACCCTTGCGGTCCAACCCGAATCGGTAGGCCATGCCGTCATCATACATACGGAAGATTACGCTGTAATCGCCTTTGAATTTCAGTGTCAGTTCGTTGTATCGATCCGTAACGGTGTCTTTTCTATAACAGAGGGTAGGGATGGGGGTGTTGGCCGACGTGCGGACGGTTTTTGCGACTTTCGCACCGACAAACAGCTGCTCGCTCTCTTGCAGGGTCTTTAGCGTCAGGCCGATTTTCGATGGAGAGACGATCTCCGCTCCATCTTTGTAGAGCGAAAACCGGACGGAATCATCCACCGAGATCACTACCGACAGACGGCTGTTCGGGGACTCAAGAGTGTAGCTTTTTTGGGCTTTTGCGGGGGCCCACAGCCATAAGCTCAGCATGGAGCAAAAAAGGATTCGATGTAGTTTCATAGGGTTAGTTTATTGAAGTTTTACAGGTTCGGATCGGATGATGAGAGCGGTCGGTCGAACGTGCCGGTCAGGTCGCGGATGACGACCGAGGCACAGTAGCAACCGAACAGTGCCGGCATGTAGGAGATGGTGCCGACGTTTGACTTTTTGTTGGTCTCCTCGCAGGGAACGATGGCCTCCTTGCAGGGTGGTTCGGGCGAGAAGACGACGCGGAATCCGGTGCGGACTCCCTCTTTGTGAAGCCTTTTGCGCAGCATGTGGGCCAATGGGCAGTGGTGCGAGCGGGAAATGTCCTGAATCTCGATCTGTGTCGGATCGACTTTGGCTCCGGCTCCCATCGAGCTGATGATCGGGATACCCCGATGCAGCGCGCCGAGTATCAGGTTCAGCTTGGGGGAGAGGGTGTCGATGGCGTCAACAACGTATGAATAAGGAGCCCGATCGAGCAGACGGTCGGTTGCTTCGTCGCGCACGTACTCCTGCAATACGGTCAGCTGGATCTCCGGATTTATGTCTTTGAGGCGGGCGGCCAGAATGTCGGCCTTGGGTTGTCCGATGGTGCTGTGGAGCGCGATCAGTTGTCGGTTGATGTTCGATTCCGACACCCGGTCCGCATCCACCAGTGTCAGGGTTCCGACGCCGCTTCGGGCCAGCATCTCGGCGGCATAGGCCCCGACACCGCCGAGTCCGACCACCAAGACGTGCGCCTCGTGCAGGCGTTGCATCCGTTCGTCGCCCAACAGCAGTTGGGTCCTTATCTGCCATGCATCGTTCATCCGAATAGGGTTTTATAGTTTGTATATATCGAGTGTTTTAATGTTTCGATCGGAGTGTTGCGCAGAGCGGCTGCCTGTCGGTATATCTCCTCTATGGTCGTATCGGCTTCGTCCGTTTCGAGAAAGAGGTGTTCATAGGGCGTCGTACGAAGGGCCTCCTGTGTCCTCGGTGAGCGGAACAGAGTGGTCCCGAACGAAAGGAAATACCCTTTCCGGATAAGCTGACAGGCTAACTGGGGGGATCCGGTAAAGCCGTGAAAGAGGATGGGGACCGCGTATTGGTCCATCAGGGAGAGAAGCTTTTCGTAGGCTTTGACACAGTGCAGCACGATCGGCAGGCGTCGTTTCTTGGCAAGGGCGGCTTGCTCGGTCAGCCGTTGGAGTTGCAAGGTGCGGTCGATCGGTTTGCAGAAATCGAGTCCGATCTCTCCGACAGCGGCAACGGGCAGTGTTTCCAGCGAATCGAGCCACTCCGATCCCACGGTCTCGCAATCCCACGGATGTATTCCTGCCGAGAAGGGTTCGCCGGATGTCGGTATGCACTCTTTCCCGAGCCGGATTGACCGGATCGCCACAACGTTAGGGCGCATTTCGTTTCGGTGGGTGTGTATATCGATAAAAGGTGTGTCCATAAACGGTTCGATTCGTACAGAGGGTTCACAAAAGTAGTTCAATATTGTTTATATTTGCGAACAGGGCCGGCGAATTTTCGGACAATCGGGCGGGAAATCGAACCTTTACGGTCGGATTACATCTCGAAGATGCCCGCTTTTTCGGCAGAGAAGAGGCCAAACGGTTACGCTTTATGGAGTTGAAAAGAGGTATATGGCGGCATGTTGTCCTGCCCGAACTGGTTTGTTCGGGGGTTGTACTGGGATTTGTGATCGGCTTCCTGTTGTTCGAGCCTCTGATGTCGACGCGGACGGAGAATCGTGTCGCGGCGACCGTGCCGGACGAACAGCCGCAGAAGCAGCACATGACGCTGATCTTTACCGGGGATTTGATGCAACACCTGCCTCAGGTATATGCCGCACAGCAGCAGGACGGCAGCATGGATTATACCGCCTGTTTCTCTCGTTTGAAGGGGTATTTTGCCGGTGCGGATTTTGTTGTGGCCAACCTTGAAACAACGCTCGGTGAGCCGCCCTATTCGGGTTATCCTCAGTTCCGGTCACCGATCGCGTTGGCCGAGGCGATGCGTCGTGTCGGGATCGATGTGGCGGTATTGGCCAATAATCATGTCTGTGATCGGGGCGGTGTAGGTATCCGGTCTACACTTGACGCACTGGATCGTACCGGAGTCCGGCATACCGGGGCGTGGACCGATACGGTGCCTGTCGACAACCATCCGCTCTGGCTCGAAAAGGGCCCGTTTCGTGTGGCGTTGTTCAACTACACCTACGGGACCAACGGCATTCCTGTCCCCCGAGGCTGTTTTGTCAACGGAATAGACACCCTCCGTATGGGACGGGATATTGCCGAAGCCCGGCAGAGCGGAGCCTCTCACGTCGTCGTGTTCCTGCACTGGGGGAATGAGTATGAAGCGATTCCCAATCGGGTGCAGCGGTCTCTGTCCGGGTTTTGCCGTCGGGCCGGAGCCGAAATTGTAATCGGGTCGCATCCGCATGTAGTGCAAGCGCTCGAGGCTGATACGGATTCTTCGGGGCGGATCGTCGGTGTGACGGCCTACTCGTTGGGAAATTTTGTCTCCAATCAGCGGAAGCCCGGAACCGATGGCGGCATCTCGGTCCGGATCGGGTTGACGCTGTCCGAAGATATGAAGACGACAGAGTACGCCCCGGAATATTTGATCCATTGGACAGCCATCACGAGGGATCGCAAGAGTCGTTCGGGATACCGTTATGAGATTGTTCCGGCCTATGCCGAAGAGACCCTGCCCGAAGAGTTTCGCCCGGGCCTGAATCGTTTTGTGGACCGTACGCGCCGTTATATGTCGCGATATAATTCCGGTTTCCGTGAAATAACCTGCGGATTTTGAGGCTATCGTTTCACTTTTTTGTTTATTTTTGTGACAAATTGCAAAAATCTAACGGATCGTGAAAAAGAAATCTTGGCAAATTGCGGTATTGGCGATTTGCGGGCTCTCTATTTTGGGCCTTTCTCGAGGTGTGGCTGCCGGGGCCGAACCAAATGCGTCGAAAAATGTGATCGAAGAGGGAAGGGCAGGAGTAGTATGCGACACCGAGACTCGAAACGAACCTGATACTGAGGGCGCGGCATTCGTCTTTTCAGATGAGAAGATCCTTCCCGTTACGCCGGTCAAGAATCAGTCCCAATCCGGGACCTGTTGGTGCTTTTCGGAAACCGGGATGATCGAATGTGAACTGCTGCGGGACGGAAAAGGAGAACACGATCTTTCGGAGATGTGGACCGTCCGCAATATCTATAAGGAAAAAGTGGCCAAATATGTGCGGATGCACGGGAACTCTTCGCTCTCGCCCGGTGGCGTACCCGATGATGTGGTTTACGTAATCGCTCGCTATGGGGTTGTGCCCGAAGAGGTCTACTCCGGGTTGAACGGTGCGGAGAACCATAACCACAAGGAGCTGGACGAGGCGATCCGGACCTTTGCGCAGAAGTTGGTGAAAAACGATTCCGCTGTACTCGCTACGGAGTGGGAACTGCAACTGGATTCCATTCTGGATCACTATTTGGGAGCATGCCCCGATACATTTGTATATAAAGGGAAGGAGTATACGCCGAAAAGTTTGGCCGCAGAGCTCGATATCGATCCGGAGGAGTATATCAATCTGACCTCATTTACGCATCATCCGCTCTATGCAACGTTCCCTCTCGAAGTTCCCGACAACTGGAACTGGTCGCGCTTTGGCAACGTGACGATCGAGGAGCTCGAAGCGATCATTGAGGCATCGCTCGAGGCCGGACATGCGATCAACTGGGCTTCGGATGTCAGCGAACCCGGATTCCGATATAAGGATGGCTATGCAGTCATCTTGGAAGATACAGACGGGAAACAGGTGTTGTCCGCAGAGGATCTGGCGAAGGGGGCAGTGCAGGAGGTGACGATTACGCCCGTCATGCGTCAGGAGGCATTCGACGAATACAGAACGACCGATGACCACGGCATGTTGATCGTCGGAACGGCAACGGATCAGCACGGGAATCGCTTCTATAAGGTGAAGAATTCGTGGGGCGAGACCGGAAAGTACAAGGGATTCTTCTATGTGTCGAAACCCTATCTGCTCTACAAGACAACTGCTCTGTCGGTTCATCGGGATGCGATACCGCACGAGGTCCTCAAAAAGCTCGAAGCCAACGAACTGAACAGATACGAATAGAGAGTGAGTTTGAAATCAACATAAATAACTAACAGTCAGAATATGTCGCAAGTCATCAAGTTGAAAAAAGGTCTCGATATCCTTTTGGAGGGAGAGGCGAAGCGGGAGTTGACGCGGTTGCCGTTGGTTCACGCCTATGCGCTGAAGCCTGAGGATTTTCCGGGAGTGACGCCTAAACTGCTGGTGCGTGTGGACGATGAGGTGAAGGTCGGAACACCGCTGTTTTTCGACAAGTATCGCCCGCAGATTCTGTTTACCTCACCCGTAAGCGGAAAGGTATCGGCGATCGTCAGAGGCGAAAAACGGAAAATTCTGGAGGTTGTCATTACTCCCGAAGCCGAACAGGTGTACGAGACGTTCGATGTGCCCGCCATCGAAGCTACCGATCGCGAGCAGATCAAGTCGCTGATGCTGAAAGCCGGATTATGGCCGATGATCATTCAGCGTCCGTTCGGGATCGTGGCCAATCCACAGGATACGCCAAAGTCGATTTTCGTTTCGGGTTTCGATTCGGCACCGCTGGCTCCGGACATGAACTTCGTGCTCGAAAACGAGGCCGAGAATCTGGAGACCGGTTTTGCGCTGCTCGGTAAGTTGACCGACGGAAAGGTCTATCTGGGTCTGAAAAACGGAACCTCCGGTGTGCTGAATCAGGTGAAAAATGCAGAAATCCGGTTGTTCGAGGGTCCGCATCCGGCAGGCAACGTCGGGGTGCAGATTCACCATATCGATCCGATCAATAAGGGAGATGTGGTGTGGACGGTCGATGTGCAGCATGTGGCCATGATCGGCCGATTCTTCCGGACCGGACGGGTCGACATGAGTAAGATTGTTGCACTGACCGGATCGGAAACGGCTCAGCCACGCTATTTCAGTGTGATCACGGGGCTGCCGATCAACAGCATCGTGCGCCAGAAAGAGCTTCGGTCGCAGACGGAAAAGGTCCGGATCATCAGCGGTAATGTGCTGACGGGACGTCGTGTGGAACCCGAAGGCTACTTGGGCTTTTACAGCAATCAGGTGACCGTGATACCGGAAGGCGATACCTATGAATTCTTGGGGTGGGGTATGCCGCGGCTCAATAAGTTCTCCGTTTCGAGGAGCTATTTCTCGTGGCTCAGTCCCAAGAAACATTATCGCTTGGATACCAACATGAACGGAGGTGTCCGGGCCTATGTGGTAACCGGTCTGTATGACAAGTATCTGCCTATGGATATCTATCCGCTCTACCTGTTGAAGGCCATTCTCGCGGGCGATATCGATAAGATGGAGAATCTGGGGATTTACGAGGTGATCGAGGAGGATTTTGCGCTGTGCGAGTTTGTCGATCCTTCGAAAACCGAGATGCAGGCGATTATCCGTCAGGGAATCGACCTTATGATTAAAGAGCTTAACTAATTCGGACGAAGATGAAAAGATTAAGAGAACTGATCGATAAAATAAAACCGAACTTCGAGAAGGGGGGCAAGTTCGAAAAGCTCCACTCGACGTTCGATGCATTCGAAACATTTTTGTTCGTGCCGAATCGTGTGACCCGCAGCGGTAGCCATATCCGCGACAGCCTCGATCTGAAACGGGTCATGATCGTAGTCGTGGTTGCGTTGCTGCCGGCTCTGCTGTTCGGTATGTACAATACGGGACTCCAACACTTCCGTGCAATGGGCGTGGCCGACGCTTCGGTATGGACCTGCTTCTGGTTCGGCTTCCTGAAGGTATTGCCGATCATTATCGTGTCGTATGTGGTGGGTTTGGGTATCGAGTTTATCTCGGCTCAGATTCGCGGACATGAGGTCAACGAAGGTTTTCTGGTCAGCGGAATGCTGATCCCGATGGTCATGCCGGTCGATATTCCGTTGTGGATGGTGGCCGTTGCGACAGCATTTGCGGTGATTATTGGAAAAGAGGTTTTCGGCGGTACAGGTATGAATGTCTTTAATCCCGCTTTGCTGGCCCGGGCGTTCATCTTTTTCGGATACACACCCTATATTTCGGGTGAAAAGGTGTGGGTGGCAGGTCTGACCAACGGCACAGGGGTGGTTGACGGATACTCCGGTGCGACTCCTCTGACCGATGCCGCTTCTGCTGTGCTGACCAAGGCTGATCAGGTTCAGTGGACGCACGGCGCTCCGATCGACTGGTTTTTGGGGACAATTCCCGGATGTATCGGTGAAACCTCGACATTGGCTATTCTGATCGGTGCGGTGATCCTGCTGTGGACCGGAATCGCCAGCTGGAGGATCATGTTGAGCGTATTTGCCGGAGGTTATCTGACCGGTCTGTTGTTCAATCTGATCGGGGCCAATGCCTATATGGATATTCCGGCCTATTATCATCTGATTATCGGCGGATTCGCGTTCGGTGCCGTATTTATGGCGACCGATCCGGTGACGGCGAGTCAGACCAATACCGGAAAGTTTATCTATGGATTCCTGATCGGTTTCTTGGCCGTGATGATCCGGGTGCTCAATCCGGGGTATCCCGAAGGGATGATGCTTGCCATCCTGTTTATGAATGCGGTGGCTCCGCTGATCGATTACTATGTGGTTCAGGCCAATATCCGCCGCAGAAACCGTCGTTTGAAATTAGCTAAATAGATAGGGATATGAACAAGAACAGTAATACATATATCATTATCTATGCTTCGGTCATGGTGGTGATCGTGGCAGCGGTTCTTTCGTTCGCTTCGTTGTCGTTGAAGAACATTCAGGAGGAGAACGTGAAGATCGAAAAGAAGGGCGACATTCTGCGTTCGGTGGGCGAAGGCGGTGAGGCCGATCAGGTCTCCGACAAGAATGCCTACATCAATGAGATGTACGCCAAGTATATCATCGACAGTTATGCGGTGAATGCAGCGGGGGATAAGGTGGACGGTGTGGATGCATTCGCCCTGTTGTCTGACCTGAAGACTCAGTATGACAAACCGGAAAATGAACGGACGCTTCCCGTATTTGTCAGCAAGAACGATGAGGGCAACATCAGTTATGTCATTCCTGTGTGGGGCGCCGGTTTGTGGGGCCCGGTGTGGGGATACATTGCACTGGCCGACGACTGGGATACGGTCGACGGTGTGGTCTTCGGACACAAGAGCGAGACACCCGGTCTGGGTGCAGAAATTGCAACGCCCGCTTTTCAGGCCCAGTTCAAGGGTAAGAAGATCTTGAAAGACGGGAAAGTCGTTGCGATCAAGTTGCAGAAGGGAGGTGCTCCGGACGATGATCCCTATGCGGTGGATGCCGTCTCGGGAGGTACGTTGACGAGTGTCGGCGTAGAGAATATGTTGAAAGACTGTTTGAAGGACTACGACGCTTTTATCCAGAAGCAGCGGTCGGCGTCTTCCGGAACAGCCGCAAATGTTGTAACCAATAATTCGGAAAGCCATGAGTAAACAAGAAAAAGAACCGCTCTTTTCGGCTAAAAATATGAAGTTGCTGACTGCACCGTTCGGTCAGAACAACCCGATTACCGTTCAGATTTTGGGTATTTGTTCGGCGTTGGCCGTAACGGCCAAGCTCAAGCCGGCATTTGTGATGGCCCTGTCGGTGATCGTCGTAACCGGATTTTCGAGTATGATCATCTCTCTGATTCGGAAGGGGATTCCCAACCGGATCCGAATTATCGTACAGCTAGTCGTTGTGGCCGCACTGGTGATTCTGGTCGATCAGGTGCTCAAGGCTTTCGTGTACGATGTCAGCAAACAGCTTTCGGTCTTTGTCGGTCTGATCATTACGAACTGTATCATCATGGGGCGTATCGAAGCATTCGCCTTGGGTAACAAACCTTGGCCCGCCTTCTTGGATGGCGTAGGCAACGGTATGGGATACGGAATGATTCTGATTATTCTGGGCTTTTTCCGCGAGTTGCTGGGGTCGGGTACCCTGTGGGGATACCCCGTGCTGGAAAAAATAGGCCTCTATAACATCGGATACGTAAACAACGGTTTGATGATCCTGCCTCCTATGGCGCTGATTTGTGTCGGTCTGATCATCTGGTTCCAACGCAGCCGGAATAAAAACTTGATCGAGAAATAGTTAAAGCCTCTGAAGTATGGAAAATATTATCAGCATATTCGTTCGGTCTATTTTTATAGACAACATGGTATTTGCGTTCTTCTTCGGCATGTGTTCCTACATCGCCGTCAGCAAGAGCGTCAAAACGGCTATGGGACTCGGTATTGCGGTGGTTTTCGTCATGGTAATGACCGTACCGATCAACTATCTGCTCAATGAATACGTTCTGTCGCCCGGGGCCTTGGGGTGGATCAATCCCGATTACGGTCCGGAAGGAGCACATGAAATCGACCTGAGCTTCCTGAGCTTCATTGTCTTTATCGCGGTCATCGCTTCGTTCGTGCAGCTGGTCGAGATGGTGGTCGAAAAGTTTGCCCCCGCGCTGTACAACCAATTGGGTATCTTTCTGCCGCTGATCGCCGTAAACTGTGCCATTATGGGTGGTTCACTCTTCATGCAGGAACGAGACTATGCCTCGCTCGGTGAAGCGACAGCTTTCGCGGCCGGATCCGGAATCGGTTGGTGGCTGGCCATTATCCTGATGGCGGCAATCCGTGAAAAGATCACCTATTCGAACGTTCCCGCTCCGTTGCGCGGCGCCGGCATCACCTTCATTTTGACCGGTCTGATGGGAATCGCTTTTATGATATTCATGGGAGTTCAGTTGTAGTACGAATAATTCGATAAAAAGATATGGGACTATCAATTATCATAGCAATCATAGCCTTTTTGGTGGTAACGCTGATTCTGGTGGTGTTGCTGCTCTATGTCAAGGCGAAGTTGACTCCGTCGGGTCAGGTCACGATCGACATCAACGACGGAGAGAAAAAATTGACTGTCGAACCCGGCAATTCGCTGCTTTCTACGTTGGGAAACAACGGTGTATTCTTACCGTCGGCTTGCGGTGGAGGAGGTTCGTGCGGTATGTGTAAGTGTCAGGTGCTGGAGGGCGGCGGTGACATTCTGCCGACGGAGACCGGCTTCATCTCTCGAAAGATGGTTAAAGACCATTGGCGGTTGGGATGTCAGGTCAAGGTTAAGGAGAACATGAAGATCAAGGTGTCGGAGGCCGTTCTGGGTGTGAAGAAGTGGGAGTGTACGGTGGTTTCGAACCGCAACATCTCTACGTTCCTTAAGGAGTTCGTCGTGAAACTGCCCGAGGGCGAGAAACTGCATTTCCGAAGCGGAGGATATATTCAGATCGATATACCGAAATACGACGAGATCAAGTTCAGTGATTTCGATATCGACGAAAAGTACCGGGCCGACTGGGATAAGTTTAAGATGTGGGATTTGGTGGCCAAGAATCCCGAACCTACGTTCCGTGCCTATTCGATGGCCAACCATCCGGCCGAAGGCAACATCATCATGCTGAATATCCGTATTGCGACGCCTCCGTTTGATAAGGCTACGGGTGGCTTCATGAAGGTTAATCCGGGTATCTGCTCTTCGTACATCTTCTCGCGCAAACCGGGTGACAAGGTGACGATTTCTGGACCTTATGGAGAGTTCTTCCTGCCCGATAATCTGCCCGATACGCAGGAGCTGATCTTTGTCGGCGGTGGTGCGGGTATGGCTCCGATGCGTAGCCACATCATGCATCTGTTCAAAACGGAGAAGACGAAACGTCCGGTTTCGTTCTGGTATGGGGCACGTGCGTTGAAGGAGGCTCCCTATCTGGAGGATTTCATGGAGATCGAAAAAGAGTTCCCGAACTTCAGCTTCCACCTTGCGCTCGACCGGCCCGATCCCGAAGCCGATGCAGCAGGGGTTAAGTACAAAGCCGGATTTGTTCATCAGGTGTTGTATGAGAACTATCTGAAGAACCACGAAGCTCCGGAAGATTGTATCTATCTGATGTGTGGACCTCCTATGATGATTTCGTCCGTCGTGAAGATGCTCGATTCGCTGGGTGTCCCGCCCGAAAATATCTTGTACGACAACTTCGGATCGTAGAGTTTCGAAAGACGAATAAGGAAAAGGCCGCTTATACATATAAGCGGCCTTCCTGTTTTTATTGTAGAAAATGAAGTGACGAGGGATTGTGCGAGAATCGCGCGAAGAGAGAAAAGAGCGGAAAAATCGGGAGAGAGTGTGTGGAATTAAAGCTTTATTTGAAACCGTTCCAACTCTTTTAGCAGTGCATCGTATCCGGAAAAATGGATAACGGAGAATCCGATTTTGCGGGCCGCATCGATATTGGCTTGCGTATCGTCGATGAATAACGTCTCTGCAGCGGAAAGTTGATAACGGTCGAGCAGAATGTGGTAGATGCGGGGATCGGGTTTGCATATTTTTTCGGCTCCCGAGACAACGATGCCGTCGAGCCGCTCGAAGAGCGGGTATTTGCGGCGGGCAATCGGAAAGGTCTCGTTGGACCAGTTGGTCAGTCCGTAGAGTTTGTATCCGTTTGCTTTCAGACGGTCGAGCAGTCCGCTCATACCGGGCATGGGACCTTTGACCGTCTTCTCCCACTCGTCCCTGAACAGGCGGATCGGTTCGTCGTATTCGGGAAATTTCCGACACAATTCGGTGACTCCTTGATTGAGTGGATATCCGCCATCGAGTTTGGCATTCCATTGATCGAAGCCGACACGGCGCAGGAAGAGTTCCATCTCTTCTTTGGATTGGAAATAGGATGCATAGAGGTATCGGGGATTCCAGTCGATCAGTACTCCACCGAAGTCGAAAATAAGATTCCGGATCATAGCAGTGCTTTTTATTGGCGCAAAGATAAATCAAAACGAAACGGTTCCGCTTGCTTTTGAGATTTCTGCAATTTTTTTTACTTTTAATGTGGCATGAGAGGGGTAGCTTTTATGTAGATGGGCACTTTAAAGAGTTTTATTTTAGTTGGTTATGAAGGAGTGTGAGAAACAATAAAAGTCCCCAGTCGAAAATTAGAGAAAATTATGAAGATATTGACAGGTAGGGATATACGCGAGGCAGATCGATATACGATGGAACATGAACCGATCAGCAGCCTCGATCTGATGGAACGGGCTTCCCGGTCGATTGCCCGGTGGATGGAACAAAATATCGAACGTGATACACCCTTACTGTTTGTCGTCGGAAAGGGAAACAACGGAGGAGATGGTTTGGCCGTAGCGCGTATGTTGAGTGAGGTGGGATACCGTTGTGTGGTGTGTAGGGTGTATGCGCCGGAACAGATGACTCCCGAATGTCGGACAAATTGGGAACGGCTTCCCGAAGGTGTAGAGCGTTGTACGATGGATAGCTTGCCGTTAACGGAAAATACGGTTGTCGTCGATGCCTTGTTGGGAACTGGAGTTCGGGGTGAGGTCAAGGATCCGGTGAAGGGTGTGATATTGGCAATCAATGCGTCGAATAATAGGGTGGTGTCGATCGATATGCCATCCGGAATGGGAACGGAATTCGATAATGCGGGACGGACGATGGTACACGCGTGGGTGACCCTGACGCTGGAGTTCCCGAAATTGGCCCTGTTGTTGCCCGAAGCGGGCGATGCTGCGGGGAGGTTCGTAGTTTTGCCCATAGGTCTCGATCAACAATATATGGCTGAAACGCCCTCTTCCTATTTCTATACGGGTAGGGAAGAGGCACGGCAATTGATTGTACCGCGCCATCGTTTTGCCCACAAGGGAACGCATGGACATGCCCTGTTGATTTGCGGGTCGAGGGGAATGGTCGGTGCCGCCGTTATGGCTACGCGGGCGGCATTGCGTTCGGGGTGCGGATTGGTGACGACCCACCTGCCCGAATCGGAACGTATGGTCGTGCAGGTAGCGTGTCCGTCAGCGATGGTCAGTTGCGATCCGGAGAGCGTCTTTTCTTGTGTTCCGAAACATTTGGAACGCTACCGTGCCATTGGGGTTGGTTGTGGAGTAGGGCAGGATCCCCGCTCGGTGCAGGCTTTTAGAGATTTGCTGGCAGCGGTAACAACGGACGTAAAATTGGTGATCGATGCGGATGCCCTGAACATATTGGCGGCGCATCCCGAGTGTATGGACCTTGTACCTGCTGAAGCGATCCTGACTCCGCATCTCGGCGAACTGAAACGTCTGGTCGGGCCGTGGAGCAATGAGGAGGAGAAGATCGAGCGGGTCCGTAGTCTGGCGGCGCGGTTACAGGCTTATATCGTGGTAAAAGGGGCCAATACGATGATCTGTATGCCTGACGGTCGTTGTCTGTTCAATGCAACGGGAAATCCGGGTATGGCCAAAGGCGGAAGCGGAGATGTGTTGACCGGATATATAACTGGATTGCTGGCCCGCGGTTATGATCCGTGTCGGGCTGCGGTTCTCGGAGTCTATTTACACGGCTTGGCCGGAGATCTGGCTGCAGAGAAGTATGGCGAAGAGGGAATGAACGCCAGCGATATCATTGATTTTTTGGGAATGGCACAGACCGAAACGATGAACGCATCGGAATAGTATTTTGCAAGTTGTATGATACGTTTTTCGGAAGAGACAGGGGGGAGGATAAGAGCGAGTTTCAGTAAGGATACAAAGGATACAGGTGCCTGCAAAAAGCGTTTTATCGAGATGGACCGGATGGAGAATTATCAGATTGGACACACTCCGGCGAAAGGGGAAGAGTTCAAGATCGAGCGTAATGTGTGTCATGACGCACACGTGGAGGTCGCTTTTTCCCATCGTCATACATTTTATGCGCTCTACTGGATCCATTGGGGCGAGGGGGAACACATGATCGATTTTGAACATTACGCCATCCTGCCCAACCGGATGTTCTTCGTTAAGCCCGAACAGGTCCATCTGCTGAGGGTCGGATCGAAGGTGTGTTATTCGGCCCTGCAATTTACCGAAGAGTTTATGTGGCCGTTTTATGCAGAGAAAGGCAGTATGGTGCTTCGGGAGGAGTCGGGTGTGTACAGAGATTTGGACCGGTCCGAACAGGAGCGGATGCGGGTGCTGTTTGATCTTGTGTCTGCGGAATCGGCCGGAAACTTGCCCGATTCCGAGACCCTGCTGCGGGCGGAGATCGATCTGCTGATGTTGGAGTGGAGGCGTATGGGTCGAGCGGAAGCGTCGAGGCAGAGCCTCCCCGATATTTTGATTAGATATCGGAAATTGATCAACGAAAAATTTCTCGATTGCCGTCAAGTCAGCGAATATGCCCGGATGCTTGGAGTGACCCCCAATTACCTGAATGTGCTGAGCCAAAGGTGTGTCGGCGTGTCGGCACTGTCGCTGATACATAGGCGAATCATGCTTGAAATCAAACGGTTGCTGCTTCGTACGGACCTCGATGTGTCGGAAATTGCCTATGCCATGCGTTTCAATGAATTGTCCTATTTTTCCCGATTCTTTAAGCGCAATGCAGGAGTGACCCCGAATGAGTTTCGTCGGTCAATGAATAAAATGTACCAAAAGTGAAAGGGTTTGTGTAACCTTTTTCGGGAAGTGATTCCATAATTTTGCACCATCAGCTTGTTGATAGGGCTGATAGGGAAAAAGAGGTTGCATTATTATGGAAACACGGGTTTCGAAAAGTAAGAATGAAAAACAGACGGCCTTCGTTGTGCTGTTTTCAGCGGTGACGATGGTTTTGGAGATCGTTTTCGGACTGTTCACCCATTCGATGGCTCTGCTCGCCGACGGGATTCACATGGGCTCGCATGTATTAGCCATAGGCTTGAGCTGGGGGGCCTATGTATTTGTTCGCCGGTTGCAGAAAAGACAGATCCACACGGTCGATTCAGAAAAGATCCTCTCTTTATCCGCCTATACGAGCGGTATCTTGTTGCTCGTTTTTGCCTTGCTGATTCTTGTCGAGGCGGTTGAGCGTTTCTTTACGCCAAGCGTGGAGATTCAATATACGGAAGCGATGATCGTGGCTGTAATCGGCATGGTAGTCAATGTTATATGTGCGTTTGTCCTGCACGATCATCAGGACTACAACAGCCGGTCGGCCTATCTGCACGTCTTGGCCGATGCCCTGACCAGCCTTGGGGCTATATTCGGTCTGGTGTGTGCCATGATATGGAATATCGTCTGGATTGATGCGGCAGTTGCATTGGTTTGCTCGCTGGTCATCGTACGTTGGGCAAGGAAATTGCTTTGGGATACGGGAAAGCAGTTGATCTCGAAACGGGATGCCGAAAAAGTGTAGATTTAGAGGAAACCTGCGGAAAATCAGGGGGTCGGACTGCCGTACGGCAAATATTTGCACGGTTGAGCGATGAATTTTTGAGATAAATTCGCTACTTTTGTCGAAGTAATCCTTAAAATGTCTTATTATGGCAAGTCTCAGATGTATTAAAAAAGATATCAATTATCTTGTGAACGAAGTGGTTTCCGATTGCTATACAGCTCTCTATTTCAAAGATCAAAGCAAACGCGAAGATATCATTGCTATTATGGAGGAGGCGGTCGATTTCCGTAACCAGATGATCGATCGGGCGAACCATCCGGCCGAGAAGAAGAGCAGAAGTCTGGTACGCAAGCACTATCAACAGATGCGGCGTGATATGATGCAGCAGATCGATGCCTTGTTCGAAAAATTGAGTGCGGTTTGCAAATAGAGCTGAACGAAGATAGTTTCCCGATGATGTAGCAGCGTTTTTCGTCGGAAACTTATTAATTAAAACGGGAATACCGGAAACGGTGTTCCCGTTTTTGTATGGAGATATCAAGTGCAGAATTTTCACAAAGTGGTTTTATTTGTTAAAAAAAACGGTGAAACGCAGCTTTTAATGGGATGTATGGGCTTTTATTGCAGATAAACGGTTATCTTTGGTAAACCTGACTAAACCCAAACTTTTTATGACAACTAAGATAGTCCCGAAAAAACGAATCGAGATTATCGATGCTTTGCGCGGCTTTGCATTGATGGGAATTTTGATTCTCCATTCGATGGAGCACTTTGAGCTCTATATTCACCCTGTCGCCGATTCACCAGTGCTGGCTTGGTTCGATGAAAAATTACAGTCTATCGTGTGGTTCCTGTTTGCCGGGAAGTCATACGCCATCTTCTCTTTGCTGTTCGGATTGAGCTTCTTCATTCAGATGAAGAACCAACAGGAGCGGGGAATCGATTTCCGTGGACGTTTCCTGTGGCGGATGGTCTTGTTATATGCCTTAGGATATATCAATGGGCTGATGTATTTAGGCGAAATCTTTGCGGTTTATGCCCTATTGGGCATGTTGCTCGTGCCTTTGTTTCGGGTCAAAGATAAATGGCTGATATTTTTGAGCCTGTTTCTCATTTTCCAGATTCCTTATCTCGGATTATTCGTTTATAACCTGTTTGTTCCGGATAGCCCGTTTATCCTTTTTTCTGAATACGAGCGGTTTATCGAGGAGGCCTATGCAACGTCCAATCAGATTTACCAATACGGATCGTTTCTCGATGTGCTCGATTACAACCTGTGGAGCGCTCATTTCCAAAAATGGGCATGGTTTGTCGGAGGAACGCGGATATGGCAGTTGGTGGGATTGTTTATCGTCGGTTTGCTGATCGGTCGGCATGGAATCCATAGGGATCGACGTAAAATGATCCGTTACAGCCGTTATGTTCTCGCCCTCGGTGCCCTGCTCTTTGTGGTGTTTTCCAGCCTGTCGGCCGTTTTACCCGTTATGGGTGTCAATCCCGAAAATGCGAAAATGGGATGTATGATCTTTGACCATTATGTCGAGATGGGAATGATGTTGCTGATTATCGGTCTGTTTGTACAAGCCTATTTCCTATTGGGAGCCAAACGAGTGTTGGATCATCTCGCTCCGTTCGGCCGGATGAGCGTGACGAACTATATGAGCCAGTCGGTGATCGGTGCAGTGATGTATTATGGTTACGGTTTCGGATTAGCCGCAAAGTGGGGATTTACGTATTGCTTTTTGGCAGGGGTTATTCTGTTCCTTATTCAGGTGTCATGGAGTAAGTGGTGGCTCAAACGCTATTATTACGGACCGATGGAGTGGGTATGGCGTTGTCTGACGTGGGGCTCGTTCAAGTCGGTTCCCTTCAAAAGAAGGGCCATTTAGAAATCATCCATTTGTGGGTTTTAAGCGTGCCAGAGAAGATCAAGATTTCGGGCCTTTGATCTTTATAACGCCTATTCGTGTCTCTCCAGAACGGTGTGGGGAACTACTCCGTGCGTGACGAGCTGTATCGGGCAGTCGTAGTTATGCAGCTGTTCGGGGGTGATGATGTTCGAATCGTGCCGATGGACGTGACCGTTGACGCAAACGATCGAGCGGACGTATGACGAGATCGTTCCGAGATCGTGCGATACCATGACGATCGCCATCTTTTCATTGAACCGTTTCAGCAGAGCGTAGAGCTCCTGTTCGAATTTGTTGTCTACAAAGTTTGTGGGTTCGTCGAGGATCAACAAAAGCGGATCGGAAATCAACGCCCGGCACAGCAGCATCCTTTGCATCTGTCCTCCCGACAAAGTCCCGATCGGACGGTTCTTCAAATCTGCTATGCCGCAGGTGTCGAGGAGTTCAACCGCCCGTTCCCGATCTTGCGAGGTGTATCGGCCCCAGAGTTTTTTTCGGGATTGCAGTCCGGACATGACGACCTCGCTCACCGAAATGGGAAACGATCGGTCTATATGGGCCGTTTGAGGCAGGTAGCCGATTCTTCTGTATCCCTTGCTCTCGATCTCGGGCGAATAGATGACCTCTCCGGTGTAAGTCAGTAATTTAAGGATGGTTTTGACCAACGTCGTTTTCCCTCCACCGTTCGGCCCGATTACACCGATAAAATCCCGGTCGTAGATGGTTAGATTGACATCTGTGAGGACCGGTTTCTCGTGATCATAAACGACCGAAATGTGTTGTAACGTTACTATTGGCTGCATGAGTCGGCTATTATGTGGGCTAACGATTCGATATTCTCCACGACATTTTCGGCTAAAGGATCGATGACTACGGGCGTGAGCCCCAGTTCTGTGGCGATTGCCTCTACCGTACTTTTGTCGAATTGTTTCTGATAGAGTATTTTGCTGATTTTTAATGTTCTGGATGTGTCGATCAGTCGGCTCAGATAGGCAGCAGAAGGCTCTTTCCCCTCTACCTCCACGGAGATTTGCGTCAGCCCGTAATCAGCAGCTAAATAGGTCAATGCCGGATGATAAATCAGAAACCCTTTTTTTTGAGGGGTCAACAGACTGTCGAGCGAACGATCCAGCGCATCGATCCGGCTACAGAAAGTTTCGTAGTTTGTCCTGTATTTGGTAGAATCCGGATAAATAGCTGATATTCCGTTGTATATGTTCTCTGCGATGATTTTTAGTCGGGTAGGGGAAAGCCATATATGCGGATCGGTGCCGTGTGTTTGATCTTGATCGGCGTGGGTATGTCCACACGCACCGGCCAGCAAGGGAACCCGTTCGGAACTTTTGATCAGGGTTACCTGAGGCATATTGTCCCGGATCGCTTGCTCTAATTTGATTTCGAAATCGAGTAGCCCTATGTCGATAAAAGCCTTTGAACGAGCTGTTTGTAGCATTTGTGCAGAGGTCGGTTCATAAGTCTCGGGACTCGATCCGGGAGGAACCAGTACCTGTATCTGAAAGTCGTTTCCGACGATCTGTTCTGTGACGTATCGCAGCGGATCGATGCTGACTGAAATAGTCTCTGTTTTTTGCTCTTGTCGGTGACAAGCAGTCGACAGCACCAGAAGGCTTATAATGAAGAGTGCAAAGAGTCGAATTTTATGCATAGTAAATCGAATGTCGCTTTATGCGACGCTTTGCAAAAGTAGCGAAAATTTGGGGAATCGTGAAGCAGAATTTAGGTAGGCCAAAATGTCCCGGTGCGCAAGCATTTTAGGGTGGAAAGTCGAAGGTTATTCTGAAATAACCCGAAAAGCAGAGCAGCATCACCTATACACATATATTATTTAACATAATATATATTATAATTCATGAAGAGAAAAGGGTTGCCAAGGAGCGGACAGGTGTAGGTATCGTTCAGATCGAAAAAACTTGATAGGTATCGTTTCGCCTCTTCTTGTACACAAGAGTCCCTTTCGAAGAGTTGAAGTTCGTCAGAAAGACACTTCGGCAACAGCCGTATTGACAAACGACACTTTGTATCATGTGGTTTCCCGAGCGATGTGTTTAACATAATTATTGTGATTTTAACGGGGCTTATAAGGGATACATGTCCCGTCTTTAAGGAATATGACAATCCGCTCGATGTCCGAATCCTGAATTTGCGAGGAAGTGATGGGCATAGACCGTTCAGAATCGGGGCGTTTAGTTTCCGTTTTTGTAGAAAGATTTTCTGAGTTTGAAGGGCTATTTTGTCCAGCAAATGGATGTTGGTTGGCTGGACTCGAGGGTTGATGCGGAAGATTCTGCGGGGACGTAGTAAAAAGATCCTGAGGAGGTGCAGTTGGAGCGGAACTCTCTGGAGCCGCAGGCTCGAACGACATCTGGGCCGGTGAAAATGGTGTTGTTTCGCGTTCACGGGCGACGCGAGGATTTTGCAGTTCTGAGCGGTAAAGATTGCCTTTGCCCAGAATAAGCCAGTCTGGATTCATCTTGGGAAATCGTTGCAACAGTTTTTCGATAAACTCGAGACTCGGGCGGTTTCGTCCATTGAGAATATGGGATATGGTTGCAGGCTGGACGCCCAATATTTCGGCCAAACGGGAGGCTTGCAGATGCTCGGCCTCCATGAATTTAAGCAGTCGATCGCGCATGATTATATTTTTTACAAATATAAAAAAATAAATTCACATTCGGAACACGAAGTTACCATCGGAAACCCGACGTCAATTACATTTTGTTGTTACAAATGTAAAATGAAGAGATTTGAATTATACAATATAATAGCCATGTTGTTTTATATGAAGTTTTAATATAGTTATATTACTATAATATATTGGTTATGTTATATTTATGTGTTGTTCGTATTTTGAAACATGTTTGATGCTGCTGTTATGTCATTTTTGCTCGGTGTTCATATTGAACTAAATATAAATATAAATGACTATAATATATTGATATAGTATATATTA
>ERZ779896.588-NODE-588-length-44187-cov-4.479607_pt1 | contig 44187 bp, 38 predicted proteins | sample MGYA00511067_ERZ779896 | MGnify/ENA primary metagenome ERZ779896 (study PRJEB29588, sample SAMEA2161597) | human gut metagenome | biome: human gut; feature: human-associated habitat; material: faeces | place: Denmark | collected 2008/2010 ... | reverse complement strand
CATCCGGTCAGGCAAAACACCGACACTCCGACCAGAACCAGCCCCAAAAACCTGCGCACCATCAGAAGTCACCTCCATTGTTTTCGAAAAACATCGTCAATATATCACTCCCGTTTCATTTTTCCATTGCCAAGAAACGACTGTTCATGTATATTAACACCAATTAAACCAAAATCCAGTAAAAAAGTAAAAAAATGATAAAATGGCTGTTGCGAAGAAGGAGAGTTTTATGAGTTATCAAACACGTATATGGATTACTGGTGCAAATGGACGACTCGGCCGTGCACTTTGTGAAGCTTATGAAAATAATACCGATTATAAGCTATTAAAAAGTGATAAAGAGGTGCCAGTAGAAGATTTAAAAGCCGTTTTAACTTTTGCCAATCTAAATCGTCCCAATGTTATTATCAACTGCGCTGGTTTGACTGATGATCAAGCCTGTGAAGAAAATCCCGATGACGCTTATCGCGTTAATGCGTTAGGGGCAAGAAATGTTGCGATTGCCGCTCGTCGTTTGGATGTGAAATTAATTCAAATGTCGACAGATGATGTTTTTGGTGGACACAATAATGTTGCCAAGAATGAATTTGATGTGCCTAAGCCAACGACTATTTATGGAAAGAGTAAATTGGCTGGAGAAGCTTTAGCTCAATCGTTAACGGATAAACATATCATTGTGCGTAGTTCTTGGAACTATGGTATTGGAACCCATGATTTTGTTGATTATATCTTGGCAATGGCAGAAAAGGGACAAGATATTGAATTGCCATTTGATTCCTATTCAACGCCAACTTCGGCATTGGCTCTTGCTGATTTTGTTGAAACTTTGATTGAATCGGATGAATATGGCCTTTTCCATGCATCTTGTTTAGGCGGATGTTCCCGTGCTGACTGGGCTAGAGAAATCTTGCGTTATACTGGACACGCTGAAATTGCGGTGCGTACGGGAAATGTAGATTCTATTAAACCGCGTTACACTTTACTAGATAATATGATGATGCGTATTACGGGAATCTATACCATGCCAGAATGGAAAGCCGAACTCCATGCATATTTAAAGGAGAAGAAATATGAAGAAAAATAAAGGAAAAAAGAAACTCGGCTTAACGACGGTTATTTTTATTGCCTTGATAGCTGGGGCAGTAACTGGAACCATTATCAATAATTTCTTCATGCATATTGATGTTGTAAACAAAGTGATTGTGGAAGGCATCTTTTATGTCATTGGACAAGGTTTCATCAGTTTGATGAAGATGCTTGTCGTACCTTTGGTTTTTTGTTCCATTGTATGTGGGGCAGCTTCCATTGGTGATACCAAGACCTTAGGAAAAGTTGGTGTACGTACAATTATCTTCTATATTTGTACAACGATGCTTGCTGTAGCGGTTGCTTTGAGTGTCGCTTCTTTGATCAATCCTGGTTTAGGTTTGGATATGAGTGCTGTGGAAAATGTGAAAACGACCATTGATAGTTCTGCCACAAATACCGACTTATCTTTAGTGGATACGATTTTAAATATTATTCCTACCAATCCAATTGCTTCTTTAGCGAATGGAGAGATGCTGCAAATTATTGTTTTTGCTTTGATTGTAGGTATTATTTTAGCGAAATTAAAAGATAAAGCACAATTGGTTTCCAACTTCTTCCAACAAGGAAACGATATCATGATGGAAATGACCATGATGATTATGAAGATTGCGCCAATTGGTGTTTTCTGTTTAGTTGGTCGAACTTTTAGTGAACTGGGCTTTAGTGCTATGGTTCCAATGTTTAAATATATGATTACCGTTGTCTTGGCATTGGCTATTCAATGTTATGGTGTCTATATGATTATGCTTCGGGTATTTGCTGGTTTGAATCCCTTTAAGTTCGCAAAGAAATTCTTCCCAGTTCAAGCCTTTGCCTTTAGTACCGCAACATCCAATGCGACAATTCCATTAAATATTGATACGTTGGAAGAAAAGGTTGGTGTTTCACGTAAGATTTCTGGTTTTACCATTCCTTTGGGAGCAACCATTAATATGGATGGAACTTCCATTATGCAAGGTGTAGCCGTTGTCTTCGTTGCACAAGCTTTTGGTATTCATTTGGATCCTGCCGATTATTTAACTGTTATTGCGACGGCAACCCTGGCTTCTATTGGTACAGCCGGTGTACCAAGCGTTGGTCTTGTTACCTTGGCTATGGTCTTTGATTCGGTTGGCTTACCAGTTTCTGGTATCGGATTGATTATGGGAATTGACCGTATTCTAGATATGTTACGTACGGCTGTAAATATTACTGGAGATGCTGTATGTACAACTATTGTTGCCAAACAAAATAAAGAATTGGATAAAGAAGTTTTCCAGAATAGTTAATAGAAAAAGAGAGATATCGTCAAGGTATCTCTCTTTAATTATTGAAGTATTTATAACAGATGGCGTTGATATCGCCAATCACATTTTCGGCATCATCTACACCTTCCGTAAATACGACGATTGCATATGGCTGTTTGGCTTCGACATAACCAACGGTATTCACAACGTTGTCTACAGCACCATATTTTTGCGGCATTGAGATTTGAACTTGGGTATCTAAGTATTGCCCTGGCGTGGCTTCTTTCATAAAGCCAATGAGTTCTTGATAGTCGTCTTTATGGTCATATAAATAATGGATGCAGTCTTCCATGTAATGTGCCGTAAAATTATTGTCCTGGTAGAAGTCTTCATCAAAGCTGCGTTTCGAATATTTGGTTGCCTGCTCTTTAAAATCTTGGTAAGAACCTAAGTTGCGATAGAGACAATGGGCTGCCGTATTGTCGGATTGGGTAATGGCCAACTCTAGTAAATCGGATAAAGGATAATCGTATTGACCATCAGCTAGCGAAGAAGCACCTTCTTGACTATCTTCCGGGGTAACTTCTAAGGTGGCATCATGGCTGATTTCACCTTAATTGATTTTGTCATACCACAACATCGCCAAAGGGACTTTATATGTACTGGCAGCTACGACATCTTTGTCCGCATTCCAGGCATAATCGATATCTTCGTTTAAATCAAAGATAGCTAAAGAAATTCTGGAAAAATCAATACCTTTATCTTTTAAGTAACTGTTGATTTCCGTTGCCATTTCCTGCTTGGCAGGAGCAGCCTGCTCTTTATGCACCGTGATTTTTTCTTTATGATGATTATCTTCCTTAGGATTTGTCTTGGTGCAGCCAACTAAGGTGAGCTCTACAATGCCTAAGATACAGAGGATGGTTAATAGAATCTTGTTTTTTTTCACGAATAATAATTTAACATAGGACTATGCATAAAAAAAGAAGAAAGTTGGAAAAATCAACTTTCTTCCATGCAGTCTTCAAACCAATGCAAGATATCGTTTTGAATCTGAACATAATTGGTTTCGTTTAATAATTCATGACGGTCTTTGTCATACAGTTTAAACTGCACATTTTGAATATTCTCTTTTTTCAATAAATCATAGACGCGCTTTACACCTAAGCCAAAGTTTCCAATTGGATCATCTTTTCCTGACATCAACAAGATGGGTAAGTCTTTTGGAATGTCATCGCTGTGACGATGGGCATATTCAATGGCTTCGAAAAGGGTATAGTAACCATTCACTGTAAAATCAAAATTGTTCCATGGATGGGCATTATAAGCATCCACAATGCCTTCATCTTTTGAAAGCCAATCATTTTTAGTACGAGCTGGTTCGAATTTCTTATTTGCGGAACCAAGTACAACTCTTCCCAATACTTGACTGCGATATTCCCAACCTTTGGTTTGTGCGATGCTTAAACATAAAGCTTTAGCACTTTTTAAAGTAGCAGGGGAATAATAGCCAGTGCCCATAAGGATGGCTCCACTTAGATTCTCTCCATATTTTTCGATGTATTCCTGGCAGAGGAAAGAGCCCATGCTGTGACCGAGAATAAAATAAGGAACATCAGGGAAACGCACTTGGGTCATGGCTTGTAGGGTGTGTATGTCTTCGATTAAACACTCATTGCCATTTTTCGCAAAATAGCCATAGGCATTTTCATCTTTGACGGATTGTCCGTGTCCAAGTTGGTCATGACCAATGACGTAATAGCCATGATCGGTTAAAAAATTCGCAAAACGATCATAACGATCCATGAATTCTACCATGCCATGAATAATCTGTACGACAGCCTTTACTTGACAAGAAGGTTTCCATTCAATGGCATGAATGTTGGTTTGATTATCTTTTGATGGATAAGTAAAATAGTTCTTCATTGTAGCACTTCCTTTTCTATATTGTACCATGGTCGAAAAGGGTGCAGGGTAAAAAATTCACAGGAAAAAAAATAGGCAAATCGAAAACATTGTTGGATTATGTCGTTTCTAGGTAGCGTGGTATACTATGTATGTAAACGCATACATAATGGAGCAAAGCTTATGGAAAAATATATAATGGCCCTAGATTCGGGGACGACGTCGAATCGTTGTATTTTATTTAATGAAAAGGGAGAAATGGTCTCCGTTGCACAAAGAGAATTTCCGCAAATCTATCCTAAACCGGGATGGGTCGAACACGATGCCAATGATATCTGGGCAACGCAATTAGGTGTTGCGGTAGAAGCTATGCAGAAGCTCAATATAGAGGCTAGTCAGATTGCGGGTATTGGTATTACCAATCAAAGAGAAACAACAATCGTTTGGGATAAAGATACCGGAGAACCTATTTATCATGCGATTGTTTGGCAATGTCGAAGAACGGCATCGTATTGCGATACTTTAGTTCAACAAGGATATTCCGATATGGTTCGCAACAAGACAGGCTTATTGATTGACGCGTATTTTTCTGCCACAAAATTAAAATGGATTTTGGATCATGTGGAAGGCGCACGTGAAAAAGCGGAAGCCGGGAAGTTGTTATTTGGAACGGTAGAAACTTGGCTGATTTGGAAATTGACCAAAGGGGCAGTGCATGTAACTGATTATTCCAATGCTTCGCGAACGATGATGTTCAATATTCATACACTAACTTGGGATGATGAAATTCTTACTTTATTGGATATTCCGAAACAGATGTTACCTGAACCCAAACCTTCATCCTATATTTATGGCTATACGGATTCCTCTTTCTTTGGAGAATCCATTCCGATTTCAGGGGCAGCGGGAGACCAGCAATGTGCCCTGTTTGGACAAGCTTGTTATGAAGTAGGTGATGTAAAGAATACCTATGGAACAGGTGGATTCTTATTGATGAATACCGGACATAAACCGGTCTTATCAAAGAATGGTTTAGTTACAACTATCGCATGGGGGTTAAATGATACTGTTACTTATGCTTTAGAAGGATCGGTCTTTGTGGCTGGAGCGGCTATTCAATGGTTGCGTGATGAATTGCGTATTCTGGAATCCAGTGGCGATAGTGAATACTATGCGAAAAAAGTAAAAGATACCAATGGATGTTATGTAGTACCAGCCTTTACGGGTTTAGGCGCACCGTATTGGGATCCTTATGCACGAGGTGTTATTGTGGGTTTAACGCGTGGTGTCAATAAAAATCACATCATTCGAGCAACCCTTGAATCTTTGGCCTTCCAGGTCAATGATGTCATTCGTGCGATGGAAGCGGATGCTGGTGTTTCTTTATCGCAATTAAAGATTGACGGTGGTGCTAGCGCAAATAACTTGTTGGCGCAAATGCAGACAGATTTTTGTCGAGCTCCGGTCTTACGCCCGAAATGTGTGGAAACGACTGCCATGGGTGCAGCTTATCTAGCTGGTTTAGCCGTAGGCTATTGGACAAGTTTGGAAGACATTTGTCAGAATTGGCAAATGGATAAACTCTTTACACCAAATATGACGATTGATGAAGCCAATCAGCAAATTGCAGGCTGGAAGAAAGCCGTGCAGTGTTCGTTTGGTTGGGCAAAAGAAGATTAAAAGCTTGGGGTTTTCCAAGCTTTTTATTATAATCTATCCTAAAGGATGTGATGATATGTATCGAGCAAAAAAAATGGATTATTTTAATACCTCGATTTTTACGGAGTTAAAAGAAATGAAACAAGCCTATGTGGAACGTACAGGACAAGAACCTATAGATTTTTCAATTGGTTCGCCAAACATTCCTCCAGTTGCTTCGATTGTTTCTGAGATTGAAAAACAAGTAGCTGTTCCTGAGAACTTTAAATATGCGATTACCGAATTACCCGAAATGTTAGAAGCTATTCAAACTTGGTATCAAAAGCGTTATGGCGTAGCCCTGGATTTGGATCAAATTGTCTGTGCTTCCGGAAGTCAGGAAGTCTTAAGCACGATTTGTTTGGCTTTTTGTGATCCGGGAGATTTGGTCTTAGTGCCAGATCCTTGTTATCCAGTTTTCCAGGATGGACCGCATATTGCGGGTTGTGAAGTAGCTTATATGCCATTAAAAGCGGAAAAGGATTATTTGATTGATTTTGATGCGATTGATCCAGATCTGGCTAAACGCGCTAAATTAATGATTGTTTCATATCCCAACAATCCAACTTGTGCGACGGCACCGGATAGCTGGTATCAAGCTTTGATTCAGTTCGCAAAGGCCAATGATATTATGGTCTTACATGATAATGCCTATAGTGAACTTGTCTATGAGGGAGACTTAGGTAAGAGTTTCTTAGCTTTCCCTGGGACCATGGATGTAGGTATTGAGTGTAATTCATTATCCAAAACCTTTGGCTTAGCGGGTGCTCGACTCGGGGTTGTCGTAGGAAATAAGGAAATGATTGCCAATTATCGACAACTGAAATCCAATATGGATTATGGGGTATATCTACCTGTGCAATATGGAGGAATTGAAGCCATTGAACATTGTCAGGCTTCCATTGAACAAACGCGTAATGCGTATAAAGAACGTCGTGATGCTCTGGTACAAGCTTTTCAAGCAGCTGGATGGCGTGTTCCGGCATCAAAGGGAACCATGTTTGCGTGGGCACCAATTCCCGATAAATATGTTGATTCGAATGCCTTTACAAAAGACCTGTTAGAAAAGGCTGGGGTTGTGGTTACACCAGGTCAATCTTTTGGCCAAGAAGGAAAACGCTTTGTTCGTTTGGCATTGGTAGAAGATGTCGAGCGAATCCAGTTAGCAGCCCAGCGTTTTAAAGAAACGGATATCTTTTTATAAGATGAACAGAAGAGAATATTCTCTTCTGTTTTCTTTTGGGGGCAATATGATAAAATTGAGGCATGGGAAGCTATTTATCAAATCAAGCATGGCAAGATTTTCAAAACTATTTGCCATTAAGAAATCGTTTGACGGAGGATATTCGTTGCAAAGAAGAATATGTGTTTTTTAACGATATTCAAATTCATTGTGATGTCTATCAACCACTATATTTTAAAGGAACATTGATCTTGTTGCATGGGTTATGTGGCAATGGACGTTTGATGTCCTTTTTAGCGGTGCCTTTTTATCGTTTAGGCTATCGGGTGATTTGTCCAGATATGCCTTTGTTGGGATATACGCAGTTTGCCAAAGAGATTTCTTATCAAGATTGGGTAGATAGCGCAAAAGCCGTTGTGGAGCATTATCATATTGAAAACACCTTTCTATTTGGTTTGAGTTTAGGAGGCACACTTGCGTATCAAGTTGCGGCAGCTTGTCCTTATATACAAGGGATTATGGCTACTTGTTTTCTCGATTTAAATCAAAGCGATGTTTGTAATGAAATCTTGATTGGGACCATGGCAGATCGATGGCTCTTATCGGATCATGTACCAAAGCTCCTGCAAAAGAAAAAGCTTTTACTTTCTTCTATTTTGAATTTAGATGGCATCTGCAACAATGAAGCAATGTTGGAACTATTAAAAAAAGATCCTTTAGCGGCAGGCGCAAAACTGCCTCTGCGTTTTTTAACAAGTTTCTTTCATCCGCAACTTCCGGATCCGAAAACGTATACAGTTCCGGTATTGTGCATGCATCCGCAAATGGATCGGTGGATCGACTTTTCCTATTCCCAACAGTTTTATGAGAAAATTCAAACGAAAAAACGGCTTGTTCTGATTGAAGGAGCGGGGCATCTTCCTATGGAAGCCATTGGTCTATCGCAACTTCAATTAGAAATGTTGAAATTTATGAAGGAGTATTGCGAATAAGATGATGGAAATAATTGATTTAGACGTAGAGGGTACTTATTTAGAAGCAGCCATGGAAATTTGGAATGCGGTTGTTTTAGAAGGAAAGGCCTTTCCGCAAATAAATTGTTTAGATGCAGATTCTGCTAAAACCTTCTTTTCCAGTCAAACGAAAACGCGGATAGCACTGGATCAAGGGCAAGTTGTAGGTCTATATATCTTGCATCCCAATAATGTTGGTCGTTGTGGCCATATTTGTAATGCGAGTTATGCGGTCAAAACGAATATGCGCAAGAAACATATTGGCCAAACTTTAGTCCTGGATTGTTTAGAACAGGCAAAGCTTTGTGGTTTTAAAATCTTACAATTTAATGCGGTTGTAGCTTCGAATACTTCTGCTTTGGCTTTGTATAAAAAACTAGGATTTGTGCCTCTAGGGGTAATTCCAAATGGTTTCTTTAATAAAGATGGCGTCTATGAAGATATTATTCCTCATTATATTAATCTAAAATAATATAGGAGATTGTCATGAAAAAAATTATAAAAACAATAGGAATTGTATTTCTTGTCTTTGTACTTGTGGTGGCTGGTTATGTAGGCTATGTTTTTGCGACTTATTATCGTTTACCGGATAAACAAAAAGTTTCCATTCGCCAATATGCGACCGATGAGGTAGTTGATTTAAGTCAAAATCAAAGAATTGTTACGGCAAATTTAGGCTTTGGTGCATATAGTGATGATTTCTCTTTTTTTATGGATGGCGGCGATCAATCACGTGCTTATAGTGAAAAGGCTGTGAAAAAGAATATTCAAGGATCTTTAAAAGCGGTGGCTTCATTAAAACCGAATTTTGTCTTCTTTCAAGAAGTCGATACCAATGGGACAAGAAGTCATCATATCGATGAAGATGATTTGCTTCAAAAAGGTTTACCAGATTATTCTTCTACTTGGACGCAAAACTACGATAGTCCTTATTTGATGTATCCATTGAATCATCCGCATGGAAAGAATAAATCAGGATTGACGACTTTTTCCGATGTGCAGATGCAATCGGCTATTCGCCGTTCCTTGCCAATTGAAGAAGGCTTTTCCAAGTTTATGGATCTGGATCGCTGCTATGTGAAACAAAGACTGCAAACTTCGAAACAAAAAGATTTGGTTTTATATAATGTGCATCTATCGGCTTATACAAGTGATTCTTCAACGGCGGATAAACAATTGAAAATGTTGTTTAAGGATATGCAAAAAGAAGCGAACAAAGGCAATTACGTGATTGCAGGTGGGGATTTTAATAAAGACTTATTAGGTAATTCCGATCAAGTTTTTAATAAAGGAAAAGCGACGAAAGATTCCTGGGCAAAACCAATCAAAAAGAAGATGATTCCTAAGGGTTTCCATTTGGTAGAACCAGAGAACCAGATTCCATCTTGTCGAAATGCCAATCAAAAATATGCAAAATCCAGCAACACGTATCTCTTGGATGGTTTTATTGTTTGTGATACGATTACGATAAACAAATCAGAAGTACTCGATACAAAATTCAAATACAGTGATCATAATCCTGTATATTTAGATTTTAAGGGATAGGAGTGAAACAAATGAATGTCGTTTATGTGAAAATTCATTCAGACTTACGAAAAGAAGGACAAATCTATCAAGTAAGTGATGAAGTTGAACAAGAAGTGGAAATTTTTGCGGATGGGAAAGTATGTTTACATGCCATTAGTCACGAAGGTCTGCCTTGTTGGGAAGAGGAAAAAGAAGTAGAACCAGATGTAGCTTTGGAGATGTTGGCAAAGATTGCTACTTACTTAGAAAATCCGCGAACTTTTCAAGTCGATCATGTCGGACAGTGGCAATTGAATGCCAAATACGAAGATGGTTCGATTAAGGAAGTTAAGGGACCGATGATTGGAAAGGTTATGGCCGACAATGTGGATTTAACGGCTTATTTGCGGGAAAAGCTACCTTTTATGTCATTGGGAATCTTTGATCAAACCGATAGTTTATAAAAAAGAAGATTAAACGATTTTGAATTCTATGGAAAAATCGTGATTTTAGGTTTATGATAGTCGTAGTTAAGGGCAAACTTGTTGAAAAGCAGGGACGCAAAGCCAAGGGGCTAAAGAAGAAATCTTCAATGCCAGCCGGTTGCCGATAGAAATCTTTTTTTCTTTTGCTTGTGTCACCTGTAAAACTTTTTTTGCAGGTGTTTTTTGTTCTTAATGGGAAGTATTAGGTTTAGAGACAAGAGGCGTTAAACCTTAGAATGCTCTATAGAGTATTCATTATCTGTTTCAAGCTATTTGTGGTAAAACTTTTAAACACATTACATAACACACAACATTCTTCACAAATGGCTTGAAATATTAATGATTGGGATATTCATTCATGAATGCGGTTCAGGAGGCAAAGGGGAAAATATATAAGCTTGATTCATGATTGTATATACATCCTTCCAGGCAAGTCCTAGAAGACATATATTTTACAAAAAATAGATACACACTAGAAAAGAACTGCAATGAAAATTGTGGTTTTTTTCTTTGGGGGAGAGTATTTGTATTTCTTTTTGGTCTATGGTATTCTGAAACCAATAAAAGAGAGTAGTTCCCATCCAATGGATGGAGTACTGGACGTCATCACGTTATCTTTAGTGTAAGATAACTGGGCAGTACATTTTAGCTATAAAACGAGCGAGACTTTTATTGCACTTTTGTTGTGCAGTAAGGGTCTCTTTTTTCATGCATAGAAAAGAACTTACGTACAACGCAAAAGAAAAGGAGAATCTATGTATGGAAGAAACAAAGTATTGGACTTTATCAGAAACGCGTCTATGTCAACTGTTTCAGGTTGGCCAGGATGGTTTATCTGAAGCAGAGGTAGAAAAGATTCGCAGTAAGAAAGGCGAAAATGTCTTGCCGGAAAGAAAGCCAAAAGCTATTTGGCAAGTGTTCTTTGATCAATTTGCGGACTTGCTTGTGATTATTTTGATTTTTGCAGTGCTTATTTCCATGTTTTCAGGAAATATCGAAAGCACAATTGTGATTCTTGTAGTTCTTGTCATGAATGCTGTATTAGGTACATTACAATATGTAAAAGCACAAAAATCTTTAGACAGTTTAAAGCAGCTTCCAATCCCAACGCAAAAGTAATTCGTGAAGGTCGAAAACAAGAAATCCCCTCACGAGAAATTGTCCCAGGAGATCTTGTTGTTTTAGAAGCTGGAGATATGGTTGTAGCAGATGGACGAATCCTGCATAATTATTCTTTACAAGTTAATGAAAGTTCTTTGACGGGAGAATCAAACAATGTCGAAAAACAAGATGGAATACTAGAAGCTGATACAGCCTTAGCGGATCGTACGAATATGGTTTATGCCGGAAGTTTGGTCACGTATGGACGGGCGGATGTTTTAGTTACAGCTACGGGTATGGATACGGAACTTGGCAAGATTGCTGGTTTGATGAATGCGGCAAAGGAAAGGAAGACACCACTACAGGAAAGTTTAGATGCCTTTAGTGGCCGTTTAGCTATCTTTATTTTACTTATTTGTGTGCTTGTATTTGGCTTATGTCTGTATCGAAACATGGCTATCTTAGATGCCTTGATGTTTGCGGTAGCTCTGGCGGTGGCAGCTATTCCGGAAGCCTTGGGTTCCATTGTGACGATTGTTCAAGCTTTTGGTACGCAAAAGATGGCTAAGGAACATGCGATTATCAAAGATTTAAAAGCTGTCGAGAGTTTGGGTTGTGTATCGGTGATTTGTTCGGATAAAACGGGAACTTTAACGCAGAATAAAATGACCGTACAAGAAATCTACGTAAATGGAAAGGTCTTACAACCGGAAGCATTGGATATCGAAGATAAGGCCCAACAATATGTCTTGTACGATGCACTATTGACTAACGATTCCTCTATTGTGGATGGTAAAGGTATTGGTGATCCAACGGAATATGCTTTATTGGAAATGTTTGATCGTATTCCTAAACACTCTGGCATAAAGACGGACAGGCAACGCTTAGAAGAGATTCCTTTTGATTCTACGCGCAAACTTATGACCACAAAATATAGGATAGATGGTCATTCAACTATCCTTACAAAAGGTGCCGTAGATGTTTTGTTGGAACGTTGTGTTTCTGTTCAGTATGGGAATCAAATCGTTGCGATGACAGAGTCAGAAAAAGCGAAGATCAAAGCACAAAATCAAGCTTTTTCGCAACAAGGATTGCGGGTATTAGCGTTTGCGTATAAGGAAAGCGGTGCAACACTAGATTTAGATGCCGAATATGGTTTTACATTCTTAGGTCTGATTTCCATGGTTGATCCGCCTCGCAAGGAATCTGTGCAGGCTGTAGCTGATGCGAAAAAAGCAGGAATCAAACCAATCATGATTACGGGAGATCATAAGCTGACTGCCATCGCCATTGCTCAAACGATTGGTATTTATGAACCGGGGGATTTGGCCTTAACGGGTGTAGAACTAGATGCCATGACGGATACGGAACTTGATGCAAAAATAACGCAGATTTCGGTTTATGCTCGTGTGTCGCCAGAAAATAAAATTCGCATTGTGGAAGCATGGCAAAGAAAGGGCCATATTGTTTCTATGACGGGAGATGGCGTCAACGATGCACCAGCTTTGAAAAAAGCCGATATTGGTGTGGCAATGGGGATAACCGGAACGGAAGTTTCAAAAGATGCGGCGGCAATGATCTTATCCGATGATAATTTTGCGACCATCATTAAAGCTGTGGCGAATGGACGGAATGTATATCGTAATATTAAAAATGCGATTTTATTCTTACTATCGGGAAATACAGCAGGTATTCTTGCGGTTTTATATGCGAGTCTTGTGGGTCTTCCAATGCCGTTTGCTCCTGTGCACTTGTTGTTTATAAATTTGTTGACCGATTCACTTCCGGCTCTTGCGATTGGTATGGAACCGGCATCAAAAAATCTCTTGTTGGAAAAACCAAGGGATCCAAAAGCAGGTATTCTGACCAAAGCTTTTGTCGGGAAAATGTTTGTACAAGGTGGTTTGATTGCCTTAGTGACAATGATGGCTTATTCGATTGGTCTTCATGAAAGTGCCATGCTTGCTTCGACTATGGCATTTGCGACGTTGACTTTAGCACGTCTATTCCATGGCTTTAACTGTCGGGATAAACAATCCATCTTTCAGTTGGGTTTATTCTCTAATAAATATAGTATCTATGCCTTTGTTGCTGGAACATTGTTATTAGTGCTTGTCTTATTTGTACCAGCTCTGCATTCACTCTTTTCTGTGGCTGCGATACCTCTAATAAACTATGCCTGGATCGTGCTGTTAGCTTTCCTTCCAACGGCATGCATTCAGCTTGTTAAATGGATGCAGGCAAAATAAATAATTAAGACAGAACAGGATTTATTAGGTATAATGGGTTTAATTATTGGGAGGTCGAATTATGCGAGATACAGAAATGTTTTCCATTATTGGAGAAGAAGAGGAAAGACAATTAGATAACATTGAATTAATTGCCAGTGAAAACTTCGTTTCAAAAGAAGTTCGTGAAGCACAAGGAAGTGTGCTCACTAATAAATATGCGGAAGGATATCCTGGACACCGTTATTATGGTGGTTGTGTTTATGTAGATAAAGCGGAACAATTAACCAAGGATCGTGCTTTAGCCTTATTTGGTGGGGAGTTTGTCAATGTTCAACCCCATTCTGGAGCTCAAGCCAATATGGCTGTATATAATGCAATTCTTCAACCTGGAGATACGGTTTTAGGAATGAATCTAACTTCTGGTGGTCACTTAACTCATGGATCACCGGTAAACTTTTCGGGAAAGTTGTATCACTTTATTTCTTATGATGTAAATAAGGAAACCGAATTAATTGATTATGATGAATTGGAACGTATTGCTTTAGAGACAAAACCAAAATTAATTGTCGGTGGAGCAAGTGCTTATCCACGTATTATTGATTTTAAACGATATCGTGAAATTGCAGATAAATGTGGTGCTTATTTGATGATTGATATGGCACATATTGCTGGTTTGGTAGCTGCTGGATTGCATCCATCACCTATTCCTTATGCGGATTTTGTCACAACTACAACACATAAGACTTTACGTGGCCCTCGTGGTGGAATGGTTTTCTGTAAAGAAAAATTTGGTAAGAAATTAAATTCAGCAGTATTCCCAGGTATGCAAGGCGGACCACTAGAACATGTCATTGCAGCTAAAGGAGTATGTTTATTTGAAGCAAGTCAACCTTCTTTTAAAACCTATATGGAACAAACTTTAAAGAATGTACAAGTTATGGTCAAAGGCTTTAAAGAACATGGTTACCGATTGGTATCTGGTGGAAGTGATAACCACTTAATCTTAGTAGACTTAAAAGGTTCGAAAGGTATGACAGGTAAACGTGGGGAATACTTATTAGACCTTGCCGGTATTACTGTCAATAAGAATACGATTCCATTTGAAACGGAAAAACCATTTGTGACTTCTGGTTTGCGTATTGGAGCTGCAGCTATGACTAGCCGTGGATTTAAAGAAGCCGAATTTGAAAAAGTTATTAACTGGATTGTTGATGTATTAGACCATGATGATGAAGAATATGCGAAAGAAGTTCGTAAAGAAGTTGTTCAATTAACGCGTCAATTCCCAGCTGAGGCTCAAATTTGATTCGCCTGATTGCCATTGGTAAAAATAAAGATAAAGCTTTACAGTCTTTAGAGAAAGAATACTGTAAAAGATTATCGGCTTTTGTGAAGATGGAAGTCATTGAAGTAAAAGATGAAGCCAATCAACATGTGGAAAGAGAAAGTGAGATTCTTAAAATCAAAGAAAAAGAAGGAACTCGCGTTCTGGAAAAATTAAAAAAAGATGACTTCGTGATTCTTTTAGATCTACATGGAAAGATGATGGATAGTGAAACTTTCGCAAAGAAGTTGGATGGCTGGCAAGGACAGTTTTCAAACTTGGTCTTTGTGATTGCTGGTTCGCTAGGGCCAAGTGAAAAGCTGGTCGAACGAGCCAATTTTCGCTGGAAATTATCGGATTGTACGTTTACGCATTTGATGACGCGCGTTTTAATTTTAGAGCAGATTTATCGTGGCTTTATGATTAATAATCATCGAAATTACCATAAATAGTTGTTGATTAAGCATCCTTCGGGATGCTTTTTTGTTTTTAACTTAAACTTACAGAAGTGTTAGTTTCAAAAATTCAGATTTTGTATAATGAATGGGGGAGGGCAAAGGGATGTATAAAATAATGGTTGTAGAAGATGATGAAGTTATTTCCAAAAAACTGGAAGCTTTTTTAAAGTCTTGGAATTATTCCGTTTTAAAAGTAGCAGACTTCTATACGGTTTTAGATGCTTTTCATACCTTTAATCCAGATTTGGTCTTAATGGATATTACCTTGCCTTATTTAAATGGCTATTTATGGACCGAAAAGATTCGTTTAGAATCCAGTGTACCAATTATTTTTATTTCCAGTGCAACCGATAATATGAATGTTGTGATGGCAATATCTAAAGGGGCCGATGATTTTATTTGTAAGCCATTTGATCTAAATGTTTTGGCAGCAAAGATTATGGCATTGCTTAGAAGAACGTATGATTTCATTGGCAATAAAAATGTTTTAGAGCATTCAGGGATACGTTTTAATCTAGATGATAATGTTGTGAGTTATTTGGGCAAGCAGATTGAATTAAGCAAGAACGAAGCAAAGATTCTACGCTTGTTGATGGAAAAGAAAGACAGTATTGTATCTAGAGATGCGTTGATGGAATATTTATGGAAAACGGATTTTTATGTAGATGAGAATGCTTTAAGTGTGAATGTGTCTCGCTTGCGTAAAAAATTAGAAAGCATTGGTATTATTGACTTTATTCAGACGAAAAAAGGATTGGGTTATAAAGTATGAATGTGTTTTTTCTTTATTTAAAAGATCGAAAATTCTTTTTAGGTATATGGTTTGTCAACTTTCTTCTATGTGCCACGGTCTTTTCTCTCTATCATTTTGAAAGGGAAGCGATACTTTATGCGTTTTTGATTTCAAGCATTTTTGTATTGCTTTGTATGACAGTAGATTTCTATCGATATCGGAAGCATCATAGAATGTTGCAAGAAATGCAAAAATCATCCTATATAGACTTAGCAAAGAATGATAAATCTTCTTTATTTGAAAGAGATTATCAACAAATCCTTGTTTCTTTAAAAGCTGGGCAAGAGGCCTATATTAGCCAAGTGGAAAAGGAAAAGATCGATTTAGAAGACTATTTTACGATGTGGGTACATCAAGCAAAGTTGCCTATTGCCGCGATGAAACTCTTGCTCGAAGATGAGCATCTCAGCAAGAAGGAATTGCAGTTTCAACTTTTGCGAATGGAACAATATACAGATATGGTTCTAGCGTATTTGCGTTTAAACAGTACAAATACAGATTTTCTTTTCAAAGAATTGGAGTTAGATGATTTGATTCGCCAATCGATTCGCCATTTTTCCAGTGAATTTATTCGCAAACATATCAAATTGGATTTTAAAGAAACCCATGACATGATTTTAAGTGATGAAAAGTGGTTGGTGTTTGTCCTAGAGCAGATTTTATCGAATGCCTTGAAATATACTCCAGAACAAGGAACGATTACGATTACTATGTCAGAAAAACATCTTTTAGTTATTGAGGATACAGGTATTGGAATTGATGCCGGTGACTTATATCGTGTATTTGAAAAAGGATATACCGGCTTGAACGGACGTATGGATAAAACCGCGAGTGGGTTAGGCTTGTATTTATGTAAGAACATCTTGGATTCTTTAAATCATAAAATTACGATTGAATCGACGGTTGGAAAAGGTACGCGAGTTTGTTTGAATCTTACCCATTTTGAGGGAAGAATTGAGTAATCTTACATTTTTGTAAGGATGGTGTTAGGTCAATCGATGGTTGGTCTGAACAACTTTTTATAAAATTGAGTTGTAAATGGAGGAGATGCATATGACGTTATTAGAAGTGAAAAACGTAAAGAAAATTTATACAACTCGATTTGGAAAGAATCAGGTTCAGGCTTTATCCAATGTGAATTTTAGTGTAGAGGTTGGCGAATATGTCGCAATCATGGGAGAGTCTGGCTCAGGAAAAACTACCTTATTAAATATCTTAGCGGCGCTAGATAAGCCGACTAGAGGGTCGGTTCTTTTACAAGGCAAAGATCTTACGCATATTCGGGAAAAAGAAATTACGAATTTCCGTAGAGAACATTTGGGCTTTGTCTTTCAAGACTTTAATTTATTAGATAATTTTAACAATAAAGATAATATCTTTTTACCTTTGGTTTTAAGTAAGAAAAGCGTATCGGAAATGGAACGCCGTTTGGCTCCGATTGCCAAACAATTGGGTATTGAAGATATTCTGACAAAATATCCGTATGAAATCAGTGGGGGACAGAAACAAAGAGTAGCCGTTGCGCGTGCTTTGATTACCCAACCGGATCTTGTTCTGGCTGATGAACCAACGGGTGCTTTGGATTCCAAAAGTACGGAAGAATTGTTGCATCTATTTGGTCAGATTAATGAAAAGAGACAAACAATTATTATGGTGACGCATTCGACCAGTGCGGCCAGTCATGCATCACGCGTTTTATTTATTAAAGATGGAAAGATTTTCCATGAGATTTATCGCGGTAATAAAACCATGGATCAAATGTATCAGTGCATTAGCGATACATTGACTTTGTTGGCAACAGGTGGTGTTCACCATGAATAGATGGTTTTATTTACGACTTTCTATCAATCATTTAAAAAAGAATGCCCGAATGATTGTTCCGTATATTTTGACGAGTGTTCTAACAACGATGATGTTGTATCTGGTTGTTTCGTTGACGAATAATCCTCATATCAATGAGTTAGAAGGTGGTCGAATTCTTACCCAAATGCTTGGATATGGTGTTGTCATCATTTCCGTATTTGCCTTGATTTTTTTATTCTATACGCACAGCTTCTTAGTGAAACGAAGACAAAAAGAATTTGCTCTGTTTTCTATATTAGGTATGGAGAAAAAGCATTTAGTTAGAGTTTTATTTTATGAAACATGTATTTGTTTGTTGGCTTCTTTAGGTTTCGGTATCGGCTTTGGTCTATTGTTTGATAAGGCGATGGTTTTATTGATTGAAAGAATCCTAGGCATAAAAGTAACCCTTGGATTTTATTTTTCTTTTAAAGCACTGAAAGTTTGTTTAGTGACATTTAGTTTGATTTATTTATTGATCTATATCTATTCCATGGTTCGTATGCATATATCCAGTCCGATTGAGCTCTTACATGCGGAACATATGGGGGAAAAAGAACCGAAGGCTAGATGGTTCTTATCCTTTGTTGGCTTATTTTGTTTAGGAATTGGGTATTACTTATCCGTCACAACCAAAAACCCCCTTTCGGCCTTTTTATTATTCTTTGTAGCTGTTCTTTTGGTGATTATTGGAACCTATATTTTGTTTACAACAATCTCGATTGCAGTCTTAAAGCTTTTAAAAAAGAATAAGCACTATTACTATAAGACCAATCATTTTATCAGTGTTTCCAGCATGATGTATCGCATGAAACAGAATGCGGTAGGTCTTGCCAATATTTGCATCTTGTCTACGATGGTACTTGTTATGTTATCTACGACATTGTGCATGTGGTTTAGTATGGGTGAAGTAGTAAAGACACAATGGCCTAGAGAAGTCGTGGCGATAGCTTATAAGGAAAACTGGAATCGTAGCTTTAATGATTTAACGGAGAAACTGATCCAGAACGACGTACAACCACAACATGTTTTGGCCTATCACAGTTTAACCTTTTCGGGTTATTTGCAAGATGGTGTATTAGCAACAAACTTTCAGCAGGAAGGCATGAATGCCATCCGTAAAGTTGAATCTTTCATTTGTGTTCCTTATGATGAAATCAAAAAGACGGAGAACTTTCATCAAACCCTTAAACCCAATGAAATATATGTTTATTCCAAGCAGGTTTCTTTAGAGAATCAATCGCTTTCTTTATTTGGGAAAGACTATACAATCAAAAAACAATTATCGCATTTAAAACTGGATGAAAGCCATTCCAATCCTATGGCGGATGTAGTGGATACCATATATATTATCGTAAATAATGCGGATACTTTACAAAAAATGGAGCAGGATGAAATGCATACATATGGAAAAAATGCATCACGCTTACAAGCTCTATATGCTTTCGATTGTGACGGTAAAGATGCTTCGGTGGTTCAAAAGATGAAAAAGACAAAGGATCCTTTGTTTCAGTCATTTCTTTGGGAATCACGTAGTGAAAAGGCCAAGGGTTTAATTGGAATGTATGGTGGCTTCTTATTTATTGGAATTTTCTTGAGTATTTTATTCATCATGGCTACAATCCTAATTATGTATTATAAACAGATTACCGAAGGCTATGAGGATAAAGAACGGTTTGAAATTATGCAGAAAGTTGGATTGGAGCATAAGGATGTGAAGAAAGCTATTCATTCTCAGGTGTTAACGGTCTTCTTTATGCCCCTATTGGTAGCCGGTATGCATGTAGCTTTTGCGTATCCATTGATTGAGAAATTGTTGCACTTAATGTTTGTTTCCGATTCCCTTCTATATATCAAAGTAATCGTTGCATGTTTTGCGGTTTTTGCCTTGATTTATGCCTTGATTTATTTCTTAACTTCGAAGGTTTATTATGGCATCGTTCGGCGCTCTGTCTAGCTTGTAAATTTGTAAGATTTTTCATTCACAAAGCCTTGATTTTGTGCTAATTTAAAGACACAGAAAGGCATAGGGGATCATGAAATTTTATAGGGGATTAATTTTTGTGAACATACTCTTTGCGTGCATTACAATCTTTGAAATTATTGGCTATGCATGGTTGATGCATCATCATTTATGTTTAAGCCCAATCTTAGATGGATTGCTTGTCGTAGTGAGTTTTGTTGACATTGCTTGGTGTATTCGTTTAACCCAACATAGAATAGCTTAAAAAGCTATTCTTTTTCTTTGTTTTTGTGAAAGTTCTAACTAGTCAATTAAAAACGGTAGTGATATAATTTGGTTGCGTTATTGTACAGTAGGAGGAAATATTATGACAAAAAGAACTGTAAAAGATCTTGACGTTGCTGGAAAAAAGGTCATTGTACGTTGCGATTTTAACGTCCCTAGACAAGATGGCGTTATCACGGATGATAACCGTATCGTAATGGCTTTGCCTACAATTAAATACTTAGTAGAACACAAAGCTAAGGTACTTTTAATGTCTCACTTAGGAAAAGTTAAGACTGAAGAAGACAAAGCTAAAAACAATTTGGAATGTGTAGCTGTACGTTTACAAGAATTGTTACCAGATACAAAAGTAACTTTCTGCCCAGCTACTCGTGGAGAAGTTTTAGAAAACGCTGTTAATGCATTACAAGATGGTGAAATCGTATTGATGCAAAATACACGTTACGAAAAAGGCGAAAGTAAAAATGATCCTGAATTAGGTGCATACTGGGCTAGCTTAGGTGATATCTTTGTAGAAGATGCATTTGGATCTGTTCACCGTGCTCATGCTTCTACTGTTGGTATTCCTACAAACCTTAAAGAAAATGGATTAGGATTCTTAGTAGAAAAAGAAGTTACAATGTTAGGAAAAGCTGTTGATGAACCAGCTCATCCATTTGTAGCAATCATTGGTGGATCTAAAGTTTCAAGTAAAATCGATGTTGTAGATAACCTATTGAAGAAAGCTGACAAAGTTATCATCGGTGGTGGAATGGCTTATACATTCTCTAAAGCACAAGGTGGTAAAATCGGTACTTCTTTAGTTGAAGATGACAAATTAGACTTAGCTAAAGAATACTTAGAAAAAGCTGGAGATAAATTAGTTCTTCCAGTAGATAATGTTATTGCGGATGCATTCAGTGAAGATGCAAATACTTCTGTTGCTGATGCAGGACAAATTCCTGATGGATGGATGGGATTAGATATTGGTCCTAAATCTGTTGAATTATTCAAGAAAACTCTAGAAGGTGCTAAAACTGTTGTTTGGAACGGACCTATGGGTGTATTCGAAATGCCTAAGTTCGCAAAAGGTACAGAAGCTGTATGTAAAGCAATCTCTGAATTACCAGATGCAATCACTGTAATCGGTGGTGGAGATTCAGCTGCTGCTGCTAAACAATTAGGATATGCTGACAAGTTCTCACACGTATCAACTGGTGGTGGAGCTAGTTTAGAGTATATGGAAGGTAAAACTTTACCTGGTATTGCAATTATTAGCGAAAAATAAGGAGAATAAGAAAATGAGAAAACCAATTATCGTTGGAAACTGGAAAATGAACAAAAACAATGCTGAAACAAAAGCATTTTTTGAAAAAGTTGATGCTGTAGCTGCTAGCGAAAACGCTACTTATGGAATCGGTGCTCCATTCACTGATTTAAGAACTGCATTAGACAATGCTTCTAACTTGATCGTTGCTGCAGAAAACTGCCACTTCGAAGACGCTGGTGCTTTCACTGGTGAAGTTAGTGTACCTATGTTAGAAGAATTAGGTTTAAAATGGTGTATCATTGGTCACTCTGAACGTCGTCAAATGTTCGGTGATACAGATGAAACAGTAAACAAAAAAGCGAAACGTTTAATTGCTGCTGGTATCACACCTATCTTATGTATCGGTGAAACAGAAGAAGAATACGATGCAGGAAAATCTGCTGAAGTTATCAAAAACGAATTAAAAGGATCTTTAGCTGGATTAGAAAGCGAAGCTGTAGCTAACATGGTTATTGCTTACGAACCAATCTGGGCTATTGGAACTGGTAAATCAGCTTCTGTAGAAATCGCTGAAAACTGCTGTAAAACAGTTCGTGATACAGTTCGCGAATTATTTGGTGATAAAGCAGCTGACGAAGTACGTATTCAATATGGTGGAAGTGTTAAACCAAACAATGTTGAAGAATACATGGCTCAACCAGACATTGATGGTGCTTTAATTGGTGGTGCTTCTTTGAAAGAAGATAGCTTCATTGAAATCATCGAAAAGACTAAATAAATGAACAAATTTGCAGACTCACAGAAATTGTGAGCCTGCTTTTTTTATTGTGAAATCGACTAATTTTGACAAACAACTAACCAAAAAAGACCAGGGGCCAACTTGCAATGAAAAAATATGTATGTTAACATATACCTGTACAATTTAAAACCGATAGGGGGTTGAAGTATGAATTTTGTAGAAAATAACGGAAAAAAAGTAGCTGCTATTTTATGTGTAGCATCCGCATTACCAGTCGTAGGAACAGTTTTTGCTATGGAATCTCAACCAGGATGGCATGGAGATAAATATGTAAAAGCAGACCACAAAGTCGCAAAAGGCTGGACAAAAGTCGGAAGTAAATCTTACTATTTTGATGAAAAAGGAAATGTAGATAAAACAGTTTCAAAAAATGCTAGTGCAACAGTTGTATCGACGGATATAGCTAATACAGCAAAAACTGTTGTTAAAGAATCTACAACCGCTGCTGTTGATTCAGAAGAAACTCGTTTGAACAATGAAGTTCCTGCACAAGATGTACAAGAAACTAAAACGGTTGTTTCATTAGATAATGCAAATGTTGATGTTGTTAAGACAACAGATACAGATACATTAACTGATGCACCGAAAGCTGATGTATTGGTTAGTGATGACAGTGTTGTCGCAAATACTGTAACGAAGGTGGAACCACAAGCTCCTGAAGCTACTGTAACACCTACAACAGATACGACAGTAAATACGGATCAAAGTAATGTCCCTAATACAAACGTACCAACACAGGACACTACAGTTGCTCCTGCTCCAGAACAAACACAACCTGAAGCACCTGCACAACCTGAACAAACACAACCTGCGCCTGCTCCAGAACAAACACAACCTGAAGCTCCTGCGCAACCAGAAGCACCTGCACAACCAGAGGCTCCTGCGCAACCAGATAACTCTCAAACAAATACATCTAGTTCATTCCAACAAAATGTTGCTCAAGCTGCATTAAATCAAGTTGGAGATCACAAATGGTGTACAGAGGTTGCCACAGATTCATTGAATGCTGCTTCAGGTGGTCAAACGTATGGCGTTTATTGGCCAGACCAATACATGAACTTAGGGTCAGTATTTACAGATCGCAGTCAATTGGTTGCTGGTGATTTAGTTTATTATCAAAATGATGGTCGTGCCGGTTCTGCTGGCGTAAATGTTCCTGACCATATTGCTGTATATGTTGGAAACGGCACAGTTGTAAATGGTGGATGGAACTACGGACCTAACGTAGCTACTAGTGGTATTGATGTTCCTACTGGAAATCAATATTACATTCGTGTGAACGGTTAACAATTGTCACTGAAAAGTCTGGATTGTCCAGGCTTTTTTTTTGGAAAATATGGTATCATATATCATATTGTGTAAAAGCAAAGACACTTAAACGAGTCTAGTGTAAATTTTAATAAAAAAGGAAGGAAAAAAATCATGCGAATTGGTCAAGCTGTAGATATTCATCAATTGGTCGAAGGTCGTCCGCTTGTTTTGGGTGGCGTACAAATAGAACATGAAAAAGGATTGTTAGGACATTCGGATGCGGATGTTTTGGTACATGCAATTGCAGAAAGTATCTTAGGGGCGCTTGCCTTAGGTGATTTAGGCAAACATTTTCCAGATACGGATCCGAAATATAAAGGTATCAATTCGATGCTTTTATTAGGCCATGTGACGCAACTCATGGAAGCCAAGGGTTATCGCATTGGAAATGTGGATGCTACCATTTTAGCAGAACGACCAAAGATGGCACCGCATATTCATCAAATGCAAGAAAATATTGCTTCTTGTCTGCATTGTTCTATCGAACAAGTTTCCATTAAAGCAACTCGAGGCGAAAAACTGGGCTTTGTAGGGAATGAAGAAGGTATGGTTGCCATGAGTGTTTGTTTATTGGAGGAAGTATGCGCGTAGTTGTTCAAAAAGTAAAACATGCCTCTTGTACGGTAGATGGGAAAGTAACCGGTTCTATTCAAGAAGGTTTCTTGTTATTGGTTGGCTTTCATGAAAGTGATACCGAAGATATTTTAAAGCGCATGATTCATAAAATTCAGAATCTTCGTATTTTTGTGGATGAAAATGATAAAATGAATCTGTCTCTGGCACAAGTACACGGAGATATTCTTTCTATTTCGCAATTTACGCTATATGCCAATTGCAAGAAAGGAAATCGTCCAAGTTTTACCGACGCCGCAAAACCAGATATTTCTAAACCACTATATGATCGTTTCAATGCTCTGATGGAAGAAGCGGGAATGCATGTAGAAAAGGGAATCTTTGGTGCTGACATGAAAATAGAATTACTAAACGATGGACCAATTACCATTTGTTTAGATAGTGAGGAGTTGTTCTAATGGAAATTATTTGGGGAAATCAATTGGCGGAAGAAGTGAAAGCGGATTTACGTCAAAAAGTTGATGCTTTAAAAGAACAAGGCAAAAGATTACCTGTCTTAGCGGTTGTTTTAGTAGGGGATAATCCTGCCAGTCAATCGTATGTTCGTTCGAAAGCCAATGCTTGTATTTCTGTTGGTATGGAAAATAAGACGATTGTATTAGATGGGGATATCTCGCAAGAAGCTTTACTTGAAAAAGTAAAAGAATTGAATGCAGATCCAAACATTGATGGAATCTTAGTGCAATTGCCATTGCCAAAACATCTGGATGCCGATTCTGTCATTATGGCCATTGATCCAAACAAAGATGTTGATGGATTGCATCCCGTTAATGCCGGAAACTTATTAACTGGACGCGATGGTTTTGTACCATGTACACCACTAGGAATTATGTATATGTTAAAATCCGTTGGGTATGAAGATTTAGCTGGTAAAACAGCAGTCGTATGTGGCCGTAGTAATTTGGTTGGTAAACCAGTTGCATTGTTGCTGCAAAATCAGAATGCGACAGTAACCATTGTTCATTCTAAGACACCACATATTGAAGAGATTTGTTCACAAGCAGATATCTTAGTTGTTGCCATGGGAAAAGAAAAGATGGTTAAAGCCAATTGGGTCAAAGAAGGTGCGGTAGTCATAGATGTAGGAATTAACCGTATGGAAAATGGTAAGCTTTGTGGCGATGTGGACTTTGAAGATGTCAAAGCGAAAACCAAAGCTATTACCCCTGTCCCTAAAGGGGTAGGACCAATGACGGTATGTATGTTATTAAGCAATACGTATCGTGCTTATCAAATACATGAAAGAGGCTAAGTATGGAAGATAAAACGTATGATCTAGGTGACATTATTGAAATGAAAAAAGAGCATCCTTGTCATAAATCCAAAGAATGGGAAATCATTCGTATGGGAGCAGATATACGTGTGAAGTGCCTTGGATGTGGAAGTAGCGTTTTAATGCCACGCTCAAAATTTGAAAAACGCTTAAAGAGAATTGTTCGAAAAGCAAATCAATCGGAAGGAATGTGAGAATATGCCATTAACTGCAGGAATTGTCGGATTACCAAATGTTGGAAAATCCACTTTATTTAATGCGATTACAAATTCGCAAGTTGAAGCCGCAAACTATCCTTTTGCGACCATTGCACCCAATGTCGGTGTTGTAGAAGTACCCGATCATCGAATTGATCGTTTGGTTGAATTATTTCATCCTAAGAAGACCATTTATACAACATTCGAATTTACGGATATTGCGGGTCTAGTTAAAGGTGCCAGTAAAGGTGAAGGATTAGGAAACCAGTTCTTATCAAATATCCGTTTAACGGATGCCATCTGTCATGTGGTTCGTTGTTTTGACGACAACAATATCACCCATGTGGAAAACAGCATTGATCCTTTGCGAGATATTGAAATCATTAACTTAGAACTTGTGATGGCGGACCTGCAAACCGTAGAGAATCGTTTATCAAAAATCGAACGCAAAGCCATGACGACAAAAGATAAAGATGCGCGTCAGGAAACAGAATTACTAAAAAGATTAAAAGCTGTTTTAGAAGAAGGCAAAGCTGCACGTACGGTGGAAGTCAGTGATGAAGAAGCTGTTTATTTGAAAAACTATAACTTATTGACGACAAAACCTGTCATCTATGTCGCAAATATGGATGAAGAAGGAATTATGGATCCTGCATCGAATGCATATTTCCAAGCTGTCCAACAATATGCAGAAAGTGAAAATGCCCAAGTCGTTCCTCTCTGTGCCAAAATTGAAGAGGATCTATCTGGTATGACAACCGAAGAAAAAGATGAATTCTTAAATGATCTTGGTTTGCCTCATTCAGGTTTAGATGCTTTGATTCAAAAAGCTTATGCGGTATTAAATCTTCAAACTTTCTTAACCGCTGGAGAAGACGAATGTCGTGCTTGGACTTTTACAAAAGGAATGAGTGCACCGGAATGTGCAGGTATTATTCATACTGATTTCCAACGCGGATTTATTCGTGCGGAAGTATATTCTTTTGAAGACATTGATGCTTTAGAAAGTGAAAATGCGATTAAAGAAGCCGGAAAACTTCGTTCGGAAGGAAAAGACTATATTATGCAAGATGGAGATGTTGTACATTTCCGCTTCAATGTGTAGGTGAAAACTTTGTCTATATCATCTCTTTTGATTCGTGTCATTGCGGTCATTTTAGCCATGGGTGTGCATGAGGCAGCCCATGGTTTAGTTTCTTATTGTTTCGGTGACCCAACAGCTTTAAACCGAGGCCGTTTGACATTGAATCCGCTGGCGCATATTGATTGGTTAGGCTTATTGTGTCTATTGGTATTTGGTTTTGGGTGGGCGCGTCCGGTTCCGGTTGATTCCAGTTATTATAAAAATCGCAAAACCGGAATGATCTGGACTTCCTTTGCCGGACCAATGGCGAACTTTTTATTGTCTTTTCTTTGTGTGCTTTTGTACTATGTCTGTTTCCGCTTTCATATAGTGGCACCTTTTTTATTGAACTGTTTAAGTAGTACAGCCTTTTTATCTATGGGGTTTGGAATTTTTAATTTGATTCCTATTCCACCTTTAGATGGATCAAAGATTTTATTTTCGTTTTTACCCGATGATCAATATTTACGCTTTACGGCTGGGTCACAAATCACAATGTTTATTTTTCTATTGTTGATTGTCTCTGGGGTTTTAAATACACCTCTTTCTTTAATGATTAATAATGCTATTCAACTTTTTAGTAATGTATCACAATGCATCGTCGGCCTATAAAAAAAGACAAGCATTTGCTTGTCTAGGCTTGTTCTTCATTGGAAGTTGGATAAGAATCTAAGTCATCTGGATAGGTGACTTTTTTTAATGCATTGTAGTCATGAATATTTAATGTGATATGAAACGCAATATCTTGGCTTTTCTTGGAGATGGATTCTTGCCCTTTGGCTTCAATGGAAATCATGGAAATCACTTTATCTTTAAAAGTTGTTTTTACGGTTGCTTCACTCAGATTCACGGAACCCAGATTATCAAGAAGTTCGGCAAGCTGTGAAGGATCTAGGGTAAAGGTATAGGTATCCCCATGGCGTTTTGAAGCCGTGAACATCTCACAGAGCTCTTTGTCGGTGAGGTCCAAAAAAGGATTATAAGCAGAAATCTTCGTGTTTTCTTTAATTCCGATTTTAGTTGCCAGACTTTGTGATTTTGTACTCATATTCTTTAAGTAGGTCTTTCCATCTTTGATATAGAAATCTAAATAATCATCAATCACATTTTTATTGGCTTCCAGGCCTAAATGTATGGCACATTGCAGTTGATTCTCTTGATTGAATTCACCCTTCACATTCATTTGGGAATCGTTCTTTCCATTTTGAATGGTGATGTTGCCATCAATCGAAGCGGATTTTGCTTGTAGAGTAGTATCAATGGCATCAAAGAACTTTAATATATCATCGTCATTCTTTTTGGCGCGGCAGCCAGATAAGCCCAAAAGCATACAAAGGCATAAATAATAAGAAAGGATTTTTTTCATCTGATAGCCTCCTTGCTCATTTATTTTATGCATAGAATTTACGAATGTCAAAATTGCCTTTCTGGCACGCTTTTAAAATCGAAGAGTATGGTAAAATGACCCTATAGAAACGGAGATGATACGTTTATGGAGACAAATCAAATGTTACTCAATATGTTTGAACATAGTTCATGGGGTTTTTGCATAGTACATCTCGAACTAGACGCCAATCACCAACCTATTGATTGGACGTATTTATATTGTAATGACTATTTCGCAAAACTCGAGAACAAACCCAAAGAGGAGCTGAAGGGCCAGCGTTTTTATGACTTATTTCCGAATGCAGAACGAAAATATTTAGCGACGTTTTATCGTGCAGCCTATGGAAAAGAAGTTATTGAATACGATGAAATCTTTGAAAAGCTTGGCCACTATTTTCATGTCAGCTGCATTCCGTTAGATAAAGAAGGCGTGTTTGCGTGTGTTCTACAGAACATCAAACAAAATGAACTGGAGAAAGCGCAAATCAATTCGGAACTTGAAGAGGCTTTGCAAAAGCTTCGACAGGAAAATGAACTATTGGAAATGCTTAGTAGAGACTATGTCACAATCTATAAAATTGATGTGATTCATGATCGTTTTACAACGTTGAAGATGACGCCAGAAACATTTCCGGACCTGTTGCGAAAAGAACATGATCAATTGCCAGAATCGTTTAGCGAATTTACTAAACTCTATGCGCAACGCTTTGTGGTATCCAGTCAAAGAGAAGAATTTATCGATTGGTTTAGCATGGCGCATTTTAAAAAAATTTTGAAAGATACCGATCGCGCAAGTTATCGATATGCAACGTTTCCTGGACGGGAAGGAATGCGATATTTTGATGCCCAAGTGATTCGCTTCAATCATGATGCAGAACAATTTGAAGTTATTGCCAGCTTCCGACGGATTGATGAAGTTGTAGCTTTAGAACAAAAGCGTCAAGAAATCCTTCACGAAGCTTTACATGAAGCTAAATTGCGCAATGAAGTTATTTCCACCATTGGAAAAATTTATGTTTCGATTTATCGCATTGATTTGATGCGAGATAGCTTAGAAGAATTATCTACGACGGATGAAGCCCATACCTTAACCGGGAATACTGGAATAGCCAGTCAAAGGTTCAAAGAATTTATCGCAGAAATGATTCAAGAAGATTATCAAGCTGAGGCGAAGAAGTTTTTGTGCCTGGATACATTAGACCAAAGACTTGCCAAAGAGGAAACCGTTTCGATGGAGTTATTATGCAAAGATGGAAACTGGTATTTGGCTCGCTTTATTGTGAAACGTAGAGATGAGACAGGAAAAGTAACCCACGTTTTGTATGTAACCCGCTTGATTAGTGAAACGAAGCGAAAAGAAGAAAGCTTGATTCGTGAAGTACAAGCCGCTAATCGTGCAAATGCAGAGAAAACGGCTTTTCTTTCCCGTTTATCACATGATATTCGAACACCTTTAAATGCCATGCAAGGCTACATGACCCTGGCTGAAAAACAGATTGATAATCCCGAGCATATGCAAAAGTGCTTGGATAAATCAAAGCAGGCAGGAAAGTATTTAGAGAGCCTGGTCAACGATGTATTAAGTTTGACGCAAATTGAACATGGCGTTCTGACCATTCATGAAGAACCTTGTGATTTACGGAAATTCATGTATGAATGTGCCGAAATTGTACAAATGGCTAATGCCGATCATAAGGTGGAAATAAAATACAACATCCATGATTTACCTTATCCGGTTGTAAAAACCGATCGTCTGCATCGACAACAAATCTTCTGTAACCTGATTTCTAATGCATTCCGTTATACAGGAAAAGATGGTGTTGTGGAATTAGAAGTATATGAAGAAGTTCGACCAGAAGATCAGGGGAAAGTACTTGTTCACAGCATTGTGCGGGATAATGGAATTGGGATGAGCCCAGAATTTATGAAAGTGATGTATTCGCGTTTCTCGCGTGCCGTAGATACGCGCGTCAATAAAGTTCGCGGTAATGGCTTAGGCCTTGCGGTTGTCAAAGAGTTAGTTGATGGCATGGGCGGAACGATTGAAGTAAAGAGTGAATTAAATAAGGGAACCGAATTTACTGTGAGTTTCTTATTAGAACCTGTTCAATCTGAACCAAGTCAGGTACAAAAAGAAACCAAAATTCAACCATATCATCTTCTCGTTGCTGAAGATAATGATTTAAATTATGAAGTCGAAGAAGAGATTATGCATATGTACGACATCACTTGTCAAAGGGCAGAAGATGGAAAGGAATGTTTGGAGATGTTCCAAAAAAATCAAAACTATGATGCGATTTTAATGGATATCCAGATGCCAGTTATGAATGGCTGGGAAGCCGCAAAAGCGATTCGAAGCCTAGATTTAGCCAAAGCGAAAACTATTCCGATTATTGCGGTTACCGCCAATTCGTTCCAAAGAGATATACAAGCTAGTAAAGATGCTGGTATGGATGCACATATCTCAAAACCATTTAATGTACAAGAACTCTTAAAGATTTTACAAGCGAAGATTCAAAAAGAAGCAGATTAAGGTCTGCTTCTTTATTATAAGTGATAGGCTATTTTCTGTTGCCAATCTCGACGTAAGACAATGGCAGCAGTTAAATCAGTATTGTCATAAACGATCGACCATTGGGTATTGCTGGTGATGTCTTCGGGATTTGGTGCTTGAGAAGCAACTTGCAGGGCTTGCCAGGCAGTATCTTTGGTGAAATTTGTTTGCGACGCAAAGATTTTTTCCATCGCATCATAGCGTTCTTTTCCATGACCATAGATGCCATTGGTTTGATAAGGATTTACTTTTTCCTTATACATTCCGTAGAAGTTGGTAATGGATCGTAATGGGGTAGCGACCAAAGGACGGCTGGCATCGCAACAATCGTATTCTACAACGCGTCCATCGCCAGAAGCATCGGTGATATAGAAGTGGTAATCTCGACCACTGGTTGCCATCATATCGTATTGTTTCAATAAGGCAATGGCTTCTTTGGTAGAACTAGCCCGATCTAAAACCAGACGAATAGCTAGCGTAGTAGGAATGATGGGCTTACCGGTATGTTGATAGGTTGGTTCACTATCCAAAGTCAATACTGCGATGGAAACTCCTTTCTCATTGCATCCATCTAAACAGATAAATGGTGCGGCAATTTCAGCTAAGGCAGCACCTTTTTCACTTTTTTCCGGTTGATTCATTTGAATGTTGTCTAAGGCAGCAGTCGCAACAGAACGATAACCGTGTTTGGGTTGACAAGTTAACAGTAAAGCCGATGAATCGTTTTTGAAGTCATAGTTTCTTCCCATAAGGATATGGGCATTTTCATCAGAAATACTAAAAGCGCTACAGCCAAAATCAGGAGCTTGAAAATTAAGGCTTATACCAGGCAGATATTCTTTGACGATGGCATCAATCATGCTTTGGGAATCGGTTAGGCCATAGGCAATGATCTTATCAATATCATAATCGTAAGAAATATTTGTCGTATATATATTATAGGTAGGATACTGGGTACATTTTTTGATTGTCATGGAATGAGACTCCTTTCTTTTCTTTATTATATCTTTGTCAAAGTACGAAAAGCGAGAAATATTTATGGTTGGCCAAAGAAAAAAATATTTCTGAGAAATTTAGAAAAGCACTTGATTTTCCTTGCACTCTCTGCTAGTATAATAAATTGCATAATAGTCCTTGGGGGTAGTATGCCCTTTTGGACGAAAATCAATGAAAGGATGGCATGCATGGAGAGCAACAAAGCATATAAAGTCGTAAACTGTGGTAAAAAAGCACAGCGTCGAGACTATTCAAAAGTAAGTGGTAAATTAGAATTACCGAACTTGGTTGAAATCCAAACCGATTCATTTGAATGGTTCACCAAAGAAGGCATTCAGGAGGTTTTCAATGAGATTTATCCAATTGAAAACTACGGAAAGAATATTAGATTAAACTTTTTACGTTATCATTTTGATAAACCAAAATATGACAAAGAAGAGTCCATGTACAGAGAGTGTAATTACGCTGCACCTCTTTATGCCGATATGGAATTGGAAGTTACAGATTCCAGTACCGGTGAAATTGTAACAAAGACAGAGGAAGTATATTTAGGGGACTTCCCATTAATGACGGAGACTGGTACGTTCATCATCAATGGTGCAGAACGTGTTATTGTTTCCCAAATCGTACGTAGTCCAGGTGCATATTTCTCTCAAAGCGAAGATGAAAAGAGTGGAAAACAAAATTATGCCTGTGAATTAATTCCAAGTCGTGGTACTTGGTTAGAGTTCATGACAGAACAAAAGAAATCAACGAATGGACGTTTAATTAACGTGTCTATTGACCGTCGTCGTCGTATCTTGTTCTCAATTTTGTTTAAAGCAATTGGTATGTCTTTTAACATCGGAGATCTTGAAGATACGAAAGATACAACCAATTTAGAAACATTCTTAACAGCTATGGGTCGCGAATTCCCAACTCGTCCAGATGAAAATCTAGTTGTGAAACGCGATCAATATAAAGCTGAAAAAGAAGCTTTAGGAAAAGAAAAAGACGCTCTTGTAAAGAAACAAAGAGATGGTAAGTCAAAAGATTCAGGCATCGAAGAAAAACTTGCTCAAAATGAAGCAGAATTAGAAACGGTTGAAAAGAACTTAGCTCAAGTGGAAGCTGAACTTGCAGATTACTTGGCTTTCGACTTAGAAGATCGTGACTACATGAATCTTTATTTATTGTTGTATACGGCGTTCTTTGGAAAATACGATGATGTAGAAAATGCTTTGATGAATGACTACACAAAAGATTCTCGCAGTGCAGATAATACATCCACTACACAAGGTGCTTTATTGAACTTCTATGGTAACCAGAGAAGTGATGAAGTTGCTGTTGTAAGTGCTTCTGTATCTTTAATGTATGCAAAATTCTTTGATCATCGTCGTTATGATTTAACGAAAGCTGGACGTTTTAAATTGCGTTCTAAATTAAATGCGATTGCACGTATCGATGGCCAACGTTTGGCTCATGACATTTTAGATGTAGATGATAATGTCTTCATGGAAAAAGGTAAAATGATTCATCGTGATGAAAGAAATGAATTGCGTGAAGAATTAGCCAAAGGTACGTACTGTAAAGCTTTCCCATTCCGTAGTGAATTCCATGCAGCAGATGTTGTATCAATTCCTACTAGTTATAATCGTGGCTTAGTCGGCCGTATTTTAGCAAGCGATGTAGAAGCTGGCGACCTTTTCTATGAACAAGGAACAGCTTTGACATATGAAGATGTTCAAATCTTAAAAGGTGCTGTAGAAGAAGTACCTATTTATGCTGGATTAATTGCTCAACCAGTTGTATTGACAAAAGAAAACTGTGAAGCAGTATTGAACTATGGTCAATACTTATATCACTTAGGTCGTTTGACAAACACAAAGAACAAAGATGTTGTAAATGAAGAAATGGAATTGTTCATTAATCGTTATGATATCAATGCCCAAGATATTTCAACTGGTAAAGAAGGCGCTATGCGTTTAGACCAAGCTAGTAAAGAAGCTATTGCCCAACGTGCGGAAAACGAAGAAATCACGTTATGGATCGTTGGTGCATGTTGCCAGGAAGTCTTTGTCTTAGATGAAGAAGATCATCGTATCAAGATTATTGGTAATGACCCATTTGCGACAATGAATACAATCACTATTCCAGATATGTATGCATTCTTTGGTTATTACTTAAATGTTATGGATGGCATTGGTTCAACCGATGATATCGATATGTTAGGAAACCGTCGTATTCGTTCGGTTGGAGAATTGATTCAAAACCAATTCCGTATTGGGTTATCACGTATGGAACGTGTGGTTCATGACCGTATGTCTATTCAAGAATTAGAAGGTTTATCACCTCGTAAATTAACCAATATTCGTCCTTTGACAGCTGCTATTAAAGAGTTCTTCTCAAGTTCGCAATTGTCACAATTTATGGACCAACAAAACCCATTGGCTGAATTGACAAATAAACGTCGTATTTCGGCTTTAGGTCCAGGTGGATTGTCACGTGAACGTGCTGGTTTCGAAGTGCGTGACGTACACTCTAGTCACTATGGTCGTATCTGTCCAATTGAAACACCAGAAGGACCAAACATTGGTTTGATTAACAACTTAACAACTTACGCTAAGATTAATGAATATGGATTTATTCAAACACCATATCGTCGTGTTAATGCAGATGGTACAGTAAGTGAAGATGCGGTTTATTTAAGTGCGGATCAAGAAGCTGATTACATTATTGCCCAAGCCAACGAAGTTCGTGATGGTCGTTTGATTAATGAAAAAGTCGTAGCTCGTAAGGCAGGAGATACTATCATTGCCAACCGTGACGAAGTTGAATTGGCCGACGTCAGTCCAAAACAGATCGTCTCTGTGGCAACAGCTTGTATTCCTTTCTTGGAAAACGATGATGCTTCCCGTGCCTTGATGGGTGCCAACATGCAACGTCAGGCTGTACCTCTATTAAATCCACACAGTCCATTTGTCGGAACTGGTATGGAATATAAGATTGCGAAAGATTCCGGGGTTGGAATTGTCGCAAAAGAAGACGGTGTAGTAAGCTATGTCGATAGTTTACGTATCGTTGTAAAAGATAAAGAAGGTTACGAACATTCTTATCAATTACGTAAGTTTGCTCGTTCTAATGCATCAACTTGTATTAACCAACATCCAATTGTAGAAGTTGGAGAAGAAGTAGAAAAAGGCGACATCTTAGCCGATGGACCTAGTATGCAAAATGGTGAATTGGCTTTAGGTCAAAACGTTGTTATCGCATATTCTACTTGGTATGGATATAACTACGAAGATGCCATCATCATGTCTGAACGTATGGTTAAGGATGATGTTTATACTTCTGTACATATTGAAGAATTTGATATTGACTGCCGTGATACAAAATTAGGCCCTGAAGAAATTACCCGTGATATTCCAAACGTTGGTGAAAATGCCGTACGTAAATTGGATGAAAACGGAATTATTATGATCGGTGCCGAAGTTAAAGAAGGCGACATTTTGGTTGGTAAAGTTACGCCAAAAGGTCAAAGCGAAGTCAGCCCAGAAGAAAAGTTATTATTAGCTATCTTTGGTGAAAAATCACGTGAAGTTCGTGATAATTCATTGAAAGTACCTCATGGTGGAGCTGGTATTGTTCACTCAATTCGTGTCTTCAAACGTGGTGACGGTTCGGAGCTTCCTCCTGGAGTAAATACACGTGTTAAAGTTTATATTGCCCAAAAACGTAAGATTTCTGAAGGTGACAAGATGTCTGGTCGACATGGAAACAAAGGTGTCATCTCACGTATCTTGCCAATCGAAGATATGCCATTTACGGCGGATGGACAACCTATTGATATTATCTTGAACCCATTCGGTGTACCTTCTCGTATGAACATTGGACAGATTCTAGAAATTCATTTAGGTTATGCTGCACGTAAGATGGGTGGCGTTCACTTCTCTACACCAGTATTCGATGGAGTTTCTAACGAAGAATTATTGGATGTTATGAAAGAAGCATCCATGACAAAAGATGGTAAACAAGTTCTTTATGATGGTTTAACTGGTGAACCATTTGATGAACGTATTAGTGTTGGTGTCATGTATATGATCAAGTTGGCCCACATGGTTGACGATAAGTTACATGCGCGTGCTACCGGACCTTATTCTCTAGTAACGCAACAACCTTTAGGTGGTAAAGCACAAAATGGTGGTCAACGTTTTGGAGAAATGGAAGTTTGGGCTCTAGAAGCTTATGGTGCAGCTCATACACTACAAGAAATCTTGACAATTAAATCGGATGATATTCAAGGTCGTATTAAGACATATGAAGCTATCATTAAAGGTAAAGATATTCCAGAACCAGGTGTACCAGAATCCTTCCGTGTATTAATGCACGAAATGCAAGGTTTGGCTATCGATATTCGCTGCTTAGATGAAAACGGAAATGAAGTAGACATCACTAGCGAAGACGATGACGATGAAGGTCGTGTTAAACCAGAAGAAATGGCACATAAAGAAGAATTGGTAAATGATATGGAGGTTGAAGATTCAACGCTCCTAGAAGATGAGGAGGCTTAATTCAATATGAGTATTAATAATTTTTCCTCAATCCAGGTCCGCTTAGCAAGTCCTGAGAAAATTCTTGAGTGGTCTCATGGTGAGGTCACAAAACCAGAAACAATTAACTACCGTTCCCAAAAAGCAGAACGGGATGGTTTATTCTGCGAACGCATTTTCGGTCCAACTAAGGACTGGGAATGTGCTTGTGGAAAGTATAAGAAAGTACGTTTTAAAGGCGTTGTCTGTGATCGTTGTGGTGTAGAAATCACAAAATCAAGCGTTCGTCGTGAACGTATGGGGCATATTGAACTAGCTGCTCCTGTTGCCCATATTTGGTACCTTCGTGGTATTCCAAGTCGTATGGCATTGCTTTTGGATGTGACGCCAAAACAATTGGAAGAAGTTGTTTACTTTGTAAGCTACATTGTTACAGATCCAAAAAATACTCCTTTACAATACAAACAAGTTTTATCGGAACGTGAATACCGTGAATTCATGGCAATTCATGGTGCTGGCAGCTTTGAAGCAAAAACAGGTGCTGAAGCTGTATTGAAATTGTTACAAGATGTAGATTTGGAAGCTGAATTTACTTCTATTCAAGAAGCTTTGGAAAAAGCAAGTGGTGAAAAACGTAAAAAATTGATTAAACGTTTGGATACTGTCAATGCTTTCCGCCAAAGCGAGAATAAGCCGGAGTGGATGGTACTGACTAAGATTCCGGTAATACCACCTGATTTACGACCAATGTTACAATTGGATGGTGGTCGTTTTGCGACAAGTGATTTAAACGATTTATATCGTCGTGTTATTACCCGTAATAATCGTTTACGTAAATTGTTGGATTTGGGTACGCCAAATATCATCGTGCAAAACGAAAAACGTATGTTACAAGAATCTGTCGATGCATTAATTGATAATGGTCGTCGTTCAAAACCAATCACTGGTGCTGGTGGACGTCCTTTGAAATCTTTATCACATTCATTAAAAGGTAAACAAGGTCGTTTCCGTCAAAACTTGTTAGGTAAACGTGTTGACTTCTCTGGTCGTTCAGTAATTGCGGTAGGACCAGATTTGAAGATGTATCAATGTGGTATTCCACGTGAAATGGCAGTCAACTTATTTAAACCATTCATTATTAATGAAATTGTGAATGAAAAATTAGCTGCCAATCCAAAAAATGCGGAAAAATTGATTGAACGTCAAGATACGCGTATTTGGGATGTTGTCGAAAAAGTCATTGATGGATATCCTGTATTGATGAACCGTGCGCCTACACTTCACCGTTTAGGTATTCAAGCATTCTTACCTAAATTAGTAGAAGGTCGTGCTATGCGTTTGCACCCACTAGTATGTACTGCGTTCAACGCCGACTTCGATGGGGACCAGATGGCTATTCACGTTCCATTAGGTGAAGAAGCTCGTGCCGAAGCTTTGGTTATGATGTTAGGTAGTCATAACATCTTAGGTCCAAAAGATGGAAAACCTATCGTTACTCCAGGTCAAGATATGGTTATGGGTAACTATTATTTGACAATGGAAGAAACCAAAGAAGAATTGATGCAAGAAAGCCAACGTTATTTAGATGCAGACTGTCCAGATGAAGCCGCAGTATGGAAACGTTTTGCGGAAAATGAAGGACATGTATTCTCTGATGTAGATGAAGTTATGATGGCTTACAAGTCACATATCGTTCACTTACATTCAAGAATTGCACTTCCTGTAAAAGGCGTTGGAAAAGATAGTTTTGAACCAAGTCATTTAAATGATTACCTGGTTACTACCCCGGGTAAGATTATTTTCAATAGTATGTTCCCAAGTGACTTCCCATTCATCGAGGAAGTTTCGAGTGAAAACTTTGAAAAGACACCAGAACGTTATTTTGTGAAACCAGGACAAGATATTAAAGAATATATTGCGCAATTACCAATTCGTGATGCGAATGGTAAGGATTATTCCGTTAAGAAGAAAGACTTAGGTAAAGTTATTGCCGAAGTATTCCGTCGTTATTCGGTTGATCAAACAGCTGAAGTACTTGACCAAATCAAGTCTTTGGGATTCCGTTATTCAACCGTAGCTGGTATTACGGTTGCCTTATCGGATATCGAAGTTGCGCCTAATAAAGAAGAAAAAGTTGCCGAAGGTCGTGCTAAAGCCGATGAATTAAAACGTCTACAACGTAAAGGTATGTTGACATTACCTGAATGGGAAGCACAGTTAGGTGGTCTTTGGGATAAGATCAAAGACGAAATTGCCGATAGCTTGATTGAACACATGGATCGTAAGAACCCAATCTTTATGATGGCTGACTCTGGTGCCCGTGGTAACCGTTCGAACTTTACGCAGTTAGCTGGTATGCGTGGTTTGATGGCCCGTCCTGGACATGCCAAATCAACCAATGGTGAATTTGTTCCATCTTTGATTGAGGTCCCTATTTATTCATGTTTCCGTGAAGGATTAAATGTATCCGAATTCTTTACCTCTACCCATGGTGTGCGTAAAGGTTTGACCGATACAGCCTTAAAAACAGCTGAATCTGGTTACTTAACTCGTCGTTTGGTCGATGTTGCCCAAGGTGTCATCGTTCAAGAAGATGATTGTGGTACTGATAAAGGTTCATATGTGGAAGACTTAATTGATCGTAAAACTGGATCAGTTATCGAAAAATTCGGTGATCGTATCGTAGGACGTTATTCAAAACAAGATGTAGTAGATCCTAATACGGGTGAATTGATTATTGCCAGTGATGAATACATCACAGATGATATTGCTCAAAAAATTACCGATGCAGGTATTACAGGTATGTTGATTCGTTCGGTATTTACTTGTAAATCACGTACAGGTATTTGTCGTAAGTGTTATGGTAAGAATATGGCAACTGGTAAAGATGTTGAAGTTGGAGAAGCTGTCGGAGTTATGGCTGCCCAATCTATTGGTGAGCCGGGTACACAGTTAACCATGCGTACATTCCATACTGGTGGTGTAGCCGGTGCCGGTGGTGAAGATATCACACAAGGTCTTCCTCGTGTTGAAGAATTGTTCGAAGCTCGTAAGCCAAAAGGTGTTGCCGTAATTGCACAAATTACTGGTGAAATTACTTCAATTGAAAATATTGAAGGTACTAAACGTCAAGAAGTTGTCATTACTTCAGAAAACGAAAGCGTTTCGCATAAGATTAACGCAAACCAACAATTACGTGAATGGGTACAAGTTGGAAATACCATTGATGCTGGTGAAGCATTAACGGAAGGTCCATTGGATCCAAAAGAATTGTTACGTGTTGCCGGTGTTCGTGAAGTACAAGATTACATCTTGAAAGAAGTTAAGAAAGTTTACCAAAGCCAAGGTATCGATATCAGTGATAAGCACTTGGAAGTTATGATCATGCAGATGATGCGTAACGTAATTGTTACGGATAGTGGTGATACAGACTTAAATGTTGGTGTACAAAAATCCTTAAATGAAATTACGCGTATTAACCGTAAGTTCTTATTGGAAGGAAAACAACCAGCGAAGTTTAAACCAGTCTTGTTAGGTATTTCTAAGTCTTCGGTTGAAACAGACTCTTTCTTATCGGCTGCAAGTTTCCAAGAGACGACAAAAGTTCTTACCGATGCAACAATCAAAGGTAAGATTGACTACCTTGCAGGTATGAAAGAAAACGTTATGATTGGTAAATTAATTCCAGCTGGAACGGGAACAAAAGGACATCGTCCACAAAATGATATTGTTGCCGCTAAAGCGAAAGAATTACGTGACAAACGTTTGGAACGTATGCACCAATCCGACGAAGATTCTGAATTCAAAAAAATTGTACATGAAAATACAAGTGAAACCGTAGAAGAAACTGAAGTAGAATCTAGTGCAGAATAATGAAAAAAGGGCTGAAATGCCCTTTTTTTTGGAGGTTTATGGAAACAAATTTACGAAAGTTTTATGCCTTTGTGTGTAAAGAAAAAGGGAAGGAGCAAGCGTGTATCAATTTAGTTTATGACACGTATACACCGCTTGTGCAAGAAGCCATGGATGCCTTAGCTTTTGACGGGGCATGGATTAAAGAAGGTAGGCAGGTATCTGCTGATGGACGTGTTGAAATCAGTGACTCTCTGACGTATTGGATGGATGATACATCCATTTCACTTGAACAGTTTGCTCAGATGGAATTTCATCATGGTGCAAATGCGAAAATTGAAAAGGCATAAGAAAAGTAGGCGATTGCCTACTTTTTTTTATAAGATTTGAATATTGTGTTCTAAACAAGTTTGAATCATATCGTCTGGCCAAAGACTTGCTTGAACTTCGCCAATGTGGGCTTTTTTCAGTAACAACATGCATAAACGAGATTGACCAATTCCGCCACCAATCGTATATGGAAGCGTTTTTTCCATGATTCCTTTGTGGTAAGGAAGTTCAAGGCGTTGGCTGCAATGTTCTTTTTCAAGTTGTTCTGGCAATGAATTTTCATCAACGCGAATTCCCATAGAACTGATTTCTAAAGCGCATTGTAGTGGTTCAAACCAGAATAAGATATCTCCATTTAATTGCCAGTCATCATAGTCTGGGGCACGACCATCATGTTTTTCTCCATTACTTAGAAGATCTCCGATCTTCATAACGAAGACACAACCAAGTTCTTTGGTGATGGCGTTTTCTCTTTCTCTTGGACTTAAATCTGGATAGCGGTCTAACAATTCTTGGGTTGTGATGAAATGAATTTCATCAGGTAGATGATTGACGGCTTGTGGGTATTTATACCATACTTCGTGTTCCATATGTTTAATTACTTTAAAGATATGGCGTACGGTTGCTTTTAGTGTTTCTTCGGTACGTTCTTCTTTCGCAATGACTTTTTCCCAATCCCATTGGTCAACATAGACAGAATGGAGATTGTCTACTTCTTCGTCTTTACGAATGGCGTTCATATTTGTATATAATCCTGTATGCATTTCAAAGTTGTATTTTTTTAGGGCAAAACGTTTCCATTTCGCTAAAGAATGAACGATTTCAATGTCTTCGTTGGGAATGGATTGCATAGAGAAATGTACAGGTTGTTCGACGCCATTTAAATTATCATTTAAACCAGAACTCTTTTTGACAAATAATGGTGCTGAAATTCTTGATAAGTTTAATTCTCGACCAAGTTCTTTTTGAAAGGTATCACGAATGTATTTAATGGCTTCTTGGGTTTCGCGTACGGAAAGAACTGGATCATAGCTTTGTGGAATAATTAATGACATAATAGATCCTCCCTTGTTTCCGTTAATGATTGTACCATAGAATGGAGCAGGAATTGCTTATTTTTTTATTCGCTGTTAAACTGATAGTTATATTAGAAGGAGAGAGAAAAAGTGAGAGATCGTTTTTCAAGTCGTTTAGGATTTATCTTAATTAGCGCAGGATGCGCTATCGGACTAGGGAATGTATGGCGTTTTCCTTACATTACCGGAAAATACGGAGGGGCCGCCTTTGTATTGATTTATTTGTTCTTTTTAGTAATTTTAGGTTTGCCAGTTATGGTTATGGAATATGCCGTAGGGCGTGGCAGTCAGAAAAGTGCTGCCCAATCCTTTGATGTTCTAGAGCCAAAAGGCAGCAAGTGGCATTTTATGAAGTATTGGTGCCTGGTAGGAAACTATTTGTTGATGATGTTTTATACCACGGTATGTGGCTGGATGATTTATTATTGTTATTTGATGTTTACCGGACACTTCAATCATGCCAGTGGTCAAGTGATTTCGGATTCGTTTGCACATATGTTAGCTAGTCCTGCTATCAATATTGGCTTTATGCTTTTCGTGGTTGCCTTAGGCTTTTTTGTCGTTTCGAAAGGTTTAGTAAATGGTGTAGAAAAAGTTTCAAAAGCAATGATGATTTGTTTACTTGCCTTAATGGTTGTTCTTGCCATTCGCTCGGTTACTTTACCTGGTGCAGCAAAAGGTATTCAATATTATTTAGTACCAGATTTTTCTAAGATGCAGGAATATGGTATTGGAAATGTCATCTTTGCGGCTATGGGGCAAGCATTCTTTACTTTATCTTTAGGTATTGGTGCTATTGCGATTTTCGGAAGTTTTATTGATCGTGATCGTCGTTTAACAGGGGAAGCCATTCAGGTTGTAGCCCTTGATACTTTTGTAGCTATTGTAGCTGGTCTAATTGTGATTCCTGCTTGTTTTGCGTATCAAGTTGACCCAGCGCAAGGTCCTGGTTTGATTTTTGTTTCTTTGCCAAATATCTTTGCCAATATGGCTGGTGGTCAAATTTGGGGAGCATTATTCTTCTTATTTATGAGCTTTGCGGCATTGACAACGATTATTGCTGTTTTCCAGAATATTTTAACCATTACCCAGGAAATGACCGGCTGGGATACCAATAAGACGGTTTGGATCAGCTTTATTGCCGTTTTCTTATTATCGATTCCTTGTGCACTAGGTTTTAACATTTGGTCGTTTATTCAACCATTAGGTGCTGGAACGACAGTACAGGATTTAGAAGACTTCATTGTATCGAATAATTTACTTCCTTTGGGATCTATGATCTATGTCTTATTCTGTACCGCAAAAAAAGGCTGGGGTTGGAAAAACTTTATTGCGGAAGCAAATGCTGGTGAAGGAATTACTTTCCCTAAAGGATTAAAAGTATACTGTGGTGTAATTATTCCTATCTTAATTTTATTTATCTTTGTGCAAGGGTATATTACATTTTTTTCATAATTATGAAAATTTTGAAGTAAAGGATGGAGAATATCAGATTTCTAAGATCATGATTAAGAAAACAGAAACTTCTACTGAAATCAAAGAATTGGAAAATGGAACGGTCGATTATATTCCAGATGTAGTGGATGCCAATAAAATCAATACAGTTGCCAAAGATGAAGATAAAGGTTTGACAATGGACTCTTATCCAAGTGATCGTGAAGCCTATATCGCAAGCTATTATAAATTAGACGATAAAGATGCAAAATTAGCATATGTACCAGGCATGTTTGGAAACCCAGTATCTGGCGCAAATGGTGCATATATTCGTGGTGAAGAAAAAGTAGATGGTGCTACTTACTATGATTATGATGTAGAAAAGGCAAAACAAATCTTAGATGATGCTGGATGGACTGTTGGTAGTGATGGTATTCGTGAAAAAGATGGTCAAAAATTAAGTATTAAGTTCTTGGCTACAAAAGAAAAAGATGCGATGGACACATTGATTCCTATGTTACAAAAACAATGGTGCGAACTTGGTGTCGACTTTAAGGCAAACACAATGGAATTTAATACAGTTATTGCGACTGTAGGTGATGATTCAGCCGTTGGTGATTGGGATGTATCTTATTTAGGATTCTCTTATGGAAGTCCTGAAGATACTGGTGTTGATTATTTGATTCAATCTAAAGGTGTAAATAACTTTGCTCGTTTAAAAGATGATGAATTAGATTCATACTTAGCTGCAGGTGCTTATACAGCGGATAAAGAGGCTTCAGCCGCTGCTTACTTAAAGGCTTATGTTCGTCAGTCTGAATTGTGTGCATACTTGCTAACATATGTGCAAACGAATCCGAAATCACTTGACCACTGGCATGATTGAAGTGTCCGGTAAACATCAAATAACAATAGTTCAAACAGCTCAAAACCAGCCGAACATACACATAACTGGGTTGCACAGTACAAAACTGTAAATGTACCAGAAAAAGGACATAACGAACAGGTTTTGGTGCAGGCTGCTTATGATGAACAGGTTCCAATTACTGAAATGAGGGCTCATGATATTTGCAATCAATGTGGAGCAGATTTAACAGGCACAGATATTCCTGCACATATGGAAAATAGCTATTTAAACGGAGGAAATTGTGGAGGACATCATACTGAATGGCGTGAAACAGTTGTGGGATACAAGACTGTTCATCATGATGCAGTCTACGAAACAAGATATGTGGTCGATTCACCCGCTACGACAAAACAGGAATTGACAGGCTACAAGTGCAGTGGCTGTGGAAAAACAAAAGCTAACTAAATATAGATCAAAAGACAGAATATAGGAACTC
>ERZ779896.580-NODE-580-length-44646-cov-23.032316_pt1 | contig 44646 bp, 37 predicted proteins | sample MGYA00511067_ERZ779896 | MGnify/ENA primary metagenome ERZ779896 (study PRJEB29588, sample SAMEA2161597) | human gut metagenome | biome: human gut; feature: human-associated habitat; material: faeces | place: Denmark | collected 2008/2010 ... | reverse complement strand
AGCAAATCAGCTTTCCCGATTATGTAGGGCGATGCAACCATGAACAGAAGTGCGGCTACAACTATACGCCTAAAATGTACTTTGACGAGAATCCGATTGCCAAGGAACGATTGAGCGAAGAGTTTGTGCCGGTGTCAAAGCCTCGCATCAGTCTGCCTCCAGCGCCATCCTTCATTGAACCGGAAATCATGAGGCAGTCCTTGAAGCTGTATCACACGAACAAACTGTTTCAGTTCCTGAGTTTCCATTTCGGACAGGAGGCTACCGAAGAGCTGATGTTGCGCTACCATGTAGGAACCTCGAAGCATTGGCCGGGAGCTACAGTCTTTTGGCAGGTCGATATTTCCGGACGGGTACGCACCGGAAAAGTGATGCTCTACAATCCCGAGAACGGAAGACGGATTAAAGAGCCGCACAACTACATCACGTGGGTACATTCCCTTTTGAAGAAAGAGAAATTCAACCTTCGGCAATGCCTGTTTGGAGAGCACCTTTTGTCTTCCGACCATCAGCGTCCGGTTGCCCTTGTGGAAAGTGAGAAAAGCGCTTTGATATCCAGTTTCTATCTGCCACAATATCTATGGATTGCTTCGGGCGGAAAGAATGGAGCGTTCAATCGGGATGCCATGAGTGTATTGAGAAACCGACGTGTCCTGCTCTTTCCTGACTTGGGTGCGACCGACTATTGGAACAGCAAAATGGAGATGATCCGGAGCCTGGGAATAGAGGTTTCTCTCTTCGATTTTATGGAAAGAAACGCAACAAAAGAAGAACGGGATGCGGGTTATGACATCGCCGATTTTCTGCTGAGAGAAGAGACAAAGGAGGCTATTTTCAATCGTCTTGTCACGTTGAATCCGGCCTTGAAAACATTGGTCGGGACTTTCGATTTGCAGCTTGTCAATGTGGAGAAAGCACCTCTTTCAGCAACGGTTCAACGTACTTGGAAAGGACTTTTCAAACGATGACTTTCAGATGTCTGATTCACTTCTTTTTCACTGGAGCAAGTTTATGCCGGTGTATTACATTCCCGGCCACTTACTCACCTCAAAAGACGGTGAGACGGCTCCCGATGGTCACAATTATTAATCTCAAAAGCAAATATTATGGACAAGAAAAATACAGTTACAATCCGTCTTACAGACGAACAATTCGGTTGGCTCAGAGCACTCAGCCGACGCAGTAAACGCAGTCAAAGCGAAGTAGTGCGTTCACTCATCGAACACGGTACGGTGCGCGAACGAATTACGAGAGAAAATCTTGATATCATCCGAAAACTGATTGGCGAAAGCACGAACCTGAATCAGCTTGCCAGACGAGCCAATGCTTACGGTTTTTATCGTGTGGCCGATGAGTGCAGTACCGCCGTTCAACAGATTTCACAACTCATAAAACAGCTCAAGGATGATAGGTAAAATTGTCAAGGGCACATCGTTTTCCGGGTGCGTAAACTATGTGCTGAAAGAAGATAAATCGCGACTGCTGAAAGCAGTTGGTGTCTACGGTTCACCTGAAGAAATAGCGGAACAATTCGAGTTGCAGACTTTACTGAACGACAAGGTCAAGAACACGGTCGGTCATATATCATTGAGCTTCTCCGCAGAAGACGGAGACCGCATCCGTGACGATGATGGACTGATGTTGAGGATCGCCCACGACTATATGAAGCTGATGGGAATTGCAAACACGCAGTTCATCATCGCCCGGCATACCGACCGTGATCATCCGCATTGTCATATCGTTTACAACCGGGTAGATAATGACGGCCGCACCATCAGCGACAAGAATGACCGCTACCGGAACGAAAAGGTCTGCAAGATGCTGACAGCCCGTTATCGTTTGCATTTTGCCGAAGGAAAAGAGCATGTCAATTTCATGCGATTGCGTCGTCATGACAAGGTAAAGTATTTTATCTATCATGCCTTGAAACGAGAAGTTCCGAACGCACGAAGCTGGAGTGAGCTGCGACTGGCCTTACGGAAGTACGGAATTGATACGCAATGGAAGCTAAGTCGCACGACCGGAGAGATGCAAGGTGTCAAGTTCACATGTGACCAACTGACCTTTAGCGGTTCCAAGATTGACCGCAAGTTCAGTTTCCTGAACATCGATCAGGAATTGAGATATAACGCTCTTTCTGCTACCATGAACCAGCGTCAGGCACAGGCAGAAACCATACGCGAGGAACCTCGGCATGAATATCAGCAGGAGAATCATTCCGGTATTACTCTGGGACTGTTCACTCCCTCTCCTACGGATTATGATACGGAGGAAGCGATACAGACCAACCGGCTTAAAAAGAAGAAAAAGAAACCGAAACGCAAGCGAGGTTTCAGTCTATAATCAATTTTTTATTAACCATCAAAATTCAAATTATTATGAACTATTCCGATTTTATTTACGATTTCAATCTCTATTTGTGTGAGAGATTCGGTTACAGAAACTGTTGTTCCGTTATGCACAATGCCAACGGCATTTGTGTTTCTGTTCATGTAGGCGAAATGGATTTATATATCCGTTTCTGGGAATACAGTTGCGGCGTTGGCAGTATCCCCGACTGGAGCATCATCATTGTGCGCAGCAACTTCAAACGAAACCAACAGGAAAATCTGAAAGACCTTGCCCGTTTCTTCAAGGAGTACGCCCCACGTTACGGTTACAAATACCTTTGCACCGAGGATGATGACTACAAGTATTATCAAACTCTTGGTTTGAAACTTATCCACAGAGGATTTTTCAGACAATATAATTATGGATTGCCGTTGAAGGAGTTGGAGGTGTAATGTGGATGTCTTTATTAAGGAGAGGATTTTCCTCTCCTTTTTGCGTATCTTTAAAATATTACATAATTGATATTTCGTCAGAGTCAAACCAACCATTTCTAGTAACAGTTTGTTTAATAATTTCTGGATTATCGGTATAAATCGCAATAGCTAATGAATGACGTGCTCGTGTGCATGCAACATAAAATAAGCGCATTGTACGCTCTATAGTTGTTTCTTTTCCTTCTTTTCTATTATTAATATCAGTTGCAGACAATGGTTCCACTCCAAAAAGTTTATTATAATTAAAAAGAAACATATTTGATTCTTTTTCGTCTATAATAACCAAAACACGATCAAATTCAAGCCCCTTCACACCTTGATGAGTACCAAACATAGAATTTCCATTAATGTAATTATTAAATCTGAGTATCTGGATTACAGGTAAATTCATAGCTGAAACCCATGCATAAAGCACTTCATCATTTTGCTCATCTAATGATTCCAATGGAACTGACAAAGCATCTATCAATAATTGGGGAACATTGAATAAATTGGCCTCTACAATATTTTTTAAGAATTCTTTTATAGTGACTTTGCCTAAATCCATCTTTTGTAAACCATTTAATATTTCTCGACATTTAGACAATGTTTCATACGCTTTGTCTGCTGGCAAATTCATTAATAATGGAGAATATGATTTTAACAAATTAAGAGCATATAAATTATCACCTTTTTTTAATGAATCTATTAATGGAAATGATAGTTTGGAAAATACGTCCATATCATCAACCTTACCCTGAAGCAAAGTTTGACTATACTTATCTACATGTCGCATAATACCAAAAAACTCTTCAAAGCCCAACCTTCTTGCAGCCATCATATGCTCAAGGGTAAGTATTTTTATGTTATTATCTTCCATTGACCACTTATCGTCGCTGGTTAATTCCTTCATTGATAAGACTACACTAGCTTCCTTTTCAAATTTATTCATCTCATCGTCGTTTCGGATCAAAAATAGATGAACCAATCCTTCTTCAGCATTTTCTCTAGGATTCTGCGTAGCATTTTGCTCAATAGATTCACTGATCTTATTTGATAACTTAATTATCCTTTTATCACATCTGTAATTTATAGGCTTAACAGGTGTTTCCCACTCTTTGGGAATGATTGTTGTTATTCTTTCTTCTCCATCAGTATATATACGTTGTTTTTGGTCTCCAATAAATCCCAATGTAAAATTTTCACCTCCAAAATTTCTTTCTAATTCAAAAAAAGCTTGTACTAGTTCTTTTTTAGTATCTTGACTTTCATCTATCAGAAGAAATGGATATTGCTGGGCAATAATCTCTTGAAGTAATTTATTCTCTACAATCATTTTGGCTCCTATTTTAATCACTTCTGCATGACTAAGAGCATTATATTCAAAATTATTCCCATTGGGATTATATATAAATTTATGTACTGTTTCAATTTTAGCAATGCTTTTGATAACCTTACCAAATTTGTCCACATTATTTAAATAGGTCTTACCTTCTTTTTTCCTTGCTTTATTTATTTTCTCTTCTAATTCAGCCTTTTCTTCCTCTTTAAATCTTAAATAATACTTTTTAATATCAGATTGATATGATTGAATGACATTCCAAACAAAGCTATGAATTGTAGAGACATGAAAAAGTGGACTGTAATTTAAGCGTGAAATTATTTCATCTGTGGCAGCATTTGTGTATGTAATAACGGCCACATGTCTATTTTCTATTTTGAACTTTTGCCCCCACTTATCTCGTATCTTATTTAAAAGTACAACAAGTGAATGAGTCTTTCCAGAGCCTGCACCTGCGAAAAGAAAGAAACTTTTACGACTTCCTTTTGTGATACACTCTTCCAATATATTATCAACAGATTTATTCATCCTATTTACGAATTTTATTGTTTAAGCATTTCTGTAACCATATTAATCCCTCTTTAATATAAGAAGGCGCCTGTATCTTATCGAATTGTTCTGTATAGAGTATATCCGTGGCAAAAGAAGCCTTTACATTTTTTCGTTTTTCCAAACAAGAAAACATCTTTTCATGAAAATCTTCTAAAGAAATAGCTTTTTTGAGATAATTATAAAAGGTCGTTATTACTCCCATTTTTGCCATTTTTTCATCTCTCTGGAATAGCTTTATATTAGTAAAAACCAATGAATCTTCAAAAGTATACGGGTATACTTCATATAATTCATCTTCCTTCTTTTGATTTGTCCAATTTACTGATATTGGTATCTGGTATGATATACAAATATTGCCTTTCTGCTTATTTGGGAAAGGTAATTCTAACAACATATCAATGGATTCTATTTTAAGCCAGTGTTTTATTGTATCATTATTAGTTTTTTGCTTTTTATTTTTTTGAGGTATTGCAGATTTCCATTTTAATTCTTCTTTTTCCAACCGTTCCTCCTGTGCATCTATATCTGTAATAATTAATGTTGGTATACCTAATTTTTGAGTTAAAGAATCAAATCTATGAGCATGACTTCCATTTATTTCTATGACCGAGATATAGAAATTATCCATATTCTCATCACGAATAAATTTAGGCATAAGAATTCTTTCTGCAGCTCCTTCCACAAGGATTATTGCATCTGCAAAGAATATGTCACAATGAGTTAATCTTATATATCTGGTAACAAACCTTTTAGTATCATTATCATCTCCAAATGTACGAGAAAGATTAACGACCTCTGATACTGGAATTTTTATGTGGTCATCAATGATTCTTTTGAAATATCTAAGATGACACATATCAACTTCGTTTACAATGTGATTTGAATGGGTTGAAACGACTAATTGAGTCGTCAAATTTTTATTGTTTCTTAGTATTTCATTTGCACTATCATTCGTCAAGGCATCCATTGCCTTGCGAATAAAAACTTGTTGTGCTTGTGCGTGCAAATGCGCTTCAGGCTCCTCAATAAAAACAAGATGAATAGGCTCAATTTGATTTATACCTGCTTTTTCTATTCTATCTAAATTAGTCCATTGCTCACGGAACTGAACCATTTTTAAATAGATAGAGATAAGATTACGTAATCCTAAACCGTTGTATTTTTCAGGTAAAGATAATTCATCATCACCTTGAACGGTAAATTGAACAGAAGATTCATGAGTTATTGAATCAACAATACTGACGTGACTTTTTACATGAATTTCCGGATTCTGAAAGCCTGGATAATTTATATTATTAAGTTCTGCAATAGGAGCCCTGAAACTTTTATCTAACTTTTCATCATAGGTTTCAGTTGCTCTTTTCATCTCTCCAAGTAACTTTAAATCATCTAAATCAAATTGCGTTTCATCTTCAAAATTAGATCTGTAATATGCTTGTAATTGCTTTGATAAAGTGTCTATTTCATTATCATTTCTACCTTCTGGATCTGAAAATTCACGGAATGCTTCAATACTATCAATTTTTATTAGGCTAACCAAAGGATTATTTTCTAGAGAAATTGATGGAGTCGCTTGAACATTACAGTCTGGATTTTCATAATCAATATTTTGCGAATCTAAAACATAGTATTTTATTTCAAAATACTTATTTAAATTGCCTATACGATTTAGAAAATCCCACATGTTTTGAGGAAATAAATCTACGTTATTTGCGTCTTTGTATTGAGGACTTTCCTTTATTTCCTTAACTTTCAAAGAGGCTGTTCGAAAATCAGCATATAGGCTTTTTATATCCTTGGGTTCGAACCGTAATCTTACACCAACTAAATCCTTCTTCCACTCTAATGAAGGAATTAATTTGTAAACCATGTATGCTTCTTTTTCGTCTACATTAATCCATAAATCCAAAGAAGGGACAAGATTATCCCATTGCTCTGGTGAAAGAAGAGACGCAAGGAGTGCATCTCTATTTTCTGTTTCATCATCAACGGCAACCCAACTATTTGCAAGTTTATTGATATCTCTCCAATTCGTCAATGTAAACTCACGAGTCGTAAAACGATTTTGATCCTTTAAAAACCAAATTATAGCACTCATTGCAGATGTCTTACCACTATTATTAGCACCAACGAAGATTGTTTGATCTATATTAAAATCAATACGACAATTTTTTAGTTTTCTAAAGTTTCGTATATGGATATGATCTATTCTCATTATAGCTTGAATTTTAATTTTTAATCAAAACTTACTTAAGTTTCTGTCTTATATGCAAATGTAAGGATATTCAACTATACTAAGAATATTTTTCTATATAATTTGGCGTAAAATTGAACTAATTCGCAATTTATATTGCAAATAGTCCTATTGAAATGATGAAAAATAGATAGGCTTTCTTATCTTTGCATGTAACGAAAGAAAATCCTTATGGAAAGAGAAAAAGACATAAACCGCATCAAGGTTGTGCTTGTGGAGAAGAAACGGACCAACAAATGGTTGGCCGAACAATTGGGCAAGGACCCTGCCACGGTATCGAAGTGGTGTACAAACACATCACAACCCGGACTGGAAACACTGCTGGAGATTGCACGTGTTCTGGATGTAGATATTAAAGAACTGCTGAACTCTACACGTGACGATGTTCAGTTAGTCAGAATTCAAAAACAGTAAAGCCAAGTAATGTTATGAACAGTAATGATAGAGCCAATCTCATAAAACGTATCAACACTTTAGAAGGACTGACCGATAAGGAACGTAGTGCCCTATTAGGTTTGTTGCGAGAGAATAAAACTTATGGTCTGGTATGGGAAGATAAGCCGGAGGACGTAGAAGAACGTCTTCGCGATGAACTGCCCATCTTAACAGAGGTTCCGGAACGTGCCATCCTCAGTGAAGATAAAGATGCTCCTAACCATATTCTGATTGAAGGCGATAACCTAGAAGCTCTTGCTACCTTGGCTTATACACATGAAGGGAAAATCGATGTAATCTATATTGATCCACCTTATAATACAGGGAATAAAGATTTTAGATACAATGACAGCTATGTTGATAAGGAAGATTCTTATCGCCATTCTAAGTGGCTGTCATTTATGAGTCGCCGTCTGAAAATAGCAAAAAAATTACTCTCTGAAAAAGGTAAAATCTTTATTTCAATCGATGAAAATGAATTTGGACAACTTAAATTATTATGTGATGATATATTTACAGAATCTAAATTTATAGGAATCCTAGTATGGGAATCAACGACCCAACCCATTAATGCTGGAAAGGCAAAGTTCCAACTACAACAAAAGACCGAAAATATCCTTTGCTATACAAATAACAAAGAAGATAAATACTTTAAGTTAGAAATAGATGATTCTCAGTCCCCTCAATATCCGCATAAAGGATTATTGGGGAATTGTCGCTTTGAAATTATAGAAAAATCTGATGCCGGACAATACCAAAGGGATACAATGAAATATTCAATTCTTGGACATTACCCTAGAGAAGGTAAAAGATGGCAGATAGGCGAAGATACTGCTAAACGACTCGTCGCACAAAATAAAATCGAAATTATAGATGGTATTGTAAAGAAAGCAGTTTATCCAGAAGATGAAATTGATAAAATAAAATATTTTCCTTTTTGGTCATTATTATTAGCAAAAGATTTTGGCTCTGCTTTAATTGCCAAAGATGAATTAAATTCTATAATAGGTAAAGCTGTAGGATTTGATACAGTTAAACCTACCAAATTATTAAAAGAAATTTTATCACATTTTCACAATGACATTGTTGTCTTGGATTTCTTTGCCGGTAGCGGAACTACCCTCCACGCCACTATGCAATTGAATGCAGAAGATAGAGGTCATCGCCAATGTATTCTTGTCACAAATAATGAAAACAACATCTGTGAAGAAGTTACTTACGAACGAAACAGACGAGTAATTCAAGGTTATACAAACGCGAAAGGCGAAGAAGTAGTTGGTTTAACGAAAAATAATCTTCGCTACTATCGAACCGGATTTGTTGGGCGCAGCCGCTCGATGCAGAATATGCGAAAACTTGTTAATCTTGCTACAGATATGCTTTGCATCAAGGAAAACCTTTATACGGAACAAAATATCTTTGGAGGGCAAAAGACCTATAAAAATGTTTTCCGCTATTTCGATGACGGGAAAAAACAGATGCTTGTAATTTATCGTGAAGAAGCCATCGATGAGCTGGTTGATATTATCTATGATATGGATATATCCCAACCAATAAAGGTTTATGTGTTCTCACCCAGTGAAGATCCTTGGGAAGGTTCGTTTGATGATGTAAGCGACAAAGTGGAGCTATGCGCTCTGCCACAAGCCATCTACAATACTTACCGCAGAATCCTGCCCAAGAAAAAGGATGCCGTCGTCATGCCTGAAGAAGATGCCCTGGCAAGCACTCAAGAAGAGGAAGACCTGTTTAATGGAATGTTGAACTTTACAGATGAGGAGGAAGCATGAAAGAGCAGCAGGATAAGAAAAAAGAGCAAGTAAATGTACGCAGCAGTGCAGCAGAATACTTGAATTATGTGGCATGCGTGGGAAATGATGAACAGCAGATAGAAATACGCTATGAAGATGAAAACATCTGGCTCACCCAGAAACTGATGGCAGCACTATATGGTGTAGAAGTACATACCATCAATTATCATATCAAAAAGATATTTGCAGACAGTGAATTGCAGGAAGATTCAGTTATTCGAAAATTTCGAATAACTGCCCTGGATGGGAAACAGTATAACGCAAATCATTATTCATTGGAAATGATTATTGCTGTAGGTTTTAAGGTTAACTCAGAAAAAGCTGTACAATTCAGAAAATGGGTAAATGGAATTGCAAAAGAGTACACCATCAAAGGATGGGTTATGGACTCGGAAAGGCTAAAACGCGGAACCTTTCTTACCGATAAGTATTTTGATGAACAACTGGAACGTATTCGTGAGATACGTGCCAGCGAACGTTTGTTCTATCAAAAAATAACAGATTTATATGCTACTGCCATAGACTACGACAAGACTGCATTGGCTACACGGCGCTTTTATGCTACAGTACAGAATAAAATGCACTATGCTGTCCATGGACATACTGCAGCTGAACTCATTGTGGAACGTGCAGATGCTACAAAAGAACACATGGGATTGACAACATGGGCTGATGCGCCGGATGGGAAAATACGGAAAAGCGATGTAGTGATAGCTAAAAATTATTTGTCAGATACAGAAATGGGACAACTTCAACGCATGGTTACTGCCTATCTGGATTTTGCAGAATCAATGACTTTGCGTCACATTCCTCTGACTATGGCCGACTGGGAACAACGTTTGAACAGTTTTATCAATCTCTTTGAATACGGTCTTCTTAATGATGCCGGACGTGTGACTGCTGAAATTGCACGTTTACACGCAGAAACGGAATTTGAAAAATACAGAATCATACAGGATCAGTTATTTTTATCAGACTATGACCGTTTTCTGCTGGAGATGAAAGAGATAGAAAAGAAAAACTTGGAGAATAAAAAAGGAAGAAAACAATGAAAAATATACCATACCAACAGAACGCCATCAATGAGCTGACCGATAAAACGATCCGTCTGTTAAACCTCGGTGGCAAACGACATAAAATTGTGTTTGAAGCACCAACCGGTGCTGGAAAAACGGTCATGACCTGTCAGGCTTTGGCAAATATAACCGATGAATTGAAAGAACGTGGTGACAGCCGTTATCAGGAAGTTGCCTATATCTGGTTCGCACCTCGTAAACTTCACCTGCAAAGTTATACCAGTCTAAAGAATGCCTTTGGTGAAACACGGAAACTTCGTCCTGTAATGTTTGACGAGATTGAGCAAAGTGAAGGCATACAACCCGGAGAAATATTGTTTGTCAACTGGGAAAGCGTAAACAAAGAAAGCAATGTCATGGTACGCGAAAGCGAAAGCTTTGCTTCTTTGTATGAAATTGCACGACGGACACAAGAAGAATACGATTTGCCCATTGTGGCCATCATAGATGAGGAACACATGTTCTGGTCAAAGACTGCCGATAAATCGGCAGCGGTGCTGGAACGTATCAATCCTGCTGTGGAATTGCGTATTTCGGCCACTCCCAAAACACTTCATCCTGATGAGAAAGTAAAAGTTTACCGACAGGATGTTATTGCTGCAGAAATGATTAAGAAGGAAGTAGTGCTGAATCCGGATATAGAACTGGATTTCAGTGAAGAGCGTACACTTAACGAAAATCTGATTAAGGCGGCATTGGCAAAACGTAATCAGTTGGCTGAGCTTTATCAGGAATTGGGCGTCAAAATCAATCCCCTATTACTTATCCAGCTGCCCAACGATGTGAAGGAAACCATGACTTCGGAAGATCAAGCTATCGCAGAACAGGTGAAAACCTATTTGGAAGCTATATGCGGGATAACCGCCGAAAATGGATTATTGGCCGTATGGCTCGCCAACGAAAAAGAGAATCTCGCCGGACTGGAACGGCCCGATAATATGACGCAAGTATTGCTATTCAAAGAAGCAATTGCTTTGGGTTGGGACTGCCCTCGTGCAGCTGTACTGCTAATCTTCAGAAAATTGCAAAGCGACCAGTTTACGATACAAACTGTAGGACGTATTCTGAGAATGCCGGAACAGAAACATTATCCGAAAGAACAGCTTAATATCGGTTATGTTTATACCGACATTGCAAAAGATAAAATTCAGATTGTCACAGCCGATTCCGACTATATCTTGAAAAATACGATTATGGCATGCAGACGTGAAAATCTTGAGAATGTATCTCTACCGGCTTACTATTCAGAACGCCCTAATGTGGAACGAAATTATTTAGGACCCGACTTCAAAAAAACATTGTATGAAGTGGCTGATGAATTCTGGAAACTGGAAAGAGGTGCCGGATTGTTTTCTATCGCTGAATTGGCCGCTTTAAGAAATGATAATGATGAATTTACTCCGTTGCCAGAAAGTGATGACGATTTAGTAAATGAAAACAGAAGACGGGTAAAGAATTCAATTCGTTTGGATGTCAAGACAATCAATGTGGAGATTCCGAAAGATGTACACTTCCAGAATGAAGAACAGATATTGAAAGTAGATCAAGTGCGCTTTGCCCGTAAAGCATCTGAAATAGACCGTGTATTTATGGCATATATAAGCGGTAAGGGACATCAATTTGAGAGTAAAGGTAGAGCCGATAAAATAGCCAACTATCTGCTTGAAATGCTCGCCGACTATTTTGGAATTTTCGATACAGATGCCAAGAAGGTCGTTCTTTATTATGATAACAGACCCAAATTTGACCGTTTACTGGACACTGCCTTAGAAACATATGCCCGTAAAAGAGAGCGAGCAAAGAAAAGATCTGCGGCAGCCAGAGAATTAAAACAATACAACTGGGAAATTCCGGAAGAAAGAGTATATGACAGCGAGACTAATCATATCGAGACAGCAAATAATCATGCTTTGCTGCCATTCGTACAACTTAACGAAGCTTCTAATCCGGAGAAGGAATTTGTGAAATATTTGGAAGAACATTCACAATGGATTGACTGGTGGTATAAGAATGGGGACAAAGGAAAACAACATTATGCCATTGCATACGGAAAATCTTTATTTTATGTTGATTTCGTTATCCGTATGAAGAATGGACATGTATATCTTTTCGATACGAAAAGTGCTGGAAGTGATGTAACTGCTCCTGAGAAACATAATGCCTTGTTGCAATATATACAGGAATATTCAACTAAAGATACACCTCTTTATGGAGGAGTTATCATTCAAGATGGAAGTAACTGGCTATATTCCAAACTGCCCATTGAGAATACAACTGATTTGTTAAACTGGGATGCTTTTTATCCTGAAAACGCATAAAGATTATGGCTAAAGGTATAGATCCGAAATTTGTTCACTACGGCATCCGCAAAGATGATTTAGCTATGATAGAAGCAATCTGTGAAGCGGAAGGTGTAGATTTTGACTGGTTAAGTGAAGATATTCTGAAGGCCTATCATGCCAAGAAGGTTGACGTGATAGAAATGAGTGATAATGAAACGGAAGACATCATCCGTAATGCAATCCAAAAAATACGTCAATAAATACGATTATGCTGATACAGAGAATTAAAATAAGCAATTATAAGACTTACTTGTCACTTGATCTGGATTTGACAGTCGATGATGATCGCCCTATTATTCTGATTGGCGGTGCAAATGGTGGCGGTAAGACTACTTTATTCGAGGCCATAAGCGGAGCTCTTTATGGTTTGAAAATTGAAAACAAAGAGCATTTCATGGAATTGCTCAATCAGGGAGCCTTAAACACAGCCAAACCTGAGATTTCCTTACAGATAACATTTGTAGGGAAAGTACTCGGTCAGCAACAGAAGTACATATTAAAGCGTGTTTATCAGTTAAATCCGCAAGGAAAGCCATTGGAAAGCGTATCGCTGAACATGAACGGGAATATGTATGTTTACGGTACGATGACTGCTCCCAAAGACCGGGTAAAAGCAGAACAGGAAATCAATAAAATCATCAAAGCCAATCTGCCTCAGGAACTGAGTCAGTATTTCCTGTTTGATGCAATGCAATCGAGTGAATTGCTGAAGAAAAATGTATTTGCCCAAACCATTCGTGATAATTTCGAGAATGTGTTGGGATTCAAAAAATACCTTCAGTTAAAGCGTGCCGCTGAAAAACTACAACAGGAATGGGCTCAACAACGTCTTGAAGCAGAAAAAGAAGCTCAGGAGTATAATGAGCTGTGCGCACAAAAGGATAAGCTGACCGCAGACTTAAATACTTGTATAGCAGAACAAGATACAAAATATAAGTATCTTGCGTCGGTAGAAGTGGAATATAAACGGGCAAAAGACGGTGCCCAGGAAGCATCTGCCCTTAACAAGAAGATACAAGAGCTTGCCGGCAAAATTGACGATATTGTAAAGCGTGCAGCAACTTATGCTGAGGACCTGAAAGCATTTGTTGACAACATAGAAATTGATTTATTCTTGCCTAAATTAGCTTCAAACCTGGCACAAGAAATCAATAATATCTTGCACATAAAAGAACAGCTTCAGAAAGAGAATACCGGTGCTTATCCGTTGGAGACATTGAAAGATGTGACAAATAAAATTATAACTTACTTAAAAGATTTGTCACTGTGTAGTGAATCTGTGGATGAAGAACAGGTTGTATCTCATATTGTAGCTATCCAAAATAGCACTAATAAAGAAGATCCTTTTGGTTTTCTTGACGAAGCGGAAGTAGCTGCTTTATCTAACTTGGTAAAAAGAACTGGCTCCAACCAGTTCATTGCACTTGACCGCCAGCGCCAGGAACTGGAAATTCAACTTTCGACGTTGGATAACTTACGTTCGCAAAAACAGACCTTGGAACAAACACAGGCCGGTGGTAACGAATATCTAATTCAAAATTATGAAGCCGCTCAGAAACAGATAGAGAAACTGAAAGTCCAGGAAGCGACACTGAAAGCAGACATTCAACGTCTTGAGAAACGGATTCATCAGTTTGATGTACAAATCCAGCAAGAACCTGATATTAAGTTCGATACTTTGGTCAAGCTCAAACCTCTGTTTGAAAAGATTGCAGACAGTTTGCTGAAGAAGAAAAAAGCCCAGATTGAAAGTGAAATGCAGCAGCAACTCAATAAGTTGCTTGTTTCATACAAAGGTCATATAGCCAAAGTTGAGTTGTCTGACAGCATTGAACAATTCAATATAAAACTCTATCATACTGCCGGAAATGAGATTTCATTGAATCAGCTTAATGCTGCATCCAAACAAATCTTCATCCAGGTTTTATTGAAAGTATTACGAAACCTAGGAGATTATAATCCACCTGTAATGATTGATACAGTAATGGGTGTTCTTGACAATGAAAGTCGTGATGCCTTGATGGAAGAATATTTTCCTCAATTGGCAGAACAAACTATTTTGCTTTGTACTACCTCTGAAATCAGAACAGACAGCGACTACATCAAACTGGAACCGTTTATCTCTAAAACCTATACACTTCATCGCAATGTAGAAGCACAGAATACTACGGTTGAAGATGGTTATTTTGGTTTAACTCTTAATCAGTAAAAGAAATGAGCATCATAAATTTTTCAAATACGCGCCAAATGGAAGGATTGTTTGATGCAATCAATCCAATCAAGGAACTGATTGAATCAAAAATCAATCTTTCCAGAACGGCTGATCGGGAGAAACGTATAAACTTGAATCAGAACAAGATAATGCGTATTTGCTTCATCGTGGGACTAAGTTTGCCTACAAAGCGTTCCATAGATGATTACAAGGACATACAATTGTCTGTATCATCCATAAGAATTACTCCTAGTTTTTTCACAATGCACGATTTAAGCACCTTATATTCGGCATTGTTAAAACTAAGATATGCAGACTTGAACATTGATTGGACTCAAAACGCCACCCTTTCTCGAATTATCGCAGCAGAAATGCTTCGTGGACGTGACTATCTGATGGCTGACAACAATCTGGATTCCTTCTTATACGCCATGAACAACAAAGTAGCCATGGCAAAAGATATTCCAGTTCTGAATCTTCTGATTGGTAATTATGGTGATGAAGAAATGGAAGCAACTTTGGATATAAACAGTCGTTCCATTACCAACTCACAGATTATTATTGCGGGAGCCACAGGTTCCGGAAAGACCAATTTGCTGGCAGTCTTGATTCAGCAATTCAGAATGTTATCCACAGAATCACAATATCCCGTGAATTTCCTTTTGTTTGATTACAAAGGAGAGTTCAGCGATATACAGAATAACCATTGGTTATCTCTCTTCGATGTGGACCGTTCTTGTATTCTGGATCCATTGACACAGCCATTGCCTTTTACTCCATTTAAGGATTTCACTGGACGCTCTATCAATGAAATTAATCTGTACTCTACAGAAATGTCTTCTGCTTTATGTTCTATAGACCGAGTAAGTGCGAGTGCCAACATGAACAACCGTCTTAGTGAAGCTATTGTAGAAGCCTACAAATCGACAAATGGCGCCCCTATTTCATTTGAATTAATGCTGAAATGCTATCAATCACGAATGAAAGATGCAAATAATGATGATAGTATTTCTTCTGTTCTGAAACAATTGGTTAATGCGCATATCTTTGAATCAGAAGATAAAGTTTCTTTGATTGATGACAGCTACATCATTAAAATGGATGGATATCCCAAAGATGGCCCTATTGCCAAAGCTATTGTGTATTTCTTGATGTCTAAACTTAACAACATTTATGAGCTACTGGATAAGCAAGCAGTAAATGACGAAGTTGTACAAATACGTCATTTTTCTATTATTGATGAAGCTCACTATATGCTTGACTTTGACAATCGCCCTCTTCGTAATCTAATTGCTGTAGGCCGAAATAAAGGTCTGAGTATTATCCTTGCTACTCAGAATATGAGCAGTTTCAAATCAAAAGGTTTTGACTTTTATGCCAATGCTCAGTATCCTCTGATTATGAAGCAGCAGACTATTGACGATAAGGTCATCAAAGACTTGTTTGGCGTGAGTGGTCAGGAACTTCAAGAAATCAGGACAGCAATAGCAGGGCTTCAAAAAGGTGAATTGATTATTAAAGACCAGATGGCTTTTGCCCTTGGCATGGGAAATAAGTATAAGAAAATTAATGTTTCGCATTTGATATAAAAATATAGTTTGAATTATGTGGTCGGATATTGAAACGTCAAAGGACCTATTAGGTTATTCAATACACGCATCATTACTTAAAGATGTTGTAACTAATACTAAAAATTTACCAATTACAATTGGATTATATGGAGACTGGGGTTCAGGAAAGTCAAGCATTTTAAAGATTCTTCAAGAGCAATTGGAAAAGGATGATGATACTGTTGTTATTTATTTTGATGGATGGTCATTTGAAAGTTTTGACGATGCAAAAATGGCTCTCATTCATGGTATAGTTGATGCTTTAGAAAGTAATGAGAAGTTTTTTGCAAAAGTCAAAGACAATACAGAAGGTGCTTTTAATACTTTAAAGGAAGCTTTTGTCGAACTTAAAAAATCAATCAATTGGATGCGTGCGTTGAAAATTACTGCAAAAGCTGCCATTCCTGTAGCTTCTGCAGTAGTTACAGGAGGAACATCAATTATACCTACTTTAATCTCTGTTTTCCAAGAAAACAAAGAACATCTCGTTAATCTTTTAACGGGAGACAAGGCAGAAGAATTCCTTCAGAAAGCTATTAATTCAGAAGACGTTGAGAAAAAATACAAAGCAGTTAGAGAGTTCAGAACAGACTTTGAAGCATTAATAAATAAAAGTAAACAAGGGCGAATAGTCATTTTAATTGATGACCTTGATAGATGTTTGCCTAGGCATATCATTGACAACTTAGAAGCAATAAAGTTATTTCTAAATGTACCCAAAACCGCATTTGTTATTGCAGCAGACCAATACATAGTATCTAATGCTATCAAGAGCGAATATAAAACGATTATAGAAGCATCTAAGGAGGATAGAGCACATGACAATCTTGGTGAAGCATATATGGAAAAGTTTATACAATTACCATACACATTGCCTAAACTTAGTCCCAAAGAAGTTGAAACATATGTAACATTATTATTTTGTCAATCAGCAATTGATGAAGAAGATTTCTTAAAAGTACAAAAAGACTTCGCCTCATTTGTGAGTAAAAACAAATTTGAAAAGTATGGCTGGGATAATATTAAAAAGATTCTTTCTGTTGACGATAGTCAAGATTTATCTTCAACAATAGGCTTTGTTTCTCATTTTTCTTCAATAATTGGTAATTCTCTTAGGTGGAATCCACGTTTGATAAAGAGGTTTTTAAATGCCTTTGAAGTTAGGTTTAGTCTTCTATCGAAGTCTGGTCTTAATAATGAAAAAAATCGTTTTGCCCTCCTTAAACTAATGCTTATAGAGCAAAATTCATTAGATCGTTTTAATCAAATGAATTCGTGGGCTATGTCAAGTCATGACACTCCTAAAGAAATTCTAGAGCTTGAAGCTATCGTTGATGCAGGTAATAACGATTTTGGTAAATATAAAGAATGGAATACTTTTGAGTTAAAACAAATATTCGCATCTGAACCGAAATTCAGCCAAGTAGATATGCGAGAACTGTTTTGGGTTTCTCGTGATAATTTGGTTGATCAAATGAGTGGAATTGCATTGATTCCACCTCTTGTAAAAAGTATATTTAATAAGGCTTATAATGCAGATTCTGATAGTATAAGGAAAAAGATATGCAACACAGAAATTGTAAAATTATCACCTGAAGGAATAAAAGATATTTTCACTCTCTTAGATGCAAAATTGTTAACGTCTGCTGCAGATAAAAATGCATATGGAGTTTATTACTATTGTGTTTTGAATAATATAGCTGGAGCGTATGAAAGTTTCTTGGAAATACTTTCAAGAATAGATACTAGCAAGATTCCTTTCTCATTAGGAAGTAAGTTTAAAGATATCTTAGAAAAATACGGAAATGATGAAAAGTTAATAATGCTTATTGAACGAAATATTCGATTAATGAATTCAATTAAAAGTTAATTATGGGAACATCGCATAGGCATAAATTAGGTGTTGTTGGACAACCTAATTGGGGAAACGTATCTTCTTCAATAACTGGACTTGCTAATGGAGTTGCAGAGTTAGATATGCTTGACAATAATCCACCAGTCAATATGACTCCACAACAAAAGTCAAAAAGGCAGAGAACGCTCGGCACCCGAATAAGCCAGAAATATCATCACGCTATTAGAGATTTACTTCGGGCATCAGGAGGAAGAGTAAAAGTTAGTAACGGCCAATCTCGTGCGTTTGGATATGCAGGTATAGTAATAGCCGAGGGGATAGCTGGTACATTTCAAGAAATTGTAAGTAACGGATTGATACCATGGCTTCAACGGAATGGAATATCTTCATTAGAAGAGATGTCATGCCGTGATATACTTGATATCATTAGAAAATACATAGATAATGGTGTAACGGGACTAGATGACACTGCTGCAAAAGAAGCATTGGAACATATAATGGATCTATTAGAGAGTCGTATGGATGATGACTTTTCCAGTTTTGAGGAAATTATGAACAATATTGTTGCCTCAGATGAAATTAAAGATTTACTTGATGAGTTCTTTGGAGTTTACATTTTTAGTTTTCTTTCTCAAAGCTTTGCAGAGAAACTTGAACAAGAAAAGGGTACGGAAACCATGTCTGCAACCATGTCTGAGATTAAAGAGCAAATTATTGATGACATTAAGACTGGGAAAAATGGTCGTTCTGTAGATTCTGTTGATTGGAGTTCAGAAGAAGGCAGAAATTTTATAAAAACTGAGTTTAATAGAATACTTTATATACTAGCAGGAAATGAAGATTAAAACCACATCTTATAGAGTTAATACACTATCTAAAAAGGATAGAAGATTAACAATTGGCATAGATATTACATTGCCTAATGGAAATATTAAAAGGACTTCTGCAATTCTGCAGTTGCATCCAATAGCTTACTTTCTTGGTAAAGTTCCTGATGTTTCTTTTAGTCTGTTATATTTTTCCGCGATAATTTATGCTATTGACAGAAGTGTTGAGCGCGAACGTTATTCTGTTGATGGATGGTCAAGAGAATTTGAGGTGGAAGTCTGTATTCCAGAATATGAGTTATTTTCACAACATAGCAATTTAATCAATAAAATGCTTTCCTTTTTAACAGGAGATTTCTGGAATTGTAGCTTTGTGGGAACTGCATCTGTTCCATCAATAAAATATAAAAAAAGTGCATATTTTGATGGCATAACCAGAGTATCTCTATTCTCAGGAGGACTTGATTCATTAATTGGAGCAATTGACTATATGACTAATAATCCAAATAGTAAAGTCTTCCTAGCATCACATTATGACAGTTATATGACGGGACCTAAAAGTGATCAAAAAAAGATTGATTTAGAATTTAGAAAGAAATTTGTAGGAAGATATTTATATTTACCTGCAATTTTAATAGAACCAGGTGTTTCTGAGGAAACATCCTGCCGTTCTAGATCATTAATGTTTATAGCTATATCACAAATAATAGCTTCTTATGCTCAATGTGATATAACAATTCCCGAAAATGGTTCTGTTTCATTAAATTTTCCTCTTTCTCCCTCTAGAAGAGCTTCTTGTAGTACAAGGACGACACATCCTATTTTTCTAAAACAATTACAAGAATTAATCCATGTCCTTGGACTACAACCCAACTTGATTAATCCATATGAAAAAATGACGAAAGGGGAAATGGTACAAAATTGTTCTGACAAGGATTATTTATTACAAATAGCAAACAAATCAAATTCATGTGGAAAGCGTAATATGCACCAACATATGTATGACAACAGACAAGCCACACATTGCGGTCATTGTATGCCTTGCATGTATAGGAAGGGAGCTCTAATTGGAGAGGTAGACAAAACTACATACGGTAATCGTTTCATCACATTGTTTAACAAGAAGAAAGACAAAGTATCTCAAGATTTCTTTGCAATGCTGAATTTTTTGAAGAAAGAAATTACGCGAGATGACATTAAGCGTGAATTATACATTGCAGGTATGATAAATTTTCCGGACATTGATGAATATGTTGATTTGGTTGTTAGAACACGAGCTGAATTAGTAAGAATGTTGCAAGCAGATAACAATTATACTATTAATAACTATATGGGCTGGATATGATAATAGATACACATTGTCACTTTGATATGATGCCTAACCCTGAATTGTATATACAAAATGCCGAATATAAAGGTAATATAATTATAGGAATGACTAATTTGCCAAGTCATTTTTTATTGGGCTATGAGCATGTAAGACAATATAGGTTCTCACGTTTGGCTTTAGGATTTCATCCATTATATGCAAGCGAAAATAAAAGTGAATTACGGCTATTCAGCAAGTGTTTAGATAAAACTAGCTATATCGGTGAAATCGGTCTAGATTTTAGTAACGAAGGACTAAAAACTAAAGATGATCAAGTTTTCGTTTTAGAGAAAATATTACAGCTATTAAGTAAAAAAAATAAAATAGTAAGTGTCCATTCCAGACGAGCAGAGAAAGTCTTGCTCGAAATGTTGGTTACCTATGGCATTAAGAATGTAATATTCCATTGGTATTCAGGTCCTCTCTCTCTAATTCCTAAGATAGTTGAACATGGATATTATTTTTCTATCAACGAAAAAATGACAAAGACTAATAGCGGAATAGAAATAATTAAGCGCATACCCCGTAATCTTATTCTAACAGAAACAGATGCTCCTTTTAATAAGGTTTGCTCAATTAGTAATACTCTGACAAATATAGGTTTGGAAGAAAGTGCTATTTATGATAATTTTAGCCGCCTTATATCTGCTATTAGAAGATAGTTAGGCTCTATAAAATTTGTGTGTAAATGGAAATACGGGATCCAAGTTTGAGTCTCGTATTTCCAGATACACAAAATTTCAGGTGAGGTGCATACAGCGTTAATTATTTTTACATTCCGTGTCTTATCTTCCTAAAATCCTCTTCATCTTTCTCCATGTCAAGCAACTTCTTTTCGTTATTAATACATTTTTGTGCCCATTCCCTTACCTCTTGTTTTTGATGATCCAACAACTGTTCAAAACATTTGATATTCCTCTCGTAATATGGGGATATATCACCACTCCATGAGAAAGAGCCTAAATTAGATGAAATATTATCCCTCACATCTTTTCGTTCACCGAAATTATCCAGAAGCCAGATAATCCATTTATTGAAATACTCTTTTTCATTTCCATCGTCTTCTTTTTCAAAGCAAGGCACCATTAAGGCAATCCTTGCAGGTGCAGACTCTGGATTCTCTATGCAAAGCTGTTTGATTAACTCTTCGTTGATATCAAATAGCGGACCTTTGTCAAAGCTAAACCCAGACCCCAGTTCATCCTTCACTTGGAAATAGAACAAGAAAGTATCTGTTCCCAAAAAAGCATTAACAAATTCCGGCCATACATCATCGAAATAATCCTTTAACAATTCTGTGAACACTCCTTCAGTATTTAAATGCACCATCTGAGTGTTGTACAAGTCGATAAACTTCCTGTTTACTTGCTTTGCAAATTCAGCATCATGCCATAATTGTAAGGCCTCTACAAGAAGACGGCTATAGTCATATAGTAAATGTCCCATATTGCTATTTATTTGAAACTTTAACATCGCTTCTTTTACAATGTTAACAGTTTCGTCTAGGTCGTCTTTTCGCATCATGAATCGTTCTGATATTACGTATGCAATCAAATCATTTGGACGACCAGGAAAACAATCTCTCAGAGCCTTTAGTATTAACAAGTAATGTTCGGAACTATTCGACCTGAAATACTGGAGATAAGTAGCTAGATAGTCTATCGTCAGAACTCCGCTCTCTTGTTCTGAAAAAAGCTGATAAAAATGACTTATATTATCGTCTTCGGTGCTGGCCATTAATGATACATATAGGTATTCATGTCCGTCATCTCTTAATCTCTTCAGAAACGACAACAGTGGTTTCTTTTCCTTGGCGCATGAAGATAGGTTACCCAAAAACGGGCTATAGAAGTTTTGGGGCATTGTTGCTAATACATTAAAGATGGTATCAAAAAGTATTCCTAATTGTTCGTCTGCGGCTGTTGTTACTAATCGTTTTACAAACTCGATAGGAATATACTTGTTATCCTCAAGTAACGCTTTCACTTCTTCAGTATTAGCATATATCTCCTTGTCTATGAACTCAGCCGCCAGCGGAACATACAGTTTCTCGGATAACTCGATTTGTTCTTTGTCGTTCAGTCGGTATTGTCCATGCTGTATATACCTGGCTTCGTTCAGTTGCATTTTAAAAGATTGGTTCCTCATTTTCTCCATCAGTTCCGCAATTCCTAAGGATTTCGCGTCGATGCCAAAGGTATGTACCATCTGGAATAAGGCCTCATAACCAGTGTCCCAGGCATAGTTTTTTAGTTCTGCTATTTTCTCCAAGAGCGGAACAAAGACTTCCTTTCGTACTGTACGTGCCCAATTGTAGACTTTTCTTTCTGCCATTTCGGCCAAGAGATTGACAATCTCAGGATTCTTGTTTATCCATTCCAACAACAAGTCCCGGCATCCGTACCAGTATTCGAAGATTTCATCCCAAGTATTCGGTGTATAGTCCTTCCTGTTCTCAAATCCGAACTTCTCGGCTCCACCTATCCGGACAAATCCTCCGTTTTGTAATGCAGCTTCAAAGCAACGTATGGTTAACGGTATATAAGTCTCTCTCTCATCGATGAGTCCTTTCAGGGTCGCCAAGCGATCCTTTAGATTTACTTCTGTTCCTGCTAAATAAATATGGAACAGTTGAACTAATTGTGCCGTAGCATTATTACCAATCTCTTCATTCTCGGCCACGGCCAATCGTGCCATCATGAATACGCCATCATGATAACTCTCGCGGGCAAAGCAAAGACGTTCTAAAGCCCAGATTATATTCCGCCTTACATCACCATAAACCTGTTTTCTCAGCCAATCGATATCCTTGTATCCAAGCACCCTCCGTAAATGTGTAGCTATGGCGGCTGGGTTCACGGTACTCATGGCGAGGAAAAGTTCAGAACCCAAGCCAGAACATAAGTTCTCCTCGTCGAAAAAAGGGTGGTTGATGTCTGCATTGACAAGTTGCCCTACCATTTTAAATGCTTCCTTGTTACCGGACATCTGCTGTATGTGCTTACAGAAACCTTCGCTAATGGCTGTTTGTACGCTTTGTGGCTGTTTTTTGATGTCCTCAATAAGTTCATTGAAATGTATCCGTGAATTGCACACATATTTAAACCACTCGGCAGTCAGCCAGACAGCTAGTGGGAATGGCCTTACATAAAGCCACTTGCCTTGTATATCGATCAATGTCGGATGGTATTTTGTTACTATTCTTACCGCGATACTCCTCCGCTCTTCATATGCCATTCCGTTAAGTGGCGTTACGTGATTGTTACCTAGCAGGTATACAAAACCCTCATGTGTAGCATCTCCATAAGGGAAGGGCAAACAGAGTGATAATGTTTGCCAAATCTTTTTTTCCTCTTCTTCTTTATTTGGGGTAAGGTTTAGTAGCCTCGGCATCAGATGTGTAACATCCTCGGGACCAGCAATTTTGTTATTATTGTATGCCCTAACAAGTTCTATCGCCATTTGGGGATATCCACCTGCTAACTGTTTGATAGCCGAAATGTCATTTTTATTATGTTCATCCTCGTGCAGTGCCTCACTAATATAGTGTCCTATTCTCTCCTCCATATCTTGAGGTCTTAACTTAATAACAGGGAAAGTGATACGTTCAAGCTCTTCATTGAAATAGTCATGATGAGCAAAAATCAATCGAAATAAGTTATTGTATTTATCTCTGATACTGATAATTTCCGTAACAAGTTCCATTGGGCAGTCATCCACGATGATAATTCCATCATTTTCGGAATTATCTTTCAGCATTTGCTTCAACTCGCCCATCAGTTTATCTCGATTACCATTAAATTTCGTATAGTATCGATTTGGTTCGCGTTCTGTCTCCTTGAAAGCTTCATAAATCAGTTTTGACTTCCCCATTCCCGATAATGCTGTCAATAGCAACGTTGAAGTATCATCGTCCCTCAGTTGGTCGATAATCTCTTTCGTCTTATCATTTTCTATAAAGTAACCAGTCTGATTCAGATTATAATCGGATTTGTCTAATAGATTTAACAGTTGACGGCTATCAACGTCGCGAGCCACACCGGTGTCGGCAATAAACGTATATTCACGATTGTCGACAATGGAGTCCAACAATCCGCTTGGAATAAAATTGGATGAAGGCATACAGATAAACTCGTTGTTGTTCCCATCAAATCTACCTACTTCCGACATATAGGCAACCATATACAGTACGTCGTCCGTACCTTGGTAGAAGATACCTCCTCCAGACGTTCCTTCAAAGTTTATTTTAGGACTTAAATTTTGAAGTTGAAGTTGAATATCTGTACTTGCCCAACTTTCCCTCCCCCGTTTTACAACATCGTAGATTTTCAGAGAAGTGTCATCTTTATGAAAACCACAGAGGATTGCTTGGCCAGATATATCCGTTGTCAATATTCGCACTTGGTCAAGTCCCGACGTGGGCATACCGTTGGGGGGTATCACACGCAACACAGTAGCATCACCCTCTTCTGGCTTTTTGTAGTAAACCACGTCATCCACAGTTAAGTGGAATATCCGGCTGTTCCTCTTGAGCAAAATACCTATCTGCTCTTTGTCTAGAGGGCCATCCTTGGTATCTTTTTGTATTATATGTGCAGCAGTAAGGACATAGAGGTTCTCTCCGACAGAAACGATGATGCCCGATCCTTTATTGTTGTTGAAACACTCAATCTTAACTGTTACCTTTCTTAGGGCTTTTATGTTTGCTTTTGTCAGATTCATAGTTCTTTGATATTATCATGTACTTCAAAATTCCATTTTTCACATTCGCCTTCATTTAAAAAAGGAATACCATTTGTTTCAATCAGTTCTAATTTATAATTAAAATACAAATGTACTTTTGTGTCCATCTTCCTTTTCGTGTGACATAAAATATGAGCAATTGTAGTTCTATCGGGGTGATTGGAACGTCCGTTGCCTCCGTTGGTCGATATAATAAACTTATCACATTGGATAATATCCAATAAGCTATTGCTAGTATTGTTTCTACTTCCATGATGCGACACCTTTACGAAATCAACGACTAATGGGTTTTCTTCGGAGTAGCCTTTTTCCTCTCTCAGGTATCTCTCCACGTTCTGGGGATAGCTGTCGCCCAACATCAAAATGCTCAGATTATCACACCTAAGGATAAAGGCTATACTCGCTGCATTTGCCAGTTCATTTTCCTTCTTCAAATTAGGCTCTGAGGGTATTTCTTTTGCTAATTTATCGAGAGGTTCCTCTAGGTCTATCGTATCCTTCGAAGTTGCATTCAATAGCTGCCTCGCTTCATCTTTCTGTTTCTCTATGACCATCTTCATGACATCCTCTGTAGGTGATATCACTTCTATGCTGGCAAAAGGCCAATCAAACTCCATCCCCTCATGCAAATCATTACGCCAGACCATTCCATGTTGCCTTGCCAATTCATTCAACCTTACGGATAGCTGCATACCGTGTGCGGCATTTGTATACTTACTCGCTGCCACCTCTACGTGACCAGCGCAGTTTGCCCATACCTCTTTAGCTGGTATCATGTTATCGTCCAAGCATGTGTCTACCAACTGCAGAATACCACCAATATGGTCTTCATCATAATGGGTCAGTACCATAAGGTCAGGAGTGCCCAACTCATTCAACTTGCGCTTAAGTTCAAACCCACAACTCCTTGGGCCACCATCAACAACGACAAATCCCTGAGTATCTCCACGAACGCATTCTATAATGAACGCATCGCCATGTTTTACAGGAAGGAAATAAATCTTACTCATTTATGTGTCTATATTTTTTGTATCTACAATACTTCACTTATATATATTGATATGCTCTTCAATCAGTTTTGGCTCTTTAAGCCAATCAAAATCAACAAATGCATAGAGTCTTTTCTTATTCCTTTTTGGATGCTCTTTCTCGTTTCTTAAGGCTCAAATCCTGCAAGGCCTTTCCCATTGCATCTTCTTTTGCAAGCAGAAGAATATCGTCATCTAGTTGAAGCGCATAAAGCACCCTAAGATAAATGCCTATTGCCACTGTTGATGCACCTTTCTCTATGCGTGAAACTGTAAGGGGCGAACAAGTGGCACGTTCGGCAATCTGTGCGACACTAAGATTCCTACGCAATCGTGCTAGTCTGATTTGCTCACCCACAATTTGCATCTTCTGCTCCAACTTCCTTGGCAACTTGGTACCCATCGTACTTTTTGTCATAGCTCAATATATCATATAATATGTAAATATAGCGATTTTACTTTATTTTATGATGTGTTACAGAAATAAATCTTCAAATTTATTTCTGTTGAAATCTGCTTTGGTCACATTATTGGGCGTTGGAGATATTAAATGCTATTATATTATTCATAAAGCTGATATTTTGCAGATAACAAACAATATATTGTTTATAGAAAGATAGCAATAATTTGAACAGAAAAAGAAATAATACTTCCTTTTCTGTTCAGAATATTACTACTTAGGCAATCTTAAAAATAGGACCGCTGTCACATAAGTCTGTTGTTTGTATAATCACCGAGACACTGACCACACACAACTGAACTATCTCAAGGCTCTTATGGCCGCTGAAATCTCGTTTCAGGACCCGATTTATGCCTATTAAATGAAGACTGAATACTTCGCAAAATAATCATAATGTCCCGCTCGGTTTCAGAGCCATTTTTGTACCTTTTCTCATCAAAAAACGGCATTTTTCACAAGTTTTTGTACCGCACATTTTGATATTCAAGAAATTACACTTACTTTTACTTTCCAAAATGGAGGTACAAGCCGAGAATGGTGCTAAAAATCACTAACTTACACATTCTCAGATACTTGCCAACCTGCTGGTTGTACCTTTTAGAGTGCTATACTATTGATAATCAAAGATGTACACATACTGTATCGATACTGACGGATAAAACTTTGTGATAATATTACGAGAATGTATGCTGTCGAATTTCTGGAGCGGACTATCAATAAATACGGGGAAATCGATGCCTGATTCCTCTACCAATGCCTTTAATATGGCTGTAGCATATAGCTGTTGCTCGCCTTTCGACAACTTCTCCTTACTAATGATCTCCCCCGACTTATCAATTAACTCAATTTCAATTATATCCTCTTTCAATTCAATGCGCACATTATGAATAAAATCGGCTTTATGCATCAATACACTAATCCCAGCTAATATCTTTCTCTCTAACGAAAAACGGCGTTTAGCTCTCAACTCAAATAAGAAGGTTGTAAGCTCTGCAATTAGCCGTTCAGCAATAGCATCTTTTTCTTTGTCTGACTCGTCAATGCGCACATGCTTAGCCACTTCTGACAATTGCTTTTTAAGCACCACAAGCTCCTTATTCAGTGTTCCAATTTGCTCAGACAGTTGGCGTGATTGAGCTTCGAGTTCTGTCAACAACTCGTCTATTTCAGTTTTATGTATTCTGATCGCTTTAATATCTGCATTCCAATCATCATACTCTGCTGCAGATATTTTTTTATGGGTCTTTGCTAAGAAGAGGGAGTTGTTTTTTATATCCTTGACCAACTGCTTAAATATAGCACTGAATGAATATCGGATATTATCATACAAAGCTTGTAGCTCATTCGTCTCATTGTCGGTATAATCCAATAATACCTTGATATCGCCAGGATGGCTATGATTAGCGTCTGCAACATTTAATTCAAAAGCCTCAGATATTACATGCTCCAGTGCTAACCTTTGAGAGTCAGATAGTTGCAGTTCCGCGATATTTTTTGCAATTTGGGTCTGCACAGCGGTTAAAGTATCGTTGATTGCGATACAATTGGCGACCGAGGTTTTGATATTTTTTTCAGCGACAACTTGATCTCTTAAGTGTGTAAATAATTGGCCTGAAATTGCAAATGGGGCAATATCAAGCATATCACGCAATTGTAGTTTTAATTTATAATCCTTCTCCTTCAGTGCGGACAATAACTCCTTTTGCTTATTAAGTTCCTCGACACTGATTGCGTTCCCTTCTCTAATTAACCGTTCTTGAAGTTGTACAGACTCTGTCCTACATTTCAGAATTTGGCCGTCAACAACATTGCGCTCCTCTTCCTTAGCGCTAATTTGGGACTCAATATCTGCCAAACTCGAGGTAAGTTTATCCAATTTCGACTTACTCGCAGTAGAACCTGCACTTTTCCTAAATTTCAACCGCAGGTTCTCTAGGTTCCTTTTGATATCTTCGTACTTTTTGATCCCAAGCACTTCACTATATGCGGTACTCAATCGGCGTTTTTCATCGATGGACTTTACTTCTGCAAGATTAACTATCTTCTCTGCATCAAAGAAGAAAAACTTGGCGATGTCTTTTGATAAGATGAAATCATTAATAAAAATATCGTACCCTACTTCTTTAGCCAACTCATTGCACTGACCATCAATCAGGACATCGACGGTTTCTATATCAAGGAAATAATCATAGGTCCTCTTGATCGTTATCGAACTACAAGGTATTGATGGAATAAAAACGTCTGCGAGTGTTATCTCCACATAATATTGAGCATTCTCCTTAATGTATTCACTATCTATGGAATATCCATGCTTAGCTATTTGTTTGCGCTCTTCTGGGCTTATTTCATAAGAGTTAACGGTATGTACTAATGTTTTATGCAATCCTTGACGAGCATAGTTCTTATACCCTTGAGCATCGTTAATATCTCTTCTAAATTTTTCATCTACATCCACCATTAATTTGCCATATAGGCACCATACAAGCGACGTAAGAAATGTTGTCTTACCAAAGCCATTATTCCCTGCTATGAGAAAAATATTCTTAGATGCAGGTTTGAAAGAGACTTTGTTGTGTCCCTTATAGGCCCTATAATTATGTAGTATTATTGATTCTATAAACATTACTGACGTTGGTTAAGATAGTTATCCAATCGTTTTTCGATATCCCCCTGAAGACCATTATTATTCATTAAAATAGTCTTACTCTTTTGTAATGACACCAAATCATTAATCAATTGATAATCTTCGGGATGTTCTGCACAGACTTTCTCAAGAATTAGACGCTCCTGATATTGCATGTTTCCCAAAGGCATATTTCTTTGGTATACCTCATTATAAATATCCGTAACTTTTGGCGCAAAATAACCATCACGATACCAATTGATTTGTATTGCTACCAACTCTTGATTGGATATTAACTCCATATGAGGTTTAATTTGCTGCATTTCATGCTGTAATTCCAATAATTTACGCAGCATCTTGCAACGATACTCAAAGGTATAATTACCCAGATTGTGCCCATCTGCATCTACAGCTTTTTGCCCATTTCTACGAGTTGAGTAGCGATTTCCCGAGACATTGCGTCCTTCAACCATTTCATCCCGATATTTTAACAACGGAGCCATCCACTCATTGCCGTTGTTAATCAAAGCCTTCATCGACTTATCCTCTTTGACCACGGTGCATACCCAGCAACCGAATCGACTCTGCCCACATGAAGGTTGAGTCTTATCGGTAATTACCGTGGGGCACTCATAATCATCTGCAGTCGCATTGGCATATATCTGGATTAATTTTTGGTTATCATAACCCCAAGGCGATGGCATCTCTTTCAATATATGCCACACCTCTTCCAAATATAAGTCTTTGATTGGCGGGTAGGTATATGTATTGGGGTTAAGCGGATGTTTGGTCAAGCGTTTCCCCTTTATCTCATGACGCCGAATGGATTTCGCTCGGGTTGCACTTTCCGTCAGACGGGTACCAATAAGCACAATAGCCTCTCCCATTGCATCCACTTTATCCAATATGAATTGAGTGGTCGGCTTGATCTTCAATCGATCAGTACACCACCGAAATGTATTGTTCGGTACAGGATAACCTTTTCCCAAGAAACTGATCCAGAAGCTATCTTCCAACTTTGGGACTGTAATTTGTACCGTAATAGGGAGCTTCTGTTCAGAGGCGGCTGTACGAATACTATCTAGAACCTCTACTATATAGTCTGTAATAATTGGGTTTTCGACAAGTGTATCGTTATTGACCACATATACCTGCCTAGCCAGTGCGGCATCACCTAACTCCTCTCGAATAGATAATAGAGCTTTCCACACTAAAGTTAGGACAACAGTACTATCCTTTCCTCCGCTAAATCCAATTATCCAAGGAATGTTATTATCTTTTTCGAGGTATTGGTCTTTGATATCCTCTATTATATTGTCTATACGTTTTGACATACTATCAATATCTAATCTGACTCACATTTATATTTCTTGAGATCTCAATAAAGAATGAATATCAACCTCCAATAGATTCGCGATTTCTTGCAGTTGAGCAATAGAGGGTTGCGATTTATTAGAGCACCATCTTGATATAGTATTCTCTGATTTCCCCATCTGTTTGGCCAGCCATCTATTTGTTTTCTGCTTCTCAACAAGGGTAACCTTAATTCTATTCATCACTATTTGTTGAATATTCGACATGCTTATTCAATTTATGGCCATTATTTGTACAAATATACCTTTGTTTTTTAGCTCACGCAAGATTCTAACTCTTTTTCTTTCTATATTCCAAGCAATAGATTATATAAAAACTTGGCTTACCCCTGTATAACTCGCATAGAGATAAGCCAAGTCACTAATTACCCCAGCCTCGTCAAACAATGGGTTTCACCTGCTCCTCGGGTTGCCATTCTGCAAGTGAGACAATTGCTTGATATTGCTCCTTAGTCAGAACCGAATTAGAATCGTCCGAACATTCGTATTCCCACGGCAGTTCGTAGACGGAGCCTTCTTCCTGATAGCCCATATAGTTGTGATAAGAGTCGGAAACCAAACGCACATAATCCTCTTCGAGCAGAATCCTTAAGAGCTTCTCGGCGTCATATATCAGCAGCGGTGCTCCGGCCTTATACAAAGCTGTAGCCACTTCAATGGCCAATCCGGCATTGGCAGAATAACTGTTGGAAACAACAATTTTCCATCCCTGTTGCCGGTAGTTTGAGGCAAAGATATTCAGACGCGAAAGCCCCAGTTCACCGTAATGGTCAGTTGCGAACCGTATGAAATCCTCCGGACTGTCAATGTCGTACATTTCCGTCACATCCACGAACTTCTTCCGCTTGTAGTAGACTACATCACGCAGTTCATCGGGAACATCCTGCGGATCTGTATAGGTGCGCCCCCTGAATCCACGTTTCCAGTGATAAGCCTCATACACCTCGTTTGCTATGCGGAAATAGGTGCAATACTTTCGTATGGTCATGGTTTCCAAAAGAGGGGCAGAATGCCCGTGTACCGAGTCCTTCAATGCCTTGATGGCTGTTTCCCAATCTTCCACCTCAATTTTGAAATTTGGCACAATGCGGTTGAATTCCTTTTGTGCAATCCGTCCTATACGTTGTTGGTACGGCAGGTTATGTGCCACGTAATCGTTGAACCCGTCGGGATTAGCGACAATGACATCAATCAGCCGTTGCAGATAGTCAAAGAGGCGGATTAGGTTCTCCCTGCACCACGTATCATCTGGCTCTGCATCCGTACACTTGGAGTCATTTGTAATGATAAAGTTGGTCCGCTTCCGATCCGTAACACGGATTGACCGGGAATCCCCATATCTGCTTGAAGCGACATGGAACCACCTGGTCTCCATCGGGTTGAATGCAAGCCAATCCGCAAGGAATGCTTCCTGACTGTCATGTTCCCCCGAAGCAATCAATTCCTCGGCATCCCCCCCACTCTTCTGGTGCAGGCCGTGGCACTTCGATATAGAATCCACGGTACTCATCGTCGCCCATTACAGCCAGCCGCTCGAACCGATGTTGAATCTCAACCAGCCATTCAAGCATATCGCCACCAACGACAATCTCCCATTGACGACTTTCTCCCAACGTCTCCAAATGTGAGGCATTCAGCCTAACCACCTTTGCCAAATCTGCAAAGAACTTTCTATCTATAATCTTTCTTTCGTTCATTTCTGTATATCCATTAAATCTCAATAAACCTGACCGGATCAAATCCGTTCATCAGGTGTTCATACTCAAATACATATCCCATCTGGTTGCAGGCAATTCATTATTTTTCAAGTATCTGCTGTTTTCCAGGAACTCCATATGCAGATCACTCATGTATTGTATCTTCATATTACTGTTCTCCTTTCCTTGATTGTTCAATCTGTTTCCCTATGATTGCCTTCACCTGCGCAAATGAAACCGGAGTGAAATCATTGTTGTCCACTCCGACATCATATTGTGTCGGAAGAAGCATACTCAGCCGAGAAGCAGCATCCTTTCCGGTATTGTTCCTACGAGTATGTACGTGTCCAAAAAGTTGCCAGGTGTCATCGTATGAGCCGCCAAAGCAGAGGAACGGACAGTGATTCAGATAAATCTTCTGTTTATCCACCTCGATATACATCTGCATCGTTATCTGCTCGAAGTATTTCGAGTAATTCTGCCTCAGGTTCTTGATGTCGTGGTTGCCGGAAATAAGGTATATTTTCCCGTTCAACCTGTTCAGTACGTTTACCCATTCGGCAGAACCGCCCAGACAGAAATCACCCAGGTGGAACACGATATCCTCCGGACCGACCACTCGATTCCAATTAGCTATAATCGTTTCATTCATGTGCGACACATCCTTGAATGGCCTGTTGCAGAACCTGATTATATTGGTGTGGTTGAAGTGGGTGTCGGATGTAAAGAACACCCTGCTTCCGTCAAATTTATAATTCATAATCTTTCATTCATGCGCATCACTGCGCGGTTAATAATACGTTACAATTCAGCCCGTGGACGGAATTGACAGAGAAGAGCACATCGTGCGAACGTGTCACCAACAGGCACATAATAAAAACCGTCGAAAAGTTTGGTAAGGACTCTCCGACGGTTTTCATTTATCGTTTCAGCGGGATACCAGCATCATCGTATCCCCGATGTTCCATCAAACGTTCGTCGGAAGATATCTCCAAAAGTATAGAATGCTCCAATGCCCGAAGTATGGACACACGACAATCTCTCAAGGCATTTTATGCCTCGATCCGATACGGTGTTCCAGTTGTTCATTCTTCTTTGCAGCATTGTAATGCTTATGTTTTTATATTCAATTGACGGCGCAAAATTACGGATTTTCTTGAGGACCAGCAAATTTCTTTAGAGAAAAGCCGATATTGTAGCAAACTACGCAGCCCATAGTGCAAAAGTGCAAGTGCAAAGACATTAGTTATATCTCTAACTCTGATCGAAATTTATTCATGAACAGCCTCATTAATATTATAACTTCCTTAACTTAATTTTTTAACAACTCTATAAAGATCGATTGAAAAATGCAACATTGGAAGAAAATAGACTTGCACGTATAGTTGGTGGAGATCAAATTGCTATGCCTTAGCAGGCAATAAAAAAATATAGGATATCATTTCGGATCATTTAGTTTTCATATATTAGTGATAACCATAAGATTACTTTCGATCTGTATGAAAGGAGGATACTCTTGTTTACGAACTAATGTCATATCTACTATACAAAGAGCATGGAACTCTTTTTATAAATTGAATAAGACGTCGACTAATATTCTTCGATCTGCAGGACAGAACTTTAGAACTCAAGTCGCACCGAATAAGTCGATACTGAATTATATTATCCAAAATTTAGATCCACAGCCAGTTCTACTACAAGATGTATTTCAACTTGCAGAAAACTATTTTTGAAACTTATTGTAAAATATTGAAAAATAACAACATCGCTGATTATCAGGATCAATTTATTTTCTAAATCTGGAGAACAACTACCACCGCTAAGATAAAATAATGAAATGTCGTTTTTTACGATCCTTGCAGCAAGGAATTTTACGTAAACCTATATCATTGGGAAAGGCAACACATAGGACGTTTTTCGTAATTATTCAAGGACATGCAAATAAGTACAATTCTATAGAGTATAGAATGAAACTATGTATCGACTTTATAACCTACCTGTTTACAAAATTCATCACAAACACATATGTATTATAGTAAGTTTCGCTATATTTGTAAATAATTATCTCCATAAATATGGAAGCTAAGACTATCATAAAACATTTAAATAGGTTGTTACTGGATCCTAACAACTATCGATTCATTGATCGTCCAGAATACAAGCCTGTATCAGATGAGCATATTGCTGAGCCTCGAATACAGCAGCGCACAATAGAATTTCTCAAAGGGAAGAACAACGAGAACATATCGGATCTGATCGACAGTTTCAAGACGAACGGCGTACTGCGGCAGGACCCTATCCAGGTGCGCCCTTTAGGAGATAATTACGTTGTCATTGAAGGCAATCGCCGCACTGCAACGTTAAAATACCTATACGAACAATTCCAGCAGGGAATGGATGTCGGAGTATTGACAGAAAGTGACTTCAAGAGCGTAGAACTAATTGAGTTGCAGGGGCAAGATCGTCGCCATGAGTTGATCGCCATGGGGCTCAACCACATCAGTGGGAAAAAGCGTTGGAGCCCGGTGAACCAGACTCGGATGATCCGAGACCTACTCGAAGAATGCAATATGACCGAAGACGAGATATGTAGTGCGTTAGGCATTACCAAACATTACCTGCGACGCAGTATGCGGACGCTGTCCTTGATTGAAAGATATAAAAACAGCGATTACGGAGACCAGTTTCAGACGGATAGGTATTCCATCTTCGAAGAGATCATCAAGAATACAGCCTTAAAAAACTGGCTGGGTTGGAACGACGACCTGCGTGCCCCTTCGCGCCTCGACCGCGAAGAACGACTGTTTTCATGGATATCGGTCACAGAACATGTGCAAAGAGACGAAGAGACGGGGTACGAGCAGATATCCAAATTAGAGCCAATCGTCACCAAGAGTCATGAAATCAGAGAATTGGCAAAGTTCATCGAAGACGAAAAGGCCTTAACCCAGATGGAGGAGAGTCGTAGCGTCACAATCGGATTCGCCTCCAGTGAGGCCGTAGGCGAAATGCGACTGCACAATGCAATCGACAATATCGATTCAGAGGTAAATGCCGTACTACGCTTCAATGACTACCTCTCAAACGACGACTACACACGCATCGGTCGACTGAAAACCAAACTGGAACGGCTACTACCTTCATCGAAAGAAATACGCATCAGCTCCCTGAATAGCAGTGTGGCACCGCGTTTCCTACAGGTATCAAAGCACTACTCCAGCTTAAATATACGTAGGTACCGCAAGGTTTCTGAACTGAATATTGGAAAGCTACGCCAGCTCAATCTTTTCGTCGGGGAGAACAACTCAGGTAAAACTACTCTACTGGAAGCGGTCTACCTACTAGCGCAACTCAACGACTTGAATGCCTTTCTCAACCTGGAGCGTTTTCGCGGCAAGTTCTTCCGGGATTTCAACGCCCTGTGGGTAGATAGAAATTTCATCTCTGACATTGATATTGCAGGCCATTTCAATGGTTTAGAAACACAAGTCCGCATATCGAAGGAAGAAACGCAAGAGAATATCGATCGGACTGCATATATCTCTACAATACGGGTTGACGCGAACGCTGGAAACGACGAGTTATCAAGCTACGTACACCTGTATCTGAATCGGGAGCCGGAACTCTACTACCAAAAGGCCCAAAAGTTGTGCCGATCGGCGTTTTCCAGCCCGTACCGCTACAACGATTCAATACTACGAGAGGCACATGCATGCGCTGTAAAGAACAAACGTATTGACGAGATTACAGATTTCATCCGTGATCATATCGACTCGACCATCGAAAAAATCGAGTTACTCGACATACATGGGGAGAATCGTTTCTTCGTTACATCGAAAACACACGACAGTAGTATCGACCTAACCAAGTACGGTGAGGGGCTGCAACGTATCTTCGAAATAGCCCTACTGCTTTCCTACTGTTCTGACGGTATCTTGTGCATCGATGAAGTAGACAGCGCGATCCACAAAGGATTGCTAGTCCACTTTGCCGAATTTGTACAAAAACTAGCCTCTAAATACAATGTCCAACTGTTCCTTTCCACGCATAGTAAAGAATGCGTTGATGCATTCTCTAGAACGCAACATGGGGATATGATGGCTTTCGCCCTACAAACAACACAGGATGACGCTGTAGATTTCCGATATATGGAAGGCGAGAAGCTCAATGAACTTATAAACATTATCGATCTCGACATCCGATAATCGCTTATGGAGAAGATCTTATTTGCATTATGCGAGGGACCACATGACGTGGCCTTCCTATATAGAATATTGCGGGTGAACGGACTCAAAAAATATTCGAAAACAATCGGTGCATTCCCTCCTCCATTAGACATATATTTTACCAAAGAAGCGGCAGGAGAAAACCTCGAACGGTTGAAACTAGAGGAAATACGGAATAGACGTCTGCCATCAGAAGTTCTCTCATACGGTGACAATGTACTTGTATTACTATACGCTATCGGGGGTGACTCCAAAGTTGAGTCCAGAAAAAGACTGCTGCAAGACATCGGATCCATGTACGGACGCATTCCCTTTGAGAAAGAAATCAGAACAGGAGCAACTGCCGAGTGTTCAGTACTTTATTTTTTCGATGCGGATCAAAAGGGAATTGATGCACGGCTACAAGAAGTTTGCAAAGAACTATCAGAAATATTGAAGCAAGAAGTCTCCCTATCGGGAGATCCACAGCAATATCGGCACGCCAATGGCATCACCTATGCCGCCCATATTTTCGCTGAGGCGGAGAAGCAAACCGGTAAACTAGAAGACATCCTCCTTCCACTAATGCAAAAGAATAACGAGGTGATTTTCAAGAAGGCCGAAGAGTATGTAACACTACATGATCCCCAAAGGCTTCCACGACTAAAAGTAAAGTGGAGTAATGAAGGATTGATGGAAGTGCGTGACAATAGTGACAAAGGAGAATATCACCGAGACAAATCAGTTATCGGCGTAGCAGCCCAATTGCAAAACTCAGGGGCAACAAATGCCGTCTGCATTAAGCATAGTGACTATCTGAACCGAGCCAAAATCGTTTCGGATCCCTCCTGCATAGAAATTTGGCATGCATTCAAAGCATTAATCGCTCCTTAAATTCACTGACTGATTTCTAAAGTTGGATTTTTTCTCCTTCAAACACTTTTCCATCAAAATTGAGGCTTGAGAACTACACTTTTCCATGTAATCATCAACTTTACTTTATCCCCGTATTCATATATACGTTCATTAAAGTAAAGTCAAAATAAGGGAAGGAAATGCCGTCGCAAATGGTACGCATCTACCTAAATGCGTGGAAACATATTACCGGACAATCCCGACCGACAAAGTTCACCGATGAAATACTCTACCCGGAACATGCGGAGAAAATTCTCGACACGCTGCATTTTTTGCTTCAGGGCGAGGTCGGGCGTGGTGCAGCACTTGTTATGGTATGCGCAAGGGACGAGGGATTGGTACGGGAAATTGTCCATGCGAAAATCGTTACCGAGTTCCGGCACGTAACAAAAACCGCCTATAACAATTACCTGCACGAGCGTTTCACGGAAAAAGAGAAAAGCAGCATCGTCGGAACGCTCCGTACCAAGATTGGCTACACGAAAGAGGAAGACGGACGCATTGTTTTCCTGCCCGACAAACCGAGCTACAAAAGCGTGTTCCTGCAACTGTGGCGCATGATGAAATCGCTGGCAGAATAATTTTCCTTTTCCCTCTTTTTCGGTTGTTATAACCGGGCAGGGGGATAAGGTGCGGGAGGTCATTTGTCGTCGTAATGCCCCTCTACGGTCAAGACCAACACGGTAACTTTCTCCTCGTATATGTCATAAATCAGGCGGTCGTTTTTTGATATTCTTCTGGAATATGTTATCGAATCGCCTGATTTAAGTGGTTCGGGGTGTCCTGTCCCTGTCCTCGGATGCTCCATCAACTCATTAAGCAGCTTGACGAGCTTCTTGTATTGCACGGGATTGGATTTCTTGTATTTCGATACAGTTTTTATCGCTATTTGGGTAAATTCTATCTTATACAAGCTCATAGCGTTTCCAAGAATTTATTAAGTTCTTCCTTTGTAGTGCAGGCCGTGACATTGCCCTCCCTGTATTGCCTGCGACCCTCTTCGAGCCTCTCTTCAAGCTCCGGGGAAAGGACAAAATCCTCTTCGTAAACGGGGGTCAGCATATAGGAGACCTTTCCCCTGCGCCTGATTACCACCTGCTCCCCATTGTCGGCGAGTGCAAACATGGATGCCTGCTTCTCCCGAAATTCTCTTGACGTGATCTGAATGACTGCCATAACTTTTATAATTTACATTGTGTACCAAAATCGGTACACAAATATAATGCCTTTTCCCGAAACCGTCAAACTTTTTGCAAAAAATCAGTCTCACGAGTGCGTTTCCCCTCTCATGTATTGTTAATTCCGTTCACAAAAATGTCTTCCGGTGTCCGGCAAGCAATGACAACCCGAAATATTCCGCATTCGTTTCAAAGCGCTCTAACTTCGCACCACGAATCCGTGGCAGACCTCACTGCCACGGTGCAGTCCGGGCAGGTGCGAGGCAAATGTTTTGCCGTGAGGGTCGCCGAAAGAACTGCCTTGTCAAAGAAATGACTTCTACACATGATTTGGAATCAAAACAACCCGACACGATAGTCATCACTTCGGTCGATACATTGAAAACCGCTTTCCAGCAGTGGACGGAGGAACAGGAACGACAACGCCGTGCAGCCGAAAAGGAGGCCATGCTCGACGAGGAAACCGTCCTGCACCGCCTCGGCAAGAGCCGGGCCACGCTCTGGCGATGGAACATCTCCGGCTATCTCACCCGTTACAAGGTCGGCGGCAAGAACTGCTACAAACTTTCTGACATAGAACGAATAGAAGGAGGACACAAAAAATGAACGTGGAACAACTGACAGCGAGTATCGCACAGCGTGACCCGCTCTTGGCAAACGCAGTCAGCCAAATGGTCGGCTATATTCAGGACAAATGGGCAGCACCATACCCAACCAAAGAGCAGACGGAGACGGTCAATGCCTACTTGCATTCCGTCCATGCGGACGGTGACGGCACGATGAACGAGACGAACATCGCACACCGCAAAATTGCCTCGCAGGAGATAACCATTAACGCAATCCGTGTGCTTGACCATGACCAGCTCGACCGTTTGCAGGACGTGCTGAACCATATAGCGGAAGACAAAGGGTATTACATGCCTGAACGGGAATACGGTTTGGTCAGGTAGCTGACCAATGTAACACCATAATATCATAGACTATGTGTAAAGAGAAACAGACCATACACTATTGCACCATTCTTTCGGCCGGACAGTGGGATTTTCTTTTGGACGGCAGATTTTCAGGCATAAGACAGAAATGTCTGCATCGACTGATGACCAGTGCGGTACAGGCAAAAACCGTTTATAAAATCAAGGGCATTGAAATAGTTTTGGAGGTGGGACAGATCGCAGCTTCCGACGTGGAACTGGCGGAATACTTGGACTGCAACCGCAAGACTATCGGCAAGCTCATTGACAGCTTTAACAGGCTCGGTATGCTGACCACCCGAACCAACAACCGTACTTCCATACATACCCTGCATTTTCTCACGGGCTGGTATGCCGGGGGTGTCCTTATAACCAATCCGTATTATGTCAGACCTTCGGCTACCGCCAAAGGACAGACGGGCTATGTGCGGACACCTCTTTCCGTTGATCTGTCATTGGAGAATAGCCGATGTTCTGTGCCTGACGGTAGCCAAAGCGAAACGCCAAATGCGGACAGCACGGGAAGCGGGGAAGCCGCCCTTTCTTTTTCCCTTTGCTCGCCTGTGGCTTCCGACTGTCAAACTGGCAAGTCGGGCGACAAGGACAAAACCGACCAATCCTCTATCATAAACAGTGGAGAGAGAAGGCCGGACGATAACGGAGAAGAAAGCCCCAAAGAGGCGCAGAACGGCACGATTGGCGGTGAGGATAACCCGAATATAGGGAAGAGGAATTGAAAGGCGCAAAACGCCGGATTTCAAACGAGCCTCCGTTGGCGTGCGTGAGTGACCGTGCTTGCACCGGTATAGCCCACTATAACTTCTCCGCTACGCTCCGATGTTGTGGGCTCTCCCGAGGGGCTGGGCGTTGCCCCGTCCCACTTAGGGCGCTGCCCTAAGAACCCGGCAAGGGCGGTCTGCCCTGTGCAACCCGACCAAAGAGTGCCCCCCCTCTTTGGGAACTCCGCTTAGAGGTTTTCACCCCTAAGAACCCCAAGCAGGAAGTGACCCTCTCCCTGCACCCTCCGATTAAGGCTCTGCCCTAATAACCCATTGTGAAACTAAAAAGACAAACAAACTTATGGCACAAAAGACATCAATCAACATAAAGCCCTGCAACGTTGGAAGCAGCAGTCCGCATAACAGGCGGTCAGCGGAATACCTCGCCAATATCCGAAAGGAAAAACTATACATACGCACCGACCTCATGGCTAAAAATGAAGCGTGGGTAGCACCTGAACTTGGCGATACGTCATTGGCAGACCGCTACAAGCAGATAGCCGCAATGGTCAAGGAGAAGACAGGCCGGGCAATGCAAACCAAAGACCGGGAACGGGTGAACAAAAAGACAGGCAAGGTGACCATTGTGCGTGGCAGCACCCCACTCAAAGAGGGCGTGGTCGTAATCAAGGAAGACACCACGATGAAGCAGTTGCAGAATTTCTGCGAGGTGTGTAAGCAGCGTTGGGGCATCACAGCATTGCAGATATTCATTCACCGGGACGAGGGGCACTACATCAATCCCGAAGACACCGCCACATGGAAGCCCAACCTGCACGCACATATCGTATGGGACTGGATGAACCACGACACCGGGAAATCCTGCAAACTGAACGAGAAAGCCATGAGCGAAATGCAAACCGCTTTGGCTGAATGCTTGGAAATGGAAAGGGGCACTTCAAAAAAACTGACGGGTAAGGAGCATCTGGAGCGGAACGACTATATCCTTGCCAAACAGAAGCAGGAAGCCGAGCAAGCCAAAGCAGAAAAGGAAGCCGCCCTTGCAGCCAAGGAGAAAGCCGAAGCGGAAAGGCTGTCCATCGAGGGAGAGAACAAGGCAAAAGAGCAGTACGGCCTTTCACTTGACAACGAGATTGCCGACAAGGAAAAGCAACTCAAAGACGAGCGAAAAGCGAAAATGGACAGCATTTTGGATAGTGTAGGCAGTATTGTAGGAGTTGGCAAATCCGCAGCCGTTGAAAAGGAAAACGCCAAGCTGAAAGCCGAGAACGAGCGCATTAGAAAAGCCTTTCCCAATGCCGTAAAGAACAAGGTGGAGGAACTGACAAAGAAATTGACCACAGAGAAGCAGGGAAGCCGAGCGACAAGCAATCATCAAAAAACGGGACGAGGCAGTCCGGCTACTCAACGAGCAGAAAACGGACGAACATAAACATATAGAACGTGCCATATGTGAAGCAACGGAAAAGCAGACGGAGATTATCGGAACTCTTAACCGGGAATTGCGTTGGAAATCCGTATTACTCGATACACTGGCCGATCTGTTGTACAGGGCAGGCGGCGTGTTCTGCCGTGCCATAGCCGCCATTATCGACTTCGCCACATCAAAACACAAATCCATATTCTCGCCCGACGAAGCTGCCGACATCAAACAGGTCATGCGCTCATACGGAGGTGAGGACACGGAACTGCAAAAAGCCGTTGGACGATGGCTTGTCGGATATGCGGAAAGCCGGGAACAGTCGGATGAAATCGAACTGAAGCACACATACAATGAGGTAAATGATATTGCGCAAGGAGCGTATGATTGGAAAATAGAAAAAGGTCAGCAAGGATTACAAAGATAATCACTGCAATAAAAGAGTGTGCAGCAGCGGAAGAAAACTGCTGCACACTACATTTGCAAACGGTCTTTATACTTTGATTATCACAAGATAATGGGCTGTGTAGTCAAGATAGCGAATTATGTCCGCAGTCCGCAGTTTAAGGTATCCGGTTGTAGTCCCGTCACTGCAGCCATACCATTCTTCATGAACTACTTCATCATCGAAAACGACTTTTACCCGATTCTTTGTATCGACAAGGGTACTTAAGGCTGTTGCAGCACCGACAGGAGTCTGCAGCATATCGTACAGTAATTCCGCTGGTGAAAATGATACCCGTGCAATACCGAGCACATGGCTGAAATCTTTTGACCGAAAAGGCTTGTCACCTTTCGTTACGAATAGATAAAAATCCGTTTGTTGCCGATTACACAGAAAAAGTGTCTTGACCATCTTCATAGCGAGTTTTTCATTGATGGCCACACAATCGTCCATTGTGATGGCTTCGTCCGTATCGACCCGTTCGAACGGAATATTCAATTTTTCAAGGGTTTCATAAACCGTCTTTTGTAACTCTGTCTTGAACGTAGCCGGAGCCACATTCATAATTTCACTTATATAAAACATGATTTTACTTTTTTGATTTTAATACTTTGTAATAATTCATAGCAGAGATAGATGCCAACATGATGATAATTCCAGCCGACTGCAACGGACTGATCCGTTCATGCAGGATGATTCGTGCGCACAGCACGGCAACCGGAAGTTCGACAGTCATCAGAATCGAGCTGATTCCGGCTCCGATTTTCGATATGCCCGCCGCAAACAGAGCTGTGGGAATCGTTGTGCCGATTACGGCAAGAAATACCGCCCAACCTGCAAACTCGTTGCACAGATAATTTCCAGACAAAACCGTTTTGCTGTTTATCAAAAAAATGCAGAGCGAGGAGCCGACCATGATCGTCATACTTTTCGACTGCCATCGTACACCTTTTCCGCATCTTCCGTTTGCAATGATATAAACGGCATAAGTCAGCGATGCACTCAAAGCCAACAAGGTTCCCTTTACAGAGAAAGTCCATTCGTCCGTTTCAAGTACACCCCCAGCCATGATCGTGCCGACCAAGATGAAAAATACAGTCAGCATTTCCAAACGTGAGGCATTTCGCTGGAATACAATCCATTCCAGCAAAATGCTCAACCATGTAAACTGCATTAGAATTACGATAGCCAACGATGCAGAAATGTACTGTACGGATTCATAATAGAGAAAATTCGTCAGACCGATGGCGCAACCTGTCAGAATCAACGGTAGAACATCCTTGCTTCGGATATTGCCATTTTCTGTTTTACGCAATAAAAAGGCACAAAGACCCAATAACAACGCAGCCAGAAATGCTTGCCAAAAGGACAATTCTGCTGCATTGAAGCCTCTTTGGTACGCGAACTTCACAAAAGAAGACATTGTACCGTACATGATTCCACCAAGTAGAACCATCAAAATGTATTTGAGATTTTTCATTTCAAAGTTGTTTAATTAGTCACCAAAAGGATATAAAAATGACTGAACAACCTTGAAACTAAGATTGCATAACATGATTTCCGCTATAATCCGATAGCGGAAAAGAGTATATCCGGTTGTTCAGCCTAAGGCTGCCACCGGGGGATTGTTCGTTGTGAAGAGATTAGAAATATACATATCACTTACTTTCAAAAATCGGGTGCAAAAATAGCAAAATCTTGTTTAAGAGAAAAAGAAAAAAGAATCATTTTGGATTAGCGGACATAATATTGATTCTGCAACCAAAGTATTAAATTCTTTTTGTGTGACATTATAGCGACATTTTTAGAATTTCACTCGTTTAAATATTTCTACAATACAATATTTATATGTTTTATTTTCAATAAATTAAATAGAATAAAGAGATATTTATCTATCAGAAGCCTAATACCCCAATCGCCTTACGTCGTTGGGAGGGTTACCATACAATCTGCAAGCAGTAGCGATGAGATTGTCCGCTATCGAGGTGATTATAAAGCGGCAAACGGATAGGCAAGGTGTTTTACGCGTATCGGAGAATTTAGCCTATACCTGTTCGTGTCGAGTAGGTATCCGACAAGAGGGATAAGAAAGAATTTGTCCCTTATAGTGTTGCCTCATTCGACAAGAACAGGGTTATATTTCGTTTGTCTTTCATTGGTCTTTCAACACCACCGTCCGAGCAATGACATCCCAGTTTTAGGTGCAGTTTCGGACAACTGAACAGTCTCCAATTTTCTTTTCAGTTATTTGCACGAAAACGGTTTACTTTAGTTTTTCTCCCTTATATAAATACTAAAGTAAACTGAATTATATATGCACGCGCGGCTGGTAAACGTTAGTCGAACAATCCGTTTACTA
>ERZ779896.579-NODE-579-length-44739-cov-7.766113_pt1 | contig 44739 bp, 56 predicted proteins | sample MGYA00511067_ERZ779896 | MGnify/ENA primary metagenome ERZ779896 (study PRJEB29588, sample SAMEA2161597) | human gut metagenome | biome: human gut; feature: human-associated habitat; material: faeces | place: Denmark | collected 2008/2010 ... | reverse complement strand
GGTTGGAAAATCCAACTACCCCCCGGTTGGAAAATCCAACCACCCCCCGGTTGGAAAATCCAACCACCCCCCGGTTGGAAAATCCAACCACCCTGGTTGGAAAATCCAACATAATAAAGATAGATGATATTAATACCTCTTTTGATAATGATAATACCGGGGTAAAGAACCCCGGATTATTCCCGGATGAAGAAACAAAGGTTGAGGAACCAAAAGAGAAAAAAACGTTGTTCCGCAATTCCGCCGTTTACAAAATGGTTAAATTTGAAAACGGCGTTGGCGTGGATTATTCCGAGTTTGAAAGTAAGTTTGCGACCCCGGAATTTGAAAAGGTCGATTTGGTTTATTACTTTCACACGGTTAGCGATTGGAGCGACCAAAAAAATATGAAGCGTACTAAAAACGGTTGGTTGGCGACCGTCCGCAATTTCATACGGGGGGACGTCGAAAAGAAAAAGTTGCATTTGAAACCCGAATACAAAGCCCCAACGCAAAGATTGAACGTTGCCGGGGCTATTGAGTATTTGAAAGATGATTATTAACATGGAAGCATTACCCGAAAAGACAAACAGATTGCCACAAACGTTGCCCGAAAAACGACAATCCGCCGCCGTTTTGCTTTATAGCGGAACGGCAAAAGCAATTGACGTTCGCCGGGCGATGGTTGAGTTACCGGAGGTTGCCAAAGCATTAACCCCGGTTGAAAAGTATATTTTCGTGGCGTCCACAAAAAAACAGATTGCCGAGATTGACGACGAAACGTTGATTGCCAAAACCGGGCAAATGTTCCGGTTTATCGCAATGGACGTGGGGTTTATCATTCCCACGGAAAACCGGGACGATTGGACGTATATTTGTACCCGGTTGTTGGATTTGCTCAAACGCTATTATTCGCAATTAACATTATCCGAGGTTAAATTAGCGTTTGAATTGCTGATTACCGGGGAATTAGACGACTATTTGCCAAAGGATAGGGACGGCAACGCCGAACGGAAACATTACCAACAATTCAACGCCGATTATTTCGCAAAGGTATTGAACGCATATTGCCGGAAACAAAACCAAGTTATCGGCAAAGCATATACAGCGTTGCCGGAACCGAAAAAGGAGTTAAGCCCGGAGCAAATCCGGTATTATCGCAATCAATCGGTTATGACTTGTTTAATGTGCTTTTTACGGTATAAATATACCGGGCGTTTAGTGTTTGGATTAACCGACGAAATGTTTGTTTATAATTGGTTGTTGGGCGTTCGGTTAGCGGATGAAGTGAAAGAAACCGAGGACGACCGCAAAGAAGCGTATAACCGATTTTTGGCACGTGCCGCCCGTGGGTTCGTTAATGAATTTACGGTTTACCACGTTCGGAAACAAGGAACCCAAAGCCCGGAAATTGATTATACAGCCTTTGAGGTTGCTCGGCGAAAAGAGATTAAACGGACTTTCGACCGGATGATTAAGGATGAAATTTATATTTACCATTATTTAAAATTTGAGTATGAAAATAAATGATTATATAGAGATAACGAATGAAAATAATTTAGATTTAATGAAAAGATATTCGGATAAATATTTTGATTTGGCTATTGTTGACCCGCCGTATGGTATTGGGATTAGTAAAAATCCTATTAGGCAAATGCACAAGAAAAAAAATTGGGATAATGAAATACCAAGCAAACAATATTTTGATGAATTATTTCGAGTGAGCAAAAACCAAATAATATGGGGGGGGCAATTATTTTGATTTGCCCCCGTCACAAGGTTTTTATATATGGGATAAAAAGCAACCGGAAAATTTTTCTTTAGCGATGTGTGAATACGCATGGTCTTCTATTCAAAAACCTGCAAAAATATGGTCGTTGAGTGTTATGAAAGAACAAAATAAGATACACCCAACACAGAAACCAATAGAATTATATGAATGGCTTATAATGCGTAATTGCGAAAAAGGTTATAAAATATTAGATACTCATTTAGGTAGTGGGAGTATTGCAATTGCAATAGATATAATTAATAAGAGAGAACAATTAAATTTGCAATTTGTGGGTTGTGAATTAGATGCAGATTATTATAATAAAGCAATTGAAAGAATTAAAAATAAAACTATAACACAATATTTATTCTAATGAAAATAGATTGTATTATTGGGATTGACCCCGGAGCCGCTGGGGGTATCGTGGTTTGGCGACCCAACCACAACGCAACGGCAATTAAGATGCCTAAAGACATTAACGAGATACGGGATTTTCTCAACTATTACAAAGAGATTTGCACGCCGATTATCTTTTTGGAAAAATTGAGCGTTCGCCCGGACGACGTAACGGTTGAGGATGCCGGGGCAAACATGGGTAAGTTGTACCGCATTCAAAAGATGTTGCAAAACTTTGAGCATTTGAAAGCCATTATAACCGTCGCCGAAATACCGTTTGTTTTGGTAAATGCTATGAAATGGCAAAACGACCTTAAATTGCGTATCAAGGTCAAAGGGAAAAAGGAAGAAAAGGCAGACCGCAAACGACGGTTCCGGGATATTGCCGGGAAATTGTACCCGGAGATTACCCCGGCGTTGTGGAATGCGGACGCAACGTTAATAATGCACTTTGGACGGTTCATTTTACAGAATAACCCCCGTTGGGTTTTGGAAAATTTGCCCCAACAAATGCACAACCGTTTATTTTAAGCCCGTAGGGGCGTTTAATTATTCAAATGATTACTTATATGGCAGACGAAACAAAAGCCCCGCAAATCGAAAATCCCGAAAAAATAACGGCAAAAGATTTGGCGGAAATGGTAAAACAGATGCGGCACAACCAACGACGTTGCCAACGGAACCCAACCCCGGAGAAATTGGCAACGTTGGAAAGTTGGGAACGCAAAGTTGATGCGGTCGTTGCTGTATTGACCGATACACAAATGAAATTGTTTTGATATGGACGAAATGGATTATATCTATTTAGGCGACCGATTGACCCGCCCGGAATTGCGACGTATGCCGTGCCGGGCGGTTCGTCGTTCCGATGGTAAATGTATAAGAGGGCGCAACGGTAATATGTTAGTTGAGTTTGGCGACGTGGGTAAATGCGTTGTTTTGGGGCGATTATTGCGGAAAATAAAAAAATAGCCGAAAATAAAAGGTAAAAGTTTTGGTAATATAAAGACTATACGTATATTTGCGGCATGATAATAACACGACCGGGCGTTTTCCCGGTAACTATAAAAACAAAATAGTATGAGAGCGAAAACAAGTATTTACGATTTTAGTTTTATTCCAAGCGGTTACGGACATTATAAAGTAACTTATACTTCCCCCGTTACCGGGAAACAATGGACGGCAACAACAAACGATATGCCGTTGATTGATGCGACAAAGAACGCCGACGAACCCAAACGCCGGGATTTAGAAACGCTTAAAAGAGTTTGTAAAAATGGATAAGGACGAATTGGGAGCCGTTCGGCACGCAATGACGGCAAAGGAATTAAACGACTTATATAAGAGTTTGGAAAATTTCATTGCTGATTGTACCCGGTCAGAGGTTGACGCCAACCGGGATGCGCTTAATAAGGTGCAAACCATGATACACCAACGAATGAGATTAACAACAAAATAGTAATAACCGCCGGGGGAACCCCCGGCATAAACAATTAGAGCGATGTATATTAAGAAATTGGAATTGTTGAATTTTCAAGTTATCAAAGAGTTCAACGCAGATTTTGAGGGTAATGTATATTTCATTACCGGGGACAACGAGTTAGGCAAATCAACCCTATTAAAAGCAATCGGCGCAATGTTGACCGGGAACCGGGACGCCGTGTTGAAAAATGGAGAGGACAAAGGATTTGCAAAAATGGTAGTAGGTAACGACGGCGAAAATTACGAAGTCGAATTAAAGTTTACCAAAGCCAACCCACGTGGGACGTTATCCATAAAATCACAAACAACCGGGATGCGTTCGGATAACGTTTCAATGTTGCAAAAGATTTTCGGCTACCAAGATTTTGACGCCGTGGAGTTTTCCCGTTGGAGTGAAACCGCCGAGGGACGCCGCAAACAAATTGAGGTTGTAAAGGCTTTGTTGCCGGAAAAGGTGCGCACCCGAATTGCAGAAATTGACGCCGAGGTTACGACCGTTAAGGACAAACGAAAGGACGCCAACGCCGAGGTTAAGACGTACACAACCATTTGCGCAAACGCTGAAAAGCAATTGAAACCCGGCGACGTCAAAACGTATGCCGAGAAAAAGGATATTACGGCGTTGATGGAAGAGCAAAACGAAAATGCCCGGTTGATTGAGAAAGCGAAAACGGTACGCCAAGCCCGGCAACAAAGGATTGAACAATTGGAGGCAATCCCCGGACGAATTAAAGAGGCGGAAGAAACCCGAAAAAGTAATATTAAGGCAATCGACGACAAATTAGCCGCCGAGGAAAAAGAAGTTGCCCGGATAATTGCCGAGGCAAACGCCCGGTTGGAAAAAGCCAAAGAAGATGCGAAAGCCAACAAAAAAGCCATTGAAAACGATTATAAGGAAACGTTGCAAGTTATCGTAAATGACAAATCCGAGTTTGTGAAACGTAAAGCGAATGCCGACAAATGGTTAGAGGAATACGAAGCCAATAACCCGGAACAATTAGACACGGCGGAACAACTCAAAAAAGCCGAGGAACACAACCGTATCAATGCGTTGGTTGTGGATTACATGGAAAAAAAGAAACAAAAGGAAGCCGCCGAGAAAACCGCCCGCACGTTTGAGGACAAATTAGGCGCATTGGCAAAGGAAAGGGAAACACTTATTGCAACGTCCAAATTACCGATTGCCGGGCTTTCGTTCACGGACGACGGTTTAGAGTTAAACGGCGTGCCGTTCGTCGCCGGGAAAGTTTCAGATAGTCAAATTATGGAGGTCGCCGCCAAACTGATTATTGCAAGCAATCCGACGGTTAAGGTATTCCGCATTGCGAGGGGCGAAAGTTTGGGCGAAAAGCGTTTGCAAGCAATCATTGACATTGCTAAACAAAACGGTTTTCAAGGGTTCATTGAGGAAGTGAAGCGAGGACAAACCGATTTAGTTGTTGAGGAATACACAGAAAACGAATAATAGCCGGGGGCGGGCTTTCCGTCCCCTTAAAATCTAAAACAATGGCATATACATTGAACGATAATTTGAAACGTTGGGCGGAACAATACGAAACCGCCGAGTTTATCCAATCCGACCCGGTGCAAATCCCGCACCGTTACGATAGCCGGGTAAATATTGAGATTAGCGCATTTGTTACGGCGTGGATTGCGTGGGGTTCCCGCAAACAGATAATCCAAAAGGCGGATTTTATCGACCGGGAAATTTTCAAGGGTGCGCCGTATCATTACATTGTTGGAACCGATACGCAGGGAGCCGCCCCGGAATGGAAGCAATACAAAGGCAGTAAAGAGAATTTTTATAGAACGTTTACATACGCCGATTTTCACGACCTTTGCGCCCGCTTGTTTGACGTATATAGTAAGTTTGAGAACATGGAAAAGGCATTGCAAGCGCAACCGGGCGGGCGTCCGTTGGAACAATTGCAACGTCTTTTCGGCGATGTTAAGGGCGTGCCGGATATGGAAACGAAAAGCGGTTGCAAACGCTTATGTATGTTTTTGCGTTGGATGTGCCGCCACGGTTCCCCGGTTGACTTTGGATTGTGGACGATTTGTAACCCCCATAATTTAATCATTCCATTAGATACCCACGTACATAAACAGGCATTGCGGTTGGGGCTTGTAAAACGTCGGACGCCGGATTTGCAAACAGCCATTGAGATAACCGACCGTTTCGCCGAGATATTCCCGGACGACCCAACAAAGGGGGATTTTGCGTTGTTCGGTTATGGAGTGAATAACGGTAAGGTTGCACCCGTTACGACGGAACCGGAGCCGGAAAAAGAGCAACCAACCGCCGTGGCTGATTTGTCAATTGCCGACGTTCTGAAAATGCGGTTGTTTTATGACAACGCCGCCGCCGAGGTTCGGGAAATATGGGAAAGTCGGGAAAAAGCCCGCAAAGCATTGAAAGCAACCGAGCGTTTGAAAGCGCACCCAATCGACGGGTTGCACAATGCCGGATTGTTGGAGTCGGGCGAATTTGTTGTTGCATTTGCAAAAGTATTGGATAAGCGGGAAACGAAGTTATCACGGGCGGAACGGGACGTTATCCATACAATCGGAATGACAGCGTTTAATAAGACAATGAAAAAATTAATAGCCGATGAAAAAGCGAGAAATAACAGCAACGGGGACAATAAACAATAACGGCGGGTTGGCAATGTACATGGGGGAATTAAACGAGTTTTTCAAGGGTTGGAAAGGTTCCCGCATTATTGCCCGGTTTATTGTAGCGTCCCCCGGTTCGTCCGAGGCTTTGAAAGGGTATTATTTCAACTATGTTGTACCGACGTTTAAGCACGCAATTGGGGAGGCGGGCGAACGTCTTACAGAGGAACAAACCGAACGACGTTTGAGGGAATTTTCCCCTATTATGTACGTTGAACGGGTCAACGAGGAAACGGGGGTATATTCCCACGATTTGCGCACCGTGGCGGATTTGTCGAACGCCGAGTTAATCGAACATATCGAAACGCTCAAACAGATAGCCGCCGAGGAATACAATACATTTATTGACGACCCCCGAACGTTGTAGGTATGTTTTGCAAGTGTAACGGAAAGCGGAAAAATTACCCGTTGGCGGGTTGGCGGATTATCCGCCACGAATACACGCCAAAGCATTACAGCCGGATAAAGTGTTTGCGGTGCGGGTGCGTTTGGATTACACGGGCAAAATATGTTGAACAAACCCCCAACGAGGACGGGCAAAAAAGACTTTTTTAGTATGGAATTAAACGACAAATCCCCGATGCCGCAAGGTAAATTTAAGGGGCAACCGATGGAAAACGTACCGTATTGGCATTTGCTTTGGTTGGACGGAAAACCGTTTTGTAACCGGGACGTCCAAAAGTATATAGACGAAAACCGGGACGTTTTGGAATTGGGAAAAAAGCGGGATAAATACCGCAATGAGAGCGAAAACAGTAATTAACGATTTAATATTTAAGGTTATGCAAAAATTTGATTTGAAAGATGTTTGTTTCTTTGATTGTGAAACAACCGGGGTTCCGGCAAAGGGTTTGAAATGGGATGCGGATTTTGAGCAATTCCCGCACGTCGTCCAATTGGCGTGGTCGTTGGGCGATAAGGAAAAAAGTTATATTATCAAACCCGATAATTACGAGATACCCCCGGAAACAACCGAAATTCATGGTATAACAACCGAACGGGCAATTGCCGAGGGCGTGCCGTTTGCCGAGGTTGTGGACGAATTTTTAGCGGATGCCAACGCCGCCCCGCTTGTATGTGCGCACAACATTTACTTTGATAGTTTAATGTTAAAAGCAAACGTTTTGCGCTATTGTGGACGGGAATATTACGACGCACATGTTGAGGACGCATTACATAAGGGTAAACGCATTGATACAATGATGAAAACAATTAAGTTTGTCGGCGCATTGTATTCAAACGGGCGACCGGGAAAATATCCCAAATTAGAGGAATTATATAGTAAGTTATTCCCCGGCGAAACATTCCCGGCGCATGACGCATTAGAGGACATAAGGGCGTTGCGCCGTTGCGTCCCGGAATTGGTTAATTTGGGGATTATTGAGTTAGCGCAAAAGGAATACCCGGCGGAACAACTCAAAGCCCAATTTGAGCCGGAAAAGCCCAAAGGCGGGCGCAATATTGAGTTCCACGACCCCAACCCGGTAACGGAACCAATCGGAACCGGGGAACCCGTCCCGGAACCAACCCCGGAACCGGAACGCCCGGCGGTTCCGTCGAATAGTAAGACACGGGAATTATTGGACGAAACAGAATTTTAAGTTATAAAACCGTTCCGGGCGTATTCCCGGTAACAATCAAATAATTAAAAAATGAGCGAAGAAAAAAAAGCCGCAAACGTTATGTTGATACCAAGCGAAAAGGCGTTTGCATTGTCGAAAGTCAAGACATTAAAGGACGGCGGGTTAGACGTACATTATGAAGTTACCGAAACAATCGGTAATGAGAGTTACACGAACAAATACCACGTCGAAAGTGCAAAGGACATACACCCGGATTTGCGGGATTGTTTCGACCGTTTGCGCCCAATCATGGGACGGATTTTTAATATTACGTCCTTTCTTTCAATGGTTGAAACGTCCGATTTCAAGGCAACCAAAAAGCAAAGCGAGTTATCACGGGATTTTGCCGACGAAATGTTGAAAAACATAGAGGTTCGGGGCGTGTCCTTTTCCGGTCAAGACGATAACGTAGGGGTTGTTTTAACCGGGTTATTTACCGTGTCAAACAATCAAAAAACCGCTATCAATTCCCCCCGACTTAAATTCAATACGGAAACGTTCGGGTTTGAGGAAGAATTAGAAGAAATTGCCGCCGACATTGAAACCGAGGTTTACGCATTTCTTTTCAAAGGGAAAAAGGCGCAATTGGAGTTGTTCGGGGCTGATGGCGAAGCCGCACCCGGATTGAATGCCGAAAAGATAGAGGACAACGGATTGTTCCCGGATATTAACGACCCGGCGGACGACCCGGAACCGAACGACGAAACGGCGGAAATGTAAGAGTATGGAACCGTATTTGTTGACAGACCGGGACGAATATAATTATTGTATCAATCGGGGGTTTAATCCCCTGATTGATATTCGTAACTTTACAATGGATATTCGTTTGAGGGTTGAGATACAACGGGAATTGTTCGGGCATTGTATTACGGGACGGGGTGCAAATATCATGGCGGCAAATGAACGCTTTTTTCGTTGGGTTTGGGAGCATAAGCCGCACCGATGCGAGGAAACATTAAAGCCATTGGCGAATTATTCCGCCGTCTATTGTTCCCACATTTTGACCCGTGGAGCGTTCCCGGAGATGGCGCATGACCCTCGTAATATAAATATCCTTTCCTTTGAATGCCATAACCGTTGGGAAAATGGCGACCGGGAACGAATGAGAATATACCCGGGAAATATGCGGTTAATTGAGTTAATGAAAACCGAATATCAACAATTAAAGTTAGTTTAATGAGAACCAAAGAGAGAACCCCCGATTTTGGGGCAATTTCCCGGTCGTCAATCAAAAAAGACTTTCAGAGGGTACAAAGATACCCCACCGAGGAAAAACGCCCGCAAATCGAAGAATTGCCAAAAATAAACGCCGAACGTCGTGTTATCCATATATCGGAAACAAGCGCATACGCCAAGTTTTCCCGGTACATTGTCGGTAAATTGGTACGACTAAAAGAAAAAGCGAACGTTGGCGGCAATTCGTGGTATTGCGAGTTTGTGCATGACGACGACCGGAAAGCCTTAAACATGGCGGCGGGTTGGTCTGATAATAAGAAATTGTATTTGTTGGATGGTGTTAAATTCAAATAGTTATGAGTGTAAACAAAGTTACTTTATTAGGACATACCGGGAAAGCCCCGGATTTTAAGGAGTTCGACAACGGCGGTTGCGTTGCGACCTTTTCGTTGGCGACTACAAAACGGGGTTATACCACAAAGGACGGGCGACAAATCCCGGAGCGTACCGAGTGGCACAACATTGTATTGCAAAACGGGTTGGCAAAGGTCGCCAATCAGTACGTTAAAAAGGGCGATAAACTCTATATTGAGGGGGAATTAAGAACCCGGAGTTATGACGATGCGCAAGGCGTGAAACGGTATATTACCGAGATTGTCGCAACCGATATGGAAATGTTGACGCCCAAAGGAACCGGAGCCGGAACGCAAGCCCCGCCGCCGCCCGTACCGGATGCACCCGCCCCCGACGGAACCGACGATTTACCGTTTTAATCTGTTTGAGTATGGGAGCGATAAACGGACGGGTTATTTACAGCCCAAAGGGAAAAGCCGGGGAATATGCCGAGAACGCCGCCAACTTTTACGTTGGTTGTTCCAACGGATGCACGTATTGTTATTTGCGCAAAGGGCGGGGCGCAAAAGTGTTGGGCGGCAATACCCCGGAATTGAAAAAGGCATTACGGGAATATCCATACGCATTGGATATATTTACGAATGAGTTGTTGAAGCATAAGGACGAATTGCAAAAAACGGGGTTGTTCTTTTCGTTCACGACCGACCCGTTATTGCCGGAAACGCAAAGGTTGACCCGCCAAGCAATCGGCGTTTGTCAACGCCACGGCGTCCCGGTAAAGGTATTGAGTAAATGCGCCGAGGGTATTAATATTTTAATCGACTTTGCCGAGGCGTCCGAGGGTTGGGACAAATCCCGTATTGCCATTGGTTCCACGTTGACCGGATGCGACGAATTGGAACCCAAAGCAAGCCCAAACCGGATGCGTATAAACGCATTGGCACGGGCAAAACGCCACGGGTTCCGTACCTTTGCAAGCGTTGAACCAATCCCCGTGGGAATGTTTGACCGGGCATTTTCTGTAATTGCTTTGTCGTACCCCTTTGTTGACTTGTTTAAGATAGGATTACAAAGCGGTTGCAGATATACAAAGCGGGAAACATTGACGTTTTACAACGACGTGTTCGACTATTGGGAGGCGCACCCGGACAAAACACCCCGGATATATTGGAAAGATAGTTTTATAAAGGCGTCCGGGATTGAGCGGGAAACATTGCCCGGTTATTGTGTCCCGGCAAATTGGGATTTATTCAATGAAAAGAAGTGAAATAAGGGTTGAAGTTCCCGCCGATTGTCGATTAGTTGGCATAAGGACGGACGGCGATGTTGCCGTTATCATTTACGAGCCAATCCAAAGCGTCCGGCAAATTGGATTTACCAATTACCCGGAACCGAACGACGAAAGCGAAAACGAACCCGATAATAACAAATGATTATGCAGTATAATAACAAAGATTATAAACCGAAATTGCACGACCGTTGGCGTGCATTAACCGTTAAAAACCCGTATGCAACGCAGTTGGTAACGGCGGCGTATGAGGATAACGGGATTGTTTACGGCGAAAAGTGTATTGAGGTACGCAGTAAAAACACGCCGTACCGGGGCGATTTAATGGTTTGTTCGTCCGCTAATCCCGTAATTCCGGGATATGAAAACGGGGTAACGTTGGGATTGGTTGAGTTGTACGACGTTAAGCCCGTCACCGATTTCACCCCCGAAGATTGGGAAAATACCTGCATACCGCCCGAAAAACGTAAGTCAATAACAAAGGGGTTCGGTTGGATGATGCGGACCCCCCGCCGGGTTGTTGAGTTTCCAATTAAGGGGCAATTGGGTATCTATAATCTCGTATATACAAAAGGTTGTATTGTCGAATATCCTAAAGTTATGGTATTGGATAAAGAGGCATACAATAAAATAAAAGAAACGTATTAGTTTGTTGTATTATGGTTTAATATTATCTTTGCAAAAAAAAAGATGGAAAATTGGAAGTTTATAAACGCTAATTATGAAGTTTCAGACAAAGGTAATATAAAGTCTGTAAATTATCGGGGAACGGGTAAAAGTGCGATACGAAAGCAATCTATTAGTAAAAACGGATATATGCGGGTAATACTATCAGATAATGGTAAAAACAAAATATATTTCGTTCATAGATTAGTTGCGGCGGCTTTCATTCCTAACCCGGACAATTTGCCGGAAATAGACCATATCGACGGCAACCGAGCCAATAACGATGCAACTAATTTACGTTGGTGTACGAGAAAGCAAAATTTGAATTATCAAAAAGCAATTAATAATAAACGTGAAACCATGAAGAAAGTAAATACATGGTTTAAGAAAACCGGAAAAGATAATCACAATGCAAAACCCGTTTATCAATATGATTTAGAGGGTAATTTTATAAAGAAATGGGATTGCATACATGATGCGCAAAGATGCGGTTTTAATCATGGAAATATTATTAGTTGCTGTAAGGGACGTTTAAAACATTATAAAAAATATATTTGGAGATATGAGTAAAAAACAGGTTGGAATTATCCGCAACAATGGCGACGTACATACGGCGCAAATTGGGTTTCATATCGGACGGGTTGGCGTATCTGTTTACGTCCGGGAATATTGGAAATATAAGAGTTGGTTTATTATTCCCGGCGTGTCTGTGGATGCGGTCAACGGTTACGACCGTTACGTTGACATTGAGGCAAAAATATTGTTTGTCGGCATTGGCATACGGTTTATATGGATTAAAAGAAAGGTAAAACGATGAAAGCAAAGATTTTATTGTTATCTTTGGTAACGCTTTTGTTGGGGGCGTGCCAAAGCGAGAACGAACCAACGGAAACATTTTATTTACCACAAAAACCCGAGAGCATGGAAGAAAGAAACGAGTTTGTAACGAATACCACGGCGGCAATGATACAGATAAACGCCCCCCGGTATAATTGCGAGATTGTCGAAATCGCATTAGCGGGCGGCGATAGGGTGCGAATTTGCGTAAAAGGCGCAAAGGAAGATTTGGACGCATTGTTTGACTATGTAAACGAAGCGGGCAAAGAATGAGAGTAAAGCAACCCGAACCGTTCGACCCAAATAGAGAATACAGCCCCGGCGAACGTTGCGTTTACCGGGGTATGGTATTGATTGCCGAGATATGGACGGCGGCGGATGCACGATTAGCCAACAACAACCCCGCAATATTTACGCAACGTTGCGTTCGCTGCAAAATCAAAAGGGAAGATTGCCCCGGAATAGGTAGGCAATGCGATAAATTCCATAGGAGCGACCGGAAAACAATTTATTGGCGGTTGTTACGAATTGCCGGGGGATTTAAAGGGGTTGAAACATTAGAATTTAATTATAACGGAACAATTGCCGGGGTTAAGATTGAAGCCGCCCCGGATAGTAATAACAAATAATTTTTAGAGCGATGAAAGAAAGTAAATTAAGCCCTTTGATGGGGATTTGTTGGCAATGATTGCCGACATTACAAAAGTCGAACCAAAGGTTACAGAAAACGACAATAAATTTATCGTTGATGTACAACCGGAATTAACCATACCGGGGGAAACAATGGAAGCATTGGGAAAAGCGGTTGCCGGACGATTGGGCGACCGATTGTTAGGAACGTCCGAAAATCACGGCGTTTATTCTTTTCATATTTCATACGACCCGGAGGAATACCCGGAGGAAATGCGCACCCGTTTAGTTGACCCGGACGCCACGGCGGGAACCCGGTATTGTCGCACCTTGTTAGAGGTTGACGCAATCCAATTTAGACGGGACAACGTGGACGACGTTTTGAGATTTACCGGAGCCGGAACGCAAAACGGAGTACAAGAAACCGGAGGCGCACGACGTACCAAAGGAAGTGCAAGCAATGGCGGCTTTCTTTGCTGATATGTTCCCCGGTTCAGAAATACAAATCCAGCGGGTCGATTTGAAAAAGAACCCACGGGATAAACGCCGGGGAAAGAATAAACGGAAAGGAGGGCGGCGCAATGAAAAATAAATGTTCGTCGGAAATTCCCAATATGCCGACCGAATGCGCCCCGGATAATCGACGCCCCGAAAAGATATGCGGAACGTGTCGATATTTCAACCCGGAATTTCCGGTAAATGGAAAGCCCGCCCCGGTATGTTTGGCAATAAAGGAAATGAAAGGGGGAACGGAATACACCAACCCCCGTGGAACGCAACATTATTTTCGTTGCTCAAATGGGAGATACGAAAACGGTATAGGACAATAGGCATAAAAGCCCCGGAAACAAAGCCGGGGTTTTGCCGTTTATATACATGAGATAACAAAGGTTTGGCAATGCCCCGGAAAACCCGTAAATTTGCCACGTGGTTAAAAGATAACCATTAAGACGATAAAAGTATTGAGTTAATAACAAAAGCCTCTTAAAATGGAAATTCCCCGCAAATAACTTGCAAGCGAAAAACATTTATTATCTTTGCAAAAAAAGGATATGGAAGTTTGGAAAGATATATCCGGTTTTGAGAATTACCAAATATCCAATTATGGTAATGTAAAAAGCCTCAATTATGGAAGAACTGGAAAAAGTAAGTTGCTAAAGCCAACAGTAAGCGGTAAGGGCTATTTGCAGGTAAGGTTATATAGGTCCGGCAAACTAACTGTATTAATGGTACATAGATTAGTTGCAATGGAATTTATTCCAAATCCAAATAATTGGAAACAAATAAATCATAAGGACGAAAACAAGTTTAATAATAATGCCAATAATTTGGAGTGGTGCGATAATCAGTATAATAATACATATAACGGCAAACATAATAAAATTGCTAAAGCTGTAATACAACGTTTAAAAGCCGGAAACGAAATTGCCCGGTATAAATCCATAAGGGAAGCGGAAAGAAAAACGGGAATAAAAAATATAACGATTACCCGATGTTGTAAAGGAGTATATAAAACGGCGGGCGGCTATGTATGGGAGTACGATTTGACAGCAAAGAAGGTTTGACTATGAGAAAGAGAAAGAAGCCATTAGGCTATAATAAACGTTCCGAGGAACAACGAATTTACGACATTCGGTTTTGTTCCGATTTGTTTTTGCGTGGGTATTCGTACCGGGAAATTGCGGACGCATTGAACCGGGATTTGTCCGCGCGTGGAATGGGTTATACAATAACCTTTCAAATGGTTTATTACGATTTGCAACAATGCCTTATTGAGTGGAAACGGGAACGGTTGGATAATATCGACGAATACGTTACACAAGAATTGCGCAAATTGGATAAGATGGAGCAACAAGCATGGGAGGCGTGGGAGGCGTCGAAAACCGGAAAGATGCGCACCAAAGAGAAAACCAACAAAGGGCGACCAATCAAAACCGATGCCGAGGACGGCGACCCGGAATATTACGGGTACAATGAAACCGCAACCGAAACGTCCGCCGGGAACCCCCGGTTTTTGGATTTGCTTTTGAACATTCAGCAACGCAGGGCAAAGATGTTAGGGTTTGATGCACCCGTTAAAATTGAGATACCCGGATATAACGCCACGACCGACGACGATAAACCAAAGTACGATGTTAAGGCAATCCCGGACGATATGTTGTTTGCTTTGGCTGATAAATTGCAGTCCGCCGAATATCAAAAGGCATTGTTGGAGAAAGGAGGGGCGCAATAATGGCAAAGAGAATAACCGCACCCCGTCCGGGAACCAAGCAACCGGAATGGCAAACCGAGATTTGCAATACGTGCCGTTTTTCCGAATGGATAACGGACGACCATAGACACCGGGATTTAAACGGGAACCCGATTTGTTTACGTTGCCCGCATTACGAATTTTACATTGTCCGAGGTCGCCGGGCGTGTTCTAAATGGGAGAAAGGAGCAAAGCAATGAACAACGAACAATTATTGCAGATGTACGACGCAATCCGGCAACAACCGGATTTGCTTGTTAAAGCCGCCGCCCGTAAACGCCTTATCAACTTTGCCCGGTATATGCAACCGGATTTAGTATTAGAGCCTTTCCACGTGGTTTATTATACGCTTTTGGATATGTTTGCACACGGCAAAATACGAAAGATGATTGTACAACAACCGCCCCAACATGGCAAATCGGAGGGGTCGAGCCGTAAATTACCCGCATTTATGTTGGGGTTAGACCCCGACCGCAAAATATGTATCGGTTCGTATGCGGCGACAATCGCACGGGATTTTAACCGGGACGTTCAACGAATAATCGACACGCCCCGGTATCGTGAATTATTCCCCGGCACGTACTTAAATGGGTCAAACGTCGTAACAATGGCTAATACCTATTTGCGCAATTCCGATGTTATCGAAATGGTAGGGCGTAAGGGGTCGTTGCGTGTCGTCGGTCGTGGCGGTTCGCTGACGTCTAAAACCGTGGACGTTTCGATATTGGACGACGTGTATAAGGATTACGCCGAGGGTAACAGCCCGATAGTACGGGCGGCGGCGTGGAAATGGTACACGACCGTTGTACGCACCCGTTTACACAACGATAGTCAAGAATTGATTGTATTTACCCGTTGGCACGACGACGATTTGATAGGGCGCATTGAAAAGAGCGGCGAAACGATTATTGATGTTAAGTGTTGGGCGGATTTAGAGAACGTAACGCCGGGGGCGTGGGTGCGCATAAATTTTGAGGGATTGAAAACCGGGGAACCGACCGAGATAGACCCACGGGAACCGGGGGCGGCATTATGGGAAAGCCGACACAGTAAGCAAAAGTTGGAAGCGCAAAAAGCATTAGACCCGGTACAATTTCAATGCCTCTATCAAGGCAACCCCGGTTCCGCCGAGGGTCGATTATATCAACCGTTCAAAACATGGGTTGAAAAATCCGATTACGGCACGTACATACGTTCCGGCGCATACATAGATGTTGCCGATGAGGGGGACGACCTTTTGTTTGCCGCCACGTATGACGTTTATAAATCGGACAACATGATTTTCAACGAGAAAACAAAGCGTATGGAACCGTTGTTATTTGCTTTAATTACGGATATGGAAATGACGGACGAAAATACGGACATTACAACCGTAACCGTTCCGGCAATGATTAACAGGAACGGCACGCAAAAAGTATGGGTTGAGAGTAACAACGGCGGTGCGGGTTACGAAAAGGTTATTAAAAAGAAAATGCGGGCAATGACAGCCCCGTTTTATCAAGGCGGCAATAAGGAAAGCCGGATAATTACGGCGTCCGCAATGGTAAATCAAAGTATTATTATGCCGTTCGGTTGGGAAACCCGGTACAAAGCGATTTACGACCATGTTACCACCTTTTTGCGCAATTTCGATGCGAACACGCACGACGACCCGGAGGACGGATTAACCGGGATTTACGAAAAAGAGATTGCCGACGGTAATATACAACCATACGCACACGCAAACCGGGGCGTTAAACGTCGTAACTAACTATTTAATTGAGATATGCAAGTTTATAACGGAAAAAGTTTATAACTTTGCAATGTAGAAGTAATACAGAGGGCAAAGGGACAGCCCAACGAGGTAACAAATGTAATTTTTAACGTTAAAATTTAAAGAGTATGATTACTTGTAAGTGTCCGGCGGCGGCTTCATTGCCCGATATTCCCGCCGTAAAATGCGCCGAAAGTTTCGGGCAAATCCAAAAGGTAGCGTTTCAACGTCTAACCAAAGACGATGGAAGCAAAAACAGTTTTACCACGGAAAAGGCAATTACTTTGCTTGCATCATGGACGCCGTTATTGTCGGCGGCTGATAGCACAAAAATTGTTGTTTCCCCGTATATCCAAGCCCCGACCAACGAAGCCGGAACCGCCCGAACCTTTGGCGGCGGTAACGAAACATTGGGAGGCGTTGAAGAAATTATAGGGCGTGAACCGAACCCGTTCACGGGCGTAATGCGTAAAATCCCCCAATCAGTAATTAAGGCAATGAAAGAATTACAATGCGAAAGTTGGGCGGACAATTTGGGCGTCTATCTGTTTGATGAAAACGGAAGTATTGAAGCAATTCAAGATGAAACAACCCCGACAACGTATTATCCTATTCCAATTCGTTCTTTGTTCATTGGGGACAAAACACACGGCGGATTAGAAGCCCCGGACAGCAACGCAATACAATGGGCGTTTTTGCCGAACTATTCGGACGACCTCACAATTGTAACCCCGGATTTCAACCCGCTAACCGATTTGAAACCCGCAAACGGTTGACGATATGGCGGCAAAGATTACAAAGGTTAAATTAGTTTGTCCGCCGCATAATTTGACCGAGGAATTGGAGATTAAGCATGCCGAACGGTTGTTGCGGATGCCAAACAACGGCGGTTGGCAGTTACCTAAAGACAGCGATTTTAAATTTACCAACGACAATGGGATTGAGTATAGACGAAATAAAAAAACGGATAACGGAGCCGAAAAAGCGCAAAACGATAAATAAGGCTATTTATCACCAACAGCGCATTAATTTTCACGCCCGCACCCGTATAACGTCGTTTGACATTTGCCAACCGATAACGGATTTTATGGCATTTGTTTCTAACCTATTGCCGCATGATAAGTTTAAGATGTTCAAAACATTGTTCCGTTACCCCGTTAAGACAAACGAGGTAACGGGCGTTTGTTTTGATAAGTTGAGCCGGATTTTTGACGGTCGTAACCCGGCGTTCAATTATCAGTTCCAAAACCCGGAACAAAGGGACGATTGGGAGTATTACCGCCAAGACATATTACACGAACCGGAAATTTGGAGTACAAAAGGATGGGAGTTTTTCCAAACCGAAATAAATAGCGTTCTTATTGTCGATATGCCGAGCGAACAAAACCCCGCCGACAAATACCCGCAACCGTATTTCTATTGGTTGCCTATTGCATCCGTGATTGATTACAGAGCTAACCCGACGACGGGGGTAATGGATTATATCATATTTAGGCAAGACGGGGAACGTATCGCAGTAATTGACGACGAACGTTATAGAGTTTTCAGAGAGGACAAAAACCACAATATCGGCGAATTGCTGATTGATAACCCGCACGACGTCGGTTATTGTCCCGCCCGTTTCTTTTGGAATGAACCGTTGAGTTTATCGGAACCCGACGTTAAGCAATCCCCGCTAACCAAGCAATTGGAGGCGTTGGATTGGTTTTTGTTTTATCATATCAGTAAACGACATTTAGATTTATACGGAGCATATCCGATATATTCCGGTTACGAACAATCATGCGATTTCAGTAACGGCGAAAATGGCGATTATTGCGACGGTGGGTTTTTGAAAGACAAGCAAGGGTTTTACAGATTGGACGCCGCCGGGCTTTTGATGCGTTGCCCCAAATGCGGGGATAGTCGTATTAACGGCGTCGGTTCGTTCGTTGAAATACCAATACCGGACGGGGATAAACAACCCGATTTGCGTAACCCGGTGCAAATGCTAACCGTTGACCGTGGGAGTTTGGATTATAACGTTGAGGAAGAAAACCGCCTAAAGAATGACATTATTACGTCGGTTGTTGGAACCAACGAGGAAATAACCACACGGGACGCATTGAACGAGCAACAAATACAGGCGAATTTTGAGAGCCAAAGCACGGTATTAAACCGAGTAAAGAAAGGATTTGAGGCGGCGCAACAATTCGTCGATGAAACCGTTTGCCGTTTGAGGTATGGCGGTTTGTTCGTTTCTGCAAAAGTCAATTACGGCACGGAGTTTTATTTATCCAACGCAACGGAGTTACGGGAACGTTACAAGGTAGCAAAGGAAAGCGGCGCAAGCGAGGCGGAATTAGACGCCCTACAAAACCAAATCATTGAAACGGAATACCGGAACAATCCAACCCAATTGCAACGTATGTTGACGTTGGCGGAATTGGAACCGTACCGACATTTAACCCGTTCCGAGGTATTGGATTTGTACGGTAAAAACATTATCAGCGAAAACGATATGCGTATAAAGTTGAATTTTGCTAACTTTGTGCGCAGGTTTGAGCGTGAATATTTGAACGTATTGGAGTTTGGGTATAATATGCCGTTCAACTCTAAGATAAATTTTATAACAAATAAATTTAACGATTATGCGAGTGAAAGTAAGCGAGGGCAAAACTAAAGACGTTGCGATTATCGACGTTACGCCCGAAAACTACATTGTCCCGGACAATGAGAAACATTTGTATCATTGCGTTATCGAAATTAAGAAATTCGACAGCGAAACGGGCAAACGGTTATCAATTCCCCGTATTCAGAAGTTCGGCAAAAAGGGTTATGAAAATAGCATTGCCGACAATCTGAAAAAGCAGGGTTACACGATTACCGTATTGCACGACCCCAACGAGTACCTGAAAGCGAAAGCCGAGGAAAAAGCGGCACGAACCGCCGCACAGCAGAAAGCCGCCGAGGAAAAAGCCGCCGCCGATGCAAAGGCAAAGGCAGAAGCCGAGGCGAAAGCCAAAGCCGAGGAAAAAGCGGCGTTAAAGGCTGAAATTTTGGCGGAATTGAAAGCGGCGGGAGTTATCCCGGCGGAACCCGCCAAAGAAACCAAAGCCGATGCAAAGGCAAAGGCAGAAGCCGAGGACAAACCCGGAGCGAAAAAGTAACAGAGTATTAAACCATTAAAAATACGATTATGGCACAGATTGCACAGCAGGACAATTTGGTTATTGAAGTAACAACAACCGCCGCCGCATTGGATGGCGCCACAAAGAAAAAGTTGATTGAATGTATTGAGGGCGGAACAATTACCGACGTCATTTTGGTAACAAAAGAGGTTGAAAAGAAAATCAGCCATGCACGTGTTGTTAGTTGGTTGGTTGACACAACCGGGGATTCGCCAAAATACACAATTGATATTATTAACGCAAACAGCGGAGCAGTAGAAGTAATTGCACTTAATTAATTCAAAGGGAAAGAATTATGTTAACGAGAGAAATTTTAATTGCAAATGCGGCTTTGTCCGGTTTGACGGACGAACAAATTGTGGCAATTACAACATTGTCCGCCAACGACGAAAATAGCGTTATCGCCAAAAAGACGGGCGAAATTTACGGCGGATTGGATGCCGATATTTTGGCGGCGTCCGGTATCGCAAAGAACGAAACCGAAAAGACGTTTGATTACGCGAAACGAGTATTAACCGAGTTCAAAACCAAAGTTGAGGGCGCAAACGGTCTGCAATCACAGATTGACAGCCTAACCAAAGAAAAGGCACGTTTGGAAAAAGCCATTGCCGACGGTGCGGCGGATGCGGAAACCGCAAAGGCATTGAAGCAAGCAAAGGCAGATTTGCAAAGCGTTACGACCCAATACAACGACCTCAAAACGAAATACGACCAAGCCGAACAAACCCACACAAACGAGGTGTTCGGCATTCGTGTTGAAACGGCATTGCAGACAGCAACCGCCGGATTGAAGTTTAAAGCAGGGTTGCCGGAAAGCGCAACAAAGGTTTTGTTAGACCAAGCGATTGCAAAGATTAAGGGCATGAACCCCGAATTTATCGACGACGGAAAGGGCGGCAAAATGTTAGCGTTTAAGGACGAAAACGGCGCAATCATGCGCAACCCGAACAATCAGTTGAACCCGTACACCCCCGGCGACCTTTTGACCCGTGAATTGGAAACAATGGGTATTTTGGATAAGGGACGCAAAGCGGCGGGCGGTGGTACAGGCGCACCAAGTGGAGGCGGTGCGGGCGGTAATATTACCGTTGACATATCCGGCGCAAAAACGAGGGTTGAGGCATACGACGCAATTACGGCGACGTTGGAACAGCAAGGGTTAAAAGTCGGAACGGCTGAATTTGACGCCGGAATGCAACAAGCATGGAAAGACAATAATATTTCCGCATTACCGGAAAAGTAAAAGACAACACGGGTAAAGGGTAAACCCGCATTTATAAACAATTTAATTTTTTAAACAATGAGTTTAATTGCAACAAGAGTACAGAATTGGCGGATAGAGAACCCGGAGTTAGACCGTAATATGTTCCGCCCGTGTGAGTACGGCGCATTGGATTTCTTTATTGAGCAAACCAACGCCCCCAACTCAATTATTAGCCCTAATTTGAGAGATAGGGCATTAGTAAGTATCGGTAACACGGTACAGGTTCCCGTTATCAATTATGACGAAAACGTACAGGTTAGCAACGTGCGTTCGTGCGTTATTGCTGATAATGAAAATACGTCCGCATTGGTAACGCTTGTTTGGGCTACCTATGCAATCGGGTTTACAATGGTTCCGGCGGCATACTCAAACAATGAGATTTCGTACAACCATGACTTTATGCGCAAAATGGAGAAAACAACCCGTGCGTTGGCGGACGCTTTGGATAAAGGAGCCGTTGCCGCATTGGAAGCGAACAAAACGCAGGTTTTCAAAACTTTGCTCAACTACACGCAGACCGGAAACGTGGTACAAGTTCCAACCCAAATGGCAACCGAGATTTTGGGCGACATTAACCCAATCATGCGAGCGAATTGTTACCCGGAATATATCCACCTTATCGCAAATGCGGGGGTTGATAGCCTAATACGCAAGTTGGCGCAACATGGCGTTTACAACGACGTTAATAAGCGCATGGAATACGACAACAAAGTATTGCATTATACTAACAACGTAACAGACGAAGCGAGCAAAATGGGAACAATGTTTGCCGTTGCCGATGGAAACGTTGGTATCTTAACCCGTGTTGACCGTGAAGCATACCGCCGCACCCGTGCGAATTTCCACGAATGGGACATTGTACGTTTGCCGTACATTGATTTGCCCGTTGGTTCGCATTATTACACCGCCGTTGGCGACCAATCGGCGATTATGGGAGACGCAACCGCTGATTTGACGTGTGCCGTTAAGGAGTATTTCGGATTTAGCGTTGATGTTGCCTACATGGTAGCATATAACAGCAACCCGGACACCGTGGCAAATCCGATTATCAAAGCCGAGATTGCAGCACGCAACCTGAACGAACCGTTAGGAATGCCCGTATATGTAACCAACGCCGGGGAATTTCCCGCCGGGGGTGCAGGCTCATAAGCCGGAAAACGGAACAATTATTTAACCGAGGGGACGGGGTGGTTATCCCCGCCCCCCTTTTTTTAATTAATGATATGGAAAGTTGGAAAGTAATATACGATTTCCCAAATTATGAAATAAGTAATTACGGAAACGTGCGTAATAATACAAAGATAGTTAAAGCCGTTCCCAATAAGCACGGGTATAATGTTGTAGTATTGTGCAATGGTATTCGTAAATCTGTTAATATTCATAGATTAGTTGCGGCGGCTTTCATTCCGAACCCGGACAACAAACCATGTGTTGACCATATCGACGGTGACAAATCGAATAATAGGGCGGACAATTTGCGTTGGGTTACAACCAAAGAAAATTGTAATAATCCAATAACAAAATCACGCCTAAATAAAAAGATTGGCGAATATATGGTTGGGAGATTAGGCGGATTGCACCAACGAGCAAAACAAATTGCGATGTATTCCATTTGCGGCGATTTGATAAAAACATTCTTATCAGTAAAAGACGCACAACGGGAAACGGGTTTAAATGATAGTAATATTGTTAAATGCTGTAAGGGTATAAAAAAAGACTTGCGGCGGTTATATTTGGGCTTATGTATAGGATTAAGGAAATACAAGATAAGTTATTGCACGTCGTCGGTTGGGAACAATCATATAATTCCGCCGAGGCAATCGCCGAGCAATTAACAGAAACCGAAAGCGGGTTATATTTTCAAGGGGCGCACCCGCTTGTAACGTTGGATAATATGGCGGCAATCGTCCCGGATAATTGGGGTTTTCAATACCCGGTTTGGAACGATACAAAGGAATGGAAAGCCGGAACCGTGGTACAATACGCCAACGATGCGGCGGGCAAACCCTTGTATTGGGTCGCTTTGGTTGATAACGTCGCCGAGGTTCCCGCCGAGGGTTCGACCTTTTGGGAGAAATACAATATATTGTCCGACTATTTGGAGCGTTTGACCCGCAACGGAATTTCCACGGCGGTACAAACGTTTACCCAAATAAAGGGGTTGGATAAGGAAACAAAGAACCTATTAGAGCGTCGCACGTTCTTTGATGGTGCGGGACGTATCAGAGCAACCCAACCGAATAATCATAAGTTGGTAGGGTTTGAGATTATCCCGGTGCGAGCGATGGGAGTAACGGCACAAATACACCGGGTTGGCTTGCAAATGACGGGCGGAACCGGGATTGTGAAATTGTACCTTTTCCATAGTTCACAGATTGACCCGATAAAAACGTTTGATTTGAATTTCACGCTAACAAATGGCGGCTTTCAATGGTTTACATTGGAAGATTGTTTTTTGCCGTATATCAGCGATGCAAACAACGCCGGGGGTGCGTGGTTCCTTTGCTACAATCAAGACGATTTGCCCGCCGGAATGCAAGCAATTAACGTGTCGAAAGATTGGAGCCGGGAACCGTGCGGAACGTGTACCGGGTACGGCAATATTGAGGCATGGCGGCAATTGACAAAGTATTTGCAGATTTCCCCGTTTATGTACAACGCCCCGGAAACATTTACCGAATACCCGGAGTTGTGGAATATAGCCTATACGATGTACACTAATACGTTGAATTACGGGTTGAATTGTGAAATAACGGTGGGTTGCGACCTAACCGATTTTATCGTTGAACAACGGGCGATATTCCAAACGGTAATACAACGCCAAGTTGCGGCAATCGCTTTGCGCACATTGGCAATGAACCCCAACGTAAGGGTAAACCGTAACCAATCCAACGCCTCTAAAATGGAAATCTTGTATGAGTTGGACGGGAATGTTGAGGGACGCCCCGGCGGTTTGGGTTATGACCTTAAAAAAGCGTTTGAGGCTTTGCGATTAGATACGCAGGGGATTGACCGTATTTGTTTGAGTTGCAACAACCGGGGCGTTAAGTACCGGACAACGTAATTGCATTATGGCGGGGTTACAATCAATAATTGATTTGCGCAACCGGGTTAATACATTTAACGACGGGTTGACGTCCGGGTTGATTATACGGGACATAATCGACGACGGAATGACAACGGCGTTTATCATTGATGCCAACGCCGAGGAACAATTATTTGAACAAGGTATTAACCGATTGGGCGTTGACATTATGGATTATCGACCTTATACCCCGCTAACAATAGCCATTAAGGAGGAAAAGGGACAACCGACAAACCGGGTAACGTTACGGGATGAGGGCGATTTTGAGAGTAGTTTTTACTTGGAAGTCGGCGACAAACAATTTGAAATTAAGGCGTCGGATTTCAAAACAGAAGATTTGATAAAAAAGTATGGGCGGCAAATATTGGGATTGACGAACGAAAACATTGCTAAATTGATTTGGCAATACGTTTACCCGGATTTGCTAACCAAAGCAAAAAAAACAATATACGGAAATGGATAAAGTGCCTATCATAAAGAACCCGGAGTTATTCGACCGGGTTATTGCAAATATTCAAAAGGGATTGGCGGACGGGTTGCCGTGGCTTAACTATTCCTTTGGACGTTCTGAACGGTTGGTTAAGTCCATACAAGGGAAACGATATTACACGCCTAATATTTACGTCGGCGGCAATGAATATATGTTGATTGCCCCGGATAGTAATATAGGGAATTTTTCATTTTTCGTGTTGGACGACCCGCAACAAATTGATTGGTTCCCCGGCGAACAAAACAAATATACAACGCCGTTTTCGGTTATCTTTTGGTTTGATATGCGCACGATAACCAACGACCCCAACAACCGGAATACGGAGGCGGTCAAACAACAAATCATGCGGGTATTGAACGGCGGTATTTGGTTGCGTTCCGGTTCCATGACAATAAACAGAGTGTACACAAAGGCGGAAAACATATTTGCCGGGTTCACTTTGGACGAAATAGACAATCAATTTTTAATGCACCCGTTCGCCGGGTTCCGGTTTGCCGGGGAATTGGGAATTGATGAAACGTGTTTAACTGATTAAAACAAAGTGTATGCAAGCATTTTTATTTTATACGGTCGTGGTTGCTTTGGTTGCGGCATTCGGGTTGACCTTGTTACGCAAATGGGGCGTTATCGAATGGGTGCAAATCCACGGCAACGAGTTTTTCGCAAAGATGTTCAATTGTGATTTCTGTTTGTCCTTTTGGGCGGGGGTTGCTTTGGCAATCCTTTTGGCGTTTATAACCGGGAACCCGGCATTGTTGTTGGTTCCCTTTTGTTCAACCATGATAACACGTTATTTGCTATGAAAACGGTTAAGATAGGGGAATACACGGTTGAGATATACGACGCAATCGACGAATTACCAATGTTGCGTTTCCATAAATACAATAAAATGTTGTTGGTTGATGCCGGGATTGGTTCGGATTTACAGGATTTCGACACGCATATTGAAAAGGCAATGAGATACGCCCGGAGCAAAACCCCGGAATTGGCGGCAATCGAATTGGATAATATGCGGCAAAACGTGTATTTCATTCAATCCGGGTTAAGCCCGAAATGTTTAGCGTTTGCCGTGTTGGTTAAATCAATCGACGGAACCCCGTACAACGATTTATCCGACGACGGGTTGCAAAAGGTCGTCGATATGTTCGGCGACGTTCCGATTAAAGAGTTGACCGCCCAAATGGAAGCGGTCAAAAAAAAAATAGATGAAGAATTGCAAATGTATTTCCCCCGCATGTTCGACGATGCGACGATTAAAGAGTATTACGACGAATTGCGTAACCGGACAATGTTAATGTTGGATGCGATTATAAACGGCGATACAGAGGACAAACGGGCGGAAATTGATAAAATAACGACGATGTTGTTGTTATATAATCGCCCGGTTGTTTTTAGCGGTTCCGATAACATGGAAATTCAGTACGATAAACAATTTGAAAATATGTGTTTAACCATATCGCAACATTTGCACGTACCGGAACCAAAGAAATACACCGTATTGGAGTATTACAACGCATTTGAGCGGATAAAGGAGTTGTTGAAACCAACCAAAAATAAAAACGGCGTCAAATAAGGCGATTTGCGGCGTTGTTTTTCTTTGGTTGATTAACTACATGGAAAAGAAAAGATAATTTAATACGGGGCAAATTGCCCGCAAATAACGTTAAGTATGGCAGATAATAACAACCCTATAAAATATAGCGACCTTGTAAGCCCGGACGATTCGATTACAAAGTTGATTAATCAGTTAGATCAACTTTCCGACGCCTATATGAACACTCTAAAAAATATAAAGAGTGAGGCGATAACGGTTAAGGCTGCATTGGAGGGCGTAAGCGGGGCGACCGAAAACGGACGTAAAACAATCCGGGGGGCGTCCGCCGATACCGACAAATTGACACGGGCGGCAAAGGATTTGGCATTTGCGGAAAGCGAGAACGCAAAACGGTTGGCGGAATTGAAGCAAGCGCAAAAAGAGGCGAACGAATTAAACAAGTTGACAACCCGGTTGAACCAATCCGCCGAGGGTTCATATAATCGTTTGTCCGCTCAATACTCAATCAATAAAATATACCTCAATAATATGACGGTTGAGGAAAGGGAGGCGACCGAGGAGGGGCGCAAATTGGTTGCCGAAACAAAAGCGATTTACGAGGAAATGAAACGGTTGCAGGAAGCGACCGGGAAAACGTCGTTAAACGTGGGTAACTATTCCGACGCCGCAAAAGGGTTGACGACCCAAATAGAGAACCAAACGAAGCAATTAGCATTGTTACGATTGGAGGGCAAACAAGGAACCGCCGAATATCAGCAATTGAGCAAAGAAACCGCAATGTTACGAGATGCGGTTAAGGATGCGACCGATGAAATTACCCGCATGGCGTCCGATACGTCCAATTTGGATGCCGTATTAGGTTTGGCGGCTGGTGCGTCCGGTGGGTTCGCCGCATTTACCGGGGCAATGGAATTGTTCGGGGCGGAAAGTGAGGACGTACAAGAAGCGCAAAAGAAGTTACAGGCAGCAATAGCCATTACAACCGGGGTGCAAGCCATACAAAACGCAGTACAAAAACAATCCGCAATTATGTTGGGTATTTCCCGGCTACAAATGGCGGCATTGAGCAAAGCGCAAGTTTATAACCGCCTTGTTACCATGCAGGGAACAAAGGCAACATTGGCGGCTACAATTGCGCAAAAGGCTTTCAATCTGATTGCCGCCGCAAATCCGTATGTTCTTTTGGCGTTGGCATTGGTTACGGTTGTGGGGGCTTTAGTTCTGTTTGCATCTAATACCGATAAATCGGCAAAGAACCAACAAAAACTTAACGAGGCGCAAAAGGCGTGGTTGGATTATTTGGAAACCGAGGCAACCGAAATGAACCGGGTTAGCAACGAACGTGTCGCCCAATTGAACCGGGAATTAAACATTGCTAAAGCCCGTAACGCTTCATTGTCTGAAACCCGAAAGATTGAGGACGAAATATTAGCCGAGCGCACAAAGGCGCATAATAAAAGCGTTGGTTTTTACGGTCAAGAATTAAACGATTTGGAGGCAAACCGGGCAAAGTTGAAGCAATTAAACGATATGTTATTGCAGTTGAATAACGCCAAAGCCCGTGGGGATAAGAAAGTTTATATTGATGTTGATTTAGACGGTAAAATTGATAAAGTCAAGGTTGATGAAGCAATTGAAGCCGTACAGGGTCAAATAGATAATACCGGGCGGGCGGTTGACATTGCCGTTAATCTAAAAACCGAGGGGGCGGATTTGGACGCCGAAAGGAAAATACAAGCCGCCCAAAGAGCAAACGAAAACCGGAACGCCGCCAAAGCGGAAACGGATATATTGCGCAAAGCCGAGGACGCCCGGATTGCCTTAATTAAAAATTCATTCGACCAACAACGGGCGCAACGTCAAGCCGCCAACGCCCGTGCGATTGCTGATATACAATTGCAGTTGAGGACGGAAACCAATTTAACGGTTAAGGCACGTAAAGCGTTGAACGACCAAATTGTTTTATTACGGGAACAATTGGCGGTTGATATGGTAGATATTGCCAATAACCAACGGGCGGCGGAATTGTCCGCACAACGGGCAACACAGGACGCCCAAATTGCATTAATGGCAGAGGGTGCAGAAAAGCAACGGGAGCAATTGCGGGTTGAGTATGAAAGGCAAATACAGGATATTAACACCCGGTTAGAAACCGAGCGGGGATTAACTGAAACGCAAGTTGCCGAATTGCTTAACCAACAATTACTTTTGCAACAACAATACGCAAAGAGTTTGGGCGAATTGAACGACCAAATTACAATAGACCAAATGCAAGCCGCCGCCGACCGGACGCAATTACAATTAGACGCCGCCCGTGAGGGTTCGCAGGAGGAAATAAATTTGCGTATTCAGTTGTTACAGCAACAACGGGCAATCGAATTGGCACAAAATAGGCAATTAGCCGAGGACGTGCGCCAATCCGAGGCGGATATTAACGCCAAATATGATGCCGAGGTATTGAAGCAAACGACCGAGTTAAACCAACAACGGGCGTTAATGCTATTCGACCAAACACAAGCGTTGGAGGCGTCCGAGTTTGATTTAATCCGCAATTCCGAGGAACGCAAAACCCGGTTCCGGTTAGCGCAAGAAAAGGCACGGTTGCAAAAGATTTTAGAGTTGAACAAAGCCGCCGGGGTTAAAATGACGGATGCCGAGGTTAAGACAATCGAAAATACCATTGCGAAAATCGACCAAGAAATTGAGAAAAGCAAAGGCGACGAACGGGGTAACGACATATACGGATTGTTCGGGCTGAATTTGGACGACGACCAAAAGGAGGCAATAAGTACGTCCGTTTCCTTTGCCATTGAGCAATTAAACGGTTTTTTGGATGCAAAGGTACAAGCCGCCGACGCCGCCGTTTCCGCCGCCGACAAAGAGGTTGACGCAAGCCAACGCCGATTAGATGCGGAATTAGAGGCACGGGCGAACGGTTACGCCAATAACGTTGCAATGGCTCAAAAGGAATTGGACGTTGCGAAAAAGAACCAAGAAAAAGCCCTAAAGGAGCAACAAAAGGCACAGAAAGCACAGGCGGCAATACAAACGATACAACAAATTGGAAACCTTGTAACGGCGTCCGCTTTGATTTGGTCGCAATTGGGGTTCCCGTTTGCAATCCCGGCAATTGCTATAATGTGGGGTTCCTTTGCCGCCGCCAAAATCAAAGCCGCCCAATTATCCAAATCAGCCAACGCCGGGGGTTCGGAAAGTTACGGCGATGGTACGGTTGAATTGTTGGCGGGCGGTTCCCACCAATCCGGGGACGACGTGGATTTAGGAACCAAACCGGATGGAACCCGGAGGCGTGCCGAGGGCGGGGAATTTTTCGCCGTTATTAATAAACGTAATTCCCGGAGGTTCCGCCGAATAATCCCGGACGTAATTAATAGTTTGAACCGGGGAACGTTCGCCCAAAAGTACCTTAATGCCTACAATACCGACGGCGTTAATGTAACGGTTCAACAAAACAACGCCCCGGATTTGCGAGATTTGAAAAACGATGTAAGGGAGATTAAAGAACAAAACCGCCGCCGTCGTTACGTCGATGGCAACGGTAATGTTATTGAGGTTTACAAGAATTTGACACGTAAAATTAAAAAATGATATGAACCCAATTTATAGACATTCATTTTCCGATGTGTTTTTTAAAACCGGAATTATAAACGCTAATACGGGGGCTTTGATTACGTCCGGGGACGCAGTACAAAATCGCTATTATAGTACCTATGTTTCTGTTAGTAATGTTTACCCCCGTGTTTTGTTAATTAATACAGGGGTTGACCGTGGGGCATTTTATGATAGCAATAAAAAATTTATAAGTAGTTTTATTGGAGTAACGACGGGTTCGGTTGATATTCCAAGTAATGCGTATTATTTGCGATTTGTCGTTTATAAAACAAGATATAACGCCGGAACGGTATTTGCCCGGTTAGGAACGGCAACGGCGCAAAATTTGGTTTACGGACGTAAAGTTAACCCGATATATAAGGACGATTTGGCAAAGGAGTACGAATTAGAAACAAACCAACGGTTTTATCGTGCCAAATTATCCGGAAAAATATCATTTATCCGGGACGATTACGATTTTATAAATACCCGTCCGTTTGATTATGAGTTTTTTTACGGGATAGATAAAAGCAACGACGGCGGTAAAACATGGGTTCCCTATTTTTCCGGTAAGTTTATGAAAACAGATTGTACGTTTGTTGATTATGATAAAAAAGTTACCGTACAACCCGATGTAATAGACGATTATAACGAAGTTTTGGCAGGATTGGAAAAGGAATACAATTTAATAACGTTAGCCCCGACAATACAACGGATAACAATAAACAAGCGTCCATTAATTCAAATCTACGTTCCGGGCGATAGCGTTGTTTCTTGTTTTTTGGGCGGTACGAATTGGGAACAAGACGCAAACGCCACGACCGACCAAAGCGCATTAGTACAAACTTATCATTTTGCTTTATGCAATATATTGAAAGAAATACAAATTACGTCCAACGGTTCCCCGGCGGTAATATCGGGGCTATATACGGGGCGAATGGCAACGGGCGCAAGTGCGGACACATTCGAGGGGAAATTATACCCGGAGTTAAATGTTAATTATTATATCTACATTACACAACAACGGATAAGCGGCGGTTTGCCTTTTGGGCTTGCATTAGTTGAGATACGCCGACAATCGGACGACGTGGCAATGTTTCGTTATTCAAAAGTCACAACATCCCCGTTTGATACATTGGAGTTTGATTTAACCGCCGTTGAGGGTTCCGGGGCAACCGGAACAATGCACGCCGATATGAAAAGTTATAATATATACGCCCGGTATTTGTGCGATGTGGAAAACATAGACGACCTAAATACATATCCATTGCCCGCCGATGATATAGTTGATAATAACCGTAATTATAGGCGTGCGATTGGTTACGCAATCGACGTGGCGTTTATTTCAAACAACTTTTCAGATACCCCGACCGAGTGGGGATTAGCGGACAACGGAAAGTATTTTGCGCCGCCCTATTCCATTTTCGGACAAACGTTTTATCCAATCGCCCGGTCAACGTGGCGTTATGCGTCGTTATGGTTTGGATTTTATTTGATGGATTGGATATTAGAGGAAAAAGTCCGAAAAGCATATACTTTGCGGGATGCGTTCCCGGTTGCGTCTTGTATATCTGTTTTGCTCAATCAGATTGCGCCCGGTATTACCCACGCAGCCACGGCGGAATACAGCCAATTTTTATACAGCGGAAACAACCCAATATCCGGGTTGAATTTCCGTTTGCTTGTATCACAGAAAACCAATATTATAAACGGGGAATATCAGCAACCCGCACAAAAAGCCCCGACAACCTTACAACAATTTACCAATATGTTACGGGATTGTTTCAAATGTTATTGGTTCATTGAGGACGGCAAATTTAAAATTGAGCATATCCAATATTTCCGCAATGGCGGTTCCTATTCCGGCGGGGCTATATTAAGCCACGATTTGACAAAGGAATTGAATTTGCGCAACGGGAAACCGTGGGCGTTCAACACATCGGAATATTCGTTTGATAAGGTCGATTTGCCCGAACGTTACCAATTTGAATGGATGGACGACGTTACGGCGGCTTTTGAGGGATTGCCGATACAAGTAATTAGCAAGTATGTAACGCCGGGAAAAGTTGAGGAAATTAATATATCAAACTTTACGTCCGATATTGATATGATGTTGTTAAACCCCGGCAATATGAGTTCCGACGGGTTCGCCTTATTTGCCGCCGTTCCGCCAACGTCCGGGTCGCAATGGATATTACCGTTTACCAAACAAACCGTCAACGGAGTTGAATACTATTTGCAAAACGGATATTTAGCGTTTATCAATCTGCAATCGCCCTATTGGATGTATGATTTACCCGCCCGTCGTGTATCAATAAACGGTTCCGAGGTTTACGCATACGGTATTGAGAGAAAGAAGAAACAAACGTTTAGTTTTCCGGCAAATGACGACCCAAACCCGATGCAACTAATAAAAACCTATATCGGTAATGGTCAAGTTGATAAATTAAGCGTAAATTTACATAGTCGTTCAATTAAAACAACTTTGAAGTATGACACCGAATAACAATTTGTCTGTATTGCCGTTTTACGAGGGCGTGCAATACCAAGATTATAAAAAATCTTATGCGTATGGCGACGTTTACCCGTTGTTTACGCCGTTGAATAAGATATTGCCTTTTCAAATTATACGACCGACCCGAAGCAACCAAATTGTATGGGTTCGATTGTATAATTATAAAATGACAAAAAGGATTGCAGATATAACCCAACCGATGAAAGAAACCGGATTGCAAATTGTTCGTTATCAATCATACGGTTATGATGTTATATTGTACCCCGGTAATTTATTGATGGCTTTAAATGTGGCAACCGAGGGGCGATATATGATTGCGATAAATGACGGCGTTCAAACTTATTATTCGGACGTATTTACGTGGGTTAATGGAATGGACGGTTATTTGTGCATTGAATGGAGCGATGCCGAAAACATGGAGGTTGACGGCGGGCAAATAGTGTACGACGTTGCGCAATTTAAAAACCGGGTTTACGTGTGTGCCGAGTTAGGAAAGCCGGAATACAAGTTTGAGGAAGAGGGCGAAGAACGGGACGGGTATTTTTTCCCGGAAAAACAAATATCGGAAAAGACGTTCCGGTTTATCTTTTTAGCTCCCGAATACCTTTGCGACGTTATGCGGTTAATCCGAATGAGTGATTTTGTAACGGTTTACAGTCAAGGCAGGAAATACGATTGTGATACGTTTTTGATTACCCCTAAATGGCAAACACAGGGCAATTTAGCGTCGGTTGAATGTGAATTTGAATGCGCAACGGTCGTTAAGAAAATCGGACGGGGCGTTATTCCAACAACCGGGGGCGATTACAATAAAGACTTTAATAATGACTTTAATAACAATGATGTAGTTTAATTTTTATCAGTATGGGAAATTACGAAGAATTGAAAGCCGCCGTTTCGTCCGTTATTAAAACGAACGGCAACCAAGAAATTACGGGTCAAGTGCTGCAAAACACGTTGACAACGTTAATTAGTCAAGTTGGGGCAAATGCGACGTTTGCCGGGATTGCCACGCCGGACACCGCACCGGGAACGCCCGACCAAAACGTTTTTTACATTGCGTCAGAAAATGGGATATATTCCAATTTTAACGGAATAACTTTGAGTAATGAGGTTTCTATATTTTCAAATAGAAATGGGAGTTGGGAAAAATATAATACAGGATTAGCAACACAACAACAGCTTTCTGAGTTAATTAAGCATATTGGAAGTAAAGGTGATTTTTTAATTAAATATCTTAACAACATTCATTTCGATAATAGTCTATGTAGAATTTCAAAAGACGGTTTTTATCTATCAAATTCTACTTATCTCTTTTGGCTTTCAGGTAATAGCGATTACATAGCTGATGTTAGTACAGGTCGTAAGCTATTAGTTATTGACTTGAATATATTACTTGAAAATGGCCGAATTGTCAGAAACGAGAGTAATAAAGCTCTTTACATTTTGATAAATTGGAATGAATATCCTAACGTTATTAATATAGTAGATTTTAATTATTACGAAATCGATGCCAATTATACAAGAGGAACTAATTATATAGTTATAGGCTTATGGGATAATACTATATATACACCAGTTAATGCCTGCTCCCTTAATTATTATCTAAACCGTCATAATTATGAAGTCTCATTTTTCTTTAATGGTGTTCCTTCAGCATTTTTCAGTGGAAATAGTATTGTTTTTAAAGAAGGATTCTTACTACGGCCTAAAGTAGGAAGATATTATTATATTGTAGGAGAAAGAAGATTAGACTTAAGTAGTGGTAGTTCTTGGTTTCTTGATTTGAGTGTTTTAGTTAATGCAAATCCCTCAAAAACGACCGCGTATTATGATGAGATAGATATTAATACTGAAGGTTTAATAATTAACGATGTTAATATAGACGCAGAATTGACAAAAGATAATCCTGGATTTTTGAGATTAATAAGTGGCTATTCTGGTAGAAATATAAGAGCAGCAGTTTTAACTGACGGATTGTTTAGTGAATTTATTAATGCCCAAAGAGATATTAATAATTCTGTAACTTTATTTTCTTTATCAGATGATATAAGCTTTGTGAATAATAAAGTTTATATAAAAAAAAGAGGATTTAGACTACAATTCCCTTCAACTAATAGATATATACTTGTCGAGGAATTTAATGACACTGATAGGTCTATATTAGAGCTTCCATATGTTAATGCAGATTTAATATGTATTAATTTGGATGTTCTTTTTACCAATATGAAAGATAATGGCTTTTATTATACTATAAAATTAGATACTGAAGGTTTGTTCACATCTGTAAATTACGTTCATAACCTTGATGGAGTATTGCCTTTGTACAATATGTATTATGGTAAGATGTCATTGTCTGGGGGATTATTTAGCAATGTTCTATGTCAGCAGGGGAAAAGTGGAGCTAATTTTGAGAACTCGTATAAATATAATTCTGCTGATACATTATCTGCTATTTCTCCATATTTATACAGCTATGACTTAGAGAATAATAAAAGGACTAAAAGATTTAATATCGCATTTGTAACAGATTGCCATATAGAATCTCACCCTAATGCTACAGAAAATCTTCAAGAAGCTATAAAATTTCTAAATTCAAAACCGATAGTTGGTAGTATTGATTATATAATTAATGGTGGAGATAATGTATCAGGGCAACAAAGCGGAGAAAAACAAAGGTCTGATATGAGATTGTTTACAGCCATTAATAAGCTTTCAACTGTATCTGTCCTTCCTGTAGTTGGGAATCATGATAATAATTATTGGTTAAATGATGGTTCTGCTAATTATATGGCTGATTGTATATCCCCAACAGAAATGAAAGAAATATTAATTGAGCCATTAGTTGGTAATGTAGATAATGCGCATACGGTTAGTAATAATACATATTATTATGTAGATAATACTGAATATAAAATTAGACTTATAATATTGAACTGTATGGATGCGCCATTGGTAGAAGGAGTAGATGGACGTAATAAATACGGAGGATTAAAAATTTATACGCAAGCACAAATTGATTGGCTTGTTAATACAGCGTTAGAAATACCTGAAGGATACGGTGTTATTATATGTAATCATACAATACCTGCCTATATTTATGCAGGTTCGGATTTCCCTCAAGGAGTTAATACAATGCCAGAAATAATAGACGCATTTAAACATGGCAAAAATATTAATAAAACTTTTAACGATACATCTGGTAATGGCTTTGACATTTCAGTTAATAAGGATTTTTCACAAAAAGGGCCACAGAATTTTATGTTTTGGCTAGCTGGGCATTACCATAGGGATATGGTAACAGAGAATGGTACATATACAGACCAAAAGATTATTGTTGGTATAAATTGCGGGTGCGTACAAGAAGGGGATATAACAAGAATACCTGATAATACAACAAAAATAGGATTTAATATTTTGTGTATAGAAAAAGAGAAAAGGAAAATATATAAATGTTTGTATGGAGCATGGCAAAATTCAGAGGGTACTAATAAAAGAGTTAATATTATTGATTTTTAAAAGTTTGTAGAATAGTTCGGGAAACTAATATAAATTATATGGAAAGAATAATAAATTGGGAACAATGGCGTATGATATTCGCCACGTCGTTAAGCCCGGTTTTAGCCGATTTAACCCCAACGGCTGGATTTATGCACGCATTGATTATAATGTTTGCTTTCAATATTTGGGCGGGTATGCGGGCGGATGGGGTAAGCGTAAGACATTGCAAAAACTTTCGTTTCAGTAAGTTTAAAAACGCTTTGGCGGAATTGCTTTTGTACGTTACTATTATACACGTTATTTATTCGGTAATGCTGCAATGTGGCGATAATGAAGCCGCCAAAGTAGTAATTAAATCGCTTACTTATGTTTTTATGTATGTGTATTTGCAAAACGCATTCCGCAACCTTATTAAAGCATATCCCACAAAGGTTGCGTTGCGTATTATTTACCACGTTATCCGGTTGGAGTTTACACGGGTATTGCCGGGATATTGGCAACCGATAATTGAGAGATACCAACGGGAACACGATAGCGATATTATTAACGATAAAGAAAAGGAGGGCGAACAATGAACCAAACAGAGATTTTAAAGTATTTGGAGGGGCAAAAAACAACCCGGACGATTACGGATTTGATTGTACATTGCACCGCAACCAAGCCCGGCGCAAAAGTCAACGTTGATGTTATCGACGGTTGGCACAAAGAACGGGGATTTAAGAAACAACCCCAAAGCGGGCGAATTTGCGGTTATCACTTTGTTGTATTGCCGGACGGGACAATTGAAACCGGGCGTTATCTTTCCGAGATTGGGGCGCACGTTTCCGGGCAAAATTCCCGGTCTATTGGCATTTGTTACGTTGGGGGATTGGATGCCAATGGCAAAGCCGCCGACACACGCACCCCGGAACAAAAGGAGGCGTTAATATGGTTATTATCCCGATTAGTTGTTATGTTCCCGGACGCAAAGATTAAGGGACACCGGGATTATTCCCCGGATTTGAACGGCGACGGTATAATTGAACCGTGGGAGTTTATAAAAGAATGCCCGTGTTTTAATGCGGCAATTGAATATAGTAACATTTAATTTTGTACCATTATGACAAAGAAAGACAAAAAGGAGTATTTGGAACAATTGGTTGCCAATCAAGGGAACCAAGCGGGAATTAGTATTGCCCCGTTGTTATCCGCTATTATTGCAGATTGCGAGGACGTTTTTACGGTTACGGTTGAGGACAACCAAGAAAATACGAAAAACGTAACGAACCCACAGGCGGAAATAGACGCATTTATTGACGCCGTAAACGCCGACCCGTTGCACAACATACCAAAAGTATATATTTCGGGCGTCGTAATTTCCTTTGCACAATTGGAGATTAACGAGGACGAAATAAATAGTACGGTTGAAATGGCGGGCGGACATTACGTTTTAACATTGAGCAAAACGCCGAATAGTTGGTTAATCATTTACAGGCAAACGCATGAAAAAGTATATAATATTGGCGGCAATCATTATGGCGGTTGCCGCCGCCTTTTGGTTCCAACAAAAGCGCATTAATAATTTGACCGTCGAACGGGACAAATACCGGAGCAATACCGAAACGTTGTTGCAGGACGTCCGCACGTATCAAACAAAGGATAGTTTGAACGCCGCAAAGATTGGGAATTTGGAGTTGAAATTATCCGAATACAAAAAATACCGGGCGGACGATGCGGCGTTAATCAAATCGTTGCAGACAAAGAACCGGGATTTGCAAAGGGTTACGACTGCACAAATGGAAACGATAAACGAATTACGGGCGAACGTCCGGGATAGTATTGTATATTTGCCCGGCGACACGGTTACGACCGTATTACGTTGTATTGACATTGTGGAACCGTGGTTTGAGTTGCACGGATGCACAACGCCCGCCGGGGTATTTACCGGGACGCATATAAACCGGGATAGTCTGTTAATAGCGGAAACGGTGCAATATAAACGCTTTTGGGGGTTCCTTTGGAAAACAAAGAAGATAAAGAACCGGGAAATTGACGTTGTAAGCAAGAACCCATCTACCCGAATATTGGGGGTTGAGTTCGTAACCATAGAAAAGTAATAAACCGGGGGTTGTAACAAGGCGTTGCAACCCCTTTTTTTATTTAGCCATTTTTAGCCCGTTTCCGGGCATTTTATTTCAAAGTGGATAATTTCCCGTCCCTCTTGCAAAAGTCGCTTAAATCGAAAATTCCAAGGAAATAACTCTTTTGGAACCAACAACGAAATTTTTTATAGGAAAACACGAAAATAAAAGATAAAACCTTTGGTGATTAAAATAAAGGTTGTATATTTGCATCATCAAACAAGAACGACCGGGCGTTTTCCCGGAAAATAGAGAGCGAAACAATGAATACTCAAAGCATTTATAACGGATTAGATTACATAACAAAAGAGATTAACCGCAATTTCAAAATTAAGGTAAACGGAATTGTAAACGGCAAAAAGGTTAATGTATTGGTTGGCGTGTCCGGTTTAATAAAGATTGTCGGCGATATTAAGTTAGTCAATCGCTTATTAAAACGTGCTTTCAATTGTTACGGCGACAAAGAGGTTTGTAAATTGCGCCGAGGCGTTAAAATCACTTTCTATTATCAGTAAACAACGGCGGGGCGTTTTCCCCGGAACAATATAAATTTTCAATCATGGCAAAGTACATTTTAGTTAAGAAAGTAAAGGGAAAGAAATACGAGTACCAAGTTATTGACGCCGATAGTAAGGCGATTGTATCAAAAAGAACGTCCGCCCGTGAATATGTGGCGTGTACCGCCGACGGGTCGTTTTATTTCGGTCGTTTGGATTTAATCGGCAAAGGCAACCACGGCAAACGGTTGAGCCATGCGACGGAAATATTGGCAAACCCGGAAAAGGCGTATAAAAAACGAATCGCATACTTTACGCCGGATTATCGGAGTATATGGATAGCCGAAAACCCCGCCGAACAATGGATTGCCCGAAACGTTGAATATGCGACAAAGGAAAAAGAGAGATTAAACGCAATTGCGTATTTGCAGTAATAACAAGCCGGGGGATTGCGCCCCCGGCATAACCATTTAGAGCGATGAATAAAACGAAACGTTACCGATTAAGTCAAGATATGTATAAGATAATCCAAAATGCAAACGGCGGGTTATTTTTGCTTTATACCCGGCACAATCCCGGCGATGTGTTAAACCTATTATTAGACGGCAACGATATTGGGTTGCTTTGTCAAGTTGAGAGCCGACACGACCAATATTATAAGTTTTGCAAAGTGATTAAGGAGGGCAAAAATGATATTAACAGAGGAATAACGGGAAATATTGAAAGGTAAGATTTGCCCGTATTGCCATATTCCAACCGAGTACAAAAATAGTATTGAGGTTTACGGCATTGATTACGGAATGATTTACTATTGCCCTAAATGCCGGGCGTATGTTGGCGTTCATGCGGGAACCGACCGGGCAAAGGGTCGATTAGCAAACGCCGAGTTACGCCGATGTAAGATTGAGGCGCACCGATATTTTGACGAAATATATAAGCGTAAATTAATGAAGCGTTCCGAGGCTTACAAATGGTTATCCGAGCAATTGGGATTACCAACGGAATACACGCATATAGGAATGTTTAACCCGGAAACGTGCGCAAAGGTCGTGGACGTTTCAAAAAAATATTTGGAAACCATGCGATTTGCATTAAGAAAACAAGATAAGATAAAAGCGTATTTTGAGCCGCACGGCGACGAAATGTTGAACCGAATAAAAGAGAGTTTAACCCGGTATTTTTCCGCCGACCGTTCGGATTTCCCGGAGGGATTGCGGGACATTGAAAGCGATTATAACCAATTGCCGGGGGAACCATACCCAACCATTGCGATAAACGACGCCGGGAACCCGGAACGTATGATTGAGTTCTATGTTACCGGGAAACAATACGACGTTTACCATGTGGCATTTAAGGGATTTACAAAGGGCTGATTATGGAAAGCGTTATTATTGAGGAAATGCGGGCGTTTATGCGGTTAGATTTGAACCCACGGCAAAAACAATATTTTGCCGATACAATCGCCGTTGCAAAACGTGTTGATATTGTCCGGGCGGCGGACGTGTTCAACGATTACGAATTAGAGATTATCCGGGATATACTGAAACCCCAACCGCAACAATGTTATCGGAATGCGCATTTGCTTTGCCAATTGTTCCCGGAACGGGTGCGATATTGCGAGGGCAAAACATTTGCTTTTATTCCCATAGAACACGCATTTAACCGGGTTGGCGACAAATACGTTGATATTACGTTTGAGTTTGCATTACAAGACGCCGAATTGTTAGAACATGAGTACGTTGTATTTGGCGAATACGATTTGCGAACGTTGGAACGAATTACAAGGGAAACCGGGTATTACGGCGATATATACCGAAATATCTATATTGAGCGGGTAAAAGATAACCCCCGACGCAATGAAGTAACGCCGGGGGTTGGTACGCAGTAACCGAGAGCGATGTTGTAAGGTTATGCGGTGCAACAAAATTAGTGCTTTTTATCTGTATTACAAGCGTCCAACGTGAACAAATAAAATATTCAAAGGTTTTATTTAATATACCAAAAATAAATCTTATATTTGCAGCAAAATAAAAGATATGGAAGAATGGAAAGAAATAGCAGATTTTGAGGGACTATATTTAATTAGTTCTTTTGGTAGGGTAAAATCAATTATCAATAATAAGATTTTAACCCCTTGTATAGTAAGAGCCAACGGGTTAGTTGTTGGATTAATGAGAAACGGAAAGGTTGAGAAAAGGCAAGTTAGCCGATTAGTTGCGGCGGCTTTCATTCCGAACCCAGGCAACAAACCATGCGTTGACCATATCGACGGAGTACGTTTTCATAATTTCGTTGAGAATTTGCGTTGGTGTTCTATTAATGAAAATAACAATTTTGATATAGCCATAAGAAACAAAACAAAATACGATTTCCCAATTGAGGGAATAGATGAAAACGGGAATGTTTGTATTGAGTTTCAGAATTATAAAGATGCACATAAAAAGGGTTATTATAGGCATTTAATAAAACAAAGCGTTGATACAGGCAAACCATATAAGGGTATAATATACAGAAAGAAATGAAGATAAAAGAGAGCGATTTATTAAAACAATTGGCGACCGATAGCGGGAAAACAGCCAAACAAGTTTCCGAAATTGTCGTTTCGGAATTACTCAAAAACAAAGTTATTGAGGACGACCCGGACAATTGGGGCGTTTCCGTTTTCGATGCAATAAACGAGGACGTAACCGAGGAACAAACCGCCAATTGTTATGCGGCTATTTCCGAGGCGTTGGGCGTGTATCTGAAACGGGTATATTTCATTGTCCCGGATTTGGATTTAATGGGTAACGACGATTGCCCGGAATGCGGCGGCGAAATGGAAGTTACCGACGGCGAATATAAACAGACCGGAGGCGACGGATATTTGACCCCGCCGGAATATACCGCAATTTGGGAGGAAATGACGTGTACGCATTGCGGACACAAAGAGAGCAACGAACCGAGTTATTAACAATAAAAGACTAAAGAAATGGCAGAAATGACGAAATTAAGAGTAAACGAGGCAATCGCACGGGCGCAAACCGCCGGAATTAAAGTTTATAAAAAAGAGGTTGCCGCCCGGTTATGGGAGGGACGCACCGAAAGCGCACAACAAGTTAATATGACTAACTTATGTAACGGAACGACTAAACAGATACGCCCGGAATGGGTCGTTATCATTTGCGAAATGTGTAATTGTACCCCTAATTATTTGTTTGGTTATGAAGAATAACGGGTTACAATGGTTTGAACGCATGGCGGACGTTATGTTTTCCGATAGGTTCCAAGCGAAAGCGATTATTGCGACATTTGGGACGTTGGGCGTTGTTTGTCTGATTGGCGCATTTTGGAACCCGTGGCAATTGATGTTTGCGGGTCTGTGTGCCGCAATGGTATTATGTGGATTTTCAGAATTAAAAAAGAGTAGAAAATGAGAGCGAACAAAAAGAAACCGGAAAACCCGGTACAAAAGACGGTTGAAAGTTTGGGAGCCGTTCCCGCCGACCAATTCCCGGAAATTACCGAGGAACAACAACAAATAATCCCACCGTTTGAAGCGGTCGAGGTTGAACAACCAACCGGAATATTTGAGATATTGCCGGGCATGACGGTTGAGGAAATGACGGCAATGTTTTTTGATGAAAAAACGTTGATTGAACCCCCGTATAAGGTTTGGCAATTGAATAGTAAGGGACACCGCTATTATTACCGATACGACGACAACGGGAACCCGGAGTTTTTCCCGTCGGTTACAACGATATTGTCCCAAACGTTACCCAAAGCCCCGCACTTGATACAATGGATTGCAAACAAAGGCATTGAGGAAGCGGAACGATACAAAGGCGAACGGGCGGCGTATGGTACGTTTATGCACGCCGCATTTGAGGAATTATTAATTAACCGGGCTTATGATTTGGACGGGTTAAAAGGCAAACTAAAGGAATATATAGAGGTTTACCGATTGCCGGACGACTTTATTTATTACGCCGACGATTTGAAAAAGGACGTATTGGCGTTTGCTCAATTCGTATTAGATTACGACGTTCGCCCGTTGGCGGTTGAAATTGCGTTAGTGCATCCATATTATAAGTATGCCGGAATGATTGATTGCCCGTGTACCATGTTGGCAAAGATAGGCGGCGACGAACGTATTAACGCAATCGTCGATTTTAAGAGCGGGCGCAAAGGTTTTTACGAGGAAAGCGAGATACAATTAGGAATGTACCGGGATATGTGGAACGTCAATTTTGAGCAATTCCCCGTTACACGTATTTTCAATTTCAGCCCGAAAGATTGGCGCAAACGTCCGTCGTACGATCTGAAAGAACAAACAGATAGCCCCAATATTCGGAAAATCCCGTATCTATTGGAAATTGCGGCTATTGAGGACGAAAAAAAAGATAATACGTTTACGTCGGTTAATGGTATGGTATTGTTAGACAATGCCCCGGATTTAACGCAAAACGTAATATCCTTATCGTTGGCGGAATTGATTAAAACGAAAGCCCCAAAGGAGGCGACCCCGGACGAAAACACGGACGCCGCCGAGAAAGTCAAGGCGGATGCACCGGAACCGGAAAAGGAGCCAAAGAAAACAACCATTGTTAAACGTGCGCCCAAAAAGGCAAAGGAGGCGGAAAAGAAAGCCGCCACGGGCAAAACGACCGCAAAGCGGGGTAATACCACGGAAAAGAAAGTAAAGCCCGCAAACGAGCCTAAAAAGCCCAAAAATGAGAGTAGGAAAAAGATGTTGAACGACGACCCCGAAATTTGATTGAGATATGAAAGGAAGAATAAAACGACCGGAGGCGCAACAATCCCGTTTGATTTTGCCCCGTGTCGGTCAAATAAAAATCGGTATTAAAAACGCAAACGGTTATCCGCAAAGCGTTGATTACTTCATACCAACGGGAAAGTATGCCGGATTATTTACGCAAGCATACGGCGAAAAGCCGCAAACAATACAAATTGTTTTCCCGGACGACGACCCGGCAAAAGTATGTAACGAGCGTTACGAATACCGGGACGACGACGGGCAATTGATTGCGGCGGGCGATGGCGATACGTTCCAAGTATGGGACGGAAAGAAATACGAAACGTTGACAACGGAGAAATACCCAAATTTAATGCAGTCAATAACGAAGCGTTACCCGAATAAAAAGAGCCGCCAACCGGATTGCGACGGTTGGGAGGTTACATTAACGCTAAACTTTATTGTTCCTTTGGTTCGTGGGGTTGCCGGGGTTTGGCAATTCGTAACAAAGGGTACGGCGTCCACAATCCCGCAAATTCGGGAAACGTTCGACGGTATGTTAGCGGAACGGGGATTTTGCAAAGGCATTATATTTGATTTGAATGTACAATTTGCCACGACGCAAAAACCGGGCGACCGTTCCCGTTTTCCCATCGTGTCGTTGGTTCCCAATGAGAGTGCCGACAATGTTTTGAAAGTGCGTAAAGCATGGGAACCCGTTAAAGAATTGGAGGGCGGACACGATGGCAACAATTAAACAAATTGAAATACCCGTTGAAACGGTTATCCGGGTTAATAATATTCCGGTTAAATGTATGATTGCCGAATTTTGGCATGATTGCAAAGATTGTTTTTTCAATAAATACCCCGGAAGTTGTAAACGTATTGTTTGCAAGGCTGATAAAAGAACCGATAATATTAATGTTTATTTTACGGAGGTATGACAATACGGGATAGCAATTTTATAACCATATTAGCCCCAATGATTACGAAACTTAAATTGAAAGGTAACGAATTGTTGGTTTTCGCTTTGATACATGGTTTTAGTCAAGACGGCGAAAGCCGTTTTAAGGGTTCATTGCGGTATCTTATCGAATGGACGGGATTAGATAAAAGTACGGTTATTAAGTTACTCAAACAATTAGTTGATAAGCAATATATTAATAAATTTGAGTACGGAAAAAACAAGGTGCGTTATTGTGAATATACGTCTAATTATTGGGTTGCTTTGGAGTGGTTGGAAAATCCAACTACCCCCCGGTTGGAAAATCCAACTACCCCCCGGTTGGAAAATCCAACCACCCCCCGGTTGGA
>ERZ779896.578-NODE-578-length-44759-cov-22.301293_pt1 | contig 44759 bp, 30 predicted proteins | sample MGYA00511067_ERZ779896 | MGnify/ENA primary metagenome ERZ779896 (study PRJEB29588, sample SAMEA2161597) | human gut metagenome | biome: human gut; feature: human-associated habitat; material: faeces | place: Denmark | collected 2008/2010 ... | reverse complement strand
CTATATTTCAATAATTTCAAAGAACTATTTATCAACTTTTACGGGACAGTAGTGAATTTGAGAATTACTTTTCGGGGTAACGAAGATTAATCGCAAATTAAATAATCATCACATAAAACAGTAAAAATGAAACAATTTATTATTGCTATGGCTGTATTGTCTATGCTCTCGGCATGTAAAGAATCCCAACGAAGAGAAGGCACAGCAATGTACAAAACAATTACCGTAGAACCGACAAATAGGACTTTAAAGTCGGGATATACGGCGACACTGCGTGGACGCCAATTTGTAGAAGTACGTCCGCAAGTAAGCGGAATTATTACCGAAATAAAGATAAACGAAGGTGATGCCGTTCATAAGGGACAAACACTTTTTATCATAGATCAAGTGCCTTATAAAGCAGCTCTTGAAACTGCTGTGGCTAATGTGAAAAGTGCCGAAGCCAAGTTGGCTACGGCTCGACTTTCTGCTGAAAGCAAGGCCGAACTTTTTAAAGAACAGGTCGTTTCTGAATTTGATCTTCAAACGGCAAAAAATGAATTAGCCGAAGCAGAAGCGGCTTTGGCCCAAGCGAAAGCACAAGAAACAAATGCTCGTAACGATCTTTCATATACAGAGGTTAAAAGTCCGGTAGACGGTGTTGCTAGTATGATTCCTTATCGGGTGGGGGCTTTGGTGAGTAGTACTATTTCCGAACCTTTGGTATCGGTGTCTGACGATCAAGAAGTGTATGCCTATTTTTCCATGTCGGAGAATCAAATTCTCGACTTGCTTCAACAATATGGTTCTCTGCAAAAGGCGATGTCGCAAATGCCTGACGTAGAACTTACATTGAGCAATGGTAAGGCTTATGTACAACAGGGTAAGATTGATGCCATTAGTGGAACCGTCGATGAAAGTACCGGAGCAATCAGTTTGCGAGCCTCTTTCTCGAATCCTGACGGATTGTTACGTAACGGTGGAAGCGGGACGGTTCTTATTCCTACGGTAAGAAAAAATTGTATCGTTATTCCTCAGACGGCCACTTATGAGTTACAAAATCGGGTATTCGTTTACAAAGTTGTTGAAGGAAAGGCGAAATCTGCTCCGGTCGAGGTATTTAAATTGAATAACGGTACAGAGTATATCGTAGAATCGGGTCTTAATTCGGGTGATGTCATTATTGCCGAGGGAGCCGGATTAGTACGAGAGGGAACGATAATAGAAAGTCAGACGACCCAAGAATAACGTGTTGCCATGAAAATAAAAGTATTTATAGATCGCCCCATATTGGCGGGCGTTATATCCGTCGTGATACTCATTATTGGATTGATAGGTCTTTCCCAGTTGCCCATAGAACAATTCCCGGAGATAGCTCCTCCTACGGTTAGTGTTTCGGCCAGTTACACAGGGGCTAATGCCGAAACTGTGCAAAAGAGTGTGGTCGTACCTTTGGAAGAAGCTCTCAATGGAGTGGAGAATATGATGTACATGGTTTCATCATCTACGAATACTGGCTCTGCGAGAATTACAATCTATTTTCGTCAGGGTACAGATCCCGATATGGCGATGGTTAATGTACAAAATCGTATAGCTAGTGCTCAGGGGCTTTTGCCTGCCGAGGTTACGCGGAGTGGAATTACGGTTCGTAAACGACAGACGAGCAATATTAAAGCATTGGCTCTTTATAGTCCAGATAATTCATTCGATGAAAGTTTCTTGAACAACTATTTGAAAATAAATATTGAGCCCCGTCTTTCTCGTATAGCTGGCGTCGGCGAGGTGAATGTGATGGGAGCCGATTATTCGTTGCGTATTTGGCTCGATCCGGGTAAAATGGCAAAATACGGGTTGGTCCCGACAGATATAACGACGGTTCTCGATGAACAAAATTTGGAGGCTCCTACCGGTACTTTGGGTGCGGAGTCGGAAAATACGTTTCAATATGTATTGAAATACCGGGGACGTTATGAAGATGAGAAAGATTATGAAAATTTGGTAATCAAGTCTCTTGCCAGTGGAGAAGTGTTAAGATTGAAAGATGTTGCTCGGATAGAGCTGGGTTCCCGTACTTACACTTATATTGGAGAGGTGAATGGACATCCCGGCTCTAACTGCATGATCGCGCAAACTTCCGGTTCGAATGCGAATGAGATTATCGAGGAGGTAGACAAAGTCGTAGCCGAAATTTCAAAATCTTTGCCTAAGGGTATGGAGTTGGTAGATTTGATGAGTTCCAAAGACTTTCTCGATGCTTCTATCAAGAACGTGATAAAAACATTGGTCGAAGCTATCCTTTTGGTAATATTTGTTGTGTATGTATTTTTGCAAAGTATGCGTTCGACGCTCATACCTTCTATTTCTATCATTGTCTCTCTGATAGGTACGTTTGCTTTCCTTTATGCGGCCGGTTTTAGTCTGAACATGTTGACTTTGTTCGCACTGGTGTTGGTAATTGGGACGGTGGTCGACGATGCGATAGTTGTGGTCGAGGCTGTACAGGCTAAATTCGATGAGGGATATAAATCTTCCTATTTGGCAACTGTCGATGCAATGGGAGGTATAACGTCTGCATTGATTACGACTACTTTTGTTTTCATGGCAGTGTTTATACCTGTTTGTTTCATTGGCGGTACGACCGGAACGTTTTATACGCAGTTCGGTCTCACTATGGCAGTGGCGGTAGCGATTTCGATGGTCAATGCGTTGACTTTAAGTCCGGCATTGTGCGCTTTGATTATGACCCCTCACGTGATTGGGAAAGGAGGCAAAATGAGTTTTTCTTCTCGTTTCCATATGGCATTTGATACGGCATTTCATCGTATCGTGATGAAATATAAAACAGGCGTGTTTTTTATGTTTAAACATAAATGGTTGGCTGGTGTATTGTTGGTAATTGCTGGCGCCGGATTGTTTATTTTGATGAAAACGACGAAAACCGGACTTGTGCCGCAGGAGGATATGGGAACTATTTTTGTAGATGTACGTACTTCTCCCGGAACGAATTTGGAGCAAACTAAGGTTGTAATGGACGAAATCGATAGGCGTATCAAGGATATTCCTCAGGTTCGTATATTCTCTAAGGTGACAGGTAATGGTATGATCAGCGGTCAAGGGGCATCGAACGGTATGTTTATCATTCGTTTGAAACCCTGGGACGAACGGACGGGCGATGAAGATGAAATAAATGCCGTTATCAATGAAATATATAAACGTACAGACGATATATCTTCGGCACAGATTATGGCTTTTGCACAACCGATGATTCCCGGCTATGGCGTGAGCAGTGGATTTGAAATTTATGTGCAGGATCAAAAGGGTGGTACGATTGAGGATTTGTTGAAATATACGCGCCAGATGATCGACGCTTTGAATGCCAGACCCGAAATTGCGCGTGCCACGACTTCGTTCGATACCAAGTTCCCTCAATATTTGGTCGAGGTAGATGCTGCCCGATGCAAACGTAACGGAGTATCGCCGTCGGAAGTGCTGAATGTATTGTCGGGATATATAGGAGGAAACTATGCATCGAATATGAACCGTTTTTCGAAATTATATCGAGTGATGGTGCAGGCTTCACCGGAATTTCGGTTAGATACGGAAGCATTGAATAATATGTTTGTCCGTAATTCAGATGGAGAAATGTCCCCGGTTAGTCAATATTTGACTCTGACTCGTGTGTATGGGGCTGAAACGCTGTCTCGTTTTAATCTTTTTTCGGCTATTAGTGTTAACGGCACACCTGCGGCAGGGTACAGCTCGGGACAAGCTATTCAGGCAGTTCGAGAGGTCGCGGAAGAGACTCTTCCCGAAGGCTACGGATTCGAGTTCGGAGGAATGTCTAGGGAAGAGGCATCTTCGGGTAGTACCACTACGTTGGTATTTGTGATATGTGTTGTATTTATCTATTTGATTTTGTGTGCTTTATATGAAAGTCTTTTCATTCCCATCGCGGTAATTCTTTCCGTTCCTTTTGGTTTGGCCGGAAGTTTCTTGTTTGCTAAAATGTTTGGTTTGGAAAATAACATCTACTTGCAAACAGGACTAATCATGTTGATAGGATTGTTGGCGAAAACGGCGATTTTGTTGACAGAATATGCTTCGGAACGTCGTCGGCATGGTATGACAATTACCCAAGCGGCAATCTCGGCAGCTCAGGTTCGGTTACGTCCGATCCTTATGACTTCGCTTACCATGATATTCGGTATGTTACCTATGATGTTTTCGTCGGGTGTAGGAGCTAACGGGAATATTTCTATCGGTGTAGGAACTGTCGGTGGTATGTTAATCGGTACGATAGCTTTATTGTTTATTGTTCCTGTGTTGTTTATCGTATTCCAAACTTTACAAGAAAGATTAATGCCGGAACGTAAGTTACCCAAAATTGAAGAAAATAAATAAACTCGTGAATCATTGGTATGAAAAGGATAATTATAGGTTTGTTATTATCGACCGGATTGAGCGGTTGCCACATATATAGGACGTATGAACGTCCTGAACTATCGGGAGTCGATAGTCTGTATCGAGTTCCGGCAATGACAGAAGATACGATGTCGCTTGCTGATTTTTCGTGGAAAGAACTTTTTACCGATACGGTTTTACAGCAGCTTATCGAAAAAGGAATAGCAAATAATACCGATTTGAATATAGCTCGATTGAAAGTGCGTGAAGCAGAAGCTTTGTTGACCTCTTCTAAGTTGGCGTATTTGCCTTCCGTTTCTCTTACTCCGCAGGGAACAATTAAGAGTATAGAAGGAAATAGTCCGACTAAGACGTATAATTTGGCTGCATCGGCCGATTGGGAATTAGATATATTCGGACGTCTCACTAATGCCAAACGAGAGGCAAAGGCTGTGTTAGAGCAAAGTCAAGCATATAAGCAAGCCGTCCAGACTCAGTTGATCGCTACGATCGCAAATAGTTATTATACACTGTTGATGTTGGATAAGCAACTCGATATTAGTAGACGAACGGCCGAGATATGGGCAGAGAATTTACGCGTTATGAAGGCTTTAAAGAAAGCGGGGCAAACTACTGAAATGGCTGTTGCTCAAATCGAAGCAAGTAAATTGTCGGTCGATGCTTCTTTATTGTCATTAGAACAGCAAATTACCGAGGTGGAAAATTCTTTATCGTCTTTATTGGGAGTAGTTCCTCAGAGGATAGGTCGTTCGACATTGGATATGCAGTCCTTTCCCGATACTTTATCGGTAGGAGTACCTTTGCAGTTGTTGCAGAGGCGTCCAGACGTACGCCAAAGTGAAGCTGCATTAGCCGAATCTTTTTATACGACAAATCGGGCTTATTCGGCTTTTTATCCTGCCATTACGCTAAGTGGTTCGGCGGGGTGGACGAATGCAGCCGGAGCTATTATTTCTAATCCGGGGGAATGGTTGTTTTCTGCGGTGGGGGCATTGGTACAACCGCTTTTCAACAGAGGACAGAATATAGCTAATTTGAAAGTTGCAAAAGCTCGACAAGAGGAGGCTTTACTCACTTTCCGCCAGACACTCCTTAATGCAGGGACAGAAGTAAATGATGCTTTGTTACAATGGCAAGTTGCACGCCGACGATTGGATTTGGATCGACAGCAAATTATTTCGCTTCAATCGGCAGTCAGGAGTTCCGAGCTGCTGATGCGTCATAGTTCACAGAACTATTTAGAAGTACTTACCGCACGCCAGACCCTTTTGGATGCCGAGTTATCGGCCGTATCCGATCGTTTTGAAGAGATACAGGGAGTTATTAATCTTTATCATGCGTTAGGCGGAGGATATTAGGTAAAAAATAATTTTATTATAATAAATGACTCACCCTAAAAGTTCGAACTTTTAGGGTGTTGTTTTTTGTGATTAGTATAGAAATCAAGGTCATAAATAAATTGAAATGGTTAAATAACTTTCGTTTACTTTCGATTTATATCTTTTTGAGAAAAAATATTATCTTTGGCAAAATTATATATAAGTCAAATATAACAGTAAACTCTATATAGAGTTCGTTTTGTATTTGTCGCAAAGAAAGTACCAATGAAAGCAGAAACAAAATGTTGGATTATGGAGAGTTGTTTCAGTATTTTCACGGAAATAAGAAATAGTTGTTTAATATAATAAATACAAGACCTTCTAATATTTAAATGATTCTATGAAAACATTATTCCAATCTTTTTCTCCCTATTTAACGGGAGTAGCAGCGACTACTGTTGTTTTTTCTTTTTCGTCATGTAAGAAAGAAAATAAAGTTCCTACTCGTTATAATATTGTTTATATTATGACAGATGACCATACCGGACAAATGATGAGTTGTTATGATACTCGCTATATCGAAACTCCTAACTTGGATAGAATTGCTCGGGACGGAGTTCGGTTCACGAATAGTTTTGTAGCGAATTCATTAAGTGGGCCGAGTAGGGCGTGCATGCTTACGGGTAAACACAGTCATGCGAATGGATTCACCGATAATACGACTTGTGTATTCGATGGTTCGCAGCAGACGTTGCCTAAACTTTTGCAGACTGCGGGTTACCAAACCGCTATCGTGGGGAAATGGCATTTAGAGAGTATGCCTACGGGATTCGACTATTGGGAAATTCTTCCCGGTCAGGGCGATTACTATAATCCCGATTTTATAATGATGAATAATGATACGGTTCGAGAAAAGGGTTACTTAACTAATATTATTACCGACAAAAGTATAGATTGGTTGGAGAAAGGTCGTGATAAGGAGCAGCCCTTTTGTTTGTTTATTCATCATAAAGCTATTCACCGCGACTGGCTGCCTGAATTGAAATATCTCACGTTATATGAAGATAAAGAGTTTTCAATGCCCGATAATTTTTATGATGATTACGAGGGGCGGCCGGCTGCTGCTGCGCAAACGATGAGTATTGCAAAAGACATGGATATTATTTATGATACGAAAATGTATCGTAAGGGAATGAAGTCACGTTTGAAGAAAGCCTATGGACGTAAGATAAAACGGCTTACTCCCGAAGATCGGGTAGCCTATGATGCGGTATATGATTCTATAACTGATGTATTTTTTCGGGAGAATCCACAGGGGAAGGAGCTGGTTGAATGGAAATATCAACGGTTTATGCGTGATTATGCAAAAGTCGTGAAGTCGTTGGACGATAATGTCGGACGAGTGTTAGACTATTTGGAAAAGGCCGGGTTATTGGATAATACGTTGGTTGTCTATACTTCCGATCAAGGATTTTATATGGGAGAACATGGCTGGTTTGATAAACGGTTTATGTATGAAGAGTCTATGCGAACACCGCTTGTTATGCGTTTGCCGAAAGGTTTTCAAAAGCGAGGCGATATTCCCGAATTGGTGCAGAATATAGATTATGCACCGACATTCCTCGAATTGGCCGGTGTGGAGATTCCTGATGATATACAAGGTATTTCATTGATGCCGTTATTGAGGGGCGAGCATCCGCAAGACTGGCGATCTTCTCTTTATTATCATTTTTATGAATATCCGGCAGAACACATGGTAAAACGCCACTATGGCGTTTGTACTGAACGTTATAAATTGATACATTTCTATGACGATATCGATCAATGGGAACTATACGATTTGCAAACCGATCCCACGGAAATGAACAATCTTTTCGATAAGCCGGGGTATGAAAGTATAATCGAGAAATTGAAACAGGAATTGGTCGGACTTCAAACTTTATACGGAGATTCGATAGAGTACCGATTACGGGATAAAAAATTATAGGATAAAAATTAGGGAGAGAAATTTAGAAATAAGTTATTCAATATAAAGTTATGGTGATGAAGAACGTTTTTTGGATTATTTTGTGTATGTTTTTTATTCCCCCGGTTACTTTTGCCGGGAATATGAAATTGCATTATGATCGTCCGGCAGAGTATTTCGAAGAGGCTCTCGTTATAGGGAATGGGACGATGGGAGCGACTTTATATGGCGGTGTAAAAAAAGATAAGATTTCATTTAACGATATAACACTTTGGACAGGAGAACCCGAAAGCGAAAATTCTTCTCCCGATGCTTTTAATACTATTCCCGAAATTAGAGCTTTACTGGATAATGAGGATTATCAAGGGGCTGATAAGGCTCAATACAAGGTGCAAGGACATTACAGTGAAAATTATCAGCCACTTGGAACATTGACGATAGAATATCTTGATGATACAGCTGGTATTTCTGATTACCACCGATGGCTCGATATTGGTAATGCTACGGCACGAACGCAATACTTGAAGGACGGAAAACTTTTTACGAGCGATTATTTTGCATCGGCTCCCGATTCGGTGATTGTCATTCGTTTGAAATCTGAAAATAAGGAAGAAATTCATGCGTTGCTTTCGTTCGATTCTCCGTTACCTCATAGCTCGCAGGTGGCCGATAATGAAATATCTGTTGAAGGTTATGCGGCTTATCATTCGTTCCCGGTTTATTATAAGGCGGAAGATAAGCATCGCTATGATCCGGAAAGAGGCATTCACTTTAAGACTCTTGTGAGGGTTTTGAGTGTCGATGGGAGAGTCAAGAATCGATATTCGGATAGTCGTATCGAGATTGACGGGAGCACAGAAGTGCTCATTTTGATAGCGAATGTTACGAGTTTTAACGGTTTTGACAAGGATCCGGTTAAAGAGGGGCGCAATTATCGCAGTCATGTAGAAAAACGTATGAAGTGTGCTGTCGGTAAAACTTATAATGCTTTGCAAGAGGCACATATTAGAGACTATAAATATTATTTCGACCGTGTAAAACTCGATTTAGGAGATACAGATGACGATATTGCGGCATTGCCGATAGACAAACAGTTACTTTTTTATACTGATTGTAAGCAACGAAATCCAGATTTAGAGGAACTTTATTTTCAATTTGGACGCTATTTGCTCATATCTAGCTCTCGTACTTCGGGAGTCCCGGCCAATTTGCAGGGCCTGTGGAACGAAAGTGTGCTTCCGCCTTGGAGCAGTAACTATACAGTCAATATTAATCTCGAAGAAAATTATTGGGCTTCCGGTGCGGCTAATCTGATAGAGATGCAATATCCGCTGATAGAGTTTATTGCCAATCTCAGTAAGACGGGAAGAAAAACCGCAAAGGATTATTATGGAGTAGAGCGAGGTTGGTGCTTGGGGCATAATTCGGATATTTGGGCGATGACGTGTCCTGTTGGTCTTAATGAGGGGGATCCTTCATGGGCTTGTTGGACGATGGGGGGTACATGGTTGTCTACTCACATTTGGGAGCATTATCTTTTTACATTGGACAAGGAATTTTTGTGTAAATTTTATCCTGTGTTAAAGGGGGCAGCAGAGTTTTGCATGGATTGGTTAGTCGAGAAAGATGGAAAACTTGTGACCTCTCCCGGAACCTCTCCCGAAAATAAGTACATTACGCCTGATGGGTATGTGGGGGCTACTTCCTATGGAAACACTTCCGATTTGGCGATGATACGCGAATGTCTTATTGATGCCGCCGAAGCCTCGAAGGTGCTCGGGGTGGATAAGTCTTTTAGGAAAAGAATTAAAAAGACTCTTTCTCGGTTGTATCCGTATCAAATTGGGACGGACGGTAATTTGCAAGAGTGGTATTACGACTGGCAAGATCAAGACCCATATCATCGGCATCAATCTCATCTTTTCGGGTTGTATCCGGGGCATCATTTGTCGGTTGAGGAAACTCCCGAATTAGCGGCAGCTTGTGCCCGTACACTCCAAATTAAAGGCGATGAGACGACCGGTTGGAGTACCGGGTGGCGTGTAAACCTTTTGGCTCGGTTACGAGACGGAGAAAAAGCCTATCATATGTATCGTAGGCTTCTTCGGTATGTCAGTCCCGATAACTATAAAGGAGAAGATGCGCGGCGTGGGGGTGGAACTTACCCGAATTTGTTGGATGCTCATTCGCCTTTTCAAATAGATGGTAACTTTGGAGGGTGTTCGGGTGTTATAGAAATGCTCATGCAATCTTCAACCAATAAGATCGTTCTTCTTCCGGCATTGCCAGAGTCTTGGGCCGATGGTAAAGTACAAGGTATTTGTGCTCGTGGCGGGTTTGTCGTCGATATGGAATGGAAAAATAGAGAAGTTGTATCATTAATTGTCTCTTCACTTAAAGGAGGACGAACTGAGATTTGCTTCAATGGAGTTTCGAAAAAAGTCGTATTTAAAGCTGGTGAGGAGAAAAGATTGTTGTAGTTGAAAAGTAGTATGCATTATTTATTAGAGAAATATATTGGTTTGAGATCATTAATAAATAGTTGAGCTTATGGGAAATGAGAGAAAGACGATTCGGTTGGTTTACCCTCAATGGCAGGGTGGAGATATAGCACGGTGGATATCAGAAATAAAAGATTCGGAAGAGGCTTCTCGTGGGTATGTATTGGGTTCCCAGCTTTTAAATTTCCTTGCACCGAGTGGGAATAATGAGGTTTTAACCGTACCGGTCTCGACGGATAAAATTGAGAGGAAGGTCTCCGATGGTGTACTCGATAGAGATGTTATCGTTCAGCAGACAAAAGCGGCTTTGGAAATGCTGCGTGTTGCTTCTCCCGATAAAATTGTGACGTTGGGGGGTGAACTGCTCGGTTAGCGTACCTCCGTTTACTTATTTGAAAGAGAGATATAAGGACGATGTTGTGATGGTTTGGATCGACGCTCATCCAGATATTACGTTGCCCGGCGATGTCTATACGGGGTATCATGCAATGGCGGTCACTGCTTGTATGGGATATGGCGATAAAAAGATTATAGCGGAATTACCGTCTAAATTTGCTCCGTCTGAAATCCTTTTTGTCGGGTTGCGTGATTGGGAACGGGAGGAGATAAAAGTTCGTCAACAACAATATGGGATAAAACATTTTACTCCTTTGGAGGTTGCTCGGAATAGCGAGGCTGTGAAAGAGTGGTTGAATGCTTGCTGTGCGTCGAAAGTCGTAGTCCATTTTGATATGGACGTAATGGATCCGGCCGAAATAATTGCTGCGGTAGGAACTTCGCCCAATGGAATGAAAATGGAAGATGTCGTTCGAGTCATTAATGATATTGCAGCGGAAAAAGAGATTGTTGGTCTGACTATCGCAGAGCCGATGCCACGTATAGCGATACGGATTAAAGATATGTTAGGACGATTGCCTCTCTTAAAATAGAACATAAAAGGTAATTAATTTATCCTCGTTGTGCAAGTGTTTTAGTTTGAAGAATTGGCACATTTTTTGAGCAAAATAGATAAAGGAGAGTTAGGCATTTCCTTGCGAGAGGTAAGATTTTATTATAATAGCGAAAGCCTTATGAAAGTATTATTGATTAACGGAAGTCCGAGGAGAAATGGAAATACGCATATAGCGTTATCCGAGGTAGCATCTGCTTTGAATGAAAATGATATTGAGACAGAGATCGTTTTTATCGGGACGAAAGCTGTGCAGGGTTGTATTGCCTGCAATAAATGTGCGGAATTAGGTAGATGTGTGTTCAATGATGAGTTGTACAATACAGTGAAAGAGAAGCTCGAAACAGCAGATGCGATTGTTGTTGGGTCGCCGACCTATTATGCCGGCCCGAATGGTTCTCTTTGTGCTCTGCTTGACCGGTTGTTCTATTCGTCTGCGTCTTTGTTACAGTATAAACCGGCCGCTGCGGTTGCTGTTTGCCGGCGAGGTGGGGCAAGTGCCACGTTCGATAGACTGAATAAGTACTTTACAATAAGCAATATGCCTGTCGTTTCCTCGCAATACTGGAATAGCGTTCATGGTAGATTGCCGGGAGAAGCCGAACAAGATGGTGAGGGGTTGCAGACCATGAGAATATTAGGTAATAATATGGCGTGGTTATTAAAAAATATAAAGGAGGGTAAGCATGTTATTCCCGACAGGAAGCCTCGGATTATGACAAATTTTATCCGATAAATATAAGGAAGGTGAAATAGGCTATAAGTGTAATGAGTAACGAATCCTAAAATCAATTGTGATAGATTCGGTTCTTACAATAAAATTCCATTTCGTCGGTGTATATCGAATTATTTCTAGATATTTACTGTACATCTAGTTGATAGGTATATGGCATATTTTGGGTATACACTAAAAGAGTATAAAGAATTTACAAATAAAAAACTCCTATAATAGCATTATAGGAGTTTTTTATTTGTATGGTTTTGTCCAACTTCTCGGTGATCCGCTTGGGGCTCGAACCCAAGACCCCAACATTAAAAGTGTTGTGCTCTACCAGCTGAGCTAGCGAATCTAACCTTGTTGCTTTTTGTAAAAGCGTTGCAAAGATACGGCTTTTATTGGAATATGCAAGCGGTATCTGTAAATTATTATACTTAATTTTATCGGTATAAAGTCATATTTTTATTTTATGCTTTGATTATTAGCGCATAATACTTTCAAAAAGAGGTATAAGTAAAGAGGTGATAACTCCCATCAGCCCGATGGCCAAGCCACTGATAGCTCCTTCGACGGCTCCCAATTCGATGGCTCGTGCCGTTCCTAGCCCATGTGCCGCCGAACCTAAGGCAAGCCCTCTGGCTACTCGGCTGTTGACATGACAGCGGTCGAGAATGGCAGGACCGACGATCCCGCCCAAAAGCCCGCAGCCAAATACGATAACTGCGGTGAGCGACGGTATGCCATTCGAGTGTTCCGACAAGGAGATAGCGATGGGTATGGTTACCGATTTAGGTTGCAGTGACGAGGTGATAGTCTCGTCTACTCCCATGATTCTGCAAATAGCTATGACACTTACTATACCTACGATACCACCCGCAAAGACGGCGGTAAGTACGGGTATCTCTTTCCCTCTGATTTGCTCGATTTGTTCGTAAAGGGCATATCCCAGTGCAACGACCGAGGGTCCTAAAAGAAAGCTGATGAAACTGCTACCTGCGCAAAACGTGTCATAGTCGATGCCCAGTAATGAAAGGAGAGCTATGATAAGCACCATAGCGACTAGAAGAGGGTGAAACAGAGCTATGTGTTTTTTTCGGTACAATTTGCAGCCGGCTAAATAGCTTCCCAATACCAATAGGAGTATAAAGGGAGTAGAAGAAAATATTTCACTCATATTTTTTCACCTCCTTTCTTATGGGATAATTTACGGTCGAGCCGTTCTTCGGTTACTCCGACGACAACGATCACCAGCAATGTTGTCACAACCGATACGGTGAGTAATACTACCCAGTTGCTCATGAGTATTTTATATTCGTGCATTAGTCCTATGCTGGCTGGAACGAAAAACAGTGCCATATTGCGGGTGAGAGCCGAGGCTGCTTTATCTACATCGTGCGGACAGATCCATTTTAAAGTGAGCGCGATGAATAGCAATATCATGCCGCATACGCTGCCGGGAATGAGTTTCCCGATTAGCAGACTCATCATCTCTCCTAATACATAAAAAAGCATGATGTAACAAAAACCTTTAATCATTTTTACTTAATCTTAATAATACCTGAATACCTTCTGTTATTTATTTTTATAGTGAATACCGTCTTCGCAGGCGGTAATGAATCCTTCGTCCTGTAAAAAGCGCAAGCTCTCGATAACCTCGTTCTCTGGATAGGGGAGGCTTTCCACGATTTCGTTTCGGCTGATTGCCCCATTTCCGAGCAGTCGCTGTATCTCTTTCGCAATTTGTATCGGAGAATTTTTTGAGGCGGCCTCTCGTTTTTTTCGTTCGATACAGTTATCGCAATAGCCACATTCATAATCTGCTTTTTCTCCGAAATATTCTAGGAGCATTTGTTGGCGACAGCGTGAGGAGGTGGCGTATGTAATCATACTTTTTATGCGATCTGCCATACGCTCTCGACGCTCTTCATAGGCTTCACGGGTAATTTGTACATAGCGAGGCTCCATGCGTTCCCGGGTATAGACGATGTATGGGGTGCGACGTCGGGGAATATAATGCAGTACATGCATGCGGTTCAGTTTTAGCAGCGATTCATACACTTCCTGCTGGTTCATGCCGAGTCGTTGGCACAACAAATCTTCATGAATATATGTGTAGTCGGCGAACAGTCCGGTATAAGATCGCAACAAGCATTGCAGCACACGGTCGGTTTTAGGATCACTTTCTCGTAATTCGTATAGTTCGTCCTTGTGTACCAGAATCATGATTCGGGATAGAGAGTCGGTTTCCTCGATAAATTCGATGTATCCCGAAATGGTAAGTATTTTCAGCGCGTTGAGTACAGGTGTGGCAGCATACTTGAATGTGGTGCAAAAGCGTTTCAAGTTAAACTCGTAAATCGAATCCATGCCACAGCCTAATGCTATTTCGAGAAAATTGCCTATGCGTTCGTAAACTTTCAATATAAATTCCTTATCGGGAAATTCCTCGGTCAACCTTTTGTGCAACGTGGCTTTATCTCTTCGGGCATAAAGCAATACCGCATAGGAACGGGTTCCATCACGCCCCGCTCGTCCCGCTTCCTGAAAATACTCTTCGGGGGCGTTCGGCATTTCGATATGGACGACAACCCTTACGTTTGGTTTGTCTATACCCATGCCGAAGGCATTTGTTGAAACCATAACCCTGATTTCGTCTGCTTTCCATTTTTGTTGTTTATCGGCTTTTTCTTCCGAGTTCAATCCGGCGTGAAAAAAATCTGCCGATATACCTGCTTTGCGCAATTCTTCGGCAACTTCTTTCGTACGTTTTCGATTCCTCACATACACGATAGCGCTGCCCGGCACACGGTTGAGTATGCGTAGCAGTTGTTGGAGCTTGTCTTCTCCTTGTCTTACCACGTATGAAAGATTGGGTCGTGAGAAGCCGGTGCGGAAAACTTGCCCGTTGCGGAAGGATAGTTTACGTTGTATATCTTCGGCTACTTTGGGGGTAGCAGTAGCTGTGAGTGCCAGTATAGGGACTTCGGGCAGAATATAACGTATGTCCGCTATTTTCAAATAGGCCGGACGGAAATCGTATCCCCATTGAGAAATGCAGTGAGCTTCGTCCACGACGATAAAGGAAACCGGCAATCCTTTAATACGAGCGATGAATAATTCCGTATCCAGACGTTCCGGTGAAATGTACAGAAATTTATAGCGTCCGTACAGGCAATTGTCGAGAGTGACGATCATCTCACGGCGTGTCATACCGGCGTGCAGATAAGCTGCCCGTATCCCTCGGCTGCGTAGGTTATCTACTTGGTCTTTCATCAAAGCGACCAATGGAGTAATTACTAAACAGATACCTTCCCGGCTGAGGGTGGGAACTTGGAATGTGAGGGATTTTCCTCCCCCTGTCGGCATTAATCCCAACGTGTCATGCCCGTCGAGCAGTGAGGTGATGATCTCTTCCTGCATAGGACGGAATTGGGAATAGTCCCAATATTTATGCAATACTTCGTGGATAATTTCGTTCATTCCCTTTACAAATTCGGCGCAAAATTACAACTTTATCTTTTATGACATAGAAATAGCGAAATAAATCTGATTGTTATCGATTCGTTCAAGGTCAGTGTATGGAGATTCGGTTACAAGAGAGAGGTATTTATCATGTTAAATATGCAGGTAGAACGGTTAAGGTAAAGATATGATTATATTCAATCTTGTCTTGTAATTTTATTTCTAAAAATGTAAATGGTAAACAGTAGGGAGAGATTTCTTGTAAATCTCTCCCTACTGTTATATTGTGTCAAATAGTATTATTCCGAGGGGCGCATATCTTTGATAAATAACTGTATCGAACCATTGTTGTGGGTGTTCTCCTCTATGGTGTAACAAATATCGAATGGTTTGCCTGCTTTGATATGTTCGAAATGCTGGCTCATATTAAATGCGATTCCATTCATGATATTTTTCGATTTGCTATCCACCAGTTCCAATTTTACATGTTCGTTCTTTTTTCCAACAAGGCGACTTGTTCCGTAATCGGTTACACGCCGGGTGCAGAAAATAGGTTTTTGGTTTCCCGGGCCGAACGGATTAAATTGTTTCAGCATAGTAAAGAAATCGGGCGTGATTTCATTGAAATTGATTTCTGTATCTATGTCGATTTGCGGTTCCATCTGGTCTGGTAAGATGTGCCGGGCAACGTGCTCCTCGAATCGAGCCGTAAATTCCTTGATGTGTTCTTCTTTCATCGATAATCCCACGGCATAGGTATGTCCTCCGAAATTTTCGAGTAAGTCTCGACAAGATTCTACGGCTTTATAAATATCGAATCCTTGTACCGACCGAGCCGACCCTGTGGCCAGTCCGTCGGATAGGGTAAGAACGACGGCCGGGCGATAATATAGTTCCGTCAGGCGTGAGGCCACGATACCTATAATTCCTTTGTGCCAGTCTTTATTGTAAATAACAATCGATTTCCTTCGATTTATGTCGATATGTTCTTCCAATATTCTGCTCGCCTCTTCGGTGATACGTTTATCGAGCTCTTTACGATCCTCATTGTACTGGTCGATATTTTGACTTTTTTCCAAAGCTCCTGCCATGTCTTTGGCGACCAGCAGGTCTACCGCTTCTTTTCCCGATTGCATACGTCCCGAAGCATTGATGCGAGGCCCTATTTTGAATACGATGTCGCTGATTGTAATATTTTTGTTATTCAATCCGCATACTTTCAATATACCTCTTAAACCCATGCTGGGATTGGAGTTGAGTCGTTTAAGACCGTGATAGGCGAGGATTCGGTTTTCTCCGGTTATGGGTACGATGTCTGACGCTATGCTCACGGCGACGAGATCGAGCAGCGGTTCTAGGTCGGAAGTTATGTCGATACCGTTATTGATGGCAAACCCTTGCATGAATTTGTAGCCGACACCACACCCTGACAAGTGTTTATAGGGATAGGTTTCTCCTTCTAATTTGGGATTGAGTATAGCTACGGCATCAGGCAATTGGTCATCGGGCATGTGATGGTCGCAGATGATAAAATCGATTCCTTTGCTTTTGGCGTAAGCTATTTTTTCTACGGCTTTGATGCCACAGTCGAGAGCGATGAACAGCGTGATACCGTTTTCGGCGGCATAGTCGATACTTTTGTCGGAAATACCGTATCCCTCTTCATAACGGTCGGGGATATAGTAGTCGAGTCCCGAATAATAGTTTTGTAAAAACTTATATACCAGAGATACGGCAGTTGTCCCGTCTACGTCGTAGTCTCCGTAAATCATAATTTTTTCTTTACTCCCTAATGCACGATTAAGCCTAACTACAGCTTTTTCCATATCTCTCATTAAGAACGGGTCATGGAGATCGGACAGCTGGGGCTTGAAAAACTTCTCCGCTTCGGCGGCAGAAGTAACCCCTCGTTGAGCGAGTAGCTTACAGAGTGCAGGGACCTTTGGATATCGGTCCCCTAATGTCCGGGCTATTTGTTGTTCGTTTGATGTAAGGGGTAAGTAATTCCATTTACTTATCATTTATATGTTTTTTATTTTTTATCTGTCTTAATGCCCCATTATATAATCGAGAAAGATATCTTCGACGATATAACCGGGAAAGTGTACGAGGTAGGATTACCTTAAATTCCTTACCCTCATGAGGCTATCGCGGTGAGAAGGAGATGTATTTTTTACAGACAATCCTTTTACACCTTATTATTGCCGTAAAGTTATAAAAAGACATTCAATGTTGAGCCGTTTTTAGGAATTAAAATTATAAATCTTCAAATTTTTAACCTCCTTCAAACAATGAGTGTAAATAGTGTTATGGCGTTAGTAATAATTCATAGTCCACGACATCTAACCATCGGTCGAATTTTAGTCCCACTTTTTTGAAATGGGATACTTGTTTGAATCCGAGTCTGATGTGGAGTGACTTGCTGGCTATATTGTCGTCTGTTATGCAAGCTATCAATGCTCGATAATTTTTGTTACGGCACTCTTCGATTAATTTTTGCATGAGTAGAGTCCCTATGCCTCTGCCTGTGTATGCGGGAGATAAATAAACGGTTGTTTCTGCTGTATATCGGTAAGCAGCTCTTTCTTTCCATGCATGGGCATAACAGTATCCGACCACTATGCCGTCTGTTTCATAGACAAAATAGGGATATTTCGACGATATTTGCACGATACGTGACAGCATATCTTCTTCGGTTAAAGGTTCGGTTTCGAATGAAATTATGCTGTTTGTGATATATTCGTTATAAATTTTCGTGATTGCTGTGGCATCTTGTGGCTTTACGTCTCTTATCATTGTTTCTCTGTTTTACGATACGGATATATAAAGAATCGGTAAACTGTTATATACGAGGGTTTGTGTTTTATAAGAAAACGAGAAAGGGGCAAAAATTTATTCGCCCCTTTCTCGTTCGATACGATGATTATTGATTGTCTTGTATCATGTGTACATCTACTTGCGGATAAGGGAAATGCAGCCCGTATTTGTCAAACTGTTTGTAGACTTGTTCGTTAAAGTCGAAGAATACTCCCCAGTAATTCTCGGAAGCTGTCCATACTCGTACGGTTATTTCGATCGCACTATCGGCTAGACTGCTTAGGGCTACAAACGGAGCCGGGTCATCGAATACTCGTTTGTCTGCTGCAAGCAGTTCGAGAATGGCTTTGCGAGCCGTATCGAAATCGTCGCCGTATGCGATGCCTATTTTCCAGTCGACACGTCGGCGTCCCTCTTTGGAATAGTTGTTCAGGCTGCCTGTCGATAATCCTCCGTTAGGTATGATAATCGTTTTGTTATCCGGTGTATTGAGTATGGTATTGAATATCTGTATCTCCTTTACAGTTCCCGAGTAACCTTGCGCTTCGATAAAATCTCCGACTTTATAGGGTTTGAACAGAAGTATCATGACCCCTCCTGCGAAGTTTTGAAGCGTACCGCTCAAAGCCATACCGATGGCAAGTCCGGCGGAGGCGAATATGGCTAAGAACGAACTGGTGTTGATACCGAGTATTCCTATCACGATAACGATGAGAATAAGCATCAAGATGATGCGTATCAAGCTGAGTAGAAAGGTCCGCAGGGACAGTTCGACGTTACGGCGTATGAATGCTTTGGAGATAAAATGATAGATACGGTTGATGATCCACTTCCCGATAAAAAATACAGCCAGTGCGATAGCTATTTTTACCGCTCCGTGTAATATGGCACTGATGGCTTGTTCCATGAATTGCTGGAACGATAGAGACGAAAGTGCCGATAATTTTTGTTGCCACGTTTGGGCGATCTCTTCCGGAGCCGGAACTTCTGGCGTTTGAGCCAGTAAGGATTGTAAAGAATTGAAAATTGACATTATGAATAGAATTAAGAGTTTAATTATTGTCGGGATAGACTCGTTTGTACCAATCAAGGGTCGTATAATATCGGTCGAGGGTCGTGTTTCCTGTTCCTAAAATGTAGCAGCTCAGACCGCAATGTTTGTAAATGGAGACATCTCCCATGACCGAAGGGGTTGCCGCATGGTAGAGTATGGCTTGGGAGAGGGCTTGCTCCAACCCTGTATTTTCATCGGGAGTAGCGATTCGCGATAGAAAATCTTGTAAGTCGAAACAAATATATGGCGATTGACGATCGAAATGTTGGATATTGGAAATATCGGGCATGGCATCGTTTCGATGAGCCTCGAAAATTTCATGGATACTATCGGCTAATGCTTCCAATCTATGGCAGTTCACTAATCCCACGGTAGATGTGCGATATGCTCCACTTTGAGCATTGTAATAAGTATAGATTGTATTGCAAACATCTTTGAGATCGAGATGATAATCGAATAGTTTTGGAATGGTCAACGAGTAGGGCATTCCGGCTCCCAGAACTTCGGCTGCCGATCCTATATAATAATCGGTCTTGTTTCGTAATTGATAGGCACATTCTATTCCACCCATGAAACAAACGTCCGTGAGAATGAAGTGGAATTGTTTATCGGGTATAGCTTCTGCCAGTTCGTCTATTTCCATATAATTTTTGCCGTCTTGCCCGAAAGAGCGTGTGGGCAATTCGTACCGTCGAGCCGGTGAAAGAGCTAACGAGGAGTTTCCCGGAGCCCAGCCGGTGCTGTGAGACCAAAGTATCAATCCGTATTCTTTCGCTGGAAATAGTTCTTTCGTTTCGTCGATTACCGAACGCATGACTTCCGTGGTAGCCGAGTTGCGGTCCGGGTATTCCTTTATAATCGCTTTTTCAGCCGAACCAGATTCGTTTTTCCTAATCTGTATAAGCTGGGGATTTGTATCGTATCCGTCGCGGTAAATAATGAGATTTCCTCCATTTAGACCTCCCGATGCAGCGACTTGTAACATGTCGTTGATATTTTGCGTATCGAAACGGTATGTCGATCCTAAGTTGTTGTTCGACAACATATAAATCAGTACCGTACGGTTTACGGGTTCTTGCTCCGGTTCTTCACGGTTTACAGGTCCTTGTTCCGGTTCATCTTCGTTGGCACATCCCGAAAATAAAGCGACAATTCCTAAGAAGAGGATAATCCGATGGCTGAATAAAATACTATATATAAATTTGTGCTTGCTCATCATTTGCAAAATTAACAGAAAAATTTAGAATGTCTGTTGCTTTTGATTCGTTTTTGCATATCTAATATGTGAATGTAACGTCTAAACCCGTACCTTTGTTATATAAAATATGGGATATGAAAAATCTTTTGGTTCTCGTTTGTGTGGTAGGGTTACCCTTTTATGTATTGTCACAGTCCTATTATCAATGGGTAGAGAGGGCCGATAGTTGCATCAAGGCGAAAGATTGGGCGGGAGCAGAGTCGGCATTGGTAAGTGCGTTGCGAACCGAGCCCGCGAATGGGCAAAATTCGTTGCTTATGTCCAATTTGGGTACGGTACAACGTTATGCAGGTAATTATGAAGCTGCACTTCGGAGTTATACGAACGGATTGTTGATGACACCTCACTCGGTCACTTTGTTGCGGAATCGGGCGGCTCTTTTTTCAGAGATAGACAGCATAGACCGTGCCTATCAGGATTATAGCCAGATACTGTTAATCGACGATACCGACGAGGATGCGCTGTATCATAGAGGTTTGATTGCATTGGAGCGGGGAGATACGATTTCGAGCCGTGCCGATTTTGAACGAATCTTGAAATTGAATCCGGCGAGTGCCAACGGTCGCATAGGTTTTGCTTCGTTGTTGAAAGTGATGGGTTATTATCCCGAAGCCATAGAGGTCTATTCGCAGGTAATTCGGGTAAATCCCGAGAAGGAGATACTCTATGTAGGGCGGGCGGAAGCCTATTTGTTCGCCGGACAATATGCCAAAGCCGATAAAGACATAGAAAAGGCTATCGAGTTGGCTCCCGATGACCCGGTAGTATATGTATTGAGGGCGTTGGGCAAATTGGCTAGGTATGAAAGAGAATCGGCGAAGGCCGATTTGAAACGAGCCGTGGAACTTGGTTATGATTCCAAAGAGGCCGAGCGTTTATTGGAAGAGGAATAGAATCCTTTTTATATTTTTCAGGGACAAGAATAAAGAGAGATTTTTATTCGTTTTGTTGTACCGGCAAAAGAAAATATATATCTTTGTTGTATGATTGGATTGGTACGCCATATTGAGTATTTATTGTTGCATAACGATGATATTTTTATACCCGGTTTGGGCCGTTTTACAGTTCTCTGTGACGAAGCGAAGATACAATCGGGCGGTACATCGTTTCTCCCTCCTGTGAGAAAAGTCGCATTTGAATCCGTTGCAACGGGAGATTCCGGGTTATTGGTTCGTTCGGTCATGCGTGCCGGTTTTATTTCTTGGGACGAGGCTGTTGAGGCTATTGCCGAAGAGGTCGAATCTGTTTATAAACACTTGGAGCAAGGTGGCGATTATGGTTTCGGACGGTTGGGGCGATTGGTCTTAGTCGATGGTAACGTGTGTTTTCAGCCACAGGAAAATAATTCTATCGAGAATCCCCGCTTCGGTTTCACCCCATTGGAAATAACTCCTCGTGAGGAAGATGTGGAAGATAGGGAGATACCGACGGTTGAAGCCGAAAAAGTTCGTGACCGTGTATATATATCGTTTCATCGTCGTACGGTGCGTGCGGCAGCAGTAGCAGCGGCAATAATTGTGTTTTTATTAATGCTTTCTAAGCCAATCAATACACCCGATACCACCGCCAATTATGCCGGATTATTGTCTGCCGAGTTATTCGGTCAGGCGGATACTACAACCGACGAAACTATCGTTAATGATTTTGAATCCGTTTTGGGAATCGATGAAATGTCCGATACGATTGCCGCCGGGGAAGAAAATGTTTTGGAAACCGCTGTACACAATATTGAAACAGCGAGAAATACCTACTATATTATAGTGGCTTCGCTTCCGTCAAAACAGATGGCCGAGAAGCAAATTGAGTGTTTTCACCGACAGGGCGTTTCTGCCGATTTACAGATTTATGAAACGGCGCGTAAATCACGACTCTATGTAGCGTCGTTCGATGATTTTGATGAAGCTCGTCGATATCATTCTCGTTTGGTACAGGAGCAGCCTCTTTTTGCGAATGCATGGATTATGAGGGCGGGAAACTAAGAGAGCCTTTGGGTTACCTCGGGAGAAAAATCTTGTTTTAGTTTCGAATTACCGGATAAGAATGCTTAGTAAAAATCAAATTAAACGCATACAATCGTTAGCTCGAAAGAAAGGACGGAGAGAGGAGGGCTGTTTTATTGCCGAAGGTAATAAACTCGTGGAAGACACACTGTCGGCTTTCGAGTGTGATTTGATATTGGCTACTCCGTCTTGGATTGTTTCGCACGCTCACGAATCGTTGTCTAAGATACAGGAAGTCGACGAACAAGAGATGTCGAAAGTTTCACAGCTCGTTACACCGCCCGATGTTTTGGCTGTATATCGCATACCCGAATATCATTTAAATATCGAGGCTCTGAAAAAGGAGTTGGTGTTGGCTTTGGATACGGTACAAGATCCCGGCAATTTGGGAACTATCGTTCGCTTGGCCGATTGGTTCGGTATTCGCCATATCGTTTGTTCCCCCGATACCGCCGATCTTTATAACCCTAAGGTTGTGCAAGCCACTATGGGGGCATTGGCTCGGGTAAAAGTTTATTATACGTCGTTGCCCGATTTTCTCTCTCAGGTGGATTCGTCGGTCGTGTATGGTACATTTCTCGATGGGGAGGATATTTATCATACCCCTTTGACGAAATCGGGGGTAATTGTGATGGGGAACGAAGGAAATGGTATATCGGCTAAGTTGGAACCTTATATTGGGAAACGGCTGTATATTCCTAATTATCCGGTCGGGCAGCCTACTTCCGAGTCGCTCAATGTGGCAGTTGCAGCAGCGATTACATGTGCTGAGTTTCGTAGGAGGCAAATAGTATAAATAGTATGGCAAAGACAAAATCGGTTTACTTTTGCAATAACTGTGGGGCAGAGTCGCCCAAGTGGATAGGACGTTGTCCCGTTTGCGGCGAGTGGAATACCTATGTGGAAGAGGTAGTGAGCACGAAATCCGTGGCCGGTGGTCGGGACGAGTTCGGCACGATGGAACAGAGTAAAGTACGTCCGCAACGGATAGACGACATTCAGATTACGGAAGAGTCGCGAATCGATTTGGGAAATGGCGAATTGAACCGAGTATTGGGTGGTGGTCTTGTGAGGGGATCATTGGTGCTGATAGGCGGTGAGCCCGGTATCGGTAAATCGACGTTGATCCTACAAACCGTACTTGCTTTAAAAGGACAGAAGGTATTATATGTATCGGGCGAGGAAAGCGCAAGGCAATTGAAATTGAGAGCCGAGCGTATCGGTGGAAATGCTCCCGACTGTTATATCGTGTGCGAGACATCGCTCGAAGATATATTTGTGCATATTCGTAATGTCGACCCCGATATCGTCGTTATCGATTCCATACAGACGATTGCTACCAGTGCGATGGAGTCTTCACCGGGTAGTGTGGGACAGGTGAGGGAGTGCGCCGCCTCGTTGCTCAAATTTGCGAAACAGACCAATACGCCGGTTCTTCTCGTAGGCCACATTAACAAAGAAGGCAGCATTGCCGGGCCGAAAGTGTTGGAGCACATTGTCGATACAGTATTGCAGTTCGAGGGAGATCGACACTATTTATACCGTATTCTCCGCTCGATAAAAAATCGGTTCGGAAGCACTTCTGAATTGGGTATTTATGAGATGAGGCAAAATGGGTTACGTGAGGTGAGCAACCCGTCGGAAATGTTGTTGACTCAAAATCATGAAGGTTTGAGCGGTGTTGCCATTGCTGTTACGATAGAAGGTATACGCCCTTTCCTTATCGAGACACAGGCGTTGGTCAGTACGGCTGCTTACGGTACGCCGCAACGGTCGGCGACGGGATTCGACCTACGGCGCATGAATATGTTACTTGCCGTTTTGGAAAAGAGGGTCGGGTTCAAATTGGCACAAAAAGACGTTTTTCTCAATATTGCCGGAGGCATAAAAGTCAATGACCCTGCAATGGATTTAGCAGTAATCAGCGCGATACTTTCTTCCAATATGGATATGGCGATTGAGGCAGGAACCTGTATGACCGGCGAGGTTGGGCTTTCGGGAGAGATACGCCCGGTCAATCGGATAGAGCAACGCATTCTTGAAGCCGAAAAATTAGGTTTTAAACGTATGCTCATACCGCAAAATAATCTGAAAGGCTTTGATACTTCCCGATTGGCGATAGAATTAGTTTCCGTGCGTAAAGTAGAGGAGGCCTTTCGGCAACTTTTCGGGTAAATAGGATATAGAGAATATGATTCGAGAATTGCAGTTAAGAATTCTGCCCGAACAAGCAGCTTCGGAACAAAGCATAGCAGCATATGTGGCTCGGGAGCAGAGTATGGATATACGGTCGATAAAGTCTGTGAGGGTATTGAAACGCTCGATAGATGCCCGTCAGCGTACGGTCATGGTGAATTTGAAAGTGCGGGTATACATCGACGAATTCCCGCAAGACGACGAGTTCCCCCGTATCGAGTATGGCGATGTTTCGGGTAAGCCTCGGGCGATTGTCGTGGGGGCTGGGCCGGCGGGGCTTTTCGCGGCATTGCGTCTGATTGAGTTAGGTATTTGTCCGGTCGTTGTCGAACGAGGGAAAAACGTGCATGACCGTCGCAAGGATATAGCTCTTATCAGTCGGGAACAGAGAGTCGACCCGGAGTCGAATTATAGTTTTGGAGAGGGGGGAGCCGGAGCGTTTTCCGACGGTAAACTCTATACTCGCAGTAAGAAGCGGGGAAGTGTCGAGCGTATTCTTCAAATTTTTTGTCAGCACGGGGCATCGGTTTCAATCCTTTCTGATGCCCACCCTCACATCGGGACCGACAAGTTGCCGAGGGTAATCGAGCGCATGAGGAATCGTATTATCGAATCGGGTGGTGAGGTACATTTCGAGACCCGAATGGAGCGTTTGATTATCGATGGCGATGAGGTGTGTGGAATCGTTACAGCCGATGGTCGTGAATTTACCGGCCCTGTTATTTTGGCAACGGGGCATTCGGCTCGCGATGTTTATTATATGTTGCACGAGAACGGGGTGGAGTTGGAATCCAAAGGTATTGCCGTAGGTGTGAGATTGGAACACCCGCAACAGTTGATAGATTCCATTCAATACCACAATCCCGAAGGTCGGGGGAAATATCTTCCGGCTGCCGAATATAGCTTTGTCACGCAGGTGAAAGGGCGAGGTGTCTATTCGTTCTGCATGTGCCCCGGCGGATTTGTAGTCCCGGCAGCCAGTGGTCCCGAACAAATTGTTGTAAACGGTATGTCCCCGTCGAATAGGGGTTCGGTATGGGCCAATTCGGGTATGGTTGTGGAGTTGCAGCCGGAGGATTTCGGAGCCCGGTTTTCTATGTTTGGAGTTTTGGCGGGGATAAAATTTCAGGAGGATCTCGAACGGCAGTGCTATTTGAACGGGAACTGCAAACAGACGGCTCCTGCCCAACGCATGACCGATTTTGTCAATCGTCGCAATTCGTTCGATTTGCCTCGCTCCTCTTATTCACCGGGACTCATCGCTTCGCCGTTGCATTTCTGGTTACCCGATTTTATCGCCGCCCGGTTGCAGGAAGGATTCAAATATTTTGGGAAAGTATCTCATGGATTCCTCACCCGGGAAGCCGTGATGATAGGGGTGGAAACTCGCACCTCTTCTCCTGTACGAATACCACGTGATAGAGAGTCGATGACTCATATTCGTTTGCGGGGATTTTACCCATGCGGCGAGGGAGCTGGTTATGCGGGAGGAATTGTTTCGGCTGCTATCGATGGGGAACGTTGTGCCGAAGCTCTGGCTATGCAAATTAAACAATCGTCGTCTTTCGATCGTTCTGTTTAAAACGAATATATGAGGCTGATTTATCTTTTTCATAGCGGGTTTTTGATCGAAGCCGAGGATTTTTCAATCATATTCGATTATTATCGAGGAGGTGAAAATATCATAGAGAAGGCTTTGCGTAGGCGGCAGCCTATGTATGTTTTGGTATCCCACGAACATCGCGACCATTATAATCCCGAAATACTGACTTGGAAAAATTTGAAAAACAATATACATTATATTTTCCCTTGCGAAATGTCCTCGTTGGACGAGCTTTCGGGGTTGCCGAATATCGCGTATCTCGATCGAGGAGAAAGTTATGAAGATGACCGATTACGGGTGAATGCATTCGGCTCCACCGATATGGGGGTGTCCTATTTGGTAACGGCCGAGGGTAAAACAATTTTTCATGCTGGGGATTTAAACAATTGGCATTGGCGTGACGAGTCTACCGAAGAAGAGGTGCGGGAAGCTGAAACTGCTTATTTATCGGAATTGGATTATATGAAGCGGACTATTAAGTCTATCGATGTGGCGATGTTTCCGGTCGATGCCCGATTGGGAAAGGATTATATGAGAGGTGCAGAGCAGTTTGTCGGGGAATTTAATGTAGGTATGTTTGTCCCTATGCACTTTTATCCGGCAGTGCGTAAAGCCGAATCCTTTGCTCCGATAGCGAAGCGATACGGTACAGAATTTGTTTTATTAAGTAGTACGGGAGATTCAGTAATTATATAATAAATGCTTATAAATCATGGAGGTAAAAGCAAAATTCGACCATTTTAATGTGAATGTGACAGATTTAAATCGCAGTATAGAATTTTATTCGAAGGCATTAGGTTTTACCGAAGCTCGTAGAAAAGAGGCTGCCGATGGTTCTTTTGTATTGGTGTATCTTACCGATGGAGTTTCTCCGTTTTTGTTGGAACTCACTTGGCTGAGAGATCATAAAGAAGCATACGAGTTAGGCGAAAACGAAAGTCACTTGTGTGTGCGGGTATCGGGCGATTATAATAAAGTGAGAGCCTATCATAAAGAAATGGGATGCGTATGCTTTGAGAATGAAGTTATGGGACTCTATTTTATTCACGATCCGGACGACTATTGGATTGAGATACTTCCAGCCAAAGAGGGTATTGCTTTATAAATAGTGAAAAGCTGCATTTCTTGACGTAAGGATGCAGCTTTTTTTTAATTGAGTTGATAGAATGGCAAAAAGATTTTACCTTTGTAACATTCCATTACATAAGATGGTATGGAAATTTGTTCGATTGGATAAATAGCTTAGATGAATCGGGTAATTGATTTTCATTGAAGTTAGTTTGTCAAGACCATGAATTTACATAAGAGTTTGGTATGATCACATTTTGCATTGCTTTGTTGCTGTTAGTTGCCGGATACTTCGTTTACGGTGCTTTGGTTGAAAAAGTTTTTGGGGTTAATCCGGGGAGGCAGACACCTGCCTATACCTCGACAGACGGTATCGATTATATTCCTATGCCGACATGGAAAGTTTTTCTCATACAATTTTTGAATATAGCTGGGTTGGGGCCTATTTTCGGAGCCATTATGGGTATCCTTTACGGGCCTTCGGCCTATTTGTGGATTGTGTTCGGGACTATATTCGGTGGAGCTGTGCATGATTATCTGTCGGGTATGCTTTCGGTTCGTCGGAATGGGGCTAGCCTGCCCGAGTTGGTCGGCGATGAACTGGGGTCGGGAGTTAAGCAAGTCATGCGGATTTTCTCTCTGCTTTTAATGATATTGGTAGGGGCTGTGTTTGTCGTAAATCCGGCTAATCTACTCGATTTACTTACGGGGGAAAATACGACCACGGCCATGTGGATTGCTATTATATTCGGGTATTATATATTGGCTACGTTGCTTCCTATCGATAAACTGATAGGGCGGCTTTATCCTTTATTTGGATTTGCTTTGCTGTTTATGGCGATCGGGATTATGATATCTTTGTTTTTGCGTCCAGACAGTTTACCGGAATTTCACGAAGCGATAGGTTATACACGACCGGACTCTGATGTAAATCCCATATTTCCTATGATGTTTATTTCGATAGCTTGTGGTGCTATTTCTGGTTTTCATGCTACACAATCTCCGATGATGGCTCGTTGTCTGAAAAATGAAAAAATGGGACGTCGGGTATTCTATGGGGCAATGGTTGTCGAGGGTATCGTCGCTTTAATTTGGGCGGCTGCGGCGATTGCCTTTTTCAATGGGTCATTCGATGCACTTTCTGAGTTCTTGAAAGGGAAAACTCCGGCTATTTTAGTCAATGATATATCGGTGGGCTGGTTAGGAACTTTCGGTGGAATTTTGGCTATGCTCGGTGTCATTGCGGCGCCGATAACCTCGGGCGATACTGCGCTCCGGTCGGCGCGTTTGATTGCTGCCGATTTTTTGCATATTCCTCAAAAGAAAATCCGAAATAGACTATTGGTTTCTATTCCGATTTTTATTCTTGCATGGCTCGTGATGATGATCGATTTCGAAGTGCTTTGGCGCTATTTTGCATGGTGTAATCAAACTTTGGCTGTGTTTACATTGTGGGCATTGACTGTTTGGTTGGCTAAGGAACATAAATGTTATTGGCTCACTTTGATTCCGGCGCTGTTTATGACGATGGTGACGGTTACTTACATATTTTTTGCTCAGGAAGGGTTTCGGTTGTCCTATTCGGTTTCGCTGGGCATAGCCGTCTTCGTTACGTTGTTATTGTCATTTTTGTTTATCCGTTTTCTCCGTACTCTATCGAAGAGGGGGGCTATAAAGAGATAATCGATTAGTGTCATTATGAATAATTTGACTAACTATCATTCTCATTGCGATTTTTGTGATGGGCATGCCCCTATGGAACTTTTTGTACGGGAGGCTGTGAAAGAAGGGTTTTCCTCATACGGTATTTCCTCTCATGCTCCATTCCCTGTACAGAATGGTTGTAATATGCAAAAAGAGAAAATGACGGCCTATTTGGAAGAATTTCGTCGTTTGAAGCGACTGTATTCCTCCGAGATAGATTTATATATAGGTCTTGAAATAGATTTCTTAGACGATTCGTTCAATCCTTCTATCGACTATTTTCAATCCCTTCCTCTCGATTATCGTATCGGGTCTGTACACTATATCGTTGCGCCCGACGGTACGCCTGTCGATACAGATGGATCACCGGAACGATTTCGGAACTATGTGGATACGTATTTCGATGGAGATGTTAAAGAGGTAGTTCACCGATTTTATCGTAGTTCCTTTCGTATGATCGAGCTGGGGGGCTTCGACTTTTTGGGACATTTGGATAAGATAGGGTTGAATGCCTCTCTCTATTGTCCGGGATTGGATCGTGAATCGTGGTATAAAAAATGGGTGACAGACTATCTTGAAGAAGTCGCTTCTCGAAATTTATTGGTCGAAGTCAATACGAAGGCTTGGGAGACTCGTGGACGTTTTTATCCGAATTATGATTATTTCGAGCTGATGAATGATTTGGGAATTCGGGTAGTCGTTAATTCGGATGCCCATTATCCCGAGAAAATAAATGCTGGTCGGATAGAGGCTTTGCGCGCTTTGGCACAAGCCGGGTACACCAATGTCTGGCAATTTTGTAAAGGTAATTGGGTCGACGTTCCTATTGAGGATTAAATTCAGTTCGTTCACTTTCTGTAATAATGTAATTGTTTCTTTCTTAGTTACAGCTTTTTTTGTATCTTCGTGCCGATTTTTACGCAAAGATTATTTAAGAAATATATGGGCAAGAAATTCACCGAATATTCTCGTTTCGACCTCTCGGAAATCAATAAAGAGGTTTTGAACCAATGGGATAAGCAAGATCTTTTTCACCAAAGTCTGGAAACGCGCGAAGGGTGTCCTTCATTCGTATTTTACGAAGGTCCGCCTTCTGCTAACGGTATGCCGGGCATTCACCATGTGATGGCCCGTTCCATTAAAGATATATTCTGCCGGTACAAAACCATGAAGGGATTTCATGTGAAACGTAAAGCCGGGTGGGATACTCACGGGTTGCCCGTTGAGCTTGGGGTCGAAAAGGCTTTGGGTATCACCAAAGAAGACATCGGTAAAACCATTTCTGTGGCCGATTATAATGCGACTTGTCGTAAAGACGTAATGAAATTTACCCGCGAATGGGAAGACTTGACACACCGTATGGGATATTGGGTAGATATGAAGAACCCTTATATCACGTATGACAATCGTTATATCGAAACTTTGTGGTGGTTGCTCAAACAGTTGTATAATAAAAATTATCTTTATAAAGGATATACCATTCAACCTTATTCTCCGGCAGCAGGTACGGGATTGAGTTCACATGAGTTGAACCAACCCGGTTGTTATCGCGATGTTAAGGACACGACTTGTATAGCGCAATTCAAGATTAAGAATCCGCGTACGGAAATGACCGCTTTCGGAGAACCCTATTTCTTGGCATGGACCACTACACCGTGGACATTGCCTTCCAATACGGCTCTTTGCGTAGGCCCGAATATCGATTACAATCTTGTACAGAGCTACAATCCCTATACCGGTGTACCCATTAGTGTAATAGTGGCGAAAGTTCTCGTGCGGACTCTATTCAATCCGAAAGCCGAGGGCCTTTCGTTGAAAGATTATAAGCCCGGTGACAAACTCATTCCGTGGAAAGTCGTTGCAGAATATAAAGGTAACGATTTGGCCGGAATGGAGTATGAACAACTGTTGCCGTGGGTAAATCCGGGAGAAGGAGCTTTCCGGGTTATTACCGGTGATTTCGTGACAACCGAAGAAGGTACAACCGGTATCGTGCATATTGCGCCCACATTCGGTGCAGACGACGATCGTGTAGCCAAAGCCAACGGTATTCCTCCTTTGATGATGCTCGATAAAGACGGCAATCGCCGTCCTATGGTCGATATGACCGGTAAATTCTATCTGATAGAAGACCTCGATCCTGATTTCGTTAAGCAGAACATAGATGTGGAGGCTTATAGCGAATATGCCGGCCGTTATGTAAAAAATGCTTATGATGCCGCACTTACGGCCGATGATGCCACGCTCGATATCGATATTTGCGTTTTGTTGAAGCAAACGAACAAAGTATTTAAAATCGAGAAACATGTGCATAGTTATCCGCACTGTTGGCGTACCGATAAGCCTGTGCTTTATTATCCGCTCGATAGTTGGTTCATTCGTACGACGGCTTGCCGTGATCGCATGATAGAACTCAACAACACGATAAATTGGAAACCGCAGTCTACTGGGTCGGGACGTTTCGGGAAGTGGCTCGAAAATTTGCAAGATTGGAATCTTTCCCGTAGCCGTTATTGGGGAACTCCGTTACCTATTTGGCGTACCGAAGACGGGAGTGAAGAGTTTTGTATTGGTTCGGTCGAAGAATTGTATAATGAGATAGAGAAATCTATTACTGCCGGATTGATGAATGAGAATCCTTATAAGAAACAGGGTTTTGTCCCCGGCGAATATACGGCTGAAAATTACGATAAGATAGATTTACATCGCCCGTATGTAGATGATATCGTGTTGGTTTCCCCTTCGGGAAAACCCATGAAAAGAGAGAGCGACCTCATCGATGTTTGGTTCGATTCGGGTGCTATGCCTTATGCGCAGATACACTATCCTTTCGAGAATAAAAAAGTATTTGACAAGCGGGAAGTATATCCTGCCGATTTTATTGCCGAAGGTGTAGATCAAACGAGAGGGTGGTTCTTCACGTTGCATGCCATCGCCTCGATGGTTTTCGATAGCGTGGCCTATAAAGCAGTTGTTTCGAACGGACTTGTTTTGGATAAGAACGGAAACAAGATGTCCAAACGATTGGGTAACGCTGTCGACCCGTTCAGTACGATCGAAAAATATGGTTCCGATCCGTTACGTTGGTATATGATTACCAATTCTTCGCCGTGGGATAACCTCAAATTCGATTTGGAAGGTGTGGAGGAAGTTCGTCGCAAGTTCTTTGGAACGTTGTATAACACCTATTCTTTCTTCGCTTTGTATGCCAATGTAGACGGTTTCACATTCAGTGAACCCGAGGTTCCGATGGAAAAACGGCCTGAAATAGACCGTTGGATTATCTCTCTTTTGAACTCTTTGATTAAAGAAGTCGACGAACAGTTTGCCGCTTACGAACCTACTCGTGCAGGGCGGGCTATATCGGATTTTGTAAATGACAATCTCAGTAACTGGTATGTTCGGTTGAATCGTAAACGTTTCTGGGGCGGAACGATGACGGAAGATAAATTGTCGGCATATCAAACGCTTTATACTTGCCTCGAAACAGTTGCCAAGCTCATGGCTCCTATTGCACCTTTCTATGCCGATCGGCTCTATACAGACCTTACTGCGGCAACCGGACGAGATACTCGATCGGTACATTTGGCCGATTTCCCGGTAAGTTGCAACGATTATATCGATTTGGCTCTCGAAGAGCGTATGCAGATTGCTCAGACTATGACTTCGATGGTATTGGCTTTACGTCGTAAAGTGAATATCAAAGTACGCCAGCCGCTCACGACCTTGATGATTCCGGTATTGAATAAAGAGCAACAGGATCATATCGAAGCCGTGAAAGATTTGATTCTGAGTGAGGTGAATGTGAAAGAAATGAAGTTTGTCGATAATGCGGCAGGTATATTGGTAAAACGGGTCAAACCCGATTTCAAAAAGCTTGGTCCGCGTTATGGAAAGATTATGAAACAGTTGGCAGCTACGATAGCTTCTATGTCGCAACCGGATATTATCGAATTTGAGAAGAACGGAACTTTTACTTTCGAGATAGATGGGCAACAGGCTACTATCGAAGCAAGCGATGTAGAAATTATCTCCGAGGATATTCCGGGGTGGTTGGTTGCTAACGAAGGTAATCTTACGGTAGCTCTCGATATTACGGTGACCGACGAATTGCGCCGCGAAGGTATTGCCCGCGAGCTGGTGAACCGTATACAGAATATTCGTAAAACTTCGGGCTTCGATATTACGGATAAAATCGATGTATATATCGCTTCGAATGGGGAGACCGATTTGGTTGTGGAGGAATATCGCGACTATATGTCTCGACAGGTCTTGGCCAATACGTTTGAGATATTGGGAACTCTTTCCGGAGAGGCAGTCACCGAGCTGGACTTCGATACGTTTAAGGTGAATATCAGAATTGTTAAATCCTTGAAATAATGGAGGTCCATAGGGATATTTCTGTTATATTTGACCGGATATAGAACAATTTCCGTTTGTGGTCGGTTCTTTGAATAATTGAATGTGGAATTTTAAGTAGCAATAATTATGAGTGAAAAAACACGTTATTCCGATGCTGAACTTGAAGAATTTCGGCAGATTATTAATGAAAAGCTCGAAAAAGCATATCGTGATTATGATTTGTTGAAAGCCTCGATTATGAATACCGATGGCAACGATGTTACCGATACATCGCCTACATTTAAGGTGTTGGAAGAAGGTGCTAGCACTCTCTCCAAAGAAGAGGCAGGACAATTGGCGCAAAGGCAGATGAAGTTTATTCAGCACTTGCAGGCTGCGCTTGTACGCATAGAAAATAAAACATACGGGATTTGTCGGGAGACCGGTAAGCTGATTCCGAAAGAGAGACTTCGTGCTGTTCCTCATGCAACTTTGGGAATTGACGCGAAGGAAGATGGAAAAAGAAAATAGTTTGCCGGTATCCATATCAATCTGTTCTTTGTGGAAACAGGTAAAGTGGATTGGCTGTTTTTATGAAACTTGTTGAAAAGTGATATTAAAATTCGACCTTCGGGGGCTGTTCTTTGGGTAGAAAGCACGAAGGTCGAATCTTTTTGAGATAGGATAAAAGTGAGAATCTTTTTATTTTGGATATGAAGAAATTGACCAAAGGGCAGGTTGCTCTTATTACGATTGTTCTTGTACTCATTGTCGACCAAGCCGTGAAGATATGGGTGAAAACTCACATGTATATCGGTGAATCTATACGAGTGACCGATTGGTTTTATATAGCGTTTATCGAAAATAACGGTATGGCCTTCGGCATGGAAGTGGGAAGCAAGTTGTTCTTGTCTCTGTTCCGTATTGTTGCCGTTGTTTTTCTGTCGTGGTGGATGCTGAAAATTAAGAATCGTCCCCAAGTCGCTACGGGATTCATCGTTTGCCTGGCTTTGATTATAGCGGGAGCTGCGGGAAATATTGTAGACTGCCTGTTCTATGGATTGATGTTTAACGATCCTGTCCCCCCTTTGGTCGCTTCTTTTGTGCCGGGAGACGGGTATGCCGGGCTGTTCTATGGGCGAGTTGTGGATATGCTCTATTTCCCTCTGTTCAGTTTTTATTGGCCCGATTGGATACCGTGGATAGGAGGTGAGCGGTTCGAGTTTTTCCGTCCGGTATTCAATATCGCCGATTCGGCGATTTCGGTCGGAGTGGTTTGTATGATTCTCTTTTATCATCGTTATCTCTCTTCCGAAAATAAACAAGTTGAGAAATCCGAATAGCTTTATGAAAAATCCGATATGGATCATATGGTTGGTTTTATGTTTGTCGGCATGTGGCAGCCGTACTCCGGATTATGTCATTAGTGAGAAAGATATGGAGGATTTGTTAGTCGATATACACAAATCCGAAGCTGTCATAGAATCGAACTATAATATCTATAACAACAATGCCGATAAGAAAAAAATAAGAGAAGCCGTATTTTTGCGTCATGGAGTCACTCGGGAACAGTTCGACACGACTCTTGTATGGTATGGGCATCATATTGAAACCTATATGAAAATATACGATCGTGTGGTGGAACGATTGAAAGCCGAAAATGAGGAGGCCAAAAAACTGTTAGCAGAAGAAAATTCCCAAACGATGTCGCAGCCGGGTGATAGTGTAGATGTATGGAAACAAAGGCGGAGCCATATCTTCGACTCCCGGTTATCTACCAATTTGTTAGCGTTCGATATCGCTCCCGATGAAAACTTCCGTACTCGCGATTATTTCGAGTTGAAATTTAAAGTCGCCATGCTACCTAAATTAAGCGTGAACCCGCAAGTATATATGGCCGTACGTCATACCGATAATGGGGTGGTATACAACAGAAGCGATATAGATAAGGGAGGGTGGTTCTCTTTGCCGTTACAATCCGATTCTGCTACGGCGTTGTCCCGTCTTTACGGATATATCGTTCTTCCGGAGCAATCGGTTCGGGAGAAGGTATATATCGATAGTTTGATGTTGATTCGTAAGCACTATAACGATCGTATTCCCGATGTGGATAATCAGGTGTATATGCCAGAGCAGTCGGTCGTAAGTGGCGAATCTAAAAAAGCCGTTGCAAAACGGGTTACCAAATTGAAAAAGTTAGGTTCATAAGAGAAGATCATTGGATTATGAAGAAAGGATTCTTTTCGCATCAGTTGTGTTATAGGCGGTCGTTGCTCAATAAACACATTCTCTATCTCACTTTCGACAATAAAGTTGATAATATATTGCCGTTTCAGCGAGAAGTATCCTTGACTACCTTTTGTGAAGGTGTGTTGTTTGTCGTGTCGCCCGGTTTCGAACAGGAAAAAGAGGAGTTCTGTCGCATATTGCGGGAACAGCTCTCTGGCAATCCTTTGCTCACGGTAGGAGAGGCTATTATTCATAATCCCGTCTATCTTCGTAATATGGCCGACGACATCGCCCCTTGCAGTCTGTATACTGTCACATCGATAAATTGGGCGACGGCTCGGTTAAGAGACGACGAACTCACGTTGGTGAAAGTACTCTGAACAGACTCTTGTTTTATCAGCATGATTATGTTTTAGCTGGTGAGAAAAAAGTATTCAATTTTTTCCCTACTCCGATGATTATCGAAGATAGGGAAAATATCGCTTGGTGTCGTTCTCGGTTTCGTCCGGTTAATACTCCAAGATATATAAAGCTCTGGGTGGAAACTCCATAACGGGGGAGAACTCGATCTGTCGGTGTGTAATAATATCATGGGCGGATTGTACTTCCGATAAAATCTCGTTATAACGGCTCATGTCGACCGTCAGTGGAGAGTCGTTCCCGTTCATGATAACCAATACATTTTTCCCTTCGTAGCTGCGGCGATATACATACAATCCGTTGTTCGGCATGAAGTGCATCATCTCCCCGTGTGACAGACAGGGATTGTTTTGTCTCCATTTCAAGAGAGTCCTGCAAAAGTCGAAGGCTTCGTTTTGCAGGGGAGTGCGGTCTTGGGATAAGAAATCGTTAATCGTATCGCCCGGAAATCCTCCCGGAAAATCGAGGCGGACCAATCCGTCGGTCTTTTGCTTGCTCCCATGCATTAGAATTTCTGTCCCGTAATAGATTTGGGGAATCCCACGGGTTGTCAATAGGAATGCGATGGCTTGTTTGTAAAAGCCCAAGTGGGAGGGTTCGGATAACAGAAAACGATCGGTGTCGTGGTTGTCGAGGAAGTTGAGTACATTCATCGGGTCGGCAAACATGAAGTCGAGTGCAAGGTGGTCGTAGATCAGATTCAGCCCGCCCCAACTGTCGGTTTGCGAAATAAACGCATCACGGGCTATACCTTGTAGCGGAAAATCCATAACGCTTTTCAAGTGGGAGTTACGTGACGTATCCAAAATGCTGTTCCGTTGCCAATAGGCCGAACCGGCTTCGGTTCCGTACCAGCATTCTCCCACGATGTTGAAATTAGGGTATTCCCGGTTGATGGCGGCACACCATTCGGACATGGAATCGAAAAACACATACGGGTGAGTATCCATACGTATGCCGTCGATTCCCGAAAATTCTATCCACCAGATACTGTTCTGAGTCAGATATTTCATCAAATGCGGATTGTGTTGGTTCAAGTCTGGCATGCTCTCTACGAACCAACCTTCTACGGTCATGCTTTTGTCATATTCCGATACGTAAGGATCGAAGTGGGGAGTAAGACGGTAGGACGTTTGTCGATAACCGTCGGGGAAGTTGAACCAATCGTGCGACGGTCGGTCCAAGAACCAGATATGTTGGTCTCCGCAATGGTTGAATATCATATCCATGACGACTTTCATACCCCGGTTATGGCATTCGGTTATCAAATCCCGGTAATACATGTTTGTCCCGAACCGAGGATCGACCCGATAATAATCGGTTGTTGCATATCCATGATACGACCCTCCGGGCATATCGTTTTCGAGAACCGGATTCAGCCAAATGGCCGTTACGCCCAAGTCTTCGATATAGTCCAAGTGCTCGGCGATACCTTTTAAGTCCCCTCCATGCCGGGCATCGGGATTGTTCCGATTTACGGGTGAAGGAAATCGCATGGACGGAATGACGTTTGTAGACGGGTCGCCATCGGCGAAACGGTCTGGCATAATCAGATAAAGTACGTCCGTTGCGTCGAATCCTTTCCGTTTTTTTCCCTGTATGGTTCTTGCATTGAGTGCGTATGGGATATTTTGTTTCTCTCGTTTTCGGCTCAATTGAATATCGAAACTTCCGGGTTGGGTCTCAGGAGAGACGCTCAGATAAAGGAATAAATAATTTTTACTGTCCAGACTGACAGCTTTTGTTAAGGTTACGCCCGGGTAATCTATCTTAATTTTACAGTCGGCGATATTTTTCCCGTATAACATGATTTGTAGCTCTCGGTCTTGCATTCCGGTCCACCAGAATGGAGGGTCGATTCGTTCTATATCTATCTTTGCATAACTTGTGCTTAGGGTGCAGAATAGCAGGAATGATAGGAATATCTTTTTCATACGTATGGCATTTATGGGTTTTTCTGTTGGAGAAACAATTATATGTAAGACTTGGTTCGTAGGCAACTTCATTATAAAAGAGAAAGGGAGGAGATAATTTTTATCTCCTCCCTTTCTCTATGTTCGCATTATTCGAAATCTTAAATGACTCCTTGTGCCATCATGGCTTTGGCTACTTTCATGAAACCTGCGATGTTGGCTCCTTTCATATAGTTGATGTATCCGTCCGCTTCGGTTCCGTATTTTACACATTGAGTGTGAATGTCGCTCATGATTTGGTGCAGACGTTGGTCAACTTCTTCGGCGCTCCATGAAATGTGCATGGCGTTCTGTGTCATTTCTAATCCCGAAGTGGCTACGCCGCCCGCATTGACAGCCTTGCCCGGTCCGTACATGATACGATGTTTGATAAATAAATCGATAGCTTCGGGGCGGCAACCCATATTGGAGATTTCACCCACACAGATAACGCCGTTTTCAATAAGCCTCTTGGCATCCTCTTCGTCGAGTTCGTTTTGTGTGGCACAAGGAAGAGCGATGTCGACTTTTTGTTCCCATGGGCGTTTTCCGGGGAAGAATTGTACTCCGTATTTTTCGGCATAAGGTGCGACTATATCTTCGCCCGATGCGCGTAGTTCGAGCATGTAGTCTATCTTTTCGCCTGAAATACCGTCTGGATCATATACATAACCGTCAGGTCCCGAAATGGTGACTACTTTTGCTCCTAGTTGTGTAGCTTTTGATGCCGCACCCCATGCTACGTTGCCGAATCCGCTGATGGCGATTCTCTTTCCGGCGATGTCTATTCCTTTGGTTGCCAGCATTTGTTTTACGAAGTAAAGTCCGCCGTAGCCGGTTGCTTCGGGACGAATAAGGGAACCTCCGAATTCGAGACCTTTTCCGGTAAACGTTCCGGTGTGCTCGTGCGTCAGTTTTTTATACATACCGAACATGTAGCCGACCTCACGGCCTCCTACGCCTATATCGCCCGCAGGCACGTCGGTGTCGGGGCCTAAATGATGCCACAATTCCAACATGAATGCTTGGCAGAATCTCATGATTTCGGCATCTGATTTACCACGAGGGCTGAAATCCGAACCACCTTTTCCACCACCCATAGGTAGAGTGGTCAGTGCATTTTTGAATGTTTGTTCGAATCCGAGGAATTTCAATATGGAAAGATTTACCGATGCATGGAATCTTATTCCTCCTTTGTACGGGCCTATGGCATTGTTGAATTGTACCCGGTATCCTAAGTTTACTTGTATTTCGCCGTTATCATCTACCCAGGGCACTTTGAAGGTGATGATTCTGTCGGGTTCGACAAGCCTTTCTATCAATTTGGCTTTTTCGAATTCGGGGTGTTGGTTATAAACTTCCTCTATGGAAAGTAACACCTCGTGTACCGCTTGTAAATACTCCGACTCACCGGGGTGCTTTGCCGCCAATGATGTCATGATGTGCTCGATGTTCATAGTCGCGATATTATTAAGTTAAATTCTTGGTTGGGCATCTCTTTGGAAGATGCTCGTTTCTCTTATCGCAAATGTACATATTTATATGGATAAAAAAATTTTTTTTACTACTTTTGAACAATAAAATCGCAAAAAATAAAATGGCAATTTGAAAGCCGGAATCGACACAAAAATAATGAATCGACCAAATATTAACCAATTATATCTGAAAGATACCTCTTTTGCTAACTTAATGCAAAAAAGAGTGTTCAATGTCTTACTTGTTGCGAGCCGATATGATGCTTTTATCATGGAAGAAGACGGGCGGGTGGAGGAACAAATTTACTTCGAATATGTTTCTCTGAATCTGAGTTCGCCTCCTCGGGTGAAACAGGTAACGACCAATGAGGAAGCCTTCGAGGAATTGGCTTTGAAACGTTATGACTTGATTATAACTATGCCCGGAGTCGATTGTTCCGAGACTTTTACGCAGGCAAAGGCGATGAAACGTCTTTACCCTTATATCCCTATTGTCGTTCTGACCCCTTTTTCTCACGAAGTTTCAAGGCGTATAGCAAAGGAAGATTTGAGTGGGGTGGACTACGTGTTCAGTTGGTTGGGTAATGTCGATTTGTTAGTGGCTATTATTAAGCTGATCGAAGATAAAATGAATGCTGAAGTCGATATTACTTCGGTAGGGGTGCAACTCATTCTATTGGTAGAAGACTCTATCCGGTTCTATTCTTCCATTTTGCCTAATTTGTATAATTTTGTGTTGAAGCAATCCCAAATATTTTCGACCGAAGCCTTGAACGATCACGAGCGAATGCTGCGTATGCGGGGGCGTCCCAAAGTAATGTTGGCACGAACTTATGAGGAAGCTATGCAGATATATGAAAAATATTCGGGAAACATGCTAGGTATCGTATCCGATGTTTCGTTCGTTAGGGCAGGCGAAAAAGATAAAAAAGCAGGAATAAAATTTTGCACCTATGTGCGCTCTTGCGATCCTTACTTGCCTCTTATTATCGAGTCTTCCGAACGCGAAAATCAAAAAGAAGCCATTAAGCTCAACGCTTCATTCTTGGATAAAAATTCTAAGAAATTGCCAGTCGATTTGAGAAAAACGATATTGAAAAATTTCGGCTTCGGTGATTTTACATTCATCAATCCTAATACGGGAGAGCCTATCGTGACAATAAAAAATCTAAAAGATTTACAAGACAATATAGATATTATTCCCGACGACTCTCTTTATTATCATGCCTCTCGTAATCACATATCCCGATGGCTCTATTCTCGGGCCATTTTCCCTATGGCCGAAGCCTTGCAGCCTCGACAAATTACCGATTTGAGCGAGATATCTGAGATTCGTAAACTCATTTTCGACGCTATTGTGCAGTATAGAAAAATGAAGAATAGGGGAGTAGTTGCCATTTTCAAGCGTGACCGTTTTGACAAATACTCCAATTTTGCTCGTATCGGTAATGGTTCTTTGGGAGGAAAAGGACGAGGCTTGGCGTTTATCGACGCCATGATAAAAAGAAATCCGACTTTCGATAATATCGAAGGCGTGAATGTGACCGTTCCCAAAACGGTAGTTTTGTGTACCGATATATTCGATACCTTTATGGAGAGTAATAATCTCTATCAAATAGCTCTTTCTGATATTTCCGATGAAGAAATTTTGGAGCATTTTCTTAAAGCGAAGCTCCCCGAAGAATTAAAGCCCGATTTTTTGGCATTTTTCGATGTGGTGGGTAAGCCCATTGCCGTTCGTTCGTCGAGTCTGTTGGAAGATTCCCACTATCAACCTTTCGCCGGTATCTATTCTACCTATATGATACCCTCGTTGGACGATAAGAACGAGATGCTTCGTTTACTGTTAGATGCTATAAAAGCTGTTTATGCCTCGGTTTTTTACGCCGATAGTAAAGCCTATATGACAGCTACGTCGAATGTTATCGATCAAGAAAAGATGGCGATTATATTGCAGGAAGTGGTAGGTACGCAATACAACGATCGTTATTATCCGTCATTTGCAGGAGTAGGGCGTTCGATAAACTATTATCCTATTAATGACGAAAAGGCCGAAGATGGAGTTGTCGATTTGGCCATTGGGTTAGGAAAATATATTGTCGATGGAGGACGCAGTTTACGATTCTCTCCACGGCATCCCAATAAAGTATTGCAAACCAGTACACTCGATTTGGCGTTGAGAGATACACAAACACGATTCTATGCGTTGGATATGAATAGAGGTGAAAAACCTTTCTCTATTGACGATGGCTTCAATTTGTTGAAACTCTCCGTTCGTGATGCCGAGAAAGACAATTCCCTTCGTTTGATGGTTTCTACTTACGATCCTGTCGATCAGATGATCCGGGACGGTTATTATGATGGGGGGCGCAAAGTCGTTACGTTTGCCAATATCTTGCAACATAAAGCCTTTCCGTTAGCCTCTATTCTTGATTCCATGCTTACCATTGGCAGTCGTGAAATGGGACGGCCGGTAGAAATAGAGTTTGCAGGGAATCTTGTAGGGCCGGGTAATACTCCCGGTACAGTCTATTGGTTGCAGATAAGGCCTATTGTCGATATGAAGGAAATGCTTAGCGACGAAGTAATGGATTTACCCGACGAAAGAACCATTCTTAAAAGCAATACGGCGTTAGGACACGGCGTGATGGATAATGTATCTCATATTGTCTATGTAAAATCATCGAGTTTTAAGTCCTCAAATAATGTAAATATAGCACGTGAAATAGAGAAAATAAATCGTACCTTTACCGAGCGGGAAGAAAACTATATTTTGGTAGGGCCCGGGCGATGGGGGTCGAGTGACTCTTCACTGGGAATTCCGGTTAAATGGCCGCATATATCATCAGCCCGTCTCATTGTAGAGTCCGCACTTGATAATTATAGGATAGAACCAAGTCAAGGAACGCATTTCTTTCAGAATTTGACTTCGTTTGGTGTTGGCTATTTTACGGTAAATACATTTGCAGGCGATGGCTATTACGATGAAAGTTATCTGAATGAGCTCCCTGCTGTGTACGAATCGAAATCTTTGAGAATTGTTAAATTTGATGCTCCTGTATTGATAGAGATAAACGGACGCAAAGGGAAAGGTCTGGTGACAAAGCCCGGAGTGGAACAAATTGAAAATAAATAAGGTAGAAAATTATGTCTATATTTAGAAAAACGATGAAAGCGTTGGGGTTTTCTGGCGAAGATGATGAATTCGAGGCTCAACCTTATACTGCTGAAAATATTACGAATGCATGTATTCGGGAAAAAGAGCGACAGGATAATGAGAGTGACGTTACTCCGTCTGCTTCGAGAGTTGGAGAAGACAAAGAGGAGGAACTGCAACTCCCCGATACGCTGCTCGATACATTGTTAGAATTATTGAACAAATCGCTTCCCGATTATATATTGGCCGCATTGGATAAGGAAGCGGAGAAAAAATATCTCTTCGATCGATTAGATAAACCGTTTAAAGAATTTATCTGTGCGGTAAATGAGCGTGCCCGTGAATCCGTTTCACGGAAATGGAAAACAGAACACCTCAATTTAACGAAAGAAATGGAAGAGGCACGGGTAAAAATGAGAGAATTGGAAGAGCAGCGTAATGCTATGCAAAGTGCTCAATTAAGCGCCGAACGACAGAAACGGGCGGTGGCGGAAAAAGTGCATGAGCTGGAAGCTCGTATCGCTGCGTTAGAAGCCGAAAAAGAGCAGTTTGAACTGGAAAATAAAAGTTTGGTGAATAAATTGAAAGTCTCTAATGTTCATCAAGAAGAATTGGAGGCAGCTTCTGCCGAAATTGAGAGGTTAAGAGCCGAACTTAAAACACAGAAAGAAAATATATCCGATGTAGAGCAACTTCGCATGGATTTACAGCAGGCTCGCAAAGAACTATCACAGGCAAAAGATAAAGAGACCGAGATTGCAAGTCAGTTGGAAGCAGCTCGACAAGACTTAATGCAACGAGAAGATAAAAATTCACAACTCTTAAAGCAGATAAAGGATCTCGAAATTCAGCTATCCGAAGCACAGAATGGGTTGAAGGTAGTAGATGAAGTTGAAATTAAATTGCAACAGTTTGAGCAGATAAAAGCATCGAAAGATGAAAAAATAGCACAACTCTTAGACACCTTGCAATCCGTGGAGGAAGAAAACAAACAACTCCAAGCTCGACTGAATGATCTGATAGAACAAAAAGAAAAATTAGAACAGTCCGTGACACAGGGAAATGTCGGTAATAAAAACGAAATTGAGTCGTTGAAAAGCGATTTAGAAAATGCCAATGCTATGATAGCCGCATTGCGAAATCAACGACAAGAACTATTAGCACAGATAGAGAATCTGAAATTTGTGAAAAACACGAATGAAAAGCAAGAGCCGGAAACCGTTACGCCAGTCGAAGAGAAACAAGACACATCGTCCGTAATTAGTTTTGAAGCTCGTCAGGACGAAAGTGAAACAAAAAGCAATGTAAAAACTTCGGTAGAGGAATCGAAGGAAGTTACGGAGAATCCCCCTAAGAGTGTTGATACAAATACAGGGGAAGACGATTTTCCGGGTCTCGATTCATTCGATGATAACTGGTTAATTCCTACCAGACCCGATACACCCGAGATGATTGCAAAACGGAAAGAAGAGGAGAAAAAGAAGCGTGAAGCCGAAGAACAGGCTGCTGTGGAGCAAAAGAAAGCGCAGCAAGTTGATTCTTCTCAAATGTCTCTTTGGTAAAATAAATGTAATGTATGGAAAGAGTCCCGTTTAGAGAATAGGACTCTTTTTTTTAGAAGCTGTTTTAATTTATTCCGAGACAGATTGAGACCTATGTTGAAGCAGATTGGAGTCCGAGATAGGCAGTCAATAGCGGGCTATTGACAAAAATCAAGGGATTCAAGATGCGAGACAGGGGCTCAATATGGCCGGAACATACCTGCTTGCAATGATAATATTATTTCTCAATAAATTTAAAACAGCTTCTTATTAGGAGGAAAGAAAAAAACTCGATAAAAATGATAGGAGGAATAGATTACGTTTGACTTTGTCTTCGTTACCGAGGGCGTCATACCTTCTCCCCTGTGCCGGGAAATAGTATGGGGAAGAAACCCAAGAAGCGATAGTTTCTGAGGAGAAGAGTTGTAATATACAAGGACAATCTCCACAAATTATCAGCCGAACTAGCGTTTAGGTGTAACTCACTTAAATAGTATTGGGAATTTTTTTGGAAAAAATGTTTAATTATAAAATCGTGAGGTACAGTCCATTGTATAAATTTCATGTTATATAGCATAAAAAAGTGGCAGAAATATTTGGAATGGAGTAGGAAAATGTATTAACTTTG
>ERZ779896.542-NODE-542-length-46487-cov-8.228420_pt1 | contig 46487 bp, 36 predicted proteins | sample MGYA00511067_ERZ779896 | MGnify/ENA primary metagenome ERZ779896 (study PRJEB29588, sample SAMEA2161597) | human gut metagenome | biome: human gut; feature: human-associated habitat; material: faeces | place: Denmark | collected 2008/2010 ... | reverse complement strand
TGCGATACGAGAATACCATCTTCTAAAAAAAGTCGGCGAAGCCGCCACGAGAACCCTGAACCCTGAACCAAATGAAAGCAAAGTAAAAAAGGAGCTGTGAAGAAATGAGGATTCATTTCTTCACAGCTCCTTTTCTGTAGGGGGATTTCCTCGTGCCCTTGTGCCGAAGCGTACTGTCAACACGCCTGAACTGTGGTACAATAGTCCTCATCGAGGTGAAAATTATGATCAAAAATAAAAAATTCATTCATCAGCTGCTGTGGCTCTTGGCGGGAATTCTTCCCTGGGGCTTCGGGGGATTTCTGGTACACACTGCTGAGTCCATGGCAGTGGGGACGCTCGCTTACTGGGGAATGGGGCTTCTGGTGCCGTTTCTTTTTTTCCTCTTCCAGCGGAAAGGCTATGGCAGTGAGTGGGGAGCGTTACGAGCGGCAGTACATTTGCCGCTCTGGATCTCCTTCATCATACTGCAGATGGTCATTTTCTGGAGCTATCTGCCGATGGCAGACAAGGCCTTCAAGGAAAGTCCGATACCGATCTCGATCGCTTTCTTTATCGTGCTGACGCTTTTTGCCGGGGCTGCGATCGTGCTGGACTACGTGCTTCCTTCGCTCTATGAGAAGCTTTCGGAGAAGGGGGCTTGCCGGAAGGTCTGGCTGGGCGCGGCTTATTTCAGCGGACTTATTCCCGGTTTTGCGATTCTCTCCTTTCTGGGGCTCTACTATGCGAATGGTATGCGCCTTGATCCTTTCACGGCGAGCTTCTTCCTGCTGGAGGTTTTCAGCTTTGTCTTCTACGGGAAAATCATCCTCGGCATGATGACATTCGGGATCTATCTCTTTCTGGCACTTTCCGGGACGAAGGGGCGGCGCATCACGGTGTGTGCTTTCAGCGGGATATTCTGGCTGATGCTTCTCTACATTCCGATGGTGATCTCCCTCCATCTTCCGCAGGCAGGCTGGCAGGTCTATATGGATCCGTCCTACCTTCCCATGATCCCCTTCGTTTCAGACCTTTGGCTGACAGGGATCGCGATCTGGGGCGGGGAAAAGGTGACAGCGTGGATTTTTAAAGAATGATAATTTTCTGCAACAGGAAATCATGCACAAAAAAGGCATGGATCACATCCGATCCATGCCTTTTTTGTGAGTCTATTTACCGCAGGGAGCAGCCTACGTGCTGCACGACGCAGGCTGCGACGCGGTTCGCCTCACGGCAGGCTTCGCGGAGGGTCTTTCCGCTCGCGAGGGCGGCGATGAAGCCCGCGGTGTGCGAGTCGCCGGCACCGATGGTGTCGATGGCCTTGACCGGCACGGTGGGGATGATCTCTTCTTCCTCTGTCGTATGGAGAAGCGTCCCCGCCTGTCCCATCGTGATGATGACGGGCTGGCCGGTTCGGCGATGAAGATTTTCCGCTGCTTGGCGGACGTTTTCCGACTGTCCCATAGCTTTTGCTTCGGACTGATTCATTTCCAAGATGGGGCCCATCTGCAGCAGTTTTTCTTCGAACTGTTTGCCTAAGAGCCTCGGGCCTGGGTCGAGGATGAGTTTTGCATCGGCTTTCTTGCCGCCAAGGAAGCGCAGGAGGACCTCTCCGCTGGAGTTGCCGTCCTGAAAGCCATAGCCGGAAGCATAGAGGTAGTCATAGTCGGCGGCATGGAGGCGTTCCAGCCATGCGTCCTGCCATTTCGTCTCGATGCCATCGATGGAAATAAAGGTGCGTTCGCCGTCTTTTTCGACCAGTGAGAGGCAATAGCCATTGTCTTCGCGGTCATCTTCGATCAGGACTTCATGGCCGCTTTCGTGGAGGGCTTCGCGGATGCGGTCGGCATACATCCCCTGTCCCACAGGGACACAGAGATCGTGCGGGATCTGGAGGCCGTCCAGAATCTTTGAAACATTGAATGCGCAGCCGCCGACGAGCATGCCTTTTTGAAGGCCGGGGATGTCTTCTCCGGCGAGGGGCAGACGGTCGATCGTGACGATGACATCGATGACGGCGGAGCCTAAGATCAAAATGCGTTTGAGAGATTTTTCTTTCATGGGAATCCCGTCTTTCTTTATTCCGATCTCTTCTGCCTATGGCAGAGAGTCAAAAGAAAATAGAGACCACCGGCAACGACCAGGGTCAGGAGGACGTTTAGGCTGTTGCCGGCAAAGATGCCTGTTGCGAATGGGCCGGTGAAGAAGAAGGTTTTTGAGAAGAGCATGCCAACAGCGAAGCCGATGATCCAGCTGATGACGCCGTTGTAATTGATTTCATTGGCGGAGGGATCAGTCAGGAGCGTTTGACTATAGCCCTGCTTTCCGCGGAGCATCAGGTAGTCTACGAGAAAGATGGAGGACCAGGCAGCGAGCAGCTTGCCGATGACGCCAAGGAAGCCTTCCAGTGCGGCTTGGAAATCCTGTGCCACGAAGAGTATGAGGGCAGGGATGATGGTGACGATGATCGCTTGGAATACGAAAATCAGGGTCTCATTCCAGATGAGATGAGCGGCTTGCAGGACGAGTTTCGAGGACTTGAGTCCGAGAAAGCACTGCGGTGTCAGGCCGCCGATGGCTGTGATGTAATAGATGATGGCTAGATTCATTGGGAGAGCGCCTTTGATGACTTCGATCGGGTTCGCAGACTGCGCGAGATCCGCGCTCTGCGTGGAGAGCAGGATGCCGACACTCAGCATGAGGATCAGCGGGACAGCGCCGCCCAGTGTGACGGCCCAGGCGACTTTACTGCGCGAATTCTGTGGATCCTGGTGGCAGCTGTAGTCGGCCGCATAGCTTGTCCAACCGATGCCTGTGCCGGCTGCGACGAAGGCCAGTGCGGGCAGGAAATTGCCCAGCCAGTCTCCACTCGGCATGGCCATCAGCATGGACCAGTCTGTTTGTGGGACGATGATCACGAGGATGACGAGTGTCAAGAAACCGAAAAGATAGGTCGAGATCGTCTGCATGCGGATCAACACTTTGTGGCTGAAAAGGACGGAGACCAAGACAAGGGTGACAAAGATCGCAAGCGCGATCGCCATGGCGATCGGCGTATTCGCAAAGCCCAGGGTCACAAAGAGTGCGAGAACAGTCAGTGTTCCGGTGCAGACATTGATGGAGAGCCAGCCGGCGTGGGAGACCAGCGCAGCGATCGCAGGGATCAGATTTCCTTTGAAACCGAAGGCAGCGCGGGACAGGATGAAGGTATTGGTACCCGTGTCATGTCCGGAAAGGCTCATGAGGCCGACGAGGGCGAAGGAGAAGGAGCCGAGCACTGTCGCAAGGATTGCTTGGAAAAAGCTCAAATGAAAGCCCACGATGATAGCGCCGTATACGAGGCCGAGAATGCCGATATTGGCAGCACAGTAGAGAAAGAAGAGGCTGCTTGGCTTGTCCGTGCGTTCTTCCTTTGGCAGAAATACTGTTTCTTTAGAATTCATAGAATCCTCCTGTGAAATGTTGGGAATTGGTGAAAATCGGCTTAGCCTACATGGCCTCGATGATGGAGCAAGGTCTTTGCATAGGCATGGAAATCGACGGGATTGCTCGCATTGAGCACGTCGATGCGCTCCTGCGGGATGCCGGAAGCACCGGCTTTGGCGCCGCAGATCGCGACAGCCATCGCACCGATCGTATCCGTATCGCCGCCAAGATTTGCGCAGGCAAGGCTGCAGGTCTCTGGATCGCGGAAATAGTAGGCCATACCAAGGGCAGCGGGTACCGCTTCACTCGCAAGGGTTGTCGTACCGATGGTCTCATAGAGGCTAAGAGAGAAGGCTTCTGCCTCTCTGGCATGACGATGGGCGAGTTCTAACGCAATCTGCAGGCGCGCTTTTGGTGATGCGCTGTAGGTTTCTTCGCCATATGCAGCTGTCAGGTCGAAAGCTCTTGACGCGATTTGCATGATTTCTTCCCAGGAGCGATCTTCTATGGCCGCACTGACGGCGGCAGCCACCATGCCGGCACTGCCGAGCGCGACATCTGTCTTATGGGTGGCTTCACTGACGCCCCGGACGAATTTTGCAAGTTTCGGCAGATCATCTGTGGAAAACAGGCAGCCCACCGGCGCGATGCGCATTGCGGCGCCATTGGTGATGGCTTTCACTGTGTAAGGTTCTGGGTCTTCTCCCGCTTGGATCGCGTGGAGCGCCGCCTTTGTGCTGGGTCCCAGGATGTTTTTCGAAAAGGCGTCGGTATCGAGCGCCCAATGGATGAGATTCTTCGCGATGATCCCTTTGTCCGGTACGAAATCATTTTCGGCAAGGGAATCTAAGATGACCAGCGCCTGTGCTGTATCATCCGTGAACTGCCCTTTCGTCATGTCGATGGCGGCAGGATTCTCTTCCGGACTGTCTTCGAATGTTGTGATCCGCCCGAAGATTTCCTGAATGCGCCTCCTGCTCAAAAGCTCTGACGGCATGCCCATTGCATCGCCCAGCGCCATGCCGTAGAGCGTGCCCAAGATATGATCCATGATCATTTTGATTCCTCCTCAAAAACTGACATATCATATAAATGTAAAATCTAGTATATCATAGCCTGTCTATCATCACAAATCGGGATCGGAGATGGGATTCTCGCTGTCCATGAGATGCGGTGTCTTTTGCAATTTCTAATCGCGCTCCATTGCCCGCATATGGTAAAATATACTTGTATTGTTGACTTTTTTCATTTCCGACTGGAGCCTGCGCCTTTGCGCCGGCGAGTAACGAGGAAGGAGTGTTGAACTTGTCTGATATCAGACGTTTGTATGTACGAAAGAAGGCTGGTTTCCGTCAGGGCGAAGAGAGCCTGACGGCTGAGCTGAAAGAGGTGCTGGGAGACCGCATCGAAGGCTGTGGGATCTATCATCGCTACGATGTCGACGGACTTTCCGGAGAAGACTATGAGAAAGCGGTCTCGACCGTATTCTCTGAACCGCCGGTCGACAGTGTAGAGACAGAACTGCCAAAGGGCGATCTCGTCATCGGCGTCGAATTCCTGCCGGGGCAGTATGACCAGAGAGCGGATTCGGCAGAGCAGTGCCTCACGATTGTCACCGGAAAAGATGGCGCGCGTGTGCGTTGTGCGCTGGTCTACACCTTTGATGGCCATTTCGCAGAAGGCGACCGCGAGAAGATCCTGAAATTCCTTGTGAATCCGGTGGAGTCCCGTGAAGCAAGTCTTGCTCCTGCGGAAACGCTGGATCTTCCCATCGAAGACCCGAAGGCAGTACCCGTTGTCAAGGGCGTCTGCGAGCTGGATGATGCAGGGATCGATGCCCTGATCGCCGACATGGGCCTTGCCATGAGCCATGATGACATGGCGATGATTCGTGACTATTTCCGCGATGAAGAGAAGAGAGATCCGACCGTGACAGAGATCCGTGTGCTCGATACCTACTGGTCCGACCATTGCCGTCACACCACCTTCTCCACCAAGCTCTCCTCGGTCGAAGTCGAAGACGGCACTTTTACCGCTCCGATCTCCAAGGCGCTCAAAGACTACGAAGAGACGCGTATCCATATCTATGGCAAGGACACGAAGCGCCCTGTGACGCTGATGGATATGGCAACAGCGGCTGTCAAGGCTCTCCGCAAGGAAGGAAAGCTGGAAAATCTGGATCAGTCGGAAGAGATCAATGCCTGCACCATCAAGGTGAAGATCGACACCATCGATGGCGAGGAAGACTGGCTGCTCCTTTTCAAAAATGAAACACACAACCATCCGACCGAGATCGAGCCATTCGGCGGGGCAGCGACCTGCCTGGGCGGATGTATCCGAGATCCTCTCTCCGGACGCTCCTATGTGTATCAGGCGATGCGCGTGACGGGCGCCGCAGACCCGCGCATGCCGCTTTCCGAAACGCTTGCAGGCAAGCTCCCGCAGAGAAAAATCGTCGTCGAAGCGGCCAAGGGCTACTCCTCCTACGGCAATCAGATCGGTCTTGCCACCGGTGAGGTCAAGGAATATTATCATCCGGGATTCATGGCGAAGCGCATGGAGATCGGTGCCGTCGTCGCAGCGGCTCCGGAAGACCATGTCATCCGTCTTTCTCCGACACCCGGCGACGTCGTCATCCTGGTCGGCGGGCGCACGGGCCGTGACGGCATGGGCGGTGCGACAGGCTCTTCGAAGGAGCTGAATACCGAGTCCATCGAGACTTGCGGCGCAGAAGTCCAGAAGGGCAATCCGATCACGGAAAGAAAGATCCAGTGCCTCTTCCGTCGCGGGGAAGTCACACGCCTCATCAAACGCTGCAATGACTTCGGCGCAGGCGGTGTCTCTGTCGCTGTCGGTGAACTGACAGACGGCCTTGACATCGATCTTGATCAGGTACCGAAGAAATACGAAGGCCTTGATGGGACCGAGCTGGCGATTTCCGAATCGCAGGAGCGTATGGCGGTCGTCGTCAGAAAAGAAGATGCAGACCAGTTCATCCGTTATGCCGCAGAAGAAAACCTCGAAGCCACCATCGTGGCCGATGTGACCGATACCCGCCGCCTCGTCATGAAATGGAGAGGGGATACCATCGTCGATATTTCGAGAGATTTCCTCGACACGAATGGCGCGCAGCAGGTGAAGGAAGCCTACATCGCAAAGCCGGATGAAGCTGGCTATTTCCATAAAGAAGAGATCCATGACATCAAAAAGACATGGCTTTCTGCCATGGCAGATCTCAATAACTGCTCGGAGCAGGGACTCTCCGAACGCTTCGACTCCACCATCGGTGCCGGTACCGTACTCATGCCATTCGGCGGCAAGTACCAGAAGACCCCGACCGATGGGATGGTAGCGAAATTCCCGGTCCGCAAAGGAGAGACTGACAGCGCCAGCTTCATGGCACATGGCTTCGATCCGTATCTGGCATCCTGGAGCCCGTTCCATGGTGCAGCCTATGCCGTACTCCTCTCCGTGGCCCGCCTCGTGGCGATGGGGGCTGACTGGAGAAAAGCCTACCTGACGCTGCAGGAATACTTCGAAAAGCTCACTGACAAGACCAGCTGGGGCAAACCGGCGGCCGCACTCCTCGGTGCTTTCCATATGCAGGAAAGCCTTGGCCTGGGAGCGATCGGCGGCAAGGACTCCATGAGCGGTACCTTCAATGACATCCACGTCCCGCCGACACTCGTTTCCTTCGCAATCGCTCCGGGGAAAGCCTCCGAAGCTGTCAGCCAGGAACTCAAGAAGGAAGGCGATGTCCTCGTCCTCTTCGGCCAGCCGAAGGACGAAGCCGGCATGCCGCTTCTTGATGTATTCAAAGCGCATGCGGATTTCCTCTATCAGGAAGTGAAGGCCGGACACATCGCTGCGATGAAAGCGGTCGAACACGGCGGCGTCGCAGTGACCGCAGCCAAGATGGCGTTCGGCAACAAGCTCGGCGTCACTTTTGGTGAAAATCTGCCGCTCTTCAAATACTTCAGCAATTTCTATGGCGCGATCCTTGTAGAAACTACGCCAGAACTGGCAGAGAAATTTGCCAAACAGCCGCACACGAAGATCCTCGGCACCGTCGGCGGGGATAGCATGAAACTCTACGGGGAAGAGATCGCCGTCGAAGAGCTCCTGCGCTCCTATGAAGGTACACTCGATCCGATCTTCCCGCGCCGCGCAGCAGACATCCAGAAAGAAGCGCCGATCCTTCCGGAAACGAAAGCCATCCCGCAGTTCTATGTCCATACGAATCTTTCGCGTCCGCGCGTCTTCATCCCGTCTATGCCGGGCAACAACTGTGAAGTCGACTGCGCGAGAGCCTTTGAACGTGCCGGTGCAGTCAGCGATATCTTCATCTTCAGAAATCGCGATGCAGCCGAGCTCAAGGACTCCGTCGATGAAATGGCAGAACGCATCCGCCATGCGCAGATCGTCATGTTCCCGGGCGGCTTCTCTGCGGGCGATGAACCGGACGGCAGCGGCAAATTTATCGCCGCTGTATTCAGAAATCAGAAGCTCATGGAGGCCATGGACCAGCTCCTTCATGTGAGAGACGGTCTTGCCATGGGCATCTGCAACGGCTTCCAGGCTCTGATCAAGCTCGGCCTCGTACCGTATGGCGAATTCAAGCCGCTCACCGATGACGCACCGACGCTCACCTTCAATACGCTCGGCCGTCATATCTCCCGCTTCGTCACGACCAAGGTCGTATCGACCAAGTCCCCGTGGCTTGCCCTCTGCCAGCCCGGTGACCTCCACTCCATCGCCATCAGCCACGGCGAAGGACGCTTCATCGCTTCCGATGAACAGATCCGGGCACTCGCAGCCAATGGCCAGATCGCGACACAGTACGTGGGGCCAGATGGCGAGCCGACCTACGACAGCCGCTACAATCCGAACGGCTCCTCGTGGGCTGTCGAAGGCATCACCAGTCCTGACGGACGCGTCCTCGGTAAGATGGGTCATACCGAACGCCGCGGCCAGAATGTCGCAAAGAACATCGCCGGTGATACCTATCAGCCGCTCTTCGAAGCCGGTGTGAAGTACTTCAAGGGCTAATGGTCCATGCATAGAAAAAACGCTCTCGTGAATGCGGGAGCGTTTTTGATTAGGGTTCAAGGTTCAGGGTGAGCCCCGAAGTTTGAAAGTAGGGATGAGGGATTGGGGATTAGAAATCTCAATGACTTGTGACCAGGAATTAGTATCTAGGAATTAGTATCTAGGGATTAGGTTCGCGATATGGGAAACCGCTAATTTCAAATCTACGCGGCGCTTCCTGATTTTATGCGCCGCACCACGGGCTAACCCCGAACCGCAAACCCCGAACCCTGAACCTTAAAAATTTTCCTCCCAAAAACTATTTGACACACACGTAAAAAAACTATATAATACTCCTTGTGAGATTTGTCCGGAAACCACTAGCCCCGGAGGAAGGATGACATCTTGCGGTTCTGTTTTTTATTCAGAAGGAGTCATTACTAATGAAAACAACATTCATGGCCAATGCGGGCAACATCACTCGCAAATGGTATATCGTTGATGCTGCAGGACTGACTGTTGGCCGTCTGGCTGCCAGCGTTGCCAAAGTTCTGACCGGCAAGAATAAACCTACCTACACACCGCATGTTGACACTGGTGACAACGTCATCATCATCAACGCAGATAAAGTCGTTTTCTCCGGCAAAAAAGAACTGAAGAAAGTTTACTTCCACTACACCGGATATATCGGCGGCGACAGATACCAGAAGGCTGGCGACGCTCTTCGTGAAAAACCGGTATGGGTCGTAGAACATGCTATCCGCGGCATGCTTCCGAAGAACAAGCTCGGTGCTCAGATGTACCGCAAGCTCCACGTATACGCAGGCGCTGAACATCCGCATGCAGCACAGCAGCCTGAAGAACTGAAATTTGATATCCGTTAACCAGAAGGGAAGGAAATAAGAAATGGCAGAAGCTACATACTACGGCACTGGCCGCAGAAAAACATCCGTTGCCAGAGTCCGTCTGGTACCGGGACAGGGTAACATCACAATCAATGGTCGTGATCTGAAGGATTACTTCGATCTCGCAACCCTCGAACTGATCATTAAACAGCCGCTCGAACTGACCGGCACCACCACCGCATATGACGTCATCGCTAACGTAAAAGGCGGCGGACGTACAGGCCAGGCTGGTGCTATCCGTCATGGCATCAGCCGTGCTCTCCTCGATGTCGATGGAGACTACAGAAAAGTTCTGAAAGTCGCAGGTCTCCTGACCCGTGATCCAAGAATGAAAGAACGTAAGAAATACGGCCTCAAGAAAGCAAGAAAAGCAAGCCAGTTCTCCAAACGTTAATCATTGGACGAATACCGAAAACGCTCATGGATTTCCATGGGCGTTTTTTGATGCAGGAAAAGCAGAAACGAAGGGGACGAGCAGCATATGATGAAAGCGTATCATCCCGCCTTCCCCGCGGCTCCTCTTCTCTTTTATAAGCTGTTTCCCGTCCCAAATCCACCAACCAAGTGCATTTCCCTACTATTTCCTTCCTCTATGAAGTATAATAAGGGAGACCGATTCACCAAGGAGGATTTATGACTGCAAACGATATTCATGACGCGATAGAGACATTCGCTCGCTACGGTGTGCCGCGGGAGCGGATTTTTAATGAAGTCATGCGTGCGCGCTATCTGGACTATGTACTTTTCCTGAATCCGGAGAATGTCCAGTACGGGATTTCCATCGATGACCTGTACGAGAATATGAAGCGCACGGCAGACAAGCTGGGCATGTATGAGGGCGATGCAGATACCTATGCGCGAGTTTATACACTTGCGCTCCGTGTGGAGCCGCTGGTCTTTGCGCCGGAAATGCCGACAGCGCCTGCCAAAGTGCATGCGCTGCTCGCAGAAGCGGTAAAGAAGGCAGAGGCCGCTGGAAATACGGTGCTTTTCACCGGCGCAGAAGAATATCTGCCTTACCTTGCCGGAATTTTCCAGGATCTCGGGGGAAAACGTATCGCCGTTGCGGTGAAGGATGCCATCTGGAAGGAGCGTCTTCACTACGTCTTCCCACGCGGCCGCGCGATGCTCGAGAGCGAACTTGCGGAAGATACCGAACACTACGATTACATTTTTGATTTTGAAACAGACGGCATCGCAGCGGCCGCTGATTTGAGACATCGCCTCGCCGAGAAAGGCGTGATGGACGTGATCATTCCTTCGGCGCTGCTAACGAAAGAGGGGGATGCTGCGCTTGCGGCCAGAAGAAGCTTGGCAGCCGAGAAGAAACTGACGGCTTTCTATGATACGGAAATCGGCGGGAACGAGTACGCTTACCTGCGCTTTGCCGGAGACGCAGCTAAGACCGTGTCTTTCGGTCTGTCGGATTTTGCAGACGGCGCCTTCCGCGGCGTAGACCAGCTCTCGCTTCCGTCGGAAACCTTCATTGAAGCCGATGACTGGAACTATGATCTCTACGCTTTCAATGGCTCGCCGAGCGTGCAGATGCTCCTTTCTCAAAATATCGTTTCACCTGATTTCACGCTTGGAAACGTCTTCTCTGATGTGCCGATGGAAGAGATCGAAACCGACCTGCCGCTGATTTCTAGGGAAGCGGTGACGGACTCGGGCGTGCGGATGGATCTCGCGGCGCATGCATCCGGGAAAACGCCGGCGGTTCTGCGCGTCCTTGCAGCAGGCGACTTGGTTCTGACCACGGTGGAAGGGCATCTTCGCACCGCTGTCGTAAAAGAATCTTGCGTTACATCTGACGAAGGCATCCTGGCCTTCCGCCCGCTGGAGGGCTATACCGGCGAATACGTGAAACTCTATTTCGATGGGAAACTGGGCGAACTCTTTCTCGCAACCATGAAAGCAGGGAAGCATTGGTATCTCACGACATCCCGACTCCTCCGTTTGCCCATTCCGCGGGCAGGAAAGGAGACCATGGAAGCCCTCACCAGACTTTGCGATGAACGCACCAAAGCCCTCGCTGCTGCGGAAGCCGCATGGAGAGAAGCCAAAGAAGAGAGTGTCAGAAGGATGGTCGGGAAATAGGTTTAATGGGTTCAACAGGTTCAGCTTGATAGGGGGGGGATAGCCCCTTCCCTTGGAAGGGGCAGGCGAGCGCAGCGAGCCGGGGTTGGTCGAGGGAAACGGAATTAACGTATTCCACTAGCCAACCTCCGCCCCTTCGGGGCACCTCCTTCCAGAGGAAGGAGGGAAATGCGAAATAGTTAGCAGTTACTTCTACGCACTGAACCTGCCAACCTGAAGTTTGAAAGCAGGGATCAGGGACTGAGGATTAGGAGCCTCGAGTGAAAGGTGTCTTGAATACGACTTTTGGGCATCGCTCTATTTATACTTCGCGGCGCTTCTATATTTTTATGCGCTGAACCCCGAACCCTGAACCCTGAACCCTAAACCCTATCTACCAAGAGGAGATTCAAAATGATGGAAACGAAAAAAATCGTACTGGCTACGCACAATCAAGGAAAGATCAGAGAATTTCAGAAAGCCTTTGCAGAGATTGGATGGCAAGCTGTGCCGATCGCAGACATTGCGGAGGTAGAAGACCCGGAAGAGACGGGGACGACCTTCGAAGAAAACGCGCTGCAGAAGGCCCGCTGCTATGCGAAGGCGGTGGATCTTCCCGTGCTCTCCGATGACTCGGGCATCATTGCCTGTGCGCTCGGAGATAGGCCTGGGGTATACTCGGCGCGCTATGCCGGACACCATGGCGACGATGAAGCCAATAACCAGAAGCTCATCCGAGACCTCGCCCCTTACACGGGGGATGACCGCAAGGGCTACTATGCCTGCGTCGTCGCACTTGTCTGGCCGGATGGCAGATCCCTTACGGGAAAAGGGACGTGCGATGGGATCATCCGTGATTTCTATCAGGGGGAAGGCGGCTTCGGCTATGATCCGCTCTTCTATCTGCCGGAATTTGGAAAAACCATGGCAGAGCTTTCGATGGAAGAGAAGAACCAGATCAGCCATAGAGGAAGAGCTCTCCGGGACTTACTGTCGAAAATAGGGAAATAGGGTTCAGGGCACGCCCCTCGGGGCGTCCTTTGATTGTTTGCAAAAGAGGGGGAGCAGGTTCTATAGGTTCAAAGGGTTCAGCGGGGGTGGTGCGGCGCATAAAAATCAAAAGCGCCGCGGAGGTTTGAAATTATCGGTTTTCTCGTATCGTAAACCTAATCCCTAGCTACCAGTCACTAGTCACTTTGCGCCACTAATCCCCAATCCCTAATCCCTGGCTACTCATCTGTGCTTGCCATGCGAACCATTGACTCCTATTTCCCAAAACTCATACATAATGTATCTACCTATACAGAAATAGTATACTCGATTTTAAGCAGTTTCATTCAATAAGGCTCTATGTTATAATGGAAAAAGTTCCAATCCATAGAGGAAAAGAACGGGGGTGGCAGTTTACTTCATGAAACGGGGTAAGCTCAAGCTGCTGGGTTTCAACAATTTAACCAAGACACTCAGCTTCAACATGTACGACATCTGCTATGCCAGTACAGAAACAGAAAGAAAAAAATACATCGCTTACATTGACGAGGTCTACAGTGCCGAGCGCCTGACCCAGATCCTCGTGAAGGTTGCCGAGATGATCGGAGCCCATGTGCTGAACATCGCTTCGCAGGACTATGACCCGCAGGGTGCATCCGTCACGATGCTGATCGCAGAGGAAGAAGTCGAGAAGCAGGATGTGGTGTGCCATCTTGACAAGAGCCATATCACTGTCCATACATATCCGGAAATGCATCCGCAGGATGGCATCTGTACCTTCCGTGCAGACATCGATGTATCGACCTGCGGGAAGATCTCGCCTCTGAATGCGCTGAATTTTCTTCTCCAGTCCTTCGATGCAGATATCGTCATCACTGACTACCGCGTGCGCGGCTTTACGCGTGACGTGCAGGGCAAGAAGATCTTCATCGACCACCGTATCAATTCCATCCAGAACTACATGGCACCGAAGCTGCGCTATAAGTACGACATGGTGGACGTCAATGTATATCAGGAAAATATTTTTCACACGAAGATGCTGATCCATGATTTCAATCTGGATAACTACCTCTTCGATATGAAAGAGGCAGAGCTGGATCGCAAGGAAGGGAAACGCATCCGCCGCCTGCTAAAGCAGGAAATGTATGAGATCTTCAATGGCAGAAATCTTCCTGCCATCAAAGATTAAATATAAAGCGGCTCCATTCGAAGTCGCCGACGCATAAAGTATCAGTCTTTTTTTAGGAGGAAACAATGGATACTGCAAAACTCAAAGAAGAAGCACTCGCACTCAGAAGAGAAAAACATCAGATGATCAAGACCGGCTTGAATGCTGCTGTCGAAAGCAATCACGACCTCGCGATCGTATACACCCCGGGTGTATCCGCTCCGTGCCTCGCAATCAAAGACGATGAAGACCTGTCCCTGGAACTGACCTGGAGAGGCAATGTCGTAGCCGTCATTTCCGATGGCACCCGTGTCCTCGGCATGGGTGATATCGGCGCAGCTGCTGCTATGCCGGTCATGGAAGGCAAATCCGCACTGTACAAGAGATTCGGACAGATCGATGCGATCCCGATCACTCTGGACACCAAGGATCCGCAGGAATTCATCCACACCGTCAAACTGCTCGAAAAGAACTTCGCCGGCATCAACCTCGAAGATATCTCTTCCCCGAAATGCTATGACATCGAAGACGAACTGAAAAAGATCATGAACATCCCGGTCTTCCACGATGACCAGCACGGCACTGCGATCGCTGCTCTGGCAGCACTCCTCGGCGCTCTCGAAGTCGTCGGCAAAAAGATCGAAGATGTGAAAGTCGTCATGAATGGCGCTGGTGCTGCCGGTACTGCGATCGCTCGTCTGCTCCTCGAAGACGGCGTAAAACCGGAAAACATGACCATCCTGAACTCCAAAGGCATCCTCTTTGACAATGGCAAGAGAGACCGCGTACAGCAGGAACTCATCGCCAAAGTCAATCCGGAAAACAAACAGGGTACATTCGCTGACGCTGTCAAAGGCGCTGATGTCCTCATCGGCTGCTCCGCACCGGGCGTATTTAACGTAGAAGCCATCAAGACCATGAACGACAAGAGCATCGTCTTCGGCATGGCAAACCCGGTACCGGAGATCATGTACGAAGAAGCCAAAGAAAAAGGCGTTTACATCTATGGCTCCGGCAGAAGCGATATGCCGAACCAGGTCAACAACTCCTCCGTATTCCCAGGCCTCTTCCGCGGCGCTCTCGATGTACGTGCCCGTCAGATCAATGAGGAAATGAAACTCGCTGCTGCTCATGCTCTCGCAGACCTCGCTATCCATAGCGGCAAACTCGACCCGGATCATGTCGTCGTCGACGTATTCGATCCGCAGGTTCCGTTCGCTGTAGCGAAAGCCGTTGCCAAAGCAGCCATCGCTTCCGGCGTAGCAAGAGCCACCGAACTCCCGGAAAAATACAGAGACTAATCGCGCGTAGCGCATCAAAAAAGCAGGAAATGAGACGTTCTCATTTCCTGCTTTTTGTTTTGGGGGATTGATGACTGGTGACTGGTAGCTAGGGATTAGTGGCTAGGGATTAGGTTTGCGATACGAGAAAACCGCTAGTTTCAAACCTCCGCGGCGCTTCCATAATTTTATGCGCCGCACCACCATTTCTCATTTCTCATTTCTCATTCAAGTGAGGCTTTCCATCGTAATCAAGGGGCGGCACGCCCTTGGGCTAACCCTGAACCCTGCCCCAAAACCATTTTACTTCAGCCCCAATTCATCCTTATGGGCGGTCATGCCATCGATGCAAGCCTGCATGACCTCGCCCGCTTCCATGCCGAGCATGGCAAAGCCCTGCTTGATCACATCGCGGTTGCAGCCAGCTGCAAATTTCTTGTCCTTGAATTTCTTCTTGAGCCCTTTGAGCTCCATGCCGCTGATGCCTTCGGGGCGCATGAGTGCATACGCCATGACGACACCCGTCAGCTCATCGACCGTGAAAAGACTCTTCTCGATATCAGTTGTCGGCTCTACTTCATTGCTGCAAAGACCCCAGCCGTGGGAGATGATGGTCTTGATGTCTTCTTCGTCCACCCCTTCCGGTTCCAAAAATTCGCGGACGTGATGGCAGTGCTCATGCGGGAAGGCTTCGTAGTCGACGTCGTGCAGATAGCCGATGGCTTCCCAGTGATCTTTGTCAGCGCCGAAGATGCTTGCCATCGCGCCCATGGCAGCGCTGACAGCCGCAGCGTGGGTGAAAAGATGGTCTTCTGTGGTGTGCTTCTTCAGGATCTCTTTGGCTTTCGCAAGGGTAAGTGTGGACATAGTAGGATCTCCTTTTTAATCAGGGACTAGTGACTTGTGACTGGTAGCTGGGGTTGAGGCAGGAAGCCCGAGACACGCCCTCCTTCCTCTGGAGGGAGGTGCCCCGAAGGGGCGGAGGTTGGCCGAGCAAAAACATTTTTAAAATATATCTCGATGGTAGAACATATGGAATGAATTGTCAATGAGAAAGGGAGAAATTGTGATACAATGAGAGAAAGAAGGGTTCAGGGTTAGCCCTTGGGGCGGCTCTACCCTTGATTAAGTTTGAAAGCATCGATTGAATGAGAAATTAGAAATGAGAAATGGTGGTGCGGCGAATAAAAGTATGGAAGCGCTGCGAAGTATAAATAGTGGCGATGCCCGAAAGTGGTACTTCAGTCACCAGTCCCTAGTTACCAGTCCCTAGTCACTTTGATTCTATTCCACGAAAGGAGCCAACATCATGACCGACATCGAGAAACTGAGAGCTATGATCGCATCCCATCACCGCATCGTCTTTTTCGGCGGAGCAGGGGTCTCTACGGAGTCGAACATCCCTGATTTTCGCGGAGCGAATGGCCTTTACCGGCAGAAAACGGGCCTTCCATGGACGCCGGAGGAAATGCTTTCCCACCATTTCTATGAGGAGCATCCCGTGGAATTTTTCACCATGTATAAGCAGTTCGCAGAAGCCATGCTGAAGGCCTCTCCGAACCGCGCGCACTTTGCGCTGGCAAAGCTCGAGCAAGAGGGCAGGCTCTCTGCCGTCGTCACGCAGAATATCGATGGTCTCCATCAGCGCGCGGGGAGCCGGAATGTCATCGAGGTCCACGGCACCATCCTGACGAATACCTGTGAGAAATGCTTTGCGACATATGATGCGAAGACCTTCCTCTCTCTGGCATCGCCCATTCCCCGCTGCACCGCCTGCGGCGGCGTGATCAAGCCGGACGTTGTGCTCTATGAGGAAGCGCTCGATGCGAATGATATCGATGAGGCGATCGATGAGATCTCCAAGGCCGATATGCTCATCATCGGTGGTACGAGCCTCGTCGTTTATCCGGCGGCAGGCTTCGTCACCTATTTCCGCGGTGATGCTCTCGTCGTCATCAATCAGGACGCGACAGCGCAGGACGCCCGCGCCGACCTCGTCTTCCATGAGAGCGTGGGGAAGGTACTGGAAATGGCTGTGGAGGGAGATTAGGAGTTTCGCATGACTGGTGACTTAAGGAAACACTGATTAAATCGTTGTCAGATTTTACTCTTGAATTTTTATGCATAGCAAGGAATAACCTGACGCGAATAGCGAGCTATTTAAGGAAGGCTATGACGAAGCTATGTGTAAAAATTCTTGTAGAATCTGACTCTGCGATTGAATCAGCGTTTCCTTAAATACCACTTTCGGGCATCGCCCCATATATACTTGCGGCGAAGGCTCCACCACAAGTTTGAAAGCAGGGATGGGTAGCTAGGGATTGGGGATTGGGGATTAGGGATTAGGAGTGGCTAGTGACTAGTGATTAGGATTCTCCGGCATCGTCATCCCGAGCGCAGCCGAGGGATCTCTACCGCCCTGCGGGAATCAGCGTGTATGCGCCGAAGGAAAACGATGTCTTGGTGTTGTCTCACATGCAACAATGAGCTTCTGCCATAGAGATTTCTCGCTTGCGCTCGAAATGACGACGGCGCGAAGCGCCATCAAAACTCTGCGGCGCTTCATTATTTTTTTTGCGCCGCACCACAATTTCTCATTTCTCATTCCTAATTCGAGCAAAGATTTCACTTACAATTAAGGGGCAGTACTACCCCTGAACCTTGAACCCTGAACCTTCAACCTCATTAAGTGTATACTACAACGCATAGACTTTCTTTTATTTGTTTCAAATGATATAATACAGGTATACGCGAGAAATGATGAAGCATTTTTCGTACACTCTATTTCCTTATAGAAAGGACAAAAAACATGGAATATCGTATCGAACATGACACCTTAGGCGAAGTGAAAGTCCCGGCGGATCATATGTGGGGCGCGCAGACCCAGCGCTCTTCTGAAAACTTCAAGATCGGAGCACGCATGCCGGAAGAGATCATTCATGCGTTTGCCGTGCTGAAGAAATGCACCGCCCTTGCGAACCTCGCAGAAGGCAAGCTTTCGGAAGAAAAAGCGAAAGTCATCGCAGAGGCCTGCGACGAGATCCTCGCCGGCAAGTGGAACGGCGAATTCCCGCTCGTCGTGTATCAGACAGGCTCCGGCACGCAGAGCAATATGAACATGAATGAAGTCGTCGCGCACATCGCGAATGCGAAGCTCGAAGCTGTCGGCAGCGAGACACGCATCCACCCGAATGATGACGTCAACATGTCTCAGTCTTCGAACGATACCTTCCCGACCGCTATGCACGTTGCGGCCGTTTCTGTCCTGCACCGCTGCCTCTACCAGCCGCTCGCTGAACTGATCGCGACCTTCCACAAGAAGAGCGAAGAATACATGCACGTCGTCAAGATCGGCCGCACACATGTACAGGACGCCGTACCGCTCACCTTCGGACAGGAAGTCTCCGGATGGACGACCATGCTCGAAAAGTGCCAGCATATGATCGAAGCATCGGAAAAATATCTTCTCGGGCTTGCCATCGGCGGCACCGCTGTCGGTACCGGCCTCAATGCGCCAAAAGACTTCGGCACCAGAGTATCGGCTGAGATTGCCAAAGAAACAGGCCTTCCTTTCGTATCGGAGGAAAATAAATTCTATGCACTGACCGGACGCGATGACTTCGTTTTCGCTCATGGCGCTCTCGAAGCTCTTGCGATGGACTGCATGAAGATCGCTGACGACCTTCGCCTCCTGGCAGGCGGGCCAAGAGCCGGCCTCGGTGAACTCACCATCCCGGCGAACGAACCGGGTTCTTCCATCATGCCGGGCAAAGTGAACCCGACCCAGTGCGAAGCCCTGACTATGGTCGCCTGCCGCGTTCATGGCAATCAGGCCGTCGTCTCCATGGCCTCCTCGCAGGGCCGCTTCGAGCTGAACGTCTATGCTCCGGTCCTGGCACAGGCCTTCATCGAATCCGTCAAGCTCCTAGGTGAAGCCATCCACTCCTTTAATATCCACTGCGCCGTCGGCATCGAAGTGAACCATGACCGCATGGAAGAGCTGGTAGAGAAATCCCTGATGCTCGTCACCGCCCTTGCGCCGCACATCGGTTATGAGAAGTCCGCAAAGATCTCGAAGAAAGCCTTCGCAGACGGCAGCTCTCTGAAGGAAGCCGCTCTGGCTCTGGGCTATGTGACCGAAGAAGAATATGACCGTTGGGTCGTCGCAAAAGATATGTGTAATGTAGATCGTTGATCGTTTGTAAAATGAAAAGCCGGGCGAAAGCTCGGCTTTTTAAGTGGTTTTTGCTTGATGTCATTCCTCGTTAAAGCAAGCAATAAATGTAGATAAATATTTGACAAATATTAGAGGGGGGTAGAATCAAATTGATTTAATAGTTATGTTATAAGGAGGCGTTTTATGGCTACTCAAAATTTTTCTTGTCCGCAGTGTGGATCGGAAAACATTCAAAGATTTTCTGTCGCTTTTCGTGGAGGTGCATCAACGATTAATACCAAGACAGCGGGTACCGGTGTTGGGTTAAGCGGAGGTCATTTAGGTATTGGCGTAGGTGGTGCACATACAACCGGCGTGCAGATGACACAGCTGGCTAAGGAGGTAGCACCTCCTGTAAAAAAGAAATACCTTTTCCCCATTATCGCATCCATTATTGTATCTTTTTTGCTTAGGGTGTTTACAGAGTCTATTATTGGTGCTACAGTAAGTGGATTCCTTGGTTTCATTGGGTTTGCGGCTTGTCTTTATTTTCTTGCATATCAAAAAACGTATCTTTGGAATAAGAATGTTTGGCCGGAATTATATAATCAATGGGAACATTCGTGGGTTTGTCTTAAATGTGGACATAAATTCATCATGTAAGTAAATAATTAAATAAAAAACGTGGCGAACTTTGGGCTTGCCACGTTTTTGTTTATTATTTATGATTAGTTCTAAATGCAAGAAATTCTTTTGACACATCCTGTATAATAGAGATAGAAACCAGCTGGGGGAGCCCTAAGGGGCTGAGAGGCGCGAAGCGCTGACCCTTTGAACTTGAATCGGATCATACCGGCGTAAGGAAGCGGGCTCTATTTTGACAGAGTATCCGCCGGAGGCGGATTTTTTTATTGGAGGTTGACTATGACGCAGCTTGAAGCAGCAAGAGAAGGCATCATCACGAAGGAAATGGAAACAGCCGCACGTGAAGAGGGCGTGAGCGCAGAATTCATCCGCTCCGGCATCGCGGAGGGGACGATCGTCCTTCCGGCGAATATTTACCATACATCACTCCATCCGTATGCGATCGGCAAGGGGCTTCGGACGAAGATGAATGTGAATCTGGGGATTTCCTCTGATGTATGCAACTATGATACGGAGCAGGCGAAGGCGAAGCTTGCCTGGGAGATGGGGGCGGAGGCCATCATGGATCTGTCCTGCTATGGGGAGACGGCGCCGTTCCGTGAATGGCTGGTGAAAAACAGTCCGGCGTCCATCGGTACGGTGCCGATGTATGATGTGAAGGGCGTCCTTCATAAGGGGCTGAAGGATATGACGGCAGACGATCTCTTCTCTGTCGTGGAACGTCATGCGAAGGATGGCGTGGATTTCATGACGATCCATGCGGGGCTGAACCGTGAGACGGCGAAGCATATCATGAGAAATAAGCGCATCACAAATCTAGTTTCTCGCGGCGGCTCAGTGCTCTTTGCGTGGATGTACATGCACGGGAAGGAGAATCCTTTCTACGAACAGTTTGACCGTCTGCTGCTGCTTTTGAAGAAATATGATGTCACACTGTCTTTGGGCGATGGATGCCGCAGCGGCTGCGGGCATGACTCGACAGATGCCGTGCAGATCTCGGAGCTGATCAATCTGGGTGAGCTGGTCGTGCGCGCGCGCAAGGCGGGGGTACAGGTCATGGTGGAAGGCCCGGGGCATATGCCGATCTCGGATATCCGCATGAATGTGGAGATCGCAAAGAAGCTCACCCACCAGGCGCCTCTCTATGTCTTGGGACCGATCGTCACCGATGTGGCACCGGGCTATGATCACATCACCGCGGCGATCGGGGGGACGCTGTCGGCAGCATGCGGGGCAGACTTCCTCTGCTACGTCACTCCGGCGGAGCATCTGCGTCTGCCGGATCTGGATGATGTGCACGAGGGAATCGTGGCTTCGAAGATCGCCTGCCATGCCGCGGACCTTGCCAAGGGCGTGAAGGGCGCAGAAAAATGGGATGAAGAAATGAGCTGGGCACGCCGCAAGGTGGACTTCCATCGCATGATCCCGCTCGCCATCGATCCGGGCAAGGCGCGTCGCTACAGAGAGAGCAGCATCCCGGAGGATGAAGCGACCTGTACGATGTGCGGTTCCATGTGTCCGATGAAGACGCTTGATGAGATCTTGAATAACCGCAATGCGGAGGAGGATCCGTTTAAGGACTAAAGCACAAAAAGGAGCTGTGGCTGCGCTGGAAGGCGCAGCCTTTTTTGTGGTTTAGGGGAGGTGTCCCATAGAACGAGTTTGAAAGTTCTGCACGAATGAGAAATGGTGGTAGCGGCGCATAAAAAATGGAAGCGCTGCGAAGTATAAATAGGGCGATGCCCGAAAGCTTCTTGCAGAGCAGGTTTCCCGTTTTGGATTTCCAAACATCGACCGCCTGGCCGCGGATGACAAAGATTTCTCGCTTCGCTCGAAATGACGATACGAGAGTCTGATGTCTTCTAGTCTCCCAGCCCCCAGTCACCAGTGACTAGTCACTAGTCACTAGTCACTAGTCACTTTTCCCCGCAATGGCAAAGAAGTTTTCGAGTATCTTCCCGCCCATCGGGGTCATGATGGACTCGGGATGGAACTGGAGACCATAGATGGAGCAGTCCTTGTGTGCGACGGCCATGATCTCACCGTCTTGGGTGCGGGCGGTGACGGTCAGGCAGTCCGGGATGGTCTTGGGATCGGCGGCGAGGGAATGGTAACGGGCGGCCTTGATGACGCGCGGCATGCCGGAAAAGAGGGGGCTTTCCGTATCGAGGATGACGTCATGGGCTTTGCCGTGGACGAGTTCTTTCGCATAGGTGATGGTGGCACCGAAGGCCTGACAGATGGCCTGATGGCCAAGGCAGACGCCGAGGATGGGGAGCTTTCCGGCAAAGTAAGGGATCGAGGGGACGGTGACGCCGGCATCTTCGGGACGGCCTGGACCGGGGGAGAGGAGGAGACCTTCGGGATGCATGGCTTTGATTTCTTCCAGCGTATAGGCGTCGTTGCGGATGACTCTTATATCCGGATAGAGGCTGCCTGCGAGCTGGTAGAGATTGTAGGAAAAGCTGTCGTAGTTATCGATGAGAAGTATCATTCCAGACCTCCTTTGGCGGCTTCGATGGCCGTCACCATGGCCTTGGCTTTGGTGATGCATTCCTGATATTCGCGTGCGGGGACGCTGTCAGCGACGAGGCCGGCGCCGGACTGGATGCAGAGGGTGTCATTCTTTTTATAGGCGAGGCGGATGCCGATGCAGGTGTCCATATTTCCCGAGAGATCCAGGTATCCGATCGCGCCGCCGTAGATGCCGCGCTTGCGGCTTTCCTCGTTTTGGATGATGGTGCAGGCGGAGAGCTTGGGCGCGCCGGAGAGGGTCCCGGCAGGGAGGACGGAGTCAATGGCATCGAGTGCGTCTTTTCCTCGGGCAATGCGGCCTTCGACGGTGGAGCCGATGTGCATGACGTGGGAGTAGCGGAGGACGTCCATGTAGCGGGTGACTTTCACGGAGCCGATCTCGCTGACGCGTCCGAGGTCATTGCGTCCGAGGTCGACGAGCATGTTGTGTTCGGCGATCTCTTTCTCATCCGCGAGGAGCTCTTTTTCCAGCTGCCGGTCTTCGTCCTCTGTTTTTCCCCTCGGACGGGTACCGGCGAGCGGGAAGGTATAGAGGGTGCCGTCTTCCAGCTTGGCGAGGGTCTCGGGAGAGGCACCGGCGATCTCTACATCATCGCTTACGAAGTAGAACATGTAGGGGGAGGGGTTCAGAACGCGGAGCGTGCGGTAGACATCGAAGAGACTGCCGGTCGCTTTGGCGGTCAGGGGATTTGAGAGGACGACCTGAAAAATGTCGCCCTCGAAGATGTGGCGCTTGGCATGCTCGACCATACGGGAAAATTCTGCCTCATTGTGCGCAGGAGTGAGCTTCGTCTCGAGGTGGAGCGGCTTGAAGACGGCACGCGCCCCGCTCTTCAGGAGGGACACCATTTCTTGGATCTTGCACCCGGCCCTTTCGTAGGAGGCTTCAAGGTCATCGGTCTTGACGCCTGCGATGAGGATGAGCTTCTGTTTGTACGCATCAAAGACGATGAGCTTGTCAAAGAGCATGAGGTCGACGTCTTGGAAATCGGCATTCTCGGTGCTGTCAAGCTGCAGCGTAGGCTCGGCGTACTTGATATAGTCGTAGGAGAAATAGCCGACAAGGCCGCCGGTGAAGGGGGGAAGTCCCGGCAGCTTCGGACTTTTGCAGTCTGCGAGGATCTTGCGGATGGCGATGCCCGGATGCGTGACATGCATGGTGATCTCGTCGGTCATGTGATCCTTTTCGCCGCTTCGGATGCGGAGGCGTCCATTGAGGCAGGTGAGCTCGAGCGATGGGTCGTAGCCAAGGAAGGAGTAGCGGCTCCATGGCTGGTTATTTTCTGCACTTTCTAATAAGAAGCAGGGAGGGCTCGCCGCACGCAGCGTGCGCATGACTTCGATGGTCGTGAAGGCATCTGCCATGATCTCATGGCAGAGCGGTATGCGGCGGATCGAGCGATCCTTCGCGATGGTTTTCATTTCAGAGAGAGAGGGATACATAGGGACTCCTTTTTGAGAAAACGTGACTGGTGATCGGGGACTATGGGTCAGTGGTTTCTGTAGGTCCAGTGGGTGTGCAGCGGGGGCATCGTGATCAGGACTGCGGAGCGTTTGCACTTGGGCGGCATGTTTTTTGTGACAGATAGAAGGCCTCTGGCAGCGTCTGAACCCGTTTCTGCTCCCAACAAAAAACTCCGTCCTCGGCAAAAGATTTGCCAAGGACGGAGTGTATCCGCGGTGCCACCTTGATTCATGTCATCGACATGCACTTAGCGAAGTACCAGCATACTTCCGGCAACTGACGTATGCCTTACGTCGCAGGATACTCGGATCTCCCTTTCACTGCGCCCTCTGCGGTCCATTTGGCAGGCTGCCTTCGATCCATTCTCATCAGGTAGGACTCTCTGTGCGCGCATTTCCTGCTTTGATCTCCGCTTCAACGGTTTGATTGTTTGTAGGATACCGCGCGGAAGGGGGAGTTGTCAAGAGGAAGACGATGACGGGTCACGCTTCCTTAAGCACCCATACATATGCGTCATTTCCGTTTCCATGCACACCGAGGATCTCGGGGGAAAAGTCAGGGAAGGCGCTCTTGTATTTCTGCAGGAAGAGGAAATAGGAAAGTGCCTCGTCAGTCCAGACCTCGCCGGGCTCTAAGACGGTGATACCGGGGGGATAGGGGAGGATCATTTCCAGAGATACGCGTCCTTTGGCTTTCGGAAGTGGGACGCGCTCGCGTGCTCCTTTGAGGAAGGCCTGATGGGCTTTTTTCCCGGTGAGCATGGCTTTGGGGAAATGATCTTCATCGAAGAGCACCTGCGTAAGGCGGGCGGCTTCTTCCCGGCGAAGAAAGTCCTGATAGCGCAGGGAGAAGTCTTTCAGTCCTTCTCCTGTCCGGCAGGTGAGGTGCGGCGCAAAGACGGACATCGGTGTATTGGCCTCATAGGCCGCTTCGCATTCCTGAAGAAGGGAGAGGAGGTGTTCCTGCTTTTCCTTCGTATCACCCGGCTCAATGAGGAAGAGGAGGGTGTGAAAATCAGATTTCTCCACCGTTACATGGCGGCTCTCGAGCCAGTGAGAGAGGAGCGGCGCGGGCAGGGGGTCTGTCACGAGGAGTACCTTGCAGGGATCGGTGAGGTAGAGGTTTTCTGCTATATGGGAGAAGCCGTGCCAGGTGTCTTTGGGGGAAATCGCAAAGAAGGCGGGATCTGAGAGGATTTCTTCTGCCGGATGGGCTTCCCAGGAAGCGGCGCGCACCGTGGGAGCGGTGAATGGTCGAAGGAAGCGGCAGTGTTTGAGGATGGATCTCTTCAGCTCTGTCGCCGTGATCGCGGATTCTTGCCAGAGCTCCTTTCCTTTCTTCTGGTGCAGGTACGCATTCATTTCCAGTCCGGCAAGGAGCGGATAGTAAGGGGAGGTCGATATGTGCATGAGATAGGCAGCCTGCAGGACGTCATCCTCAAGATAGCGTGTCATCCCCCGCAGGTGGCTGTCCTTCTTGTGAAGCTGACTCGTCATGGAGAATCCGGCAAGCTGCTTGTGGACGGACTGCGTCACAAGGATGCCGGGATCGTCTTTCGTCAGGGGGAAGGAGAGGACGGCAGAATCCTGAAGGAGCGGGAGGAAATTTTCGTAGCCGGCCCATGCGGCGTCGAAGAGGATGTAGTCGCAGAGTGAGCCGATGCGGCGAAGAAGCTCTCTGGCATTCAGAAAGAGGCCGTCATAGGTGGAGAGCTGGAGGCAGGCAAGGCGGTAGGGACGCTGCTTTTTCCCTGCGGCGGGCGAGAGCCTGGCCGCTTTCTCGCGGAGGCGGACGGGGTCAAGCGTTTCTTCCGTCAGTCCGCCGATGATGCCGCTTTCATTTCGCTCGGAGGCGAGATAGACAGGAAGTCCGCCTGCGGCGGCGAGTGCGGCCTGCGAGGCAGACTTGTGGTTATTCCTGTCGAAAAGAATGAGGTCGCCCTCTGAGACGAGCGCGCTGATCGCGATGCGGTTCGAGGCGGAGGTGCCGCCCAAGACGAAGAAACAGCGATCGCTCCCATACACGCTCGCAGCGAGGGCTTCTGCCTCTCCGGAGACGCCTTCATGAGAGGACGGATCCCCGATGACGGAAGAAGAGTCCGAGATGTCCGCTGTAAAAGCGCCTTCACCGAGCGAAGAGACAAAGGCGCGTCCCTCGGGGATTTCTTCAAACAGCGCGCCGCTGTGGTGTCCCGGCGTGCAGAAATCATCGCGCGCTTCTTTTGCAAAGTCCAAAAGCGCTTTCGTGAAGGGGGGAAGGTGGTGGGGATCGTTCATAGGTATCAGCTCCTTTTAGAGGTATTGTAACATAAGTTATGGGTGTAAGGTTCAGGCTGGTGACTTGAATGCAACTTTCGGGCATCGACACATATATACTCGCGGCGAAGCCGCCACCAGCATTCCTCGTTCGAGCAGGGGTTTCATTCGGAGTCAAAGGGGAGCACGCCCTAGGGGCTAACCATGAACTTTGAAGTTTGAAAGTAGGGGTAAGTAGCTAGGGATGAGTGGCTAGGGATTAGAAGTCTCAAGTGACTGGTGACTAGTGACTGGCATGCCAGCTCATGGCATCGCTATTTATACTTTGCGACGCTTTTGATTTTTATGCGCCGCACCAACACTCCTCACTCCTCACTCCTCACTTCTAACTGGCGAGAAGAGCTTTCATCCGCAATCAAGGGACGCCCCGCCCCATGGGCTAATCCTGAACCTATAATCCTATCAACAAATGATTCGATTTATGATAATATAATAGAGTACATTCATGATGGGGTGGTGCGCGCAAGGAGGCGGGAGCGATCGAAAAAGAATATCAGGTGAATCTCCCTGTCTTCGAAGGGCCGCTGGATCTTTTGCTGCACCTTGTGACGAAGAATCGGATCGATATTCACGACATACCGATCCATGAGATCACCGAGCAGTATCTTGCTTACCTCAGGAGGGCGCAGGCGTTCGATCTGGAGCTGGCGAGCAGCTTCTTCGCCATGGCTTCGACACTCATCTTCATCAAGTCGCGGATGCTGCTCCCGAAGCGCCGGCAGGAGGCAGACAATGAGGCGGAAGACCCGAGAGCCGAGCTCGCGAGGTCACTCGAAGAATTCAAGCGGATGAAGGAGATCAAGGGACGCATCGAGGAGCTCATCGATGCCGAAAGGCCGTACTGGAAGAAAGAGCCCGAGGCTGTGAAGGGCGGGCTGTATCAGGGGCGGATCTCCCTCCTGAAGCTGCGTGCGGCCTTCCTCTCGCTCTATGACTCTCTCCATGAAGAGAAGGAAGAAATCCTCGCCCCCGAGGAGGTGTCGATGGAGCAGGAGATGGAGACGCTGAAAGAGACGCTCTCTTGCCTTCATCGTGTGGACTTCACGCAGTATTTCCGGCGGCTGAAGACACGCCTCCGCCTCGCCGTCACACTCGTGGCACTCCTTGAACTGATTCGCCTTGGCGAGGCTGGCGTGATCGAAGGCGCAGGGGGACTGGAAATTGTAAGCGGCGAAAGCGCAAAGAGGATCAGGAATGAGGAATGAGGACGGCATAAGGGGTTTGGCAGTGGGTATCGATATGCTGTGGTGCTTTCAAAGGATGATAGGAAAAGTCACGCCCTTTGCGCACGCTGAAGGCAAGAGACCTGCGGCTCCCATTCCTCTTGACCCTCGATCTCAAAAAGGACATCTATGACAAATACATTGCTTCAGCTATCAGCGCTCATCGAAGCCTTTCTTTTTGCGAAGGGGAGCCCCGTCTCTCTGACCGACATGGCAAAGGCCGTGGGAGAAGACTCTCAGATGATCGAGAAAGCACTCACGCTGCTGACTGAAAAATATGAAAAGCCAGACTCCGGTTTGACGCTCCATCACACGGGTGCGGGGTACATGCTGGCGACGAAAAAGAAATATGACACCTGGCTCTCCTCCCTTCTGGGAAAACAGACGCCGCTCTCGGCTGCGGCGCTGGAGACGCTGGCGGTGGTGGCCTGCAAAGAGCCTGTGACGCGAGTCGAGATCGAGAAGATACGCGGCGTGACGGCAGGCCGTGTGCTGGGGCTCCTCATGGAAAAGGGCCTCATCGAAGAAAGAGGACGTCTGGATATCCCCGGACGGCCGATCCTTTATGGTACGACGAAGCGTTTCCTCGCCTGCACCGGGCTTTCAGATGTGAATGAGCTTCGGATGCGCTGGCGAGAAGGACTGGAAGAAGGAGAACTATTTTGAAAGAACGTTTACAGAAGGTATTGAGCCATGCGGGCATCTGCTCCCGCCGCAAGGCTGAAGAATTGATCGCAGCGGGACAGGTCCGTGTGAATGGCAAGGTCATCCGCGAGTTGGGGAGCGAAGCCGATCCCGTTTCCGATCGCATAGAGGTCGCCGGAGAACGCATCCGCCCTGAGCGGAAACGCTATTTCCTCTTCTACAAGCCGGATAATGTCATCACGTCTGTCACCGACCCGCAGGGGCGGCGCACGGTCATGGACTATTTCAGAAATATCCGTGAGCGCATTTTCCCTGTCGGACGTCTTGACTATCACTCCGAAGGACTGCTCCTCATGACGAATGACGGCGAGCTCGACAACATCCTGACGCATCCGAAGCATGAGGTCAAAAAGGTATATGAAGTCACAGTCCGTGGGAAATATTCACTGAAGCTGGCAGATAAAATGTCGAAGGGCGTGCGCATCGACAGCGGAGTGACTGCACCGTGCGAGATCGAAGTCCTGGGCTATGACAAGGAGAAGAATAAGACAAAGGTACGCATGACGCTCCACGAAGGGAAGAACCGTGAGATCCGTAAAATGATGGCGGCATTCCACTATCCTGTATTCGGACTGAAGCGCGTGCAGTACAGCTTCCTGACGCTTGCCGGCGTCTCCCGCGGGGAATACCGCCGCCTGTCCTTGGAGGAGGTCAAGAAACTGTATGAGCTCCACAAATAAAAAGATCGCCATCATCGGAGCCGGCGTGGCGGGACTTCTGGCCGCTGTCACGGCAGCGGACCGGGGAGCCAAGGTCATGCTCTTTGAAAAAATGCCGAAGGTCGGTCTGAAGATGGGCATCACCGGAAAAGGCCGCTGCAATCTGACAAACAGCGCGCCCATCATGGATTTCATCGGGAAGACACCGGGCAATGGGAAATTCCTCTACAGTGCCTACGAAGCCTTCTCGAATGAAGACCTGCTGGAGCTGCTCCATGGCTACGGTCTTGCGACCAAGGTCGAGCGCGGCGGACGTGTCTTCCCTGCCAGCGATGATGCACAGGAGGTGCGCCGCCTTTTCATGCGCCTTCTCAAAGAAAAGAAGGTCGAGCTTCACTTGGAGGAGCCGGTGTCTCATATCGTTGTCATAGACGGCAGGGCGAAGGGCGTCGTCACGAAGAAGGGACGCTATGATGCCGATGCCGTGATCCTGACGACCGGCGGCGCTTCGTACCCGCGTACGGGCTCGACGGGAGACGGGTATCGGATGGCCGGGGAGATCGGGCACAAGGTCACGACCATCCGTCCTGCCCTCATCCCTCTCGTCACGAAGGAAAGCTGGCCGAAGGACCTGCAGGGGCTCTCGCTCAAGAATGTCACACTGTCTCTTTCCGCCGGCGGGCGCAGAAAGGCAGAGGAATTCGGAGAGATGCTCTTCACCCATTTCGGGATCACCGGCCCCATCGTGCTCTCCCTCTCGGATAAAGCCTCCCTCTGGCTCTCACAGGGACATCCCGTGGAAGCGACGCTCGATCTCAAGCCTGCGCTCACGCAGGAAATTCTCGATAAGCGTGTCCTGAGAGATCTGGAAAAGCATCACCTGAAGCAGATGGCCGGCGCGCTTATCGAGCTTCTCCCACATCGCATGATCGACGTCGTACTCTCACTGGCAGGTATCCCTCGGGACCTTCCTGTCAGCGAGCTCAAGAAAGCCCAGCGCGCGTCCCTCGTGCAGACGATGAAGTCCATGAAGCTCACCATCACAGGCACTCGTCCCATCGAGGAAGCCATCGTGACAGCCGGCGGCATCTCCGTCAAAGAAGTGAATCCGTCCACCATGGAATCAAAGAAAGTGGCAGGGCTCTACTTCGCAGGAGAAGTCCTTGACATCCACGCCTTCACCGGCGGCTACAATCTGCAGGCGGCCTTCTCGACCGGACATCTGGCAGCGGAAAGTGCAGTAGCATCATTAGGGACTAGTGACTGGTGACTAGTGGCTAGGGATTAGTGGCTAGGAATTAGTGGCGCAGGGGGACTGGTGACTAAAAGACTTCAGACTCCCGCATCGTCATTTCGAGCGAAGCGAGAAATCTCCCTTGCAGACCGCTAAACGAAGAATGAGTGAAAGCAGAAATACGTAACACCAAGACGTCGTTTCCCACCTGTGCCTATGTGATACTAACCGCGGTGCCATAGAGATGGAGGGCTACGCTCGGGATGATGATACGGGAAAGGGATATCCCCCAAAAAGTTTGAAAGCAGGGATGAGTGGCTAGGGATGAGGGATTGGGGGTGCAAAGTGACTAGTGACTTGTGACTGGTAGCTAGGGATGAGTGGCTAGGGATTGGGGATTAGGAGTGACTGGTGGCTGGTGACTGGGATTTCTCCGGCATCGTCATCCCGAGCGCAGCCCTCGATCTTTACTGCACTGCGGGAATTAGCGTGTATGCGCCGAGGAAAAACAATGTCCTCGTGCTACCTCACATCAGGCGATGACCGTTCTGCAATTAAGATTTCTCGACTACGCTCGAAATGACGATGCGCCGCGCGAAGCGCTGTCAAAACTCCGCGGCACTTCTGATTCTTATGCGCCGCACCGTCCCTGCCCTACCCACTGAACCCATAGAACCCGCTTCCACTCTTTCGCCTGCAGTCAATGGAACGACACGCCACAGAGGCTAACCCTGAACCTTGAACCCTGAACCAACCAATTCATATAAAGGAGATCATCATTTATGCGAAAATTATCCATCGCCATCGACGGCCCGGCGGGGGCCGGCAAGAGCAGCGTATCGAAGATCCTTGCATCACGCCTTGGCTATGCCTATCTCGATACCGGAGCGATGTATCGCGCCGTCACCTATGAAGCCCTGAAGAAGGGTCTGACAGATCCGGCGGAGATCACCGCTATGACAAAAGCCCTCGATATGGAAGTGAAGCCCGGCATGGATGCCATGCACGTCATCGTGGATGGCGAAGATGTGACACCCTTCATCCGCACGCCGGAAGTCTCCGGGCATGTATCGAAAGTTTCCGCCATCGGCGGCGTGCGCACGGCGATGGTCGCCATCCAGCGTCGCCAGGCCGAAAAGGGCGGCATCGTCCTTGACGGCCGTGACATCGGGACGACTGTCCTGCCGAAGGCCGATGTGAAGATCTTCCTCACCGCCTCCGTCCACACCCGCGCGCTTCGCCGCTTCAAAGAGCTCGAAGCCCAGCACCTGGAACTTTCGCTCGAAGACATCGAAGCCGATGTGGCAAAGCGCGACTACATGGACAGTCACCGAGAAATCTCCCCCCTGAAGCAGGCAGAGGACGCCATCCTTCTTGATAATGGCGACCTTACGCTCGAAGGCACCGCAGAAGCCATGATCGCCATCTGTGAGAAGAAATTTCCGGGGTTTAGCAAGTAAGTGACTAGGGATCAAGGACTGGACATAGAGATTGAGAGACATCAGAAGTCAGACATCAGAAGTCTAAAGTCTTATAGCCTCCCTGTCTTCTTGCGCTTTATCAACGGCAAACGGCTGGGGAAACGCTGATTAAATCGCAGAATCAGATTTCATATGGATTTTTATACATAGCTTCGTCATCATCTTCCTTAAATAGCTCGCTATTCGCGTCAGATGATTCCTTGCTCTGTATAAAAATCTAAGAATGAAATCTGACAACGATTGAATCAGTGTTTCCCTAACAGCCAACCACCATTTTTTAACGAGGTGAATCCTATGGGCTATGCTATTGTCAGAGCCATCTTAAATTTCTTCTTCTTCGTCATCTTCGGTCTCAAGGTCGAAGGGCGGGAGAATGTGCCCAAGACCGGGGCTATCATCGTTGCACCGAACCATAAAAGCTATTGGGATCCCCCTGTCGTCGGCGTGGCTTTTAATACCCGCATCATCCACTACATGGCGAAAGAAGAGCTATTCAAAAATCCATTCTTCGGCTGGCTGATCCGTCAGTTCGGTACTTTCCCGGTGAAGCGCGGCAGCGTCGATCGCACTGCTGTGCGTCAGGCCATCAAGGAGATCAAGGAGGGCAATCCCCTCGGCATTTTCCCGGAAGGCACCCGCATCAAGAGAGAAGGACTCGGCCGTTTCCACACGGGCATGGCATCCCTCGCACTCATGACCGGCACTCCGGTCATTCCTGTCGCTGTCCTTGGCACAATGGATCTGCCTCGTAAGAATGGTCCGTTGGCCGTCCTCATCGGCAAGCCGATCGAGGTCAAAAAGCAGCGCCCGACCGATGAGAAGGTGGCTGAGCTCAATGACATCGTGAAGGCAGAGATCCAGAAGCTGATGGATGACTATAAAAAGTGACTGGCAGCTGGTGACTAGGGATTAGTAGCTAGGAATTAGTGGCTAGGGATTAGGAGTCTCAAGTGACTGGTGACTAGTGACTGGAATGCCAGCACAAGGCATTGCCATTATTTATACTTCGCGGCGCTTCCATATTTTTATGCGCTGCACCACCATTTCGCATTTCTCATTCAATCGAGGCTTTCAAACGTAATCAAGGGGCGAGCTGCCCCCTGGGCTAACTCTGAACCCTTTATCTTGCTATTGAACTTTTCTATTTCAAACATAATGCCTGCTCTATAGCGGGCGCTTCAATTGAGAATCAAAATCATGGAAATCTATAAATCGAAAGTGATGGGCTTTTGCTACGGCGTGAAAAGAGCCATGAAAATCGCGGAAAATGCGGCAAATTCGGGCATTAAGGCCGTTACCTACGGTCCCATCATTCATAACCCGCAGGTGGTCGGAAGGCTTTCTGAAAAGGGCGTCCATCCGGTGGACGATCTGGACACTTTGACAGATGAAACTGTAATAATTCGCTCGCACGGAGTGGGCCCTTCGTGCTATAATAAACTCAAGTGCAAAAATCTGGCCCTAATGGACGCGACGTGCCCTTTCGTCAAAAGGAACCAGGAGATCACCAAAGACCTCGTGGCTGATGGAAAGACCGTCGTACTCATCGGTGAAAAGAAGCACCCGGAAATGAAGAGCGTAGCGGAGTGGGCAGTGGGTCATTCCTTCCAGGTAGAAACCCTCGAAGATGTAGACCGGCTTCCAGACATGGAAGAGGCGCATATCGTCACGCAGACCACATTTTCGGTGGCTTTGGCTGACCAGCTGGTGCAGGCGATCCGGCAACGGATCCCGCATGTGTTTCTTCACAAATCTATTTGTGATGCGACCATGCAGCGACAGCAGGCGGCGCGTGAGCTGGCGAGGAAAGTAGATGTGATGATTGTCATCGGCGGGCGCAACAGCGCTAATACCAGCCGACTGGCAGACGTATGCAGGAGCGAAGGCGCCTGCGTTCATCATATCGAAACGGCAGAGGAACTAAAATCTGAATGGTTCCAAACCCGGGACAAGATTGGCATCACCGCCGGTGCATCCACACCGGACTGGATCATAGAGGAGGTAGTTTTTATTATGGAAAACATGAAAGAAATGCTGGAACAGGAAGAAATGAACCTGGACGTGCATAAAGGCAGTGTAGTAGAAGGGGAAGTTGTCGACGTACTCGACGACAAAGCCTATATTTCCTTCGGCTACAAAACAGAAGCTGTACTGCAGGCTCATGAATATGCATACCCGGCACCAGCATCTCTGAAGGACGTACTCAAAGCTGGCGACAAACTTCGTGTACAGATCGTCAGCGGTGTCAAAGAAGACAGCACCATTTACGTATCCAAGATCAAAGTTGATCGTCTTGCTGACTGGGACGTTGTCGAAGAAGCTTTCGAAAAAGGCGAAGCTGTCGAATGCGAAGGCATCGAAGCTATCAAAGTTGGTCTGCTCGTTCAGCTGAAGTCCCTCCGCGGCTTCATTCCGCTGTCTCAGGGCGACCTGCGCTTCGTTCATTCCCTGCAGAATCTTGTCGGACAGAAATTCCCGGCTAAGATCCTCGAAGTCGACCGCGCTAAGAACAGACTGGTTCTCTCCCGTAAAGCAGTACTTGAAGATGCCAGAAACAATGAAATGGATGAAATCGAAGCTGCTTATGAAAACGGCGACGTTCTTCAGGGCACTGTCAAGAAGATCATGCCATACGGTGCTTTCATCGGCATCAATGGCGTAGAAGGCCTGCTCCACATCTCCGATATCTCCTGGAAGAAGATCGGCAAAGTGGAAGACGTCCTCAAACCAGATCAGGTTATCGATGTCAAGATCAAATCCTTCGATCGTGAAAAACAGAGAATCTCCTTCTCTCACAAAGACTGCCTCCCGAATCCATGGGAAACCGCTGTCACCAACCACGCTGCTGATGACATCGTAGACGCTAAAGTCGTCAAGATCCTGGAATTCGGCGTTATCGTTGAACTCGAAGACGGCCTCACCGGTCTGCTCCACATCAATGAAATGACCGATGACCACAACAAAAAACCGGGCGACATCTGCCAGGTCGGCGATGATCTGAAAGTCAAGATCATCAACATCGACGAAGCTCGCAGAAGAATCTCCTTCTCCCTCGTCGAAGCACCGGCTCATGATGCTGAATAAGAGAAAATGATAAAAACCGCATTGCGAGAAGCGCAATGCGGTTTTTTATTGGTCCGGATAGGATATCTCATAAGACACCGCTATAACCCCTGTGACTTTACGGGGATCATGGGACGGCAGGAAGTGAAAAGCGGAGGATCACTTGACTTTGCCTCCTTGCTATCATACAATTTTATTTACAGTGAAAATGGGGAAGTGTTGCTTCTACCTTTTGGAATGGCCGGCTCGTAGAAGCCGGCAGGCAGCATGCTCTCTGGTTAATAGATTTCCATAGAAATAGAAAGGAATGGGCTCATGAGTAAACCTCTCGTAGCCATCGTCGGGCGGCCGAATGTTGGCAAATCGACCTTGATCAATGGGCTGGCGCAGCGTCGCGTGTCCATCGTAGAAGATATCCCGGGCGTCACCCGTGACCGCATCTATTGTGATGTGAAATGGCTGAACCGTGAATTCACGCTGATCGATACCGGCGGTATCGAGTTTAGAAATGAAAAAGACCAGATCTCGAGCGGCATCCGCCAGCAGGCAGAGCTGGCGATGGAAGAGGCGGATGTGATCCTCTTCGTCCTTGATGCACGCGCCGGACTGACGTCAGATGATGAGATCATCGCAGGGATCCTGCGCCGCACGGGGAAGCCAGTCGTCGTGGCTGTCAATAAAGTGGACAGCGAGAATCAGGAGATGGATGTATACGAATTCTATTCGCTGGGGCTGGGGGATCCGATCGGGATCTCCGCAGTGAACCGTCTCTCCTTCGGCGAGCTTCTGGATCGCATCACGGAAGGCTTCCCGGAGCAGACAGAGGAGGAGTCGGAAGATATCATTCGCACGGCCATCGTAGGACGCCCGAATGTCGGGAAGTCCACCCTGATCAATTCGCTTCTGGGCTATGAACGCTCGCTCGTGGCGGATGAAATGGGGACGACGCGAGATGCGGTCGATTCTCTCTGGACCTACAAGGGAAAGACTTTCATCCTGGTCGATACAGCGGGCATGAGAAAGAAGAGCAAGATCGATGAGCCGCTGGAAAAATACAGCGTCATCCGTTCTATCCGTGCCATCGATAACTGTGATGTGGCGATCTTCGTACTGGATGCGGTCGATAAGCTGACGGAGCAGGATAAGAAGATCATCGGCTACATCCACGAGGCAGGGAAGGGCCTGCTCCTTTTCGTGAACAAATGGGATGCGGTCGCCAAAGAGACGAATACGATGGTGGAATTCGAGAAGGAGATCAAGAATGGTCTGCCATTTGCGTCCTATGTGCCGATGCTCTTCGGCTCGGCGCTGACGAAGCAGCGCATCCATCGTCTCGGGGATATGATCTACAATGTGGCGGAGCAGCAGAGTCTGCGTATCCCGACATCTGTCCTGAATGACCTTTTGGAGGATGCGAAGATGGTGAATCCGCCGCCGGCACATTCTGGCCGCGTGGCGAAGATCTACTACATGACGCAGGTGGGGATCCGTCCGCCGACGTTCGTCATGTTCGTCAATGATGCGAACCTTATTCATTTCTCTTATGTCCGTTTCATCGAGAACCGGCTGCGTGAGTCCTTCAGCTTCGAAGGTACGCCGATCCGCATCGTGGTACGAAGCAAGAAGGATGGTGAAGAGGCGTGATGGATGGCATAGTTTGGATCGTGCTGGCGTACTTTATCGGCGCGATACCAAGCGGATATATGATTGGCCGTGTATTTTATGGTGTGAATCTGAAAAAGGTGGGGAGTGGCAATATCGGTGCGACGAATGCGTATCGTGAGCTGGGCGCCGTCGCTGGTCTTTCCGTCTTTATCTGCGACTTTTTGAAGGGATTTCTTGCGGTGCATCTGGGGATGCCGGATCCCACGCTGGTACTTGCGTGTGCGATCTTTGCGATCGTCGGCAATGACTGGTCCGTTTTCCTGAAGTTCAAGAGCGGCAAGGGCGTCGCCTGCGGCGTAGGAGCCTTTGCCTATATCTGTGCTCCGGCAGTGCTGGCGGCCTTCCTGGTATGGCTTGCCATCTTCAAGTGGAAGCACATCGTATCCCTTGGCTCCATCGTGGCAGCGCCGGTCGTAGCGATCGTCATGTTCTTCATGGATAAGCCGATCGAGTATGTGGCATTTGCTGCCGCTGCCGCCATCATCATTATCGGTAAGCATAAAGACAACATCGGGCGGCTCCTTCGCGGAGAAGAGAAGCCGATTTCCCGGGAAAAGAGGTAGCAGATGAAAGTAGCTATGATAGGTGCCGGCGGCTGGGGGACAGCGATGATGATCTCCCTCGCGGCGCGGCATGATGATCTTTTCATGTACTGCAGAAATCCCCAAACAGCGCAGGAAATACAGAAGAGCCGCGAAAATAAGAACTACCTTCCGGGCTGCCGCATCCCGCTCCACGTGAAGATCACGAGCAGTCTGGAGACAGCGGTGAAGGGGGCAGGCTGTGTCATCCTCTGCACCCCGTCACATGCGGTCGAAGCCATGACGGAAAGCCTTGTACCGTGGCTGGAAAAGGATACCGTAGTCGTCTGTGCGTCCAAGGGACTTGCAGATCATGCCGGTCATCGCCTTTCCGAGGTCATCACGGATAAGGTGAAGGGCATCACGAAAAAGATCGTCGTCCTCTCCGGGCCGAACCATGCCGAAGAAGTCGGCCGTGGGCTGCCGTGTGCGACCGTCGCCGCTTCCGAAGTGCCGGAAGCGGTGCAGGTGGTACAGGATCTTTTCATGAGCCCGGTCTTCCGCGTGTATCGCAGTGACGATATCAAGGGCGTCGAGTACGGCGGTGCGCTGAAGAATATCATGGCGCTCGCCTGCGGTGTGCTGGATGGCATTGGTCTCGGCGATAACAGCCGCGCAGCTCTCATGACACGCGGGCTGGTCGAAATGACCCGCTTCGGCGTACATTTCGGTGCGCAGATGACCACCTTCTTCGGCCTTTCCGGGATGGGAGATCTTGTCTGCACCTGCACATCTGTCCACAGCCGCAACCACACTGCCGGTATGATGATGGCAGAAGGCAAGACAGCGAAGGAGATCACGGAAGGCACGAACATGATCGTGGAAGGGATCCGCACAGCTCGTCTGGTGCATGACATCGCCGTCCGCGAGCATATCGATATGCCGATCACGGAAGAGGTCTGCCATCTGATCGATGGTGATCACACGGCATTGGAGGCTCTCGAAGACCTCATGCGCCGCGCCAAGAAGGCGGAGTCTGAGACGTATCCGATGTAATAGGGACTGGTAGCTAGTGGCTAGTGACTAGTGACTGGTGACTAGGGATTAGGGATTAGGGGCGCAAAGTGACTGGTGACTTACATGCTTCTTTCGGTCATCGCCCTATTTATACTCTGCGGCGCTTTTGCGTGTTATGCGCCGCACTACAACCCCGAACCCCGAACCCCGAACCCTGAACCTTCCCCCTCAAAGAGCACCGACGAAAGTCGGGTGCTCTTTTTGATTTTCCTATGCTATAATAGAAGCCATGGAACAGAAAAAATTATCACAGAAGAAAACCGTGTCCTTCATCACACTTGGCTGCAAGGTGAACCAGTATGACAGTGACGCGATGCGTACCCTTTTCGTCCGGAACGGGTACAGCCCGGCAGAGGGCGATGACGCGGATGTCTATGTCATCAATACCTGCTCTGTCACCAGCGTCGGTGACAGAAAATCTCGCCAGATGGTGCGCCGCATCCGCCGCGCGCATCCGGATGCCATCATTGCCGTTGCCGGCTGCTATGCCCAGCTTGCGCCGGAGGTCTTCGAGAAGATGGGAGATGTCGATGTCATCGTCGGCCATCAGAATCGCACGCATATCGTCGAGTATGTGGAGAAAGCGAGAACGGCGGAGCAGCCGCTGAACGAAGTCGTGGACATCATGAAGGTGAAGGATTTCGAAAATATGGAGGTCGACCCGGAAGGAGAGGTCAAGACCCGCGCCTTCATCAAAGTACAGGAAGGCTGCGACAATTACTGCACCTTCTGCATCATCCCCTATGCGCGAGGCAAGCTAAAGTCCAGAAAGCAGGAGGATGCCGTTTCCGAGATCCGGAAACTTGTCGCTCGCGGCTATCGTGAAGTCGTGCTGACAGGCATCCATCTTGGCAACTATGGCAAGGATCTCCATGACGGGACGTCCCTTTCCAGCCTTGTCGCCGAGCTCGTCAAGATTCCGGAGCTTCTCCGCATCCGCTTAGGCTCTATCGAGTCCGTCGAGCTTTCAGAAGAGCTGATCCGGATCATCCAGAATGAGCCGAAGGTGTGCCGTCACCTCCATCTTCCCATCCAGTCAGGCTCCGACAGCGTGCTGAAGGGGATGAACCGCCATTACCGCCTTGCTAAGTATAAGGCACTGATCACCGAACTGCGCGATAAGATCCCGGGCCTTGCGCTGACGACAGATCTCATTGTCGGCTTTCCTGGAGAAACGGAAGAAAATTTCAAGGAAACACTGGAGACATTGAAAGAGATCCGCTTCTCCGGTATTCACGTATTCCCGTACTCCCAGCGCACCGGTACGCCGGCGGCGACCTATCCGGATCAGGTCTCGAATGAGGTGAAAAAGGAGCGCGTTCATCGCGTACAGGAGCTGGAAAAAGGCATCGCGAAGGACTACCGCGATCAGTTCCTCGGCAAGGTCGTCCATGTCCTCGCCGAAGAGGTCAAGAACGGCTGGTACGAGGGCCTTACGGATGAATACATCCGCGTCACCATCCGTAGTGAAGGTGTAGAGCGGGGCATCATGTACCCGGTCCGCATCACCGCCATCACCGAAGAAGGAATGGTGGGGGAAGTCGTTACCGCGTGATGCGCAAGGGACCTTTTTGAAGAAAGGATCCGGATTCGGGCCTGTGAGGTCAATACCTATAGCACCTCGCGGCCTTTCATTTACGATTTAAGGAGGAATCACCATGTCTGACTGCATTTTCTGCAAGATCGCTGCCGGCGAAATCCCGAGCACCAAAGTTTACGAAGATGACAACTGGTTTGCGTTCAAGGATATCGAGCCCTGCGCACCGGTCCATATCCTTGTCATTCCTAAAAAACATGTCGACAACATTCTGGCTTTCGACGAAGCGTACAACAAAAACTTCTCTGACTTCTTCCTCGTCGTGAAGAAGATCGCGGAAGAAGCCGGTCTGAAAGAAAATGGCTTCCGCCTCGTCATGAATACGGGTGAAAAAGCAGGACAGTCCGTTTTCCATTTCCACGCTCACATCATTGGCGGCAAAGAAATGGGCTGGCCGCCATTCCCTGAAAAATAATGAGGAATGAGGAATTAGGGATTAGAAATGAAGGTGGCGGCTTTGCCGCGATCGAGGGCTCAGGTCGCAGCTGTTCTGGCATTCATTATCTCACATACGACGTTTCTCGCCGCTCAGGATGACGAAACGGGGCGATGCCCGAAGGCTGGAGGATAGAAGTCAGAAGTCAGATGCCTCCTAGTCTCTTGATCTAATTCCTAGTCCCTAATCCCTAGTCACTTTTTTTCATAAAACAGATTGACAGAATGCCACTTGTACTTTATACTAATTAAGTGTGCAATAGCACCCCATCAGTCTTATTGGGAGGGAGGGATATAGATGTCTGAAATCAAAGTTCAAAAGGGCGAAACTCTTGAAAGTGCTCTTCGCAGATTTAAACGTTCCTGCCAAAAAGCCGGGGTTCTTTCTGAAGTAAGAAAACGTGAACATTATGAAAAGCCCAGCGTAAGACGTAAACTGAAATCTGAAGCCGCTAGAAAACGTAAGTTTAAATAATAGGTTGTAAGGTGATTAGTTTTGTCAATCAAAGAACAGCTCATGGCTGACATGAAAGCAGCTATGAAAGCGAAAGAAGAAGGAAAGCTTGCTCTGAACACGATCCGCATGGCTCGTGCTCACATCAGACAGGCTGAAATCGACAACGGACACGCGGACTTCAATGATGATCAGGTTCTTGCGGTTCTCCGGAAAGAAGTGAAGCAGAGGAAAGAAACTCTGTCTGAGATCGAGAGTTCCGGAAGAGAAGACCTGGTTGAACAGACCAAAGCGGAGATCGATGTACTTGAGAAATACCTGCCGGCAGAAATGACTCCGGAAGCCGTCGAAGCAGCAGTCAAGGAAATCGTCGATGCCATGGATCCTGGGCAGAAAAACATGGGCTCTGTGATGAAAGCTGTCATGGCGAAGCTTAAAGGACAGGCAGACGGAAAGCTGATCAATCAGATCGTCCGCAAACTGCTTGCTTAGGCGAAAGGCTTGACAAAGTAAGAAGCGTGGTGTATTCTTAATCCATAAGTTCATATGCTGCGTCAAAGATGACTCATTCCTACCGGGATGGGTCATTTTCTATTGATTCATATAGCTTATTTTCAATCTAAAAAATGGTGGAATTCAAGAAAGTCTATAGGAGGACTCAAATGAACAAAAACTTATTGTACTGCATCCCTGCTGGACAGTATGGCAAAGAAGGGGTACTTTCTTTACTGGCGCAGCATCCGGAAATTCGGTTCGTCTCTCTGGTCGGAATCGATCTTGCAGGCAATGATACAGATGAACGCATCCCGATCGAGATCTTCATGAAGGACTACGAAGATTTCTTCGCTGGCAAAGCTGTCCAGACAGATGGTTCTTCTGTCGTGTTTATGAATATCGCCACACTGAACGATGCCCGCGTCGACATGGTCGCCGACAGCACCGTGAATTGGTATGTAGACTATAATGATGATAACGTAGATGAAGAAACCGGTCTTCCGATCGGCACGCTTCGTATTCCGAGCTTCCTCATCCACAATGGCAAATTCATTGATTCCCGTTCCATTCTAAAGCAGTCCTGCGAATATGTCGCTGACCGTCTCAGAAAGCTTCTGGTCGGCGCACAGGTCAAGGGGATGGAAAATTTCCCATTCTCTGAGATCCAGGACATCGTATTCACCACTGGCACAGAGCTGGAATTCTGGGTGAAGACACCGAGCGAGAAGGAGACCGTACAGCATCTTTCCATTTCCCAGCGCCTGCAGGAGCAGTACTGGCAGCGCATGCGCGGCAATGTCCGTACCGCTATGGAACAGGCGATCGAAGAACTCGATGCCCGCGGCATGCATGTAGAAATGGGACATAAAGAAGTCGGCGGGATCAAACCTAAGATCGATGATGATGGTCATATCTTCGACGTTTGCGAACAGCTTGAGCTCGACTGGCTCTTTTCGACAAACCCGCTGCAGGCAGCAGATAATGAACTCGAAGCCCGCATCGTGGTTCGTGAAGTATTCCGCAGAAACGGGCTCGATGTCTCCTTCCGTGCGAAACCGATCATCGGTGTCGCCGGCTCCGGGGAACACACCCATGTCGGCTTTGCTGCTCTTCTCAAAAATGGCAAGACCATCAATCTTCTGGCACCGGAAGATATGCAGGCGGATTTCCTCTCCACCATCGGCTATGGCTTCATCATGGGTATCCTCAACAACTACGAAGCAACGAATCCATTCGTTTCCTCGACCACCGATGCTTTCAACCGCCTGAAGCCCGGCTTCGAAGCGCCGGTCTGCATCGTCACCTCTCTGGGACATAAGCCGGAGCTGCCGTCTCGAAACAGATCCATTCTGATCGGTCTCATCCGTGATATCGGAAATCCGAAAGCCACCCGCTTCGAGCTCCGTGCGCCGAACCCGTTTACCAATACCTACCTCTGCGTTTCCTGCCTGTACCTGACTGCTTTGGATGGCATTGAGTATGCACTCGCCTCCGGGAAAGGCCCAGAAGAACTTCTCGCCGAGCTTTCTAAGAAAGCCGGAGAAGAAGCCGGATACCTTGACAAGGATAGAGAATATCGCTGCGAAGACAACGTATTCGAAGACTATACGCAGGAAGAACGCGATGCTGTCTTCGGTAAGCCACCGGCTACCGTCTGGGACAATGTCAAGATCATGAAAGCCAATCCGGACAAAGTCGCTGCGCTCACCAAGAGCGGTGCGATCTCTGAACAGATCGTAGACTCCTTTGTCGCATCCATCCTTTATCGCTGGAAGAATGAGCTGATCGATCGGATCATTCCAGGCACCGAACTGGCTGTCAGAGGATATAAGAAGCTCGATAACGACGATAAGATTGATGAAAAACGCTGGAAATCCATCAAGGCGAAGCGCATCGAGCTCGCTAAGGATACAGAGGATGAGAAATGCCTCTGCACCCGCCTGAAGGAAGCTCTCGAGGCGAATGACTTAGATACCGCTTCCACGCTGCAGGTGGAAATGGCAAAGAAAGCAGAAGCACTGGAAAAAGAATATCGCGTCTATGCGCTGAACATTCTGGACTAGAGAAATGCTGGTGCATCAGGGCGAGGGAGAAATGAAATTTCTAATCCCTAGCCACTAATCCCTAACTACCAGTCACCAGTCACTACTAACCAACTATACATTCATCTGGCCGAAGATGACCTATTCTCTGGATACCCAGAGAGTAGGTCATTTTTATTTTGCAGGCAAGCTCAAATAGGGGGGACAACCTGGATGAGACGTTTATGGAAAATGGAGTACTGCTACTCCACGCTGGGGTTTCGCCAGCTGTGTAAAAGGATCTAGAGATTAGGGGTTGGAGGCTAGGAATCAGCGAACCTCACCCATAGGCAAACAGCAATCAATGACCAACAATCCACGATTATAAAGCAGGAGGAATTCAAAATGATCAACAACGACTTACTGTACTACATCCCGTCCGGTGAATTTGGCAAAGAAGGCGTCCTGGGACTCCTTAAGACCCATCCGGAAATCCGCTTCGTTTCTCTGGTCGGCATCGATCTGGCCGGCAATGACACCGATGAAAAGGTGCCGATCGAACTGTTCCTGAAAAACTACGATGATTTCTTCGCCGGCACAGCCGTACAGACCGACGGCTCCTCTGTCGTTCTGATGAACATCGCTACACTGAATGATGCCCGTGTCGACATGGTCGCAGATGCCAGCGTAAACTGGTACATCGACTACAATGAAGACAACCTGTACAGCAATGGCCGTCCGGTCGGCACGCTCCGCATCCCATGCTTCCTTCTGCACAATGGCAAATTCATCGATTCCCGTTCTATCCTGAAAGAATCCTGCGCTTTTGTCGCTGAGAAGCTGAAAGGGCTCCTCGCAAGCGGGAAGCCGGTCAAAGGCATGGAAGATCTGCCGGTCAATGAGATCGAGGATATCAAATTCACCATCGGCACGGAACTGGAATTCTGGGTCAAGACACCGAGCGAAACAGAAACGGTACAGCACCTGTCCATTTCTCAGAGACTGCAGGAACAGTACTGGCAGAGAATGCGCGGCAACGTCAGAACTGCGATGGAAGAAGCCATCGAAGAACTGGATGCTCGCGGCATGCATGTAGAAATGGGGCATAAAGAAGTCGGCGGTATTAAACCGAAGGTCGACGATCTGGGACATACCGTCGATGTCTGCGAACAGCTCGAACTTGACTGGCTCTTCTCTATGAATCCGCTGCAGGCGGCTGACAATGAACTCGAAGCCCGCATCATCATCCGTGAAGTCTTCCGCAAATACGGCCTTGATGTTTCCTTCCAGGCAAAACCGATCATCGGCGTTGCCGGCTCCGGCGAACATACCCATGTCGGCATCTGTGCAGCTCTCAAGAATGGCAAGACCATCAATCTTCTGGCACCGAGCGATATGAAAGCTGACTTCCTCTCCACCATCGGCTATGGCTTCATCATGGGTATCCTGAAGAACTACGAAGCAACGAATCCATTCGTTTCCTCCACCACCGATGCCTTCAACCGTCTGAAACCGGGCTTCGAAGCACCGGTCTGCATCGTCACCTCCCTCGGCCACAATCCGGAAGTACCGTCCCGTAACAGAACCATCCTGATCGGTCTGGTCCGCGATATCGAAAGCCCGAAAGCCACCCGCTTTGAACTGCGCGCACCAAACCCGTTCACCAATACCTATCTCGCTGCCTCCTGCCTCTTCCTGACCGCACTGGATGGCATTACCTATGCGATCACCTCCGGCAAAGCACCGGCAGACCTCCTCGCAGAACTCTCCAAGAAACCGGGCGAAGCTGCTGACTATCTCGAAGCAGGCCGTGCATATCGCTGCGAAGACAACGTATTCGAAGACTTCACCCAGGAAGAACGTGATGCTGCTTTCGGCAAGCCGCCGGCAACCGTATGGGAAAACATCAAGACCATGAAGGCAAACAAAGACAAAGTCGCTGTCATCACCGCCGGCGACAGCTTAAATCAGATCATTGTAAACTCCTTCCTTGATTCCATCGAATACCGCTGGGAAAATGAACTCGTTGACCGCATCATCCCGGCTACAGAAGCACTCGTCAAGAGCTTCAAGAAGCTTTCCAGCGAAGATGAACTCGATGAAGAACGTTGGGAATCTATCGCAGCAAAGAAATATGAACTCATCAAAGATACCAAAGCCGGCAAGTCTATCGCGACCAAGCTCAAAGAAGCACTGGAAGCCAAAGACTATGACACCGCTTCTGATCTCCAGATCGAACTCTCCAAGAAGTCCGAAGCACTGGAAAAAGAATACGCTGTCTATGCGCTGAACATTGTCGGCTGATAGAAAGCAACGAAAAACGCTATCCAAATATTTTCGGATAGCGTTTTTTGTTGGGCTTCAACAGGTTCAAAGGGTTCAGCAGGTTCAAAAGATGTGGTGCGGCGCATAACAATCAGAAGCGCCGCGATGCATAAATAATGGTGATGCCCGAAGGTGGTATTTAGTCACCAGTCACTAGTCACTAGTCACTTCACCGCTGTGAATGTGAGCGATTTTGTATCGAGTGAAAGAGTATAGGTGGCGTCTGTGTCATTTTCCTTCGTGTGGAAGAGAATCTGTTTCTTCTCAACGGTGAAAGAAGAGGTACCATTGATATTTTCCAGATCCGCTGCATCGAAGGCACTCTTGAAGGTGCCTCCCTTGTAGGAAATGATATGTGCGCCGCCGGTTTCGCCGGTATCGACAAGGTAGAAGCGCAGGCCATTCGCATCATTCACGAGCGGCGTGATGGTGAGCTTTGCATCCGCAAAGCCGGCTTCTTTGCTTACGAGGACGGGGAGAGCGGTGAGAGACAGCGCACTCTCTGATGCTTTCGTCGTGAAGGTGAGGTCAGCCTTGCCTTCTGCGCCTGCGATGAGGTTTACGTCGAGCCGCTGGTCACTCGTGAGGGCGGTGTGGAAGGCGGCCTCCCCGGAATTGACGGCCAGGATCGTAGGCTCGCCCGTGATCCAGTTCGCGGAAACAGAGGAAGCGAGGGTGAGGGCTGCGAAGGCAGCAGTCAGTAAAATTTTTCGCATAGGAGACTCCTTTCATGAATGAGAAATGATGAGCAGTGAGAACGCCGCATGGGGATAAAAGGACAGGAGCATCGTATCCGGAGTCCTGAAGCACAGTCATAAAAACTGCTATTTGTTCTCATTATATAGAAAATTCGAGCATGTTTCAAGCTGGGCGGAGGGGAGGGAAAGCTCCTCCGCCTTTCTTGCGCCCGATCCTCAGTCACTAAAAAAGCATGCAAAAAGAGCCGGCTGAAATACAGCCGGCTTGAAATGCAGCAATCAGATGATCGATCAGATGTCTCTGTTTACTTTATGAGAACGAAGGCAACGAGTGCAGACATTCATTCTCTTGACCTGTCCGTCAACCAGTACGCGAACTCTCTGGATGTTCGGTTTCCAGGTTCTCTTTGTTTTCAAATGGGAATGGGATACATTGAATCCCGTAGCGGTTCCCTTGCCGCAAACTTCACAATAGTTAGCCATGTGCTACACCTCCTTGCACTTCCGCGATTGCAACATTCATACTATATCACAACTCTTTTTTTTACGCAAGTATTTTACAGCAGAGTATTTGAAGAATTATAATAAGAGTAAAGAGATAGGGGGTCAGGTTCGGGATTCAGGGTTAGCCCATGGGGCGTATCGCCCTTTGATTGCGAATGAAAGCTCTGCTCGCCAGTGACTAGTGACTTGTGACTAGGAGACATCCGGCTCCCGTATCGTCATTTCGAGCGAAGCGAGAAATCTTTTTTATTCGCGGTCTGGGACTCACGCTTTCCCCACATGTGCCTCGCACCTCTCCAGTTTCCTCATCTGTCTTTCATACCGCCAGTGCCCTATCCGCCCCTACGGGGCACCTTCCC